>Ga0255210_1000085_pt1 | contig 46527 bp, 46 predicted proteins | sample Miss_Yuk_RepA_8d_FD_188422 | JGI IMG/M metagenome (GOLD analysis project Ga0255210, IMG submission 188422) | Freshwater microbial communities from Mississippi River, Louisiana, United States - Miss_Yuk_RepA_8d | ecosystem: Environmental > Aquatic > Freshwater > River | place: USA: Louisiana...
CGCCCCCGCGCTCATGCAGGCAGCCCCTGCTCTGATCCGCCGCCCGCTGCTGCAAACATCCGAGGGATGGCTGAGCTCTGCCGACCCGAGCGTCCTCGCCACCCTGCTCGAGCATTCCTGATTCACAAGCTTCACTCAGAGGATTCCAACATGTCAGCAAGCCTTACTCTGCACAGCCTCGGCATAGGCCTCGGCACGCGCAATAGTCGCGGGGAGATCATCGAGGTGTTCTACCCCATCGTGCTGCGCGAGCCTGACGCCGTTTTCGCCGCGGCAGTGGCCGCAGCCACTGGCTACAGCGCAGGCAATGCTGTCTGCGCACTCGCACCTGCCGCCATCCCGGCACTTCTGCCTGTGGCCCCGCAGTCCTTGCAGGACACGCTGCGTGCACTGACAGCAGCGCAGCACGATCTTACCGTGATGCTCATCGCGCAGGATGCAGCCCCGGTGTCCATCCCCGAGGTCTATCTCAAGCTTCATCTTCTTTCGCATCGCCTGCACAAGCCGCATTCGCTGAATCTGACGGGCGCCTTCGGGGTGCTGCAGAATCTGGCATGGACAAACAAGGGAGCGATCGATCTGGCCGACCTGCCCGCGCGTCAACTGCAAGCGCGACTGCAGGGCGAGCTGCTGGAGGTGATGTCGGTGGACAAGTTCCCGAAGATGAGCAACTACGTGGTGCCCAAGGGGGTACGTATCGCCCATACTGCGCGTGTGCGGCTTGGAGCCTACATTGGTGAGGGCACCACGATCATGCATGAGGGCTTCGTCAACTTCAACGCGGGCACGGAAGGACCCGCGATGGTGGAAGGTCGCATTTCGGCCGGTGTCATGGTCGGTCCCGGCAGCGACCTGGGCGGCGGCTGCAGCACCATGGGCACCCTCTCCGGCGGTGGGACGGAAGTCATCTCCATCGGCCGTGACTGCCTCATCGGTGCCAACGCAGGCCTGGGCTTCCCTCTTGGCGATCGCTGCATCGTCGAAGCTGGGCTTTATGTGACAGCCGGCACCAAGGTGCTGTTGCTGGACAAGGACAATCAGGTGGCCGGCACGCGCAAGGCGCGCGAGCTGTCCGGCAAATCCGACCTGCTGTTCCGCCGCAATTCCGTCACTGGTGCCGTGGAGTGCAAGGCCAACAAGACGGCGATTGCGCTCAACGAAGAACTTCACACTCACAACTGACAATGCAGCCCGCGCCTGCACCGAGGAACAGCATGTCCCCCACTCTGGCACTGACCATTTCCCTGATCGAAAAAGCCTCCGTCACCCCCAGTGACGGCGGCTGCCATCAGCTGCTGGCCCGGAGACTCGAGGCCATGGGTTTCGTGGTGGAGCACATGCCTTTCGGTGATGTGCAGAACTTCTGGGCGAGGCTGGGAAGCGAGGGGCCGGTATTCGCCTTCGCCGGCCATACGGATGTGGTGCCACCCGGCCCCCACGCGCAGTGGGCCTCGGACCCTTTCATCCCCGAAGTGCGCGATGGTTTGCTCTACGGGCGCGGCGCCGCCGACATGAAGGGCAGCATCGCGGCCATGGTGACTGCATGCGAGCGTTATCTTGCCAGTGGCAGAAAGCCACGCGGCTCCATCGCCTTCCTGATCACCAGTGACGAAGAAGGCAGCGCCGTGAACGGAACCGTCAAGGTCATGGAAGTGCTGGGAGCGCGCCAGGAGAAGATTCATTACTGCATCGTCGGTGAGCCCTCCAGCACCACGCTCACCGGCGATGTCATCAAGATCGGTCGACGCGGCTCGCTGCATGGACGCTTGTCTGTGCATGGCATTCAGGGCCACGTGGCCTACCCGCACCTGGCCCGCAACCCCATCCATCGTGCGATGGCGCCGCTGGACGCCCTGTGCCGCGAAGTCTGGGATGAAGGCAACGAGTCCTTCCCGCCCACGAGCTTCCAGATCTCCAACATTCACGCCGGCAAGGGCACGGACAATGTCATTCCGGGTGAATTGGAGGTGGCCTTCAATTTCCGCTATTCCACAGCCTTGACAGAAGAGACCATCAAGGCACGCACCAAGGCGATTCTCGACCGCTTCGGGCTGGAGTACTCCCTGAGCTGGCATCTTTCCGGCAAGCCTTTCCTGACGCAGCGGGGGGCATTCATCGACCTGGTGGCGGCCAGCATCAGACAGGTCACAGGGCTGGACACAGAGTGCTCCACTACCGGTGGTACCTCCGATGGCCGCTTCATCGCGCCCACAGGCGCGCAACTGGTGGAACTGGGACCGTGCAATGCCACCATTCACAAGGTCGATGAGAATGTACGGGTGGCCGATCTGGACGCGCTCAGCAACATCTACGAGGACGTGCTGGTGCGACTGCTCGGCTGACAGAGATACACATCGAAGCGGTTCGAGGAACCGGGCAGCTGATAGGAAGGTTTGCCGTCGTCGAGAAAGCCCGCAATGCGCGGGCGCTTGACCACCACGCGACGCGCGCCAAGCCCCATGGCCCAGGCCAGCATGCCAGACTCGGCGGGCTCGGCATCGAGCAGCTGCTGCAGCATCGCCATGGGCTTCTTCACCTTGGCTGACTTGCGCCGACGTGCGGGAAACATCGGATCCAGGTACACCACGTCCGGCACCTCTGGCAGGGACTCTACGGCCAGCATGGTGCTGTCGGCATGCAACAGATGCATTCGCGAGGCAGCGCCTCGCACTCGTTCATCCTCGCTGACCGCGGCACGTTGCAGGCCATCTGCCAGCACTGCGTGAACCAGCTCGTTGCGCTCCAGCATCAGCAGCTCACATCCCGCACTCGCCAGGACGAAGGCATCAAGTCCGAAGCCTGCCGTGGCGTCGAGTACGCGCAAGCGCTGTCCCGCACGCAGGCCTACGGCCTTCAGCAAGGCCTCTGGCTGTGCAGGGTGACGCTGACGCCATGCCAGCACAGGGTCCTCGAAATCGACACAGACAGCACCAAGGGAAGGGTCGCTGCGGCAGATCAGCGCCAGATGACCCTCTCTGCGTTCAAGCTGGAAGTGCATCTGAGCAGTCATCGACGCGTCCTTCAGGACTGGACATTGCCGTAAACGAAGATCAGCACGACACCAAGCAGCACTCGATAGATCACGAATGGCATGAAGCCCATGCGCTCGATCAGCTTCAGGAAATAGTGAATGCACGAGAACGACACGAGTGCTGATACCAGAACACCGTAGGCGAGGGCTCCCCATTGCGCACTGGCATCATCCTGCAGCAGTTCGGCGCCCTTGAGCAGACCGCTGGCTGCAATGATGGGAATCGCCAGCAAAAAGGAGAAACGCGCAGAGGCCTTGCGATCAAGACCACAGGCCAGAGCAGCCGTCATGGTGACACCGGATCGTGAGGTGCCCGGAATAAGGGCCAGCACCTGAGCGAAGCCGACTATCAGCGCGGTGCGCAGCGTCAGCTGCTCGATACCGAAACGCACCAGAGGACGATTGTCAGACCACCACAGCAGGATGCCAAAGAAGATCGAAGTGAACGCGATCAGCAGCATATTGCGCGCGTAGAGCTCGATCAGATCGGAAAGCAGCAGGCCAGCAAGGCCGGCAGGAAACGTACCTACCACCACGAACCAGGCAAGTCGTGCATCGGGTGACATGGCACCTCCACGCAGCGACGACTGCCACGCCAGGAAGAGTCGCAGCAGATCCGCACGAAAATAGGTGAGCACCGCCAGCAGACTGCCGATATGCACTGCCACGTCAAAGACCAGACCCTGATCAGGCCAGCCCAGCAACTCCTTGGGCAGCAGAATGTGCGCCGAGCTGGAGATTGGCAGGTATTCGGTCAAGCCTTGCAGGAAAGCGAGAAAGCTAATCTGGAAATAATCGAGTTCCATATCAGGCCTGATAGTCCATCTGATCCTTGAGATACACTGGGAGCACTTGCATGGCTGTCACGCCTCGTTCGCCATTGCCTGCACGCGCGAGCGCGACTGCAGCAAGGCTTTGTGCGTCGGAACTGCATTCGAGCATCACTGCTTGCGTCGAGGGCAATGCGGGACAAAGCGACCATCCGTCGCCAGCCGCCATACCTTCGGCTACAAAGCGCAGCGCATCCGGCGCACAAACCCGTTCCTCTCCCGACAATTGCGGAAGCCCGTCGCTGACCATGTAGGTGGCTGCATACACTTCGTCATCACGTGCCTGCAGGCAGACGTTCACCACTGTGCAAGAATGTGCGAGGTGCGCCCTCATGGCCATCACCGCCAGCGAGGAAACACAGAACACCGGTACGCCAGTGGCAAGCGAGAGTCCCTGCACTACCCCGGCGCCAATGCGCAGTCCTGTGAATGAACCCGGACCGATCACCAGTGCAAGCGCGTCAAGTTCGCGCGCGCTGAGCTGCCGCTCCTCCAGCAGGCACTGGATCATCGGCAGTAAGTCGCGTGCATGCTGACGAGGTCCTGCGCTGCTGCTGGTCGAAAGCATTCCATCCGCTGTCAAGGCAACAGTACAAAGCGCATGGGAGGTATCGATGGCAAGAATACGTTTCATTCGGAAAGTATACCGGACACAATGAAAAATCCCTCAGTGCTGTGCAGCACTGAGGGATTTGCTTCAGGACTTGCAATGCAGGGCCTTGCGGTCAACCTGCAGCGGGTGCCGGGGCAGCGGCGGGTGCAGCCACTTCCGACGCCGCCGCTGACGCCGCGGCTTTCTTCGCAGCAGGCTTGCGAGCGGCAGCCTTTACGGCAGGAACTGCCTTGCTTTTAGCCGACGCTTTCGCTGCCTTCACTGACGCTTTGACTGCCGGCTTTGCCACAGCAACTTTCTTCACAGGCGCCTTCACTGCAGGTGCTGCCTTCTTGGCAGGTGCCTTTGCTACGACAGCTTTCTTCACAGCCGCCTTGGCTGGTGCCGCCGCCTTCTTCCCAGGGGCAGTCCTCTTTACTGGAGCTGCCTTTTTCGCGGGAGATTTTGCCTTCACGGTAGCTTTGACTTTTGCGGCGACGCTTTTTGCGGCTGTCTTGACGGCTTTCACCACTTTCTTCGATGCCGCCTTTGCCTTTCCAGCGGCGCGACGCGCTGCCAGCTTTTCCTTCATGGCAAGTTTCTTCGCTGCAGTGCGAGCCTTCAGCAACGCACGTTTGGCTGCAATGCGCTCACGGGCGATGCGCTTCTTCGCAGCAGCCTTGGCCTTTGCGGCAGCCTTCTGTGCAGCGGCCTTCGCTTTGACAGCAGCCTTCTTTGCCGCGATCTTGCGCTTGAGTTCTTCCTTCTTGGCACGGGCAGCTTCCTTGATGGCATCTGCCTTGGCACGCCTTTTCTTCCAGGCATCGGCGAATGCCTTCACCGCTTTTGCGAGATCCGCCTGCGCCTTGGCAGCCATGGCTGCCTTGCGTGCCTCGGCATTTGCCTTGAGTTGAGCGACGGTCTTTACTGCCTGCTGTTTCACTGCAGACGCGCGCGCCTTGACGGCCACGGGCTTGCGAGCGGCGGTGGAGTTCCTCGAAGCTTTAGTTTTAGCAGAAACGGCCTTGCCTTTCGCTGCGGTAACGGGCTTGGCTTTTGTAACAGCAGCCTTCGTCAGTTTTGCCGCTGCTGATGAAACCTTTGCTGGAGTGGCAGCAGCCGTTTTCTTCACGGACGTTTTGGCAGGCGCCTTCTTTGTCGCTTTAACTTTAGCCATACTGATATCTCTCCAAATATGTGGAACAGAACCACTTTAATTTCTTCAACAGAGGCGATGCCTTGTTTGAGCGGCACGATACCACAAAAAAATCCTGCATACATCTGTGCAATTTGAATAGCTTAAAAAAAATCAACGTCATCGAGAGCGTTATTTCGCAAACTCTGCAAGACGGCCTCGCAAGATTGGTGATCAAAAGCGATGAGGAAAATCTGTCGAGCGCAGGAGTGTCGGCACAGCGGCGACACTCCTGAAGGGTTTTTACATGATAGAGAGCAGGCGAAGAAGCTCGGTACGTACTGTGTCAACACTCTCAGCACCATCGAGTTGCTCGACTTTCACAGCATTGCCGACTCGCTGCAAATCCTTGTAAAAATCCACGAGCGGACGCGTTTGCTGGTGATAAACCTGAAGTCGCTTGCGAATGGTCTCTTCTTTGTCGTCATCCCTTTGAATCAATGGCTCGCCACTCACATCGTCCATACCTTCGACAGCAGGGGGATTGAAAATGGTGTGATAGATGCGGCCGGATTCCGGATGCACACGACGCCCACTCAAACGCTTTACAATCTCTTCATCGTCAACGGCAATCTCGACCACCACATCAATGTCGATGCCGGCATCCACCATGGCTTGCGCCTGCGGGATCGTGCGAGGAAATCCATCAAACAGAAAGCCTCTGGCACAATCCTGGGCAGCAATACGCTCCTTCACCAGCGCGATGATGATCTCATCCGTGACAAGACCACCAGATGCCATCACTTCCTTGACCTGCAGGCCGAGCGCAGTGCCGGCCTTGACGGCAGCGCGCAGCATGTCACCCGTGGAAATCTGCGGAATTCCGAAAGTGGACACGATGAACTGTGCCTGCGTCCCCTTTCCTGCCCCTGGGGCCCCCAGCAATATCACTCGCATAAAACACTCCTGAATGGTGTCCGACAGCTGCCAGACAAACTTGCCAATGAAAAAATGGTGGCGACTCCGACCGCTCGACCTTACACCAAAGGCAAGTCTCGAAACAAGAAAGGAGCTGCCGGGAAAGCAGACGACACCACCGTCAATCGCAGCCCTGTGCTGCCTTGACTTCATCCCAGAGCGCGTCGAGCTCCGCCAGAGTCATCTTGGAGAGCGTGAGTGAACGACCATGCGCAAGACGCTCCATGGCGCGAAAGCGCCCTTCAAACTTGCCATTGGCCGCACGCAGTGCCGTTTCGGAATCGATGTCGAGATGGCGCGCCAGGTTCACACAGCTGAACATCACATCACCGAACTCATCCTGAATCGCAGCGGTATCCGCCTTGTCAATGGCTGCCTCCAATTCCGCGATTTCCTCCCGCAAACGCACCAGTACCGGGGCTGCATCCTGCCAGTCGAAGCCGAGCGAAGCGGCGCGCCTTTGCAGCTTGCGTGCGCGCTCGAGTGCCGGCAGCGCTGCGGGCACATCGTCGAGTACACTGGGCAGGGAACCGGCAAGCACGCGCGCCGCCTTCACCTGCCGTTCAAGATTCTTGATCTCTTCCCAGCGAATGGCGACGGTCTGCGCATCCAGTGCGAGCTCGGAACTGCCGAAACTGGCAAGCGTGCCATCGGGAAACACGTGCGGATGACGATGCAGCAACTTCGCGCTGATGGCTGCTGCGACATCGTGAAAATCGAACTGACCCTGCTCGCTGGCTATCTGCGCATAGAAGACCACTTGAAACAGCAAATCTCCCAGCTCATCGCACAGTTGTGCGGCATCCTCGCGTTCGACCGCATCAATGACTTCGTATACTTCCTCGAGGGTGTAGCCCGTCAAGGTTCGCAATGTCTGCTTGCGATCCCAGTCGCAGCCATGGGCGCTGTCTCGCAGATTGCGCATGATGGTCAGCAATTGCAGCATGGCGGAGTCATTGTTCACGGGCGGTTGTCTCCTTCAGGTTGGCAGCGGCAGCATCAGGCGGGGCAACCACGGCGTCGACAGGCACACCGGCTGCTATGCGTCGCGCCTCGATGATGTTGTTCAGTCGGCTGATCTTTTCCAGCACACGTGACAGCACCGGATAGGAGTCCACCTCCACCTGCAGCTTCATGCGCGCAGTGCCGCTGTTGCGATCGGTCCGGGTGTTCACTTCCATCACCTCGATGCCGGCATCCGCCAGGATGGTGGTGATGTCTCGCAGCAGACCGGCGCGGTCATACGCAAGAATGAAGAGCTCGACCAGCATGCTGATACGCCGACCGTCGCCCCACTGCACTTCGATGAAATTCTCGTGACTGTCCAACTGATAGAGCAACGCTGTCGGGCAGTCGGACTTGTGCACCACCACCTGATTGTCGGCGCCGAGACACCCCACAATGGGTTCCCCTTCCTGCGGACTGCAACAGCTGGCCAGTTGTGTCGAGAACCGGCCTGCACCCGACACATGGGTGGCAGACGCAGGCACCTGCATTGGCTTGCGCGATTCGTCCAGCACACACAGCAGTTGGGCTATCTCCTGCGCAGCGGTGATCACCTCGTCAACTGTGATCGCGCTGACGCCCACGGCAGCAAACAGGGCTTCTTCGTTGCGGCAGCCAAGCTTGCGCGCAAGAGCACGATAATCCGGATGCGCCACGGCAAGTCGTTCAAATTCCTCGGCCAGCAGCACACGGCCATGGGCCACGTTCTGTTCACGCCCCTGAGTCTTGAACCACTGCATCAGCTTGGCCCGCGCGCGTGGGGTATTGGCATACCCCAGCCCCGGTTTGAGCCAGTCGCGACTCGGCGTGCTGTGCTCGTCGGCCAGCACTTCCACGCGATCCCCGGTCTGCAGGGTGTAATTCAGCGGTACAGTCTTGCCATTCACACGCGCACCACAGCATTTGTTGCCGACTTCCGTATGCACGTAATAGGCGAAATCAAGCGGCGTGGCCCCTTTCATCAGATCGACGACATGTCCTTCCGGCGTGAAGACATAGACGCGATCGGGCGTTATGGAGTCACTGCGCAATTGCTCCGCCAGCCCCCCCACCATACCCATCTCGTCGTGCCACGCGAGCAGTTGACGCAGCCAGGCGATCTTCTCGCCATAACTGTCCTTGTCGTGCGGATCGGTGATGCCTTCCTTATAGCGCCAATGCGCGCAGACTCCGAGCTCGGCATCCTCATCCATGACATAGGTGCGAATCTGTACTTCGAAGACTTTCTTGTCGGGACCGATCACTGCCGTGTGCAGCGACTGATAGCCGTTCTCCTTGGGTGTCGCAATGTAGTCATCGAACTCGTTGGGTATCACACGCCATAGATTGTGCACAATGCCCAGCGTGGCATAGCAGTCGCGTACTTCGGGCACCAGTATCCGGACCGCGCGAATATCGTAGATCTGCGAGAAATCCAGCTTCTTGGCTTGCATCTTGCGCCAGATGCTGTAGATGTTCTTAGCCCTGCCGGTCACTTCGGCATCGATATTGGCACGATCCAGTTGCCGGCGCAGCTCTTCCGTCACCTCCATCACGAAGCGCTCGCGATCCACCCTGCGCTCATCCAGCAGACTGGCAATCCGCTTGTAACTCTCTTCCTGAAGATAGCGGAACGAGAGGTCCTCCAGTTCCCACTTTAACTGACCTATACCCAGACGATGTGCCAACGGCACATAGATCTCGAACACTTCCCTGGCCACGCGCTGCCGCCTGTGGTGCGCAGCAGCCTTGACCGAGCGCAGCACACAGGTACGTTCAGCCAGCTTGATCAAGGCGACGCGGACATCGTCAATCAGGGCCAGCAGCATCTTGCGGACGTTCTCGACCTGATCTTCGCTCTGGCCGAGCACGCGGGTGCGCGAGGTATCAGTCTCGTTGATCGCGGCCATGCGCAGCACGCCTTCGACGAGCTTGGCCACCTCGTCACCGAAGTGTTCACGCACGCGCCCCAGGCTGATGCGGGATTCGCGCACACTGCGGTAGAGGATGGAGGCAATCACTGCTTCGCTGTCCAATTTCAGATCGACAAGGATCTCCGCCATTTCCAGGCCAGTCAGATAGCTGTTGCGGCCTGCCCAGACTGTATTGGTGGCGCGCGCACGCTGTTCCAGCGCCCAGCTCAGCTCACAGGCATGACGAATGCGGTCGAGGCTCTCCAGCGTGCCGCGCGCCAGCAGAGATGCGATCCACTCGTCGAAGCAGATACTGCCGTCTGGATTGAACTTGTGGGTATCTCTGACATGGACCATGAGAGCAGTTCTCTTGTCTTGCCTCAGGGGTTCAAGAGCACAAACTCGGCGATGGACTCGACGTGTGAGGTGTGCGGAAACATGTCCATCACACCGGCACGCGTCAGCCGGTAGCCGTGCTTGACCAGCTCACCTGCATCACGCGCCAGAGTGGCTGGATTGCAGGAAATGTAAAGAATCTTGCGCGCACGCATCGCAGCAATCACCGGGATGATTTCCAAGGCACCGGAGCGCGGAGGATCGAGCAGAATCTTGTCGTAATGCTGCGCCGCCCATGTGGAACCGCCGAAGTCCGCACTCAGATTGGCGGCGTGGAATTCCACATTCTCAAGCGCATTCGCGCGAGCATTCTCAAAGCCTCTCTTCACCATTTCCCCGCTGCCCTCGACACCAACCACATGGCGACTGCGTGTGGCCAGTGGCAGAGTAAAATTGCCGAGCCCGCAGAACAGATCCAGGATTGTCTCGTGCTTCTGCGGGTCGAGCATCTCGAGTGCACGCGCAATCATGTCACGGTTCAGCTCACCATTGACCTGCGTGAAATCCGTCGGATGAAAGGCCATGCGCAGACCGAACTGCGGAAGGTGGTAGTAAAGCCGGTCCTCGCCGGCGGCGGGCCACAGACGATGTACGGAATCGGTATTGCCAGGCTGCAGGTAAAGGGTGACACCATGCTCCCCGGCGAACTCGACGAACGCTTGCAGGTCGGCTGGCGTCAACGGTTCGAGATGGCGCACGATCAAGGCCACATCCTCAGGCAGATGTTCGCCCCTCGCAGCAGGCACATCGACCTCGCCGACAGCAACTTCGATCTGTGGCACAGTGTACCGACAGTCGCGAGCAGCCAGGAAAATGCGCAGCGGGGAAATCAGCCTCGCCACGCATGCGTTCAGGACTGCACAGTCATCCATCTGGGCGATGAAGGTGCTGTTCTTCTCGCGAAAGCCCACCAGCATGGCTTCCTTCTTCACGACATAACGCACCGCAAGGCGCGCCTTGCGCCGATAGCCGACACTCTTGCTGCGCAGCGCGGGCAGATGTTCATATTGCTGCAGACCACCGATATGCTGCATCTGTTCATGCAGCACACGCTCCTTGAGCTCGATCTGGGCATCGGGATGCAGATGCTGCATCGCGCAGCCGCCGCACACACTGGCATAGGCGCAAGGGGGTTCAACGCGCTGCACTGCCGGGATCAGGATCGTCTCGGCGCGCAGCTCATCATATTGCTTGTGACGGGCCACATAGCGTGCGCTGGCGGTCTCGCCGGCCAGCGCACCATCGACAAAGGCGATCTTGCCATGGATGCTGGCGACACCGCGGCCATCATGGCTCAGGCGCTGCACCTTCAGTTCGATGGCCTCAGTGGGAAGTTTATTGCGACGACGTGTGCTGCTCATGAGGACTACCTGTTGCTGCAGGGCACACTCGGCGGCGGAGTGATCTGACGGACCCTCTCCGGGCAGCTGCGTGCGAATGGTAAAGTCAGGCAAAGACACCTGTGGAAAGATAGCGATCACCACGGTCACAGACGATGGCTACGATGACTGCATTGTCAAGGCGACGACACAATTGCAGCGCTGCGAACACGGATCCTCCGGAAGAGACGCCGCAAAAAATGCCTTCTTCCCGCGCCAGCGCACGCATGGTGTTTTCCGCGTCGATCTGATTGATATCCATCACTTCATCGACGCGCGAGGCATCGAAGATCGCAGGCAGATATTCCCGCGGCCAGCGGCGAATTCCGGGAATACGCGATCCCTCCTGGGGTTGCAGTCCGACTATGGTGATGTTCGGGTTCCTTTGCTTCAGAAAACGGGATACGCCCATGATGGTGCCAGTTGTCCCCATGCAGCTCACGAAGTGCGTGACGGTGCCTTGGGTATCGCGCCAGATCTCCGGCCCTGTGTGCAGATAGTGCGCGTTGGGGTTGTCCGGATTAGCGAACTGATCCAGCACCTTGCCCCTCCCCTCCTTCGCCATTCGTTGCGCCAGATCACGTGCCCCCTCCATGCCCTGCTCTTCCGTCACAAGAATCAATTGCGCGCCATAGGCCGACATGGAAGCCCGGCGCTCGGCCGACATATTCTCGGGCATGATGAGAATCAGTCGATACCCTTTCACCGCACAGACCATCGCGAGAGCAATGCCGGTGTTGCCGCTGGTGGCTTCAATCAAGGTATCGCCGGGATGAATGTCGCCACGCAATTCTGCCTGCAGGATCATGTTGTAGGCGGGACGATCCTTCACAGAGCCGGCGGGGTTGTTGCCTTCGAGCTTGACCAGCACCGTATTGCTGGTCTTGCCAGGCAACCGTGCCAGCTTGACCAGCGGGGTGTTGCCGATCTGCGCTTCAATCAGCGAAAACTTGATGGACATCAGGGGCACTCACGAAAAATTTGAGGCGATCTTACCCTGTATTGACTGGGCCTGAAAGCAAGCCGGCGGCGCTGGAATCATTCGATGCTGCGCGCCGAGAGAAACAATTCGCGACTGGCCAGAGGCTTGTCGCCCAGCAATCGTTGCAAGGCCAGTCGTGTCAGGCGCAGCGCCGCACGCCCGTGAGCCGACTCGCCGAGATCGCCTTCCCGCAAGGCACACAGATCTGCCCCAGTGAAGATGACATGGGCCTGCGACGGCAGATCCGCGGCGTTGCCAATGCGCTCAAAACCTTCCTCCTCCACAAACAGATAGCGTCCCTGCGCCGTGATGGGCTCGCCGCTACGACAGTCACAGTCGAGATTGAGACCATAGCCGAGAGTCTGCAATAGAGACAGCTCAAAGCGGCGCAGGAGGCTCATCACGTCACGATCACCACTCAGGCCAATGAGTGCCTGCTGGTAGGAGTGGTACAGATCCGCATGAGCTTCCTGCACGTGCAGCAGGCGCATGAGCAATTCATTCAGGTAGAGCCCGCTGAAAAGACGAGTACCTTGAAGTCCAAGGGCACCATGACTGGTCTCGACAGTGGCGAGGGTCTTCAGTTCGTGTCGACCGACAAGTGTGACGAGCAAGGGCTGAAAGGGTTGCAGCAAAGCGCGGGTTCGGGAACCGGCACGTCTGGCACCGCGGGCCACAGCACACTGGCGACCGAAGTCCAGCGTGAAGAAATCCACCAGCAGGCTGCTGTTCTGATACGGGCGGGAATGCAAGACCCAGGCAGGCTGCAATTCAATCCTGACACTCATCCCGCACTCCCTGCCTCAGTCGATATGGTAGCCCAGACTCTGCAAGGCCCGTTCGTCGTCAGCCCAGCCACTCTTGACTTTGACCCAAAGATTCAACATCACCTTGGCATCAAAGGCCTTTTCCATGTCGACGCGCGCGGCACTGCCGATCAATTTAAGGCGGCTGCCGCGACTGCCGATGATGATCTGCTTCTGACTCTCCTTGTCCACCAGGATGAGCGCGTGAATGTGCACCACGGCATCCTGGAGCGTGTATTTCTCTATTTCTACCGTGACCTCATAGGGCAATTCGTCACCCAGCTGACGCGTGATCTTCTCGCGAATGATTTCCGCAGCGATGAAGCGCGAACTGCGGTCGGTTACCTGATCCACGGGATACAGAAATGGACTCTCCGGAAGATACCCGGCTACACATTTCTCCACTGCGTCCAGGTTGTAACTCGAGAGCGCTGACAAGGGAATGATCTCGGCAAACTCGCGCCTGCGTGCCAACCGTTCAATATGGGGCAGAAGCTTCTGGGGATTGGCCAGCAGATCGCATTTGTTGATGAGCAGAAGAACCGGCACTGTCACCCTTTCCAGCGCCTGCAGCACCAGTTCGTCTTCTTCATTGAACACGAGTCGCTCCACCACGAACAACACCAGATCCACGCCGTCGAGCGTACTGGTGGCCGTCTGGTTCATCACGCGGTTGATCGCCTTTTTCTGCGATTTGTGTATGCCTGGCGTATCGACGTAGACAAACTGCAATGTCCCAGTAGTCTTGATCCCCAGGATGCGATGTCGGGTGGTCTGCGGCTTGCGCGACGTGATGCTGATCTTCTGCTCCAGCAGATGATTGAGCAGCGTGGACTTGCCAACATTCGGACGCCCCACGATGGCAATGAATCCACAGCGCTCCTGCGGGCTGGATTGTTCCTGCATGCTCATACCAGCGAACTCCTGCCCCGGCTCATGACTGCAGCGCCTGCAGGACCTGACCTGCTGCGTCCTGCTCTGCGAGTCGACGGCTGCGTCCACTGCCGGTCATGGCCTGCGGCGTCAATGCGGTGCGACACTGCACCACGAAATTCTGCTCGTGATCGGTGCCTTCCACCGCCACCACCTCGTACTCGGGCACGGGCAGCGAGCGTGCCTGCAGCAATTCCTGCAACGCTGTCTTGGCATCCTTGCGCAGCTCCTCGGCAGGCTGCGTCAGAAACTCCCCGGCAAACAACTGCAGCATGCAATCACGACAGGCACTCAAGCCTCCGTCAAGATAGATGGCACCCAGCAGGGCCTCAATGGCATCCGCCAGGATGGAGACACGCTGACGACCACCCGATTTCAGCTCACCGGGACCAAGAATCAGCTGTTCACCGATCTGCAGCTGCTGGGCGATGGCCGCCAGCGTCTGCTGATTCACGAGTCGCGCACGCATTCGACTGAGCTCCCCTTCAGGTGCTTCGGGAAATCGCAAGGACAGCTCCTCAGCAATCAGGAAGCCGATGATGGCATCGCCCAGGAACTCCAGACGCTCGTTGTTCCGACGATTTGCGCTGCGATGTGTTAACGCCAGCTGCGCGAGTGTCGCGTTCCTGAACCGGTAGGCCAGAGCCCTTTCGAGTTGCGCTATTTTCGTGGCCATTCAGTCGATTCGGTCGTCAAAGCTGATGGTGACATGGTTATTGGCAACCAGCGGAACGCGTCGCTCGCAATCGATGACGAGACCCGAGCTGGCATTCTCACGCTGCAGGGTGATGCTGTTCAAATTGAAATCTCTGACATTGTTGACCCGCAGATCGTCGGCGAACTCCACGTGCACTTTGGCCTGAGTGAGATTCGCAGCACGACCAACAGAAGAATCAGTCCGGATATGGAAAAGCCGCGTTGCAGGCAAGGCAGTGTAGATTGAAAACTGGTCAGGGCACTCTGCTGACAAGGGGCAGACCCAACATCTTGTGGCTCGAGTCTGCGCTGCTGAATATTACAGGCAACGCAAGCCGGCGAACCGCGACTCAGTGCGCGTTTCAGAGAATCAGTCCATTGCGACGGAAAGTGGGAAGACTCCAACCGGGCTCTTTGTGCATCCAGATGGCGAAGGCTTTTCCAACAATGTTCTCTTCGGGTACTGCACCCCAGACACGACTGTCGGCACTGTTGTCGCGATTGTCCCCCATCATGAAGTAATGTCCTTGCGGCACGACCCAGACGGTGCGACCACCATCGCGCGAGGGCGCATTCATGATCTGGGTTTGGTGCTCCACTGCGCCCAGGGTTTCGGTCAGCAGAATGCCTCGTTGCATCATGCCATTGGGCATCTCGATCTCCACCTGATCGATCGGCTGCGCTTGCACGCGCTCGTCATTGATGTAGAGCACCTTGTCCTCATAGCGGACGGTGTCTCCTGGCAGGCCTACCACGCGCTTGATGAAATAGCGGCTGTCGTGCGGCGGAATGAATACCATGACTTCACCGCGCTGCGGTTCGTTCATCTCCACAATCTTGGTGCCGACGACAGGAAGGCGCAGCCCGTAGGTGTACTTGTTGACGAGAATGAAGTCGCCCACCTCCAGTGTCGGAATCATGGAGCCGGAAGGAATCTGAAACGGCTCGACGAGAAAGGAGCGCAGGACCAGCACGATCAACAGAACGGGGAAGAAGGACTTGGCGTACTCGACAACAATCGGCTCCTGCTCGGCCACCGCGATTGCCTGAGCCAACGCCTCGTTGGGAGTCTTCTGCACCGCCTTCAATTTCGCTACCGCCTGACGGCGTGGCTCGGTTTTGAACATTCGGTCGAAAAGTGCAATCGCTCCCGTTAGGACCACAAGCACGAGCAGCACCAGGGAAAAATCGATATCCATCAGCTATCCACCTTAAGTACCGCCAGAAAGGCCTCCTGCGGCACTTCGATATTGCCTACTTGCTTCATGCGTTTCTTGCCGGCCTTCTGCTTTTCAAGCAATTTCTTCTTGCGCGTGACATCACCACCATAGCACTTCGCAGTCACGTTCTTGCGCAGGGCCTTCACCGTCTGACGTGCGATGATCTGTCCCCCGATCGCTGCCTGAATCGCCACATCATACAATTGTCGCGGAATCAGCTCCTTCATTTTCTCCACCAGCAACCGCCCTTTGCTGTGTGCCTGGTCGCGATGCACGATCAACGCCAGCGCATCCACCCGATCCCCGTTGATGAGCACATCAAGGCGAACGAGATTGGCCGGATCGAAACGGATGAAATGGTAGTCGAGCGAGGCATACCCGCGACTGGCCGACTTCAGCTTGTCGAAGAAGTCCAGCACTACTTCATTCATGGGCAACTCATAACGCAGGGACACCTGTCGCCCGATGAACTGCATGTCACGCTGCACCCCTCGGCGCGCGATGCACAGATTGATGATGTTGCCGAGATATTCATGGGGTACCAGAATGCTCGCCAGCACGATGGGCTCGCGCATTTCCTGGATCGAGGTGACGGCTGGCAGTGCGGACGGGCTGTCCACGCGCACGGTATTACCATTGTGCAGCAGCACTTCATAGACCACTGTAGGTGCCGTGGTGATCAGTGACAGATCGTACTCGCGCTCGAGCCGTTCCTGAATGATCTCCATATGAAGCATGCCGAGGAAACCACAACGAAAACCGAAACCCAGGGCATCAGAACTCTCCGGCTCGTAATAAAGCGAAGCATCATTCAATGTCAGCTTCTCGAGCGCATCGCGGAAGTTCTCGAAGTCGTCCGACGACACGGGAAATAGGCCAGCATATACCTGGGGCTGTATTTTCTTGAAACCGGCCAGAGCCGGCACATCGGCAGTGGCGGCATGGGTAAGCGTGTCGCCTACAGGTGCACCCTTGATCTCCTTGATGCCAGCCACGACGAAGCCCACTTCTCCGGCGCGCAGTACGTCAGTCTCGAGGCGCTTGGGCGTGAACACGCCGACGCCGTCCACCAGATGCGCCTTGCCGATCGTCTTGGCGATGATTTTCTCGCCCTTGCGCAGCGTGCCCTGCTTCACGCGCACGAGCGACACCACACCAAGGTAGTTGTCGAACCAGGAATCAATGATCAACGCCTGCAGGGGAGCATCGACATCACCCTGTGGTGGTGGCACGAGGCGAACCAGTTCTTCCAGAATTTCGGAGATGCCCATGCCCGTCTTGGCACTGGCGCACACGGCATTGGATGCATCGATACCGATGATTTCCTCGATCTCCTGTCGCACTTTCTCGGGCTCGGCCTGCGGCAAATCCATCTTGTTCAGAACTGGAATCACTTCCAGACCCTGTTCAATGGCGGTATAGCAGGTCGCAACCGACTGCGCTTCCACGCCCTGTCCGGCATCCACTACCAGAAGAGCCCCTTCACAGGCTGCAAGAGAACGCGACACCTCGTAGGTGAAATCCACATGGCCGGGCGTATCAATGAAATTCAGCTGATAGCGTTTCCCGTCCTTGCTGTTGAAATGCAAAGTCACACTTTGTGCCTTGATCGTAATTCCGCGCTCTCGCTCAATATCCAGCGAGTCCAGCACCTGTTCGTTCATTTCACGCTCGTCCAATCCGCCGCACAATTGAATGAAGCGATCGGCGAGAGTGGACTTGCCGTGATCGATGTGGGCAATGATGGAAAAATTGCGGATGTGGCTGAGATCACTCACAGAATAGAGTCACAAGGTCAGAATTGATGGGAGGGTGGAAAACCCGGATTCACAGGACCCTCACTCCTTTGCGGCAGTGCCCTGTTTTCAAGGCGGCAAGTCTACAGGATCGAAGTGGAGCTGTCAGTGAATTTCCGGCGTAATATCAGTGAGCTGCAGGAGCACTGCGCTCGCCACGGTAGACAGCGGACGCCATGCGGCGACCGCGTGGCCCGTAGCGAGCAAGTCAGTCCAGCTCGAAAACCAGGGTAGTACCACGGCCGTCACGCAGGATACGCACAGGCAAAAAGCCGGTCTCGGGCAATTGCCGGGCAGCGCGGTCGAAGGCATCCACATCCGGCACAGGCGCGCGATTGAGCTCGACGATCACATCCCCCTCGCGCAAGCCCGCCTGCTCCGCCGGGCCGTCGAGAACTTCCTGAACCTGCACGCCGCTGATGCCGATGGTTTCACGCAGACCCGGATCCAGTGGGCTGACTGTCAAGCCAAGGCGGTTGGCCAATGGTGGTTCGACCGACTGGCTCTGAGCTGCAAATCCACCGCCGGGCAGCGCACCCACGATGACATCGAGGTTGAGCGTCTCCCCATTACGCATGATCGTCAACTCGGCGCCAGTGCCAGGTCTCACCTGCCCGACATAAAACGGCAACATCGAGGAGGATTCGATTTCGCGGCCATTGAAGGCCATGATGATGTCGTCATTGAGCACCCCTGCCTGCTCGGCAGGACTGCCGGGCTGCACTTCGTCAACGAAGGCGCCCATGGGACGGGGCATGTAAAACGCCTGTGCCAGTGCAAAGTCGACATCCTTGATCAGAACACCCAGCAGACCGCGGCTCACGGCTCCAGTTTCTCGCAATTGGTCGACCACGTTCAATGCCACATTGCTGGGAATGGCGAAGGAAACCCCGTTGGAGCCGCCGGTGCTGCTGAGAATCTGAGAATTTATTCCGATCACCTCGCCGTCCAGATTGAACAGTGGCCCGCCGGAATTGCCTTGATTGATCGCTACATCTGTCTGGATGAACGAGACATAGTTGGTCTGGTTGCCAGGCACAGCACGCCCCTTGGCACTGACAATGCCGGCAGCTGCAGAGAACTCCAAACCGAAAGGCGAACCGATAGCCAACACCCACTCGCCGACTCTGACTTCCTCTGAATCCCCGAACTCAACCATAGGCAGATTCTCGGCATCTATCTTGATCAAGGCCACATCAGACAATTCATCTGTACCTATAACCCGTGCCTGGAAGACGCGTCTGTCATTCAGCGTCACTGTGATCTGGTCTGCACCATTCACCACATGGTGATTGGTGATGACATAGCCATCGTCAGAAATGATGAACCCTGATCCAACTCCACCACGCGGGCGCGCGCGACGCTCCTCAATCTGCGGAGGCAAAGGCTCATCTGGACTGAGTCGACGCAACAATTCCTCGATGTCACCGCGTTGAGAATCGGCAGCAGGAGCCTGCTGAATGGTGGCGATGTTCACGATTGCCGGACCATTGCGCTCCACAAGCGTAGCGAAATCAGGCAAACCTGCGGCTTGCGCGAAGGCGGCAGGGGGCAGATTCAAGGCAAGAACAAAGAAAGGCACCTGCCACGCAACTGCTGCGAACCTGTGGGCTGCTCTGAACATGCATCAACTCCGAATGGTGGAAATCGCGGCTCGCGCCGCAAGAAACAACGAGCGATTGTTCACCCGAAAGACGTGTCAGCCGTAAAGTACAGCGCTCAAGCGAGGTGGGCAAGCCTTGATTCGCGTTCGAATATCAACCCTGGGGAAGAAGAACCAGCCTATGACCTGGCGACAGCACACTGGCATCGCCAGGAAGCATCAGTTCTCGATTTGATTGACCTGCCGAATCAATTGCGAATCCTGCAGGATATTGAAGGAGGAATGCGATGGATCCGCCTCACGATACTGGATGGATACACCACGAATGTAGTCATTGAGCCGCTGTCGGGCTTCGGCGTCGAATGTGGCTTCTACCGCGACCTCCACTTCCACCGCTGCTGGAACAACAGGATCCGCCGGCTGCCCCGTGCTTGTGCGGGCCATCATGGAGTTGGGGCTTCCCTGGTCCAGCGCAGACTGCAGGCCAAGAAAAACTGCCAGAGCGACAGAAGCGGCGACAGCGAGACGCCCTGCCATAGGCATCCAGGCTGACATTTCACGAGACCGGGCACCATGGCCAGACCCATGGATCGGCTCGGAGGCAATGGCTGCCAGAATGCGTTGCGTACCCGACGCGGAAATTCTTGCCACCTCTTCCTTGTGCAGAATCGAGCGAGCCAGATTGTATCGGCTCCAAGTCTGCGCCATCTCCTGGGATTCAGGAAAGTCTTTCAGCAGGCGGCGCAGTTCGAGCTCGCTGGATTCATCGTCCATCAAAGCGGAAAGGGCTTCGGCGTGTTCACGGACCTGAATTGGTTGCTTGCTCATGCGTTTCCTCTAGTGGCTGGGCGAGAGATTCGCGCTTGTCGGCTTTGACAGCATGCTCTACGCTTCGTTCCTTCAAAACTGCATCAAATGGCGAATTTTCTTGTCGATCGCTTCCCTGGCCCGAAAAATCCGTGAACGCACCGTGCCGACAGGACACCCCATGATTTCCGTGATGTCCTCATAACTGAGGCCGGAAAACTCACGCAACGTGAAGGCGGTCCGTAAATCCTCAGGCAGCTCGTCGATAGCCTCGTTGATCAACTTTTCCAGATGCGCTTTCTGCAACAGCCCCTCTGGCGAATCAATGTCGCGCAAAGCGCTTGTATCCTCGACCAGCTCCGCATCATCCAGATCGAAATCCGTCGAAGGAGGACGTCGACCCCGGGAAACAAGGTGGTTCTTGGCCGTATTGACCGCAATGCGATAAAGCCAGGTATAGAACGCGCTGTCTCCACGAAACAGGTGCAAAGCGCGATAGGCCTTGATGAAGGCCTCCTGAGCAACGTCCTCCACTTCATGCGGGTCCTTCACGAAACGTGAAATCAGACCTGCCACCTTGTGCTGATATCGAAGCACCAGCAGATTGAATGCCGCCTGATTGCCGTTGAGCGTACGCTCAACGAGCTGTTGATCTGTATCCGTGTTCACTGGCCCCGCCTCCCGGCGGATAGTTGCTGCACATGGCATTGTGCGTCCGCATGACTGTAATATAGGCCGCTTCCAACCTCTGACAACAGCCATCGCCCTGTGTCACTTCCAGAGCATCGACCACCGTGACCATGAGAACCAACGATAGCACATCTGTTCGCGACTACGACATTCTCGTCATTGGCAGTGGTGCGGCAGGACTGACGCTCGCCCTGAAGACAGCGGATTTCGCCAGAGTGGCCGTAATCAGCAAAGGTCAACTGAGTCAGGGCGCCACCTATTGGGCCCAGGGTGGCATCGCTGCCGTACTGGATGACGCCGACAGTATCGATGCACATGTCGCTGATACACTGATTGCTGGCGCCGGTCTATGCCACAGGGACATGGTGTCCCATGTTGTGGAGAACAGCGGTGAATGCGTGAAATGGCTGGTTGAGCAGGGGGTGCCTTTCACCACGATCGACCCCAGCGACGCCAAGATCGACGCCGCTCGCGCACCGTTGCAACCGGATAACCTGGCCCCTTTGCATCTGACCCAGGAGGGCGGGCACAGTCATAGACGCATCATCCATGCCACCGATGCTACCGGTCGCGCTGTCTTCGAGACCCTTGCCTCCAAGGCAAGGCTGCACCCAAGCATCGACCTGATCGAAAACTGCGTGGCCATCGATCTGATTACCAACTCCAAGTTGGGTTTGCCGCAGGACCGCTGCGCTGGCGCCTACGTCTTCAATTCCGGGACAGGCGAGGTTGATGTCTTCAGGGCACGCTTCGTGGTGCTGGCCACTGGGGGAGCGAGCAAAGCCTATCTCTTCACGAGCAATCCCGATGGTGCGACCGGCGACGGCATTGCCATGGCATGGCGCGCGGGTTGCCGCGTTGCCAACATGGAGTTCAATCAGTTTCATCCCACGTGTCTCTATCACCCGCATGCGAAATCATTCCTGATCACCGAAGCACTGCGCGGCGAAGGTGCCTGGCTGGAGCTACCCGATGGCACACGCTTCATGAGTCGATTTGATGAGCGTGCCGAACTTGCTCCGCGAGACATCGTTGCCCGCGCGATCGACCATGAGATGAAGCGACTTGGTTGCGACTGCGTATTTCTGAATATCACACACAAGTCAGCCGAATTCATCAAGGAACACTTCCCGACCATTCATTCCAACTGTCTGAAGTTCGGCATCGACATCACCCGTGATCGCATTCCTGTAGTACCGGCAGCCCACTACACATGCGGTGGTGTCATCGTCGACAAAAGAAGTCGCACGGATCTTCCCAACCTCTATGCCATTGGGGAAACAAGCTTCACCGGCCTGCACGGCGCCAATCGCATGGCCAGCAATTCGCTGCTGGAGTGCTTCGTACTGGCGTTCAGCGCCAGTGAAGACATCCGCAGCAAGTTTGCCAGCACATCACTGGCCGAGCGCATCCCAGCCTGGGACGAAAGCAAGGTGACTCGCTCGAGCGAGGAGATCATCGTTGCACACAATTGGGAAGAGCTGCGACGCTTCATGTGGGCTTACGTGGGGATAGTTCGCAAGGATGAGCGGCTGCAGAGAGCTCGTCGGCGCATCGCACTGCTGGAGCAGGAAACAGCGGACTACTACAAGCATTATATCGTCGGAAAGGACTTGCTTGAGCTGCGCAACTTGGTGCTAGTCTCCAAGTTGATCGTGGAAAGCGCCATCGCACGCAAGGAAAGTCGCGGCCTGCATTATTCCGTGGACTATCCCGACACTCTGCCGTTGGCACAGGACACCGTTCTGGTACCTGACAACGCAGTGGTCAGCGCCTGAGCTGAACGGTTACTTGGACTCACTGAGCAGAGCGCCGGGAAATGTTTGCCAGCGCAACACGGAACGCAAGCGACGTCGCGACTCATATGACGCACTGTCTGGCAGAATCACCAGCCACTCTCGCTGCGCCTTTCCTGTTGTGTCATCCCATCGCTTTAATTGCAGAATCAGCATCCAGTTTCCACAGTGGACCTGCTCATACAATTGCGCGCGGCACACCTTCTGGTCGTAGACGAGGTGCCACTCGTCACCCAGCAGCACCAGCGCGCGAGGAGTCAGGTGGCTCGCGCCGATTTGAGCGGTGGCAAGCAACACAGGCAGCAAGACAATCAAAGCCCACTGGAATTCCCTGGTCAAGTAGAGACAGGCGAGTGCAGCCAGCACTATTTGAGCGGATTGCAACCACTGGAGTAGGCGCGAGACTCGAAGATCAATTCGCAAAGACATCGTTGCGTACTCGAATGAGGTCCACCAGTCTCTGCATGTCGACATCGTTCACAGGTTCACGCTGCACCAGCCAGGAGAACAAATCCTGGTCCTCCTCTTCCAGCAACCGTTGATACAGCCGCTGCAGACCCTCAGGCAACTGAGGCAACATCCGCTCCACAAAAGGCAGCAGGAGCAGGTCCAGTTCGCGCATGCCGCGACGACTGTGCCATGCAAGTTTCTTGTATTCGATTTCTGTTAACATGTGTCTGCCTGAATTCTTTGGACTCGGGCCTAATGATAACTCAAAACCGCCAACTTGATGGGCACCCTTCATGGCCACTTCTCTGACTGACCTGAACAACTTCGATCTTCTTGCCGTAACTGGAGATGAAGCTGCCAAGTTCCTGCAGGGGCAGCTGACATGCGATGTCAACAAGGTATCTCCCACGCAGAGCGTGCGTGGTGCCTATTGCGATATCAACGGCCGGGTGATTGCTGACATGCGCGTTGTCGCGAACGATGCTGGCTATTTGCTGCTGACCTCGCGCGGCATGGGCTTCGCTCTCAAGAAAACCCTTGAGAAATTCATTGTCTTTTCCAAGGCCACTATCAAGGTCGAAACGTCCTCCTGGGAACGCTTCGGTGTGCATGGTTCGCATGCTACCCAGACCATCCAGTCGCTTTTCAAGACAGTCCCTCCAGACGTCGATGGGGTTGCCCCGCTCGAAGGCTGTCTCGTCATACGCCTGCCCGATGCCCACGCGCGCTATGAGATTCTCGTGAAGACTGACAATGATGAAGTGCGCGACCAGCTGGAAAATCAAGGAATAACGGATGATCTTGAAGAGTGGGAGCTTGCGGATATTCGCCAGGGCGCTGTACACATCACGGCAGACATCCAGGATACCTACACACCGCAACTTCTGAACTACGACCTCACTGGCGTCATCGACTTCAAGAAGGGTTGCTTCCCGGGCCAGGAGATCGTCGCGCGCATGCACTATCGTGCGCCAGCCAAGAAGCGCTTGTATCGCGCCACAGTCAAGGGCGTGCGTGCGGGAACGAACTCCACGATCATGGCCGGAACTGAAAGTGTCGGCGAGATCATCAGTGTCGCCATGTCGGAGTCGGGCCAGTACGAGATGCTGGCGATTCTGCCGTGCGACCTCATCGAACAGAAAGCTCACTTGGAACTGCACAATCAGGCTGAAGACGCCGGGGAGGCGCGAGCTTCAAAGGCCAGCCTGCAGATACTCGACCTTCCACTGCCCGTGGGTTGAAGTGCTGAACCAACATCAGGAACTGCAGGAAAGCATCGAGCAACCCGCCTTGTGCCGGGCCCACTCCGGCCTTTTCGAATAGAACGAGGGAAATCGGGGATCTTCTTCATAGGGACAGCGCAAGACCTGCTGCAGATTCCTCAGCATTTGCATATCACCGGTTGCGGCTTGCTCGACCGCCAGTTGGGTCAGGTAATTGCGCAGTACGAAGCTGGGATTGATGGCATTCATGCGCGCCTGGCGTTGCGCGAGAACTGACCCCTGCTGCTCCAGTCGATCCGCATACATCAGCGCCCAGTCATCGATTCTCTGCCTCTGCTCATTCCCGAATGACGCCTGATCGTAAATGGCGTCCTGCAAGACCTCAGCCAGAGTTGGCGTCTGTAGACGATGATCAAAGTCTGCCAGTCGTCGGAAGAACAAAGTGTAGTCTGTGTCCTGAGCCTGCAGGATCTGCATCAACCCATCCAGGAATGCCTCATCCTCTGCGTCACTGCCAGGTTGCAAACCTGTCTTTGCCAGCATCATGTGCCGCCACTCGCGTTCATGCAGACTGGCAAATCGCGACAGCTCCGCCTCCATGAATTCCCGATTGCCCACCACGGGCAAGAGCGCGTTTGCCAACTGAAAGAGATTCCATTGCACGACTGCCGGCTGCTGCCCGAAGCTGTAGCGACGCAGGCCGGCATCGGTAGTATTGGGTGTCCACTGTGGATCGAAATTGTCGAGCCAACCATAGGGGCCGTAATCGATGGTCTGACCGATGATCGACATATTGTCAGTGTTAAGCACCCCATGAACAAAGCCCGTCCGCATCCAGCCCAGAAGCAGCACTCGCGTGCAGTTGCAGACCTCTGCAAACCAGTCTGCGTACAGCTCGGATATGTCCAGCGCAGCGCCGGCATGACGTGCCCGCAGTTCGGGGAAATCGGCGGCTATCGTGAAGTCGATCAGGTCACGCAGCAACTCCAGCTCTCCACGCATGGCGCACAACTGAAAATGACCGAAGCGGGTGAAGGAAGGTGCCACTCGGCACACGATGGCGCCTTGCTCCTCCTCAGGATTGCCGTCGTAGAACATGTCGCGCACCACGGAATCTCCGGTAGTAACAAGACTCAGGGCTCGCGTCGTCGGAATACCCAGATGATGCATGGCCTCACTGCAGAGAAACTCGCGCAGGGAGGAGCGCAGTACAGCGCGACCGTCCGCACCGCGCGAGAAAGGGGTAGGTCCGGCACCCTTGAGCTGCAGACACTGCGGATTGCCGTTGAGATCGATCACCTCGCCCAGATTGATGGCGCGGCCATCTCCAAGCTGTCCCGCCCACTGACCGAACTGATGCCCGCCGTAGCGTGTGGCATAGGGCCTGCTTCCGGTCAGCAATTCGTTTCCTGCCATGCACTTCAGAAAGGCATCGCTACTGCAGAAGGCCTCAGTGAATCCGAGTTGTCGGGCTAAGTCATCGGTACAGGCAAGCAATTGCGGTTGACTGACGCGGGTTGGCTGAACAAGGGTGTGGAGACAACCAGTGACTTGACGCGAATAATTGCGCGACTCCTCGTCTGCGACAAAACGATCGAGCCAGCGCGAACGCACTGGCGGCATTACATTGATTTCAGACAACATGACCTACCCAGCGGCCAGCCAGCATGACGGCGCACCACAACAACAATGACAATCCGGCAGTGAGACGTGCCATCAACGCAGTTCCACCTTCCTTTTCGCCAGGAATCATGGCCGGGAAAGCGCGAAAATGAAACAGCGCAATATTCAGACCCGCGAGCAGCAACAAGGCCATCTTGATTTGAAAGGCAGGGTTCTGCACATGCGCACTGGCCCGAGTGATGAACATGGCGAGTCCAGTGATATTGGCAGCCAGAAAGGCCCACGCTGCCCATGGCACCAATTCGCCAACCATGATCCGCACCGGATAGCGCAATGCCGCAAGGCCGAGCACGCGCAGATCCACCATGACGATGGCCCCAAGAAGAACACATATGCTAAGCACATGCAGAGACTCCATCAGCGGAAACAAGGCCGTTGCTCCAATCTCGCCAGCCAGCGGATGGGATTCAAGCTGCAACCAGAAGTCATTCACACGTGCTTCTCCGTGTTACCAGAACAGGTATTCCGCATAGGCGATCCAGCGCCCTGCCAGAAGGACGGTCACCCAAAGCAGCAACACTACGCCTGCCAGCAGGCGAAACTTCAAGCGCAGCGCCGTTGATATCTGTCGCCCTGTTGGATCGCCATGGCCAACGCGATAGAGCATCACGCTGAAAAGGACAGCGAAAAACAGCAGCGTGAACTTGATCTGAAAAACAGGATTATCGAAGTATCGCTCCGGCCTTGCGAGGACAAACCAGACTCCGGAGACAGAGGCGCCAGCAACGCCGTACCACGTCCACGGCTGCAAGCGCTGCACCATCTCTGACACCTGCTGAGAAGGAACGGCCAGGCCCAGTATCCTGAGACTGACAAAGGCAGCCGAGGCCATGATTGAACAAATGCTAAGCAAATGAAGCGTTTGCAGGATGGGCGGCATGCCGGGAACACTGGACAAGAGAAACTCTGCCAGCCGACCAAAAACACTGCCAGCGAGAAAATCCGAGAGACCAGCGGTCATGTTTGGCGCCCCCTGCACCTGTGCAACCTGACGTACAACCAAATGAAAAAGCCCTCCAGAAAGTCATATAACTCTCTGGAGGGCTCGTGGATGTCCATCAGGCCAGCAAGGCCCGCTTGGCGAGATTGTCCACCAGGTGCATCTTGAAGCCATTGTGCGTTAACGGCTCTGCGCCATTGCTGGCCAGCGTACCAATCCCCATGGCCGTGGCTTCGCCTCGCGCCTTGCCGCGAACTGCTGCTTCCACGGCCTCCAGTCGTCGTGGCGTGCATTGCACGGCACCAGCCACGAAACGGGAGTCCTGAATGACGCCACCTGATTCACGCATGGCAACAGCAATGCTCACCAGAGCGAAGTCCCAGACATTGCGATCAGCCACCTTCTCGAAATAGAACGTGGCCTGCGCCCAGGTATTCGGGATGCGAACCGCAGTGAGAATCTCCCCCGGCTGCAGGACAGTGGTGTGGCGGATATCGACGTTGGGACCCACGAAGAAGTCTGCCGCCGCCACCACACGCTCGCCGGAGGTGCTTCGAATCACCATGGAGGCATCCAGAGCGACGAGTGCGGGCGCCGTGTCAGAAGGAGTCACCGCCACGCAGCGGCTGGCGCCGAAAATGGCGTGCTCGCGATTCATCCCCTGCGGGGTATCGGCATAGCAGAGGTTGCCCCCGGCGCGATAGCAGGACAGTCCCCGGCGGTAGTACCAGCAGCGGACATCCTGCACGAGATTACCGCCGACCGTTCCGACGTTGCGAATCTGCGGACTGGCCACCTTTACTGCAGCATCAGACAACAGTGAGTAACTGGCCTTGATCAGCGGATTGGTGGCAACCTCCGTCAAGGTAGTCAAGGCTCCTATCTCCAGCCCAGAAGCCGTTTCGCGAATACCGCGCAACGCTTCGATGCCATTGAGGTCGATCATCGCCTCTGGCGACTTGTTGCGATCCTTCAACCAGCCATAAGTATCCTGGCCGCCGCCGAGCAACCAGCCTCTCTCAGCAAGTCGAGAGGCCAGATCCAACGCATCCTCTACCTGCACGGGCTGGTAGAGTTCGATATCGGGCATGACGTCATGTGATGGCATAGTAACCTCAGAAAGTATTTATTTTCAGTGACTTGTTGTTATAGGTGTTTTGCGCCACATGCTCGATGATCATGTCTGGCGTCACCGGGGTTCGATTGAACAGGTGTCCGTCCAGCGCATCGGTCAGCGCGCTCATGATTGCCGCTGCAGCACAACCCATGGCAGGCTCCCCGATGCCCCGGGCGCCAAACGGGCTCTGCGGATCCGGAAGATTGACGGCTGCCGTATGCATGGCCCTGGGGACGTCCAGGAATGTTGGAGGCTTGCTCTGGTAAAGGCCGACATTCGCGGGCAGACCATTTTGCGGGTCATACACATGGCGCTCGAAGCCCGCCATGCCGAAGCCCCACACCCCACCACCATTCATGCCATGGGAGAGCCCCTTGGGATGAACCACGGTGCCGCACTCCGCCACAGCGGTGTAGTCGCGAATTTCATACTTGCCCGTATCCAGATCCAGCTCCACTTCCGCGAAGGCGATTGCCAGCCCCGGAGCGGTGCCGTTCTTCTCGAGATTGTCCTTGGCTACGCCGACCAGACCTGTGCCGGCAATTTTCTGCACGGCCAGTTTCGTCAGATCGTTGATGTCGTCTGGATACTCCGCACCACTGAACTTACCACCCAGTGCGATGGCCCGCTGCGCCGCTTCGGCGTAGGTCAGCCCCTGGGCCGGGGTTGCTGTTTTGAAGACGCGCGTCCCATCAATGCTGAAGTCGTCGGGCGAACCGCCAAACTCTGCTGCGGCGATCTCCTTCATCTTGGCCACGGCATCCATCGCAGCGACGTAATTGGTGCGGGTATGCGTGAAGATGGTATTGCTGCCACCCTGGCCTGAACTGTGTGGCAGACCGAAATCGCTGTTGCCACGGACAATCTCGCAGTTCTCCCAGCTGCACTGCAGCACTTCAGCCGCTGCACGCACGGTGGCCGCATAGGAGTATGTTCCGAGGTTGCCAACGCCGGTATGCAGGTAGACCTTGCCGTCCGGGCCGATGCGCACTATGCCGTCAAACCCGTTGTTGCCAGCAGCGTGATAGCCCTCGCCGACGCCGATTCCGATGACCTTGCTGCCATTGCGACGAGGCTGGTTGATCTTGGCTTGCCAGTCGAACATCTGCGCGCCCATGTCGATGGCTTCACGCATGTAGGCACTGGTTACGGGGCCCTGGTTAGCTTCAATCAGGGAGTTGTTGTCCGGCGCATTGATGCGACGGAACTCCACGCGGTCCATCCCAAGCTGGCGCGCAGCCTTGTCCATAACGGGGGCGAGGATAGCGTGCATCTCGTTCTGGCCCGGACCCCGCTGTGCACCGCGCGGGGTAGTGTTGGTGAAGACTGAGGCACCACGGAAACGCATGGCTGTAGGCTGGTAGGACACGGAGATGGCGCCTGCAGACGAGGAACCACTGCCTGAACCGCTGGAACCACCATCGTTGACGATGATGACATCTACTGCTGCCACCTTGCCGTCCGGCTTCACGCCTACCTTGATCCAACCCTGCATGCCGGAGCGCGCGGAGCCGATGAAGAACTCCTCTTCTCGGGTGATGCGCACCTGCACGGGACGATTGACCTTGCGTGAGAGATAACCGGCAATGGACATGAACGGGTATGGCCCGATGCGGGAACCGAAACCGCCGCCGGTCGTCTCATTGATGAATACCAGTTGGTCGAGTTCGATACCCAGCATGCGAGAGAGCGGAGCATTCGCCGCACTCTGACTCTGAAGCGAACCGTGGAAGTAGCAACGGCCGTTTTCCCAATAGGCCATGCAGGTGCGTGGCTCAAGGGAATGATGCGGATACCCGGCCGTCACGAAAGGCTCCTCAACTATCACTGTGGATTCAGCGAAAGCCGTTTCAAGATCGCCATAAGACCATTCAGTGGTGAACTGGGCATCGGGCTCGCGACCCTCACGGAAGTCATCTACCGCCTGGCGCGTCCACTTCAATGAACGTAGTTCCATGCCATTCTCGCCACGCATCATCACGTTGCCTTCCGGATAAGCGTTCGGGCCGCCCTCCACCAGGCTATCAAGAGGGTCCACCACAAACGGACGACGCTCAATATTCATACGAATGCGCTCGAGAGCATTCTCCGCAATCTGCTCGGTGATGGCGGCGATAGCGAGAATGGGCTGCCCGACGTATGTCAATTCGTTGGTAAGTGCTGGTACTCCGGGCCGGGCTGCGGCTGGAAGGTCATCCGCTGTCAGGATGCCAACCACGCCGTCCATACGCAGGGCTTCCGACACGTCGACGTCCCGCACCATGCCGCTGGGCACAGGGCTGGTGAGAAGGCGGGCGTACACCATGCCCTCTCGTCTGAAATCCTCTGCGTAGCGGGCTGCGCCAGTAATCTTGCCTTGCGCACAAGGCGGCGTGAAATCCTTGCCGATATGCATGTAGCTCATGACAGTTGCCCCGAGGCGCGCATGACGCCATTCAAGTAGTGATCATAGGCACCACAGCGACACAGGTTGCCCGCGAGCGCATCGCGAGCTTCATCGCGGGTTGGTCTGGGATTGGACTTGAGGAGCGCCACCGTCGCGAGGACCTGACCTGGGGTGCAGAAACCGCACTGCGGTCCGAGTTCATCAAGGAATGCTTGCTGAACAATGTGCAACTGACCGTCGGCCGACTGCAGGCCTTCGATGGTAGTAACAGAGCGCTGCTTCACGCTGTGAGTCAGCATGGAGCAGGCATAGTGGGTCACATCATCCACGAGAACGGTGCAGGCGCCACACTCACCGCGGTTGCAACCCAGCTTGGTGCCAGTCAGTTCCAGCTTGTATCGAAGTGTGTGCGCCAGTGTCTCCTGAGGCAATACGTCGACACGGCGGGTACGTCCATTGACGTTGATTGAAATCAGTCGTTCAACCGCTGCAGCTGGTCTTGACTGGGCATTGGCGAGGTAGACACCTGCGCCAGACATGGCGGCGGCGCCGGAGTAGATCACCCCCTTGATGAAACGCCTGCGTGTGAGTCGTGGATTCACTGACATGATTCTCCGATTTTATTCTAAGTTGTCGGGAGGCATGCGACGACATGCAACTCGCAGTCGCACGCTGTTTGGCTAACGTCTAAGTGCTTCGAAGCCTACACACTTTTGGCAAAAGGTCAATCGCGCAGCAGCAGCGCTGCGATCAGCGCAAGATCTACCCTGCAGGGGATTGCGCTGGTTCAGAAGAACACAAAAAGCTCCTCGGCGACCTGCTGGAAGAAGACTTAGCCTCAGGCGACATCAGTATCGGGGCTTGCAGAAAGAGGGGCTTCATCGACTTCCTCAAGCCGGTCACAACAACGATCCGGAACCTCGCTCACATTTTTGACCTGCTTCAAAAGAGTCCTTCGGTGATCTTCATAGTTAGCCTATCGAAGGTGGTGCTGGTTTGGTCAAGTTTTCCATCGACGCTCTCCAGAAAACCATGTTTGTAGAAATCGATGCAGGACAAGTTCACACTGAAATGGTCGCTACCAAGGTCGAGCCGCAAGCCGTCGAGACGCCTGATGACACACCTCACGCACCACCCAGCAGCTTTTGTCAGTCATGAGCCCGCTTTCATGAGCTTCAAGAGCAAACAAGCCCCGCGGAATCAGACCACGCTCGTGGTGCTGCCAGCGCATGAGTGCCTCAATTTTCAGAATCGAGCCGCTGACTATGGCAGTGAGGGGCTGGCAATGCAGGCGCAGATGCCCGGTCGGCATTGCCACCTTTAACTCGCTGGCCATTTTGAATCTCAGCACCACGTTGAGTGGCTCGGACTATTCTCTTTCAAAATGCTCGGTGGACGGGGCATGCCCAGCTTCGCTGGACAGAATCTGCGGGCAACGAGGAATACTGCGGTAGCACATGAGGATCGCCCGTGCGATCAAACGCACATTCGGATTACAACCACCAACGCCAGAGGCATGATGATTTCATGGGCCTTGAAGTACTTTTAAGCCTTCAGCGTATCCATACCCTGCTGCGCCTTGCTGGTTTCTCTCACATAACATGATGCGCAATTTACTCAAAATTTGAACACAAGCGCATGATTTTCTTGTTCATATATCTCCTGTGGGAGATTGATCAAATACCGCACTGAAACGCACGCAGGGCTCTTTCCACCGCATAATCGTCGATGCCGAGATGAGTCACCAATCGAAGTCTGCTTGCCGGATTGATCTTTATTCCTCGCTCCAGCAGACGCTTCGTGAGATTTGACAGGTCAAGCGAGCTGCAATCCAGATAGACCATGTTGGTCTGGACCGGTTCGACATCGAGCCCCAGCACTCGCAGCCCATCAGCCAGTCTTCGCGCCCTGGCGTGATCTTCGGCGAGTCTATGTACATTGTGCTGGAGTGCATACAGCCCCGCTGCCGCTATCACTCCAGATTGTCGCATTCCCCCGCCAAGCATCTTGCGCCACCGCCGCGCCGATGCAATCGCCGAATAATCGCCCACCAGCACAGAACCTGCTGGCGCACCAAGCCCCTTGGAGAGACAGATGGAAACCGTATCGAACATGTGGACCAGGCGGTGTAAAGGGCTCCCGTCGGCGACGGCTGCATTGAAAATTCGAGCACCATCCAGATGCAGTCGCAGGCCGTGTGCCTGCGCGAAAGGGGCGAGAGACTGCAGATAGGAAACTGGCAACACCTTGCCCTGCATCGTGTTCTCGAGACAAAGAAGCCTGCTGCGAGGGAAGTGGAAATCCAATGGCTTGATCACGCTGGCCACGCGCATCAAATCCAGAGACCCGTCGGGGTTGTTCTCTATCGGTTGTGGCTGGATTCCTCCCAGCACAGCGCCACCACCACCTTCGTAGCGGTAGATGTGCGACGTCTGTCCAGCGATGAATTCATCACCGCGCTCGCAATGAGACAGCAAAGCGCAAAGATTGGACTGCGTACCTGTGGGCAGTAGAAGACCGCTTTCCTTGCCCGACAGGTCCGCCAGCGTTTCCTCCAACCGCCTCACCGTTGGATCTTCGCCGTAGACGTCATCGCCCAGGCTGGCCTGCTGCATGGCCTTGCGCATCCCGACACAAGGCAGCGTGACGGTATCACTGCGCAGATCAATAATTGAACTTGAATCTGACATCACGACCGTCCTGTTGACTCATGTGGAACACGCCGACGCACGATGGGCAGGGTCTACTGGCCATCGGCCCGCCCTGATGGCCTGGCACCCGACGACACTCCCTTGGTAGAGGTAGACCCATGCCGGGCCGAAGACAGTTGGCAATTGTTGTCGCAAATAAAGACTGCGGCCCGGATTCGCAGGATCGCATTCCTCGAGCTTGTCCAAAGCAGACAGGGTAACTGAGTCGATTCGGTAGACCTCTATTTCAATGCCGCAGGACGGCTCGATCTTCGCTCCCGGATATTCACCCAGGTCATAGAGCAGAATATCCCGTGCGACATCGACTCCCAGAAAAGTCGAGCCCGCCAGGATATACGCATTGACCCCGCCACGCCTGAGCGTTCCGTACACGGCAACACAGCAGTGCACGACTTGTTGTTCCTGTGCAGGCACTTTAGTACTCCGAATACTTGCGAGCACTGCCACGCACCTGATCAGCTGGATACTTCTGTTCGTTCTTCTGCATCTTCGCCGCCACTGCATCGGGAATGTTTACTCTCAGGCGATCGGCAAGGCGCACGAGGTAAACCTGAACATCGGCAATTTCGTCAGCAACTCGCGCCAGCGCTTCGCAGCTCAGCTGAGCAGATTGCTCTTCTGTGAGCCACTGGAATATCTCGACCAGTTCGGCCGCCTCTACGCTGAGAGCCATCGCCAGGTTCTTGGGAGAGTGAAACTTCCCCCAGTCTCTCGCGTCGGCAAATCGGGTCACACTCGCCTTGATTTCTTCGAACTCGGACATGCGGATTCAGTCTCATTTTCTGATGCGTGGTTAGTCTCGCGTCAGGCCGATTTGCCAGAACGCGATGACGGACATGGAAACTACCGTGTCACAAGACCTGCAGGCAATCAAAATATCACGCTCGGAAAGCGGGCTAAGTCGACGCATCTGCCTGATTGAATTGCCAAAACAGGTGCTTTATTCTGTCCGTCCATTTAGCAATCCTAGGGAGAGTTCTCCGCCGTGTCCAACTACAACAAAAGTATCAAGAATGCCCTGATGTCACTGACGGCAGCAGTGGCCGTCATCCCCATGCTGAGCATGGCTCAGCCTGACATGGAGCCGACCAACAATCTGCCAAATCCGTATCAAACCATAGAAGGCTGGGCAAAGATGCCTGCTGGCAGAGCCTGGGGTTCAACAAGTGCAGTGGATGTCGACATTGACGGCACCAGCATTTGGGTCGCTGAGCGCTGCGGCGGCAACACCGGTGCATGCGTCACCAACAATGTTGATTCCATCATGAAGTTCGATGCCAATGGCAACATGGTGACCAGCTTCGGTGCCGGCATGGTGATGTGGCCGCACGGTATCCACGTCGATCCGCAGGGCAATATCTGGGTTACTGACGGCCGCGACAACCGCGACCAAAACGGCAATATCGTCGGCGGCGAATTGAAGGGCCATCAAGTCATGAAGTTTTCACCGCAAGGTGAACTGCTGCTGACTCTGGGGGAGCCTGGCGGCGCACGAGCTCCTGGCTACCTCTTCCAACCGAATGATGTTCTTGTGGCTCCGAATGGTGATGTTTTTGTCGCTGAAGGCCATTCGAATGCGGAAGGGTCGACTGCTCGCATTCTGAAGTTCAATAGCCAAGGACAGTTCATCAAGGAGTGGGGTTCACTTGGTAGCGGCCCAGATCAATTCATGCAGCCGCACTCTCTGGCGATGGACTCTCAGGGTCGACTCTTCATTGCCGACAGGAGCAACAACCGCATTGTGATCTCTGATCAGGAAGGCAATCGTCTGGATATCTGGTATCAGTTCAGCCGAAACAGCGGACTTTACATCGACAGAAACGACGTCCTCTACGCCGCTGACTCCGAGTCAGGCTCTGTCAATCCAGACAACGGTCACTGGCTGCGCGGCATCCGTGTGGGTAGCGCTCGCACTGGGGAAATTCAATTTCTGATACCCGATCCCCAGCCTGATTGCCGCGGCACATGCACAGCTGAAGGTGTCGTGGCCGACAGAAATGGTGTGATCTACGGTGCAGAAGTTGGTCCTGTAGGCGGCATCAAGCGTTACGTTCGCCAGTAGTCAATAATAAGCACCAAAAAAGAAAAGGGCGTCCATATAGACGCCCTTTTTTATTGGTCGGGACAGCAGGATTTGAACCTACGACCCCCACACCCCCAGTGTGGTGCGCTACCAGGCTGCGCTATGCCCCGAAATCTTGAATTTGAAACGAAGTCTTCTGAAGTGTATCTGGAGGAAACCCTGCTCTCGCCGGAAATTGTCTTGTGCGTCTTGAAGCATGAAGAAACACTTGAAAATCTTGCCACCTCTTTGAATCGGCAGTAATTCTACCTCATTTTCACAATTGTGCTATCACCTCTTCCAAGTCCTTGATCAAGTCGGCAAACATTTTGTTGTCAAGGGCTGTCTTCGACGCTTCCTCACCGATACTTGCCCCGCTCATACGCTGGCGGGCGCCACCAATCGTGAAACCCTGATCGTAGAGCAGCGACTTGATCTGCCGGATAAGCACGACATCTTGGCGCTGGTAATAGCGGCGATTACCCCGGCGCTTCACTGGCTTCAATTGTGGAAATTCCTGTTCCCAATAGCGAAGGACATGCGGCTTCACTGCGCACAACTCTCCTACTTCGCCAATCGTGAAATAACGCTTGGGAGGGATTGGTGGTAATTCATCGTTATTGCTTGGTTCCAGCATAACTTTCCACTCTTGCTTTAAGCTTCTGACCCGGCCTGAATGTGACTACCCGCCTGGCCTTTATGGGGATCTCTTCGCCTGTTTTCGGATTGCGACCGGGACGTTGCTTCTTGTCTCTGAGATCAAAGTTGCCAAAGCCGGAAATCTTGACCTGCTCATTGGACTCCAGTGACAACCGGACTTCCTCGAAGAATTGCTCAACCAGCTCCTTGGCCTCACGTTTGTTCAAGCCAAGTTCCTCGAACAACCGCTCTGCCATCTCCGCCTTGGTAAGTGCCCCTTCTGCCATAGTTAATTCCTTAACTTTGCATTAAATTTTGCTTGTAGCTCTTTGACGCAACTGTCAATTATTCCGTTTATGTCTTCGTCGCCTAGAGTGCGCGAAGGATGCTGCAAGGTCAAGCCCAGGGCGACGCTTTTTTTGCTTTTCTCTATTGCATCACCTTGATATACATCGAATATTCTAAGATCCACCAGGAGTGGGCCAGCAACGTCGCGAATGGCAGTTGTAATCTGCTCGCTGGACACATCCTCACCCAGCACTACTGACAGATCACGCCCCACTTCCGGAAATCGGGACAACTCGCGCATCTTGGGAATCTTGGCTTCCAGCATTAAATTTGTATATAATTCAAAAAGATAGACTCTTTTACTAAAGCCATACGTACGTTGCAACTGAGGACTCAAGGCGCCCATCAAGCCAATCTTTTTGCCCTTGGCATGTATCGCAGCCGACTGCCCCGGATGCAGGGCGGGATGGCTTTCAGTCACAAACGATATCGGCCCAAGCCCCGGCGAAAGATCAAGAATCGACTCAACATCGCCTTTCAAGTCAAAGTAGTCCACTTCGCGGTTGTCGCTACCCCATAGCTCGGGTTGCAATTTGCCGAAGATGAGACCCGCAAGCCTGGCAGGCTGCGAAGTCGTGCCTTCAACTCGCTGAAAGATGAGCCCTGTCTCGAAGATGCGCACGCGATCCTGCTGGCGATTGACATTGTGAATCAGCGTACTCAGCAACCCCGGCCAAAGTGAGGCACGCATGACAGACATATCGGCTGAAATTGGATTCTGTAGAGCGATCGCGTATACATCCGGTAGGATCCTTTCCTGCAGCTCCGGGTCAACGAAGCTGTAGGTGATGACCTCCTGGTAGCCGAGCGAGGCAAGTCGACTCTTTACGCGACCGAGGTCACTGCGGCTTTCAGTGCTGCTACCGAGCGCCATTGGGCTGAGCGCACGAGTCTTGGGCAACTTGTTGTATCCATGAACTCGAGCAATCTCTTCAATAAGATCGACATCGAGACTCAGATCGAACCGGTAGCTGGGGATAATCGTCGTTATACCTCCATCATCCTGTGCAGAAACGACTACACCAAGACGCTCGAGAATCCCTCTAATCTGAGCAGGCGATATATCAACACCAAGTACTCGAGCGAGCTTGGAGTACTTTAGATTGACCACTGGCGACACAGGCAAGTCACCCAGAGCCTCGACGACAGGCCCGGCCTTCCCACCAGCAATATCCAGCAACAGACCTGTGGCACGCTCCATCGCAAGGGATTGCATCTCGAAGTCCACACCTCTCTCGTATCGATGCGAGGCATCGGTGTGCAATCCATAACGGCGAGCACGACCCGCAATGGCTAGCGGAGAGAAAAAGGCACACTCCAGGAAGACATCCTGGGTATGCGGGCCGACGCCGGATTCGCGACCACCCATTACGCCGGCCATGGCCAGAGGACGTTCTTCATCGGCAATAACAAGCACATCGGGACTCAATGTGACTTCCCGTCCATCGAGCAACACCAGTTTCTCCCCCTCACCTGCAAGGCGAACACGAATCTGGCGCTGCAGACAACGCAAGTCAAAAGCATGCATGGGCTGCCCGAGTTCCAGCAGCACGTAATTGGTAACATCCACCACCGGGTCAATACTGCGCAATCCGCTGCGACGCAGTCTCTCAGCCATCCAGAGAGGTGTAACCGCAGCCGGATCGACGCCGCGAATGACGCGTCCGAGATAACGTGGACATTGCGTCGGCGCATCAATTTTTATAGGAAATGAATCAGGGATGGTGGCCGTTACCGCAGCAATGGTGGGTCTCGTCACTTCGAGGGAGTTCAATGCCGCAATCTCCCGCGCGATACCCACGATGCCCAGACAATCACCGCGATTGGGTGTCAGATCCAATTCGAGACTGACATCTTCGAGCTTCAGGTACTCTCGAATATCGCTCCCAAGCGGGGCGTCTGCTGGCAATTCGAGGAGACCCTCGGCACTTTCGGCGATGCCCAGCTCCTGCGCCGAGCAGAGCATGCCATTCGACTCGACCCCACGCAGCTTTGCTTGGCGAATATCGATTGATTCTGCACCTGATTTGTTCCCAAGCCTTGCTCCCACCTTCGCGTAGGGCACACGCATTCCAGCACGGACATTGATGGCTCCGCACACAACCTGGAGCGTGCCCACGCCATCGAACACTTGGCAGACACGCAACTTGTCAGCGCCGGGATGCGGTTCTACCTGCTGAACTTCGGCAACGACAACCCCTGAGAATTCAGCAGCAACAGGCTCAACCCCGTCGATTTCCAGACCCGCCATGGTCAACTGATCCATCAAATTCTGGGTTGTCAGTGGCGGATTGACCCACTCACGAAGCCATTGTTCGCTGAAAATCATTCTGAACTCTCTTTGAAATATACGAAATGAGGATTGAGGCGGCGGAAAAAAGCCGCTCCACTGTCAATTAAACTGCCTGAGGAATCTCAGATCATTCTCGAAGAACAATCGCAGGTCGTTGACTCCATAGCGCAGCATGGCAAGACGCTCGACGCCCATGCCAAAGGCAAAGCCGGTGAACTCATCGGAATTCACACCCGACATCTCGAGCACACGGGGATGAACCATGCCGCAGCCCATCACTTCCAGCCAGCCGGTATGGCTGCATACTCGACAGCCTAGGCCTTCACACATGACACAGGCCATGTCGACCTCCGCAGATGGCTCTGTAAACGGAAAATAGGAAGGGCGAAATCTCACCGCCAGGTCCTTTTCGAAGAAAGCCTGCAGAAATTCCTCAATCGTGCCACGCAAGTCGGCAAAACTGACCTGCCTGTCAATGAGAAGCCCCTCAACCTGATGAAACATGGGAGTATGAGTAATATCCGAATCGCAACGGTATACCCGTCCCGGGCATATCATGCGATAAGGTGGTTTGGACTCCTCCATCACACGAACCTGCACTGGCGAGGTGTGTGTGCGCAGAACAGTGGCTGGATCAATGTAGAAGGTGTCGTGCATGGCACGCGCTGGATGATGGTCGGGGATATTGAGTGCCCCGAAATTGTGATAGTCGTCCTCGATCTCAGGACCGACGGCAACTGAGTACCCAGCGACACTGAAAATTGCCTGGATGCGTTCAATAGTACGACTGACCGGATGCAGCCCACCGTGATCGTAGCGTCTCCCGGGCAAGGTAATGTCCACCAGCTCGCTGGCCAGTTGTCTCTCCAGAGCCTCCTGCACGAGAACTTCGCGACGAGCATCTAGAGCTTGCTGTATCTGCAACTTGGCCTGATTGATACTTTCCCCGGCCGCTGGACGCTCCTCTGGTGCAAGTTTGCCCAGCCCTTTCAACAAATCGGTAAGGCTACCCTTCTTACCAAGAAAATCGACGCGCAGCTGCTCCAGTGACTTTTCGTCACTGGAGGCAGCGATTGCGATCAATGCCGACTCAACCAGTATTTTTGTGTCTGGCATGCTGTCTACTCGGCCAACTTACGCGGCTAGACTGTTTTTTGCCTGATTGACCAGAGCAGCGAATGCTGCTTTGTCGTGGACTGCCAGATCTGCCATGACTCGACGATCCACCTGAATATTGGCCTTTTTCAGACCTGCAATCAGTTGACTGTATGTCATGCCGTTGGCACGTGACTGGGCGTTGATGCGCGTGATCCACAGGGCACGGAACATGCGCTTCTTCGCCTTGCGATCGCGATACGCATACTGACCGGCCTTGATCACTGCCTGCTTGGCGACTCGGTAAACGCGACTACGCGCTCCATAGTAACCTTTCGCCAGTTTCAGAACCTTCTTGTGACGACGTCTTGCGGTGACGCCTCTCTTAACTCGGGCCATCTTGAATTCCTCTTAAAAATGATGTTAGAAGCGCTTGCCAAGCATGCGGTCGATCAATGGCTTGTCAGAGGGGTGAACCAGTGACGTGCCTCTTAACTGACGCTTGCGCTTGGTAGTCATCTTCGTGAGGATGTGGCTCTTGTTTGCGCTCTTGCGCTTCCAGCCGCCGGCGGTCTGTTTGAACCGCTTTGCCGCTCCGCGGTGGGTCTTGATCTTGTTGCTCATTACTTACTCCGCATTTATCGTCGTTCAAACGTCATTGTTGAAAGACAACTGAGGGTTGATTTATGAAATACACAGCAATAACGAACCTATCGCCTCGTGCCAACAGCTAGTTAGCAGGTTCGTAGAACGAACCACGATTCGAAGCAATGGATCCTGCTATGACTTCTTCTTTTTGACCGGAGACAGCATCATCACTATCTGCCGACCTTCCATCTTGGGTTCCTGTTCCACTGTGCCGTATTCCTCCAGATCCTTCGCGATCCGTTGAACCAGCTCCAGCCCAAGATGTTGATGGGCTAACTCACGACCTCGGAATCTCAATGACACCTTGGCCTTGTCACCATCGTTAAGGAAACGTATCAGGTTGCGTAGTTTGACCTGATAATCCCCTTCCTCCGTCCCTGGTCTGAACTTGATTTCCTTGACTGTCTGCTTATGTTGCTTCTTCTTGTTAGCAACCTTCTGCTTCTTCAAATCGAATACATGCTTGCCATAGTCCATGATCTTGCACACGGGAGGTTCAGCCTCCGGCGCAATCAGAACCAGATCGAGCTTTGCCTCGCTTGCAGCAGCCCTTGCCTCGTCAATGGACACGATTCCTGCCTGCTCTCCATTTTCCAGGACCAGGCGGACTTCGCTGGCATCTATATGCTCGTTAACAACGGGCTTCTTGGAACTACTCCTCATAGGCGCTTGTTTATACTCTCCAGAATGAACAATCAGTAATGTCGAGAGCAGTTACCGACCACCTCGACTCTCGCTTGCGATATTAGCTCAATTACCTTCGGTTCGCCCGAAACGCGCGACAGCATCAGCAAGGTATTCAGCGAACTGCTCGACTCTCATGGAGCCGAGATCTTCGCCACTCCTGGTTCGGACGGACACCGAACCTGTCTCGACTTCGCGATCACCAGCAACAAGCAGAAATGGCGTCCTGCTCAACGTATGCTCACGGATTTTAAAGCCGATCTTCTCGTTTCTCAAGTCAGCAACTACGCGGAACCCCTTGTCGCTCAATGACTTTCTAACTGACTCGCAGTACTCGGCCTGATTGTCTGTAATGTTGAGAACAACTACTTGCTCAGGCGCGAGCCATACGGGCAGGGAACCTGCGTAATGCTCAATCAACACGCCGATGAAACGCTCGAAGGAACCGAGAATGGCGCGATGCAGCATGACCGGGGTCTGTCGGCTGCCATCTTCCGCTACGAACTGGGCACCGAGCCGCTCAGGCATGGAGAAATCCACCTGAATCGTGCCGCACTGCTGGACACGCCCCATGCAGTCCTTAAGCGAGAACTCGATCTTGGGCCCGTAGAATGCTCCTTCACCAGGCAGCAGCTCCCACGGCATTCCGTTATTCTGCAAAGCTTGCTTCAGAGCTGCTTCTGCCTTGTCCCAAAGCTCCTCGCTGCCTACTCGCTTGGCAGGCCGGGTGGATAATCTCAGAATTATGTCATCGAATCCGAAGTCTCTATAGACCGCGAACAAAAGCTTCATGAACGCAGCGACTTCGCTCTGAATACTGGACTCAGCACAGAAAATGTGACCATCGTCCTGAGTAAAACTGCGCACTCGCATGAGACCGTGCATGCTTCCCGACGGCTCATAGCGATGACAGGAGCCGAATTCCGCAAGTCGCATCGGCAGATCGCGATAGCTCTTCAAACCCTGATTGAATACCTGCACATGGCACGGACAATTCATGGGTTTTATGGCATAGAGACGACTCTCGGACTCAACACTGAACATCTGGTCAGCAAATTTATCTGCGTGACCAGAACGCTCCCAAAGCGAGTAGTCAACCAACTGGGGGGTTCGAATTTCCAGATAGCCATTCTCACGCTGCAACTTCTGCATGTAGTTCTGAATGACCTGATAGATAGTCCAGCCCTTGGGATGCCAGAAAACCATGCCAGGCGCTTCTTCCTGGAAGTGAAACAGAGCTTGCTTCTTGCCAATCTTGCGGTGATCACGCCGCTCGGCTTCTTCCAGTCGCTGCAAATACTGGTCGAGCGCCTTCTTGTCACCCCAGGCAGTGCCATAGATGCGCTGCAGCATCTCGTTGTTTGAATCGCCACGCCAGTATGCGCCAGCGACGGAAGTCAGCTTGAACGCTTTGAATCGACTTGTCTCCGGCACATGCGGGCCACGACAAAGATCGATGAATTCGCCTTGACTATAGAAGGACAGAGGTTCATCGCCGGGAATGCTCTTGATGATCTCAACCTTGTACTTCTCACCTTTCGCTTCGAAAAGGGCTATGGCTTCAGCACGATCGAGCACAGAGCGACTGACCGAAAGATTCTCTGCCACGATCTGCCTCATTGTCTCTTCGATCTTTTCCAGATCCTCGGGCGTGAACGCTCGCTCGTAGGAGAAGTCGTAGAAAAAGCCGTCCTCGATTACGGGACCTATCGTGACCTGCGCCTGCGGAAACAGTCTCTGAACAGCCTGAGCCATTAGGTGCGCGCAAGAATGTCGCAGCACTTCGAGACCATCCGCATCTCGTTCCGTGATGATTGCAAGTTCACAATCTTTCTCGACCACAAACGAGGTATCGACGAGCTTGCCATCAACACGGCCCGCAAGCGCTGCCCGCGCAAGACCAGCCCCTATCGAACTTGCGATCGAGGCAACGGATACCGGCTCGGCAAATTCACGAGTGCTTCCATCTGGCAGAGTGATAATTGGCATGGCAATCCTGATGACGAAAAGAATCGAGCCGGAGCGCATGGCTTCCGGCACGATTCAGTGATTTCTGATGATAAAAAAGGGCATTCTGGTAGGCACGACCAGATTCGAACTGGTGACCTCTACCATGTCAAGGTAGCGCTCTAACCAACTGAGCTACGCGCCTAGAATGAGCTCTTTCAAAAGAAGCGCGATTATAGGGGGGCAAATTCAAAACTACAACACAGGCATCCTGTTGCGCAGGAACGCCATTCGCTGTGGCGCACCCGACAAGATCGGAGTCAAGCCTCCAATTGCAAGAGGCGTTTCTTCAGCCGGGCGACCAGATCCCGAGTTGCCGCGGCCGCTTCGAAATCGAGGTTCCGAGCCTGCTTATACATCTGCGCCTCGAGTCGTGCGACTTCCTTGCCGAGCGCTCTGACATCATCCTGAATATGCTCCACTCCAGCAGCGGTGCCTGAGTGATTTGAAGCGCCTTGCCCGCGCCTGCGACTGCGCGACTCGCCTGCCTCAGAGTAAGCCCCCTCCATGACATCCGTTATGCGCTTGCTCACCCCAACAGGTTTGATCCCATGAGTCGCATTGAAAGCCAACTGCACACTTCTTCGATTTTCGGATTCCGCGATGGCACGCTCCATTGACCCGGTTATCCGATCTGCGTACAGAATTGCCCTGCCATTGAGATTGCGCGCAGCGCGTCCTATTGTCTGTATGAGCGAGCGCTCCGAACGAAGAAAGCCTTCTTTGTCTGCATCCAGGATTGCCACGCAGGAAACTTCTGGAATATCGAGCCCTTCACGCAGAAGATTTATGCCGACCAGCACATCGAAGGTGCCCAACCGCAAGTCCCTGATGATTTCAGAGCGCTCCACCGTGTCGATATCCGAATGGAGATAACGCACTTGAACGTCGTGATCATTGAGAAAGTCCGTCAGGTCCTCTGCCATGCGCTTGGTCAGAACAGTAACCAGCACTCGCTCCTGTCTCGCTGTCACCTCGCGTATCACCGAAAGCAAGTCATCTACCTGCGTACTTGCTGGTCTGATCTCCAGCACCGGATCCACGAGACCCGTGGGTCGTACTACCTGACGCACTACTTGTCCTGCATGAGACTCCTCATAGGGCCCGGGCGTTGCCGAAACGAATATCATCTGAGGAACAATCTCTTCCCACTCCTCGAAACGCAGAGGCCTGTTGTCCAGTGCCGAGGGCAGCCGAAATCCGTATTGCACAAGAGTTTCCTTGCGCGAACGATCGCCTTTGTACATGGCGCCCAATTGCGGAATCGAGACATGAGATTCGTCTGCAATCAGCAGCGCATTGGGCGGAAGATAGTCATAGAGAGTGGGAGGCGGCTGTCCCGCCAACCTGCCTGACAGATACCTGGAGTAGTTCTCTATACCATTGCAGTAGCCTAGCTCTGCAATCATTTCAAGATCATACTGTGTGCGCTGTGCCAGCCGCTGAGCCTCAACCAGCTGATGATTGCCTTCCAGTTGCAGCACTCTCTCGCGCAATTCCTGCTTGATAAGATCTACCGCGTCGAGCATGGTCTGTCGTGGCGTGACGTAATGAGACTTCGGGAACACTGTAAGACGTGGCACCTTTTTCACAACAGCGCCAGTCAATGGATCGAAATACGCCAACGACTCGATCTCGTCATCGAAAAGCTCGACTCTTATTGCGTACTTGTCAGACTCCGCAGGATAGATATCAATGACATCGCCGCGCACGCGGTAGGTGGCCCGCTGCAGTTCCATATCATTGCGCGTGTACTGCAACTCGGCCAGTCTGCGCAACAGACCGCGCTGTTCCACTTTGTCACCACGATCTAGGTGCAGCACCATATGCAGATAGGACTTGGGGTCACCCAGTCCGTAGATGGCGGAGACGGTAGCAACGACAATGACATCCGGACGCTCCAGCAAGGCCTTGGTCGCCGAAAGCCGCATCTGTTCGATGTGCTCATTGATCGACGAGTCCTTCTCGATATAAAGGTCGGAAGAAGGTACGTAGGCTTCCGGCTGGTAATAGTCGTAATAGGAAACGAAGTACTCGACGGCGTTTTCCGGAAAGAACTCAGAGAACTCACCATAGAGCTGAGCTGCAAGAGTCTTGTTGGGGGCCATGACCAGAGCCGGCCTCTGCGTGCGCGCGATCACATTCGCAATTGTGAATGTCTTTCCCGAACCAGTCACACCAAGTAGCGTCTGCGCAGCGAGACCGCTTTCCAACCCATCGACAAGCTTCTCGATTGCCGCTGCCTGATCACCCGCAGGTTTGAATCTGGAAGCCAGTTTGAAGCCAGTGGTCATGTCAGGAATTTCCAAGTGAACGGGATGCAGAAATGAAATGCATGTGCGCGCTGCAGTATATCAACATTGCCTGAAAACGAGGCTCAGCACTTAGGAGTTGACCCCCCCGGGGATACTGATTAGTATACGCACGCTTTGAGAGTGATCGAGAATCTCTCCGCAATTACTGCCCAATAGCTCAATGGTAGAGTAGGTGACTGTTAATCACTTGGTTCCTGGTTCGAGCCCAGGTTGGGCAGCCATATCCCCCTTCTTTTTTTGCAAAACCTCCCCGATTCTTATAGCCATAGCACACTCTCGGTGCCACTTATGCCTGATTGAACATTGCGGTATAGTGGCGCGCGAATGTCTTTTTTCAACCAGCACAGGAGCTTTGACCAGATGAGATTCCTATTGGCCGCACTTTTACTCAGCCTCGGCAATTTCCTGCACGCCGCCGAAAGTGCAAACCCGGTCGTCTTGATGGAAACCAACAAGGGCAATATTCGAATTGAACTGTGGGCCGACAAGGCGCCAATCACTGTTGCCAACTTTCTGCGCTACACGGAAGCAAATTTTTACAACGGCCTGATATTCCACCGCGTAATTCCCAGTTTCATGATTCAGGGGGGCGGGTTCAATCCTGCCATGGTGCAGTCATCCACCTTCGAACCCATCAAGAATGAGGCTACCAGCGAACTGAAGAATCTTCGTGGCACGCTTGCGATGGCGCGAACCCAGGTGGTGGACAGTGCAAGCAGTCAGTTCTTCATCAATCTGGTTGATAATGCCTACCTTGATCACGCAGACGATACCGCTCGCGGATTTGGTTATGCAGTGTTCGGTGAAGTCATCGAGGGAATGGATGTCGTGGACATGATTGCGACCGTTCCAACGGGCAACGCTCAAGGCCACCAGAATGTGCCGCTGGAGCCGGTGATCATCACCAGCGTGCGGCGAGAATAAGGTGAACTGGTTCCGGTATCGCACACCAGTCTGTGCGCTACCGGAATGCTTGTTGACACGGCATCACGCGCGATTTCATTTCTTGTGCAGGGGAGTCACCTTTGCACGTTCCAACTTGGCAGTTCGCTCCTGAACTTCTGCCTGCCAGACTTGATGATTTGCGCCCTCCTTCGGATTGAAACCATCCACCACCTTCATGAGTATTGCGCGAATTGCAGCAATATCCATTCGCTTGCACGCGCCCTGAAGTTCCTGCAGATACTGCTCGAGCTCATTCCAAGGCAACGCATCTTCTTCCGCACGCATGATCTTTGGATGATCGGTGCCTGTGACTGACTCACCTATCAACAATTCCTCGAACAGTTTTTCTCCGGGGCGCAGACCCGTATACTCGATAGCAATATCGCCACGATAGGAATTCTCATCCCTGACGTT
>Ga0255210_1000088_pt1 | contig 44727 bp, 30 predicted proteins | sample Miss_Yuk_RepA_8d_FD_188422 | JGI IMG/M metagenome (GOLD analysis project Ga0255210, IMG submission 188422) | Freshwater microbial communities from Mississippi River, Louisiana, United States - Miss_Yuk_RepA_8d | ecosystem: Environmental > Aquatic > Freshwater > River | place: USA: Louisiana...
CCCTTGAACTACGAGATTGCGGCCGGTACGCACCTCTTCAATCACCTTGGCCTGCGAGGCATCTGCATCGACGACATGAAAAAGCCTGGAAGGTGGCAATACCTCATCCAACTTGTCTGATTCATTGAAGAGCGGGTCTTCAGAGGCAAACCCCGCGTGCAGCAATCCACGCGTCAGCGCGTGGTTCACCAAGGCATTGTTGGGCCAGGCTTCGACAGCGAGGTCCAGGTACATTAAAAGTTTGGAGAAGGAGAAGAAGCCGAGTTGGATGCCGTTCTGATCAATTGCCCAGCGGCTTTGTGACGAAAGCAGCGGGAGCAATTTGCTGAAGTAGTCCGCTGGCGTCCAATCATCGTCCACTTCCACTTCAGGAATCACGATCCCGAAATCGTCACGAAGTCGCTTCTGGAGCGGCAGATTCGTCATGATGTCGTCTTCGCGCAACCTGACATCGTAGGTCGAAGTACGACTATTTCTGACAAGCTCGACGGGGAGCAGCAACAGGGGCGCTTCGCGCTTGATGACCGAACTCTTGTCCTCGTACCACGTCAAGAACCCGAGCGCGAGGAACAGTATGTTGACGCCTTGCTCTTCTTCGGCAGTCTGCGAATCCTTGGCGATTTTCAGCAAGCGCTTTTGAAGTGCGTCTGGGCCGAGCCGCGTTTCGAGCAAGGCATCGTTCACACGCTCAGCAGACACCTGCATGTCCAGCAGCTCTGCAAAACGAACAGCATCGGGTTGCTCTTCATCGGAGTCCTTTCCCAGTGCCTTGAATCGCATGGCCTTGCCACTGGAGAGAATCTTGAAAACCGCGTCGGACTCTTCGTTGACAATATTGATCACATTACTGCGTGAATTGGCACGGTTCACGTGAATCAATCGATTCCGGGTTCCGGTTTCCACCAACCTTTTCCGAGCATCGTCGAAGAGTTTTCTAACCGATTCAGACACTTCAGGCTTTTCGGCTCTTGTATTCAATGTCTCTGTCACTTCCCGTGTTCATGGATTGCTTTTTTTGAGGATGCCAGGTGGCAGCAGGAATGGCAGAAAACCTATAGATCGAGGACGGCGTCATGAAAATCATTCTCGTGGACAATCACGATTGGGTGTCCTTGCTTTCTTAATTCTACTGCCTTCTCTACTTTTCGGCCGTAGCAAGCATACGCCCAACAGGGATTCCCATCTCCACCAACTACCAAGTAGTTCACCTTCTTTGAGACAGTGCCGGCGGCCAAACCGCCGTGCTTGGCTATGACTGCTTCAAACTCATTGCGCGTGTACTTGAAAGACGCACCCGTCAGACAGAACACAGCGTCTGCAAATGAAATTTCTGGGCAAACAGAACAGAGGCCGACGATATTTGAACCCTCGAAAAACGCAGGATTCACAATTGTCTTGTTGTCGAGGATCGAAACGAATTCACCGAAAAACCGCATAAGCACTTCATGCTCTTGTGGATCTATCTTCTTGTCAGAAAGAACTCCAAGGACCAGGCTCTCTACCTCATCATAGGGCCAGCAGGTCTTGAGGTGCTCATGCTCGCCAATCCAGGAGAGGAGCCCCTTAAGCTCTTCAACGTTGATCACGCCATCAGCACCAATGCCGGCCATGATGGCATGCAGCTTCTGCATGTCTGCAGTAGTTGCATTCAAATACTCTGACGAAGTCAATTTTCTACAGAGCCAGAGGATGTCGGCTCTTTCCTCTTCAGTAAGCACTTCGTCAGCGACAGCCTGCTCCACCACGGGAAACAGCTCATTGAACGGATGGCGATTGGCGTTGATTCGGTGGTCTTCAAGCCAAGTCTCCAGAAACTGGATTTCTGCATCATTGATCACCGAGTCAATGGCAATTCCCTCAACTAAGCCAAGCAGCGAGTTGACAGATTTATCCAGTTCAGATTTTCCCATGAATTTTCTGTAAGCATCGTGGTCCGTCATCAATACCTCCTATCTAAACCTTGGCCCATTAAAAGTTAACTTCGCCATGGAAAAGTCACCTTGCAAGCAGCATGCATGCGAAAGTGGTATCAGATCAAAGGGTATGACAGCATTACTTTGTCGCTCTTGGGAACCTTTTTACGCCTCGCTAACCACATTCACTAGTTGCTGTTGCACTTGGCAGTGAGACACCGACTTTGAGCGTGAGCATGCCACTCAACCCATTGCATGAGTTACAAAATGGTGCAATTCGGACGCCAGTAACATCGCTATTTTTTATATGTGCACCCAAAGTTGGCTTGCCGGTGCAACCAACGACCGAACAAGATGACGGCCAAGTCTTTTTTGCGAACTTAATCCAATGCTTCTGCCAAGTCCCGCAGTTGCAGTTCTTGTTTGATGTGCCAGTTACATTTGACCAGCCAGAATTTGGTAAAGCCATTTCACTCTCCTTATGTCTTACGTTTTAGTTGGGATATCCGCGTGCTGCCTCAAAGCGATTCCACCAGTCGAGCGCCTCCGCTTCATGAGCAAATACAGCAAGTATTTTCATTCTCGTCGAAATTACCCACCTGCTTTGCTCGGAATGTAGCCATACATTTCGGCAGTTGAGCAGATCAGGAGGAATATCCACGCCAATGAAATTCATTGGCAGGTCCATTTTGTGTCGGCCTTGACGCCGAAGCAGCCAACATCTGTATATGTGTTCAGGCACACCCATCTGAGACATCGTGCCAGCACGACCCTTCATACTGCCAACACATCTTCCCGCCCCCATTATTTCCAATTCATTCAATCTTGAGTCCTGGCTCTGTTCTTACCGAGTTACTCAAATTCCGTGCGCTTGCACCCCAACCTCAACACCACCCCTCACCGCCTCACCCTCACATACCTCTGCAACTTCCTGGGCGCCGGTTCTCCCCCAAAGATATTCCCCGCCGCATCCACCGACACAAATTCCGCGCCATTGCCTGAGGTGTCACGCGGGTCCCCATCCGGCTGCCGAATGAAATAATGCACCCATCCCAAGTGTGCGTCCCCAATTCGAATTCCCATCTCCCACCCAGGGTTCTGCACATCGTCGCTCTCGGAGTCGGCCGCATAGATATGGTCGTGCGCGTCGAAGAAGATGCCGCTGGGGCGGCCGTACTGCGTCCACTGCGCCAGGAAGGTGCCTTCCTGGTCGAACAGCTGGATGCGGTTGTTGGAACGATCGCCCACAAACACGCGGCCGCGTTGGTCGATGGCGGTGGTGTGCAGCGTGCGAAATTCGCCTGGGGCGTCGCCCGTTTGGCCCCAGGCTTTGAGGAAGGTGCCGGCGGGCAGCGTGGCCCAGTTCTCCACGGTCATGGAGGGCTTGGGGTAAGGCTGGGCGTTGGCGGTGTCACTGAAGAAGGCGGCGAGCAGGCACAGGGCGAAGGCTGTGAACAGGGATGCGATGGCTATGCAACTGACCTTGGGAGGGGTGGCCATGCGGGGTTCCAGTGTTGTTGTTGTTTTGTTTGAGCTGCACGGAGCGTAGCGTGCAAAGCGAAGGGCCTCCAGAGTGCTCGTGGGCGAAAAGGAGGCTATTTGTGGACAAATGGCGGCGATAAGGCGGGAATGGGCATGGCCGATTCGATTGACCATGGAACAGCAGCGTCAGATCAAGCAGACCGTCACCGCCATGAACGCCAGGGGAAGTGGCGGAGCCTGCCATGCTGATGGCGCCGAATCGGCTGCATTCTCCGCGTGATCGTCAGATCACCGCATGCCTCACCTTCGCCGACACCCACTCCGACACGATCACCGTGGCGAAGATCAGCACGAACACCGTGGCCACCTGCCCCCAGGCCAGGTTGTTGATGGCCGCGTTCATCTGCAGGCCGATGCCGCCCGCGCCCACCAGGCCGAGCGTGGTGGACTCGCGGATGTTGATGTCCCAGCGGTACACCACGATGCCGGCGAATGCAGGCAGGATCTGCGGCAACACCCCCCACGACAGCACCTGCAGGCGCCCTGCTCCCGTAGCCGCGATGGCCTCCACGGGCGTGGGCTGGATCTCCTCGATGGCCTCGTAGAGCAGCTTGCCCACGAAGCCGATGGAGCGCAGGGCAATGGCCACCATGCCGGCCAGCAGGCCGGGCCCGATCATGGTCACCAGCAGGATGGCCCAGATCAGCGCGTTGATGGAACGCGAACTCACGATCACGCCCAGCGCCAGCGCGCGCACGGCAGGATGGGGCGTGGTGTTGCGCGCGGCCAGGAAGGCCAGCGGGAAGGCGATGAGCACGCCCAGCGCAGTGCCCACGGTGGCGATGTTGAGGGTGTCCCACAACGGCAGCATCAGCGCGCCGGTGATGGACCAGTCGGGCGGCACCATGCGGCCGATCAGACTGGCGGCCTGCACATGGGCATCGCTGAGGAATTCCCAGATGGTGGCGTCGGACACCACCTTGAAGCACAGCAGGAACAGGCACAGGCCGAGGAACCAGCCGCCCCACAGCAGCAGTTCCTGGCGGGGGGTGCGGTGCATCCATGTCGGAGCGGGCTTGTTCGCGGGCAGTCCCGCTCCTAAGGTGTTTGGCTCTGAATGACTCACGCCGTCCACCTCCGCACATAGCCCGACAGATACTCACTCATCAGCACAATGCCGATGATCAGCAGCAGCACCGCCGCCGAAGTGTCGTAGTCGTAGCGATTGATGGAGGTGTTCAACGTGGCGCCTATGCCCCCTGCCCCCACGATGCCGATCACGGCCGACTCGCGGAAATTGATGTCGAGACGGTACAGCGACAGGCCGATCAGTCGCGGCATCACCTGGGGCTGCACCGACCACACGATCCACTGCCACCAGCTCGCGCCCGTGGCGCGAATGGCTTCCATGGGCTCGCGCTGGGCATCCTCGATGTCCTCGGCCAGCAGCTTGGCCATGAAGCCGATGGTGGCGAAGGCCAGCGTGAACACGCCGGCCAGTGGTCCGAAGCCGAACATGGCCACGAACAGGATGGCAATGATCAGCTCCTGAAACGTGCGCGACAGCGCGATGATGCCGCGACAAAAGAAATACACCGGGCGCGGCGCGATATTGCGGGCGCCGCCCAGCCCCACGGGAATGGCCAGGGCGATGCCGAGCACGGTAGCCACGAAGCTCATGGTCAGGCTTTCACGCAGCCCCACCACGATCTCGCCGCCCCGGCTCACGAAGTCGGGCGTGAAGAAGGAACCGATGAAGTTGAGCGCGCGGTCCATGCCCTGCGCCACACGCGCCCAGTTGATGTCGACGCTGTAGTAGACGAGCACGACATAGGCCAGCACGGCGGCATTCAGGCTCCAGCGCAGGGCCTTGCTGCCGATCATGGGCAAGGGGCGCCAGTGGCCTTTCTTTGCGGCGGCCACGCGCAGCGAGTCTGTCTGCAGCGCGCCATTCTTGACCGCATTGGCGGAAACACCGCTCACGGATGACCTCCGAGCACGGCGGCGGCCATGTCGCGGGTGTCGTCCTGTGCGTCGTCATCGTCCTGCTTCTTCGTGGCCGTCCAGTCTTCTTCGCCATAGATGGTCGTGAGAATCTGCGGCGTCAGCCCCTCGGGCGGGCCGTCATACACCACGGCGCCGGCACGCAGCCCCACCACGCGATGCACGAACTGCTGGGCCAGGGCGACGTCGTGGATATTGATGATGGTGGCCAGGTTCTGCTCGGCGCACAGCTCGCAGATCAGACGCATGATCTGCCGCGAGGTCTTCGGGTCGAGGCTCGCGGTGGGCTCGTCCACCAGCAGCAGCTTGGGGTTCTGCATGAGGGCGCGGGCGATGCCCACGCGCTGCTTCTGCCCGCCCGAGAGTGCATCGCCGCGCTTGTCCAGCATGGTCTCCAGCCCCACGCGCTCCAGCAGGGTGATGGCCTGGCGGATGTCGTCCCGGGGGAAGCGGCGGAACCAGCTGCGCCAGAAGCCCACGCTGCCCAGGCGGCCGGAGAGCACGTTCTCCATCACCGACAGGCGCTCCACCAGGGCATAGCTCTGGAAGATCATGCCGATCTGCCGGCGCGCCTCGCGCAGGGCCCTGCCGCGCACGCGGGTGATGTCCTGGCCATCCAGCACGATGCTGCCCGAGGTGGGTTCCACCAGGCGGTTCACGCAGCGGATGAGCGTGCTCTTGCCGGCGCCGGAGGGGCCGATCAAGGCCAGTACCTGGCCGGCGGGCACGGTGAGCGTGACCTGATCCAGCGCGAGGTCGCCGGTGTCGTAGCGTTTGGTGAGGGCGGTAATCGTCAGCATGAAAATCTCTTCTGTAGGAGCGGGCCCTGCCCGCGATTCCAGTCAATCACAGTTGTAGATCGTGTCCGTCGCCTCATCGATCGTGCGCACCACCGCCCAGTGTTCCTGGTAGGTGATGGGCAGGAACTGCTCCATGCCGGCGTCGCGGAACTCGGCCTGCAGCGCCGTGCCCTCCCAGTCGAAACTGAAGAAGGCGCCCCGGATCTTCGCGGCCAGCTCGGGGTGCAGATCATGCGCCACGCCGTAGCCGGTGGTGGGGAAGGAGTCCGACTGGTAAAGACTGACATACTGCTCAGCCCTCACCACATCGCGCGCCACCATGCGATGCAGCACTTCGTTGGCGATGGCGGCGGCGTCGTAGTCGCGGTTCACCACGCCCAGGATGGAATTGTCGTGGCTGCCCGAGAAAGCCGTCTTGTAGTCGCGGTCGGCCACGAAACCGAACTCGGTCTCCAGCAGCGTGGACGGCGCCTTGAAGCCGGAATTCGAGGTGGGTGCGGTGAAGGCCAGGGTGCGACCCTTGAGGTCGGGAATGGCGTTGATGCCGCTGCCGGGCCAGGTCAGGATCTCCATCTGGTAGCCATAGCTGCCGTTGCGCGCCGACATCATGGCGAAGGGCACGAAGCCCACGCAGTTCACCGCGATGGGCGTCGACCCCGTGTTGAAGCCCGCCACATGCAGACGCCCTGCGCGCATGGCTTCCAGCTGCGCGGCATTGGACTGCACGGGGAAGAAGCGCACTTGCTTGCCGGTGGCGGCTTCCAGGTGGGCGATGAACTCATCCCACACCTTCGAATACATGGCCGGGTCTTCCACGGGCGTGTAGGCAAAGATGAGGATGTTCGGGTCGCGCCAGCGGGTGGCGTCGGTGGGGGCATCAGCGACCAGGTCGCCGTCAGCATCCTGATAGCGCGGCGAGAGCTGGGCCTGGGCGGTGCCGGAGGTGGCGAGCATGCCGAAGCAAGCCAGTGTCAGGGCAGTGGTCAGGCGGGCGATGGGCATGGCAGACGAACACTCCGGGGTCGGCGGTGCCCCGGAGTATAGGGGAAGGGTGGGGGCACGGGAACCTGTGGGAGCCTGCTTGCAGGCGAACCTGACTGCTTCCGGGGCCGCCGCCGGGGCTGACATCGGCGGACACGCCGTGAAGCCATCCATGGCGGCTCGACTCGCCGCCGTCCGGGCGGCTCACGGTCCGCCGATGTCAGCCCCGGCAGCAGCCCCTTGGTTCAGTGCAGGCGCAGGTTCGCCTGCAAGCAGGCTCCCACCGTTTACCTGCAATCCTGCGCTTACTCGTCGTTCGGCTTGCTCGGCACGCGACGCTTGCCCTTGTCCTTGTCCACGCGCTTGCTCTTGGGTTTGAGCTTCGCACCTGGCGCCTTGCGCAGACCCGGCGCTTCCAGATCGGGGAAACGCTCCAGCACTTCACGCGTGATGTCCTTGCTCTCCACGCCGCGGAAGGCCGGACGCACGTCGGCATCCTTCTTGAAGCCGGGCTTCTTGAAGGCAGGCTTCTCGAAAGCGTCCTGCTTGAAACCTTCCTTCTTGAAGGCCGGCTTTGCAAAGCCCTCTTTCTTGAATGCTGGCTTCTCGAAGCCCTCCTTCTTGAAAGCCGGCTTCACATAGCCTTCCGGCTTCGCGCCATCCCGGTTGAACACGGGCTTGTCAGTGCCGGACTTGTCCCAGGCCTTCTTCTCGAAGGGCTTCTTGTCGAAGGGCTTCCTTTCAAACGGCTTCTTGTCGAAGTCGCGCTTCTCGGAGGGCTTCTTGTCGAAAGATTTTTTCTCGAAGGGCTTTTTCTCGAACGGCTTTTTCTCGAACGACTTTTTCTCGAAGGCGGGCTTCGCGGCCTGAGCGGCGTCGCGCGGATAATGGCCCGGCGCGGCAAAGGGCCTGGTCACCGGCTCGATCATCAGCGGCTTTCGGCACACATGGGTCTTCTGCAGAATCTGCATCACTTCCTTCGGCATGCCTGCCGGCAGATCGACAGTGGAATAGTCGTCATAAATACGGATGTGGCCGATGTAGCGGCCTTCGATCTCGGCCTCGTTGGCGATGGCGCCCAGCACTTCGCGCGGCGTCACCCCGTCCTTGTGGCCCACGTGAATGCGGAAGCGCTCCATGCTGATGTCCGGGTAGTCGCGCAACGGGCGGGCCTTGAAGTCATCGGCCGGATTGTGGCGCTGCACGTGTTCGCGCGGCTCGCGCTCTTCACGCGGCGCACGGCGTGGACGCTCCTCGAAATCGGGCACTTCTTCCGCCAGGATCTGCTCGAACAGCGTGTCGGCCGGCACGCGCTCGGCGTGCGAGCGTTTCGCGGGGCGCGCATCGCTGTCGAAATCATCGAGCAGATCGGCCTGCATGGGACGTGGGGCACTGGCGGGCGCGGGACGCGCTGCTGGGCGCCCCGGACGACTGGGCTCGCTGCGCGGCACTTCGGCATCGAACTCGGGCTCCAGCGGTCTGTCCCTCTGCAGCAGATAGGCCATGGCAGCGGCCACATGCTCGGGGGTGCACTCGTGCTCGCGCACCAGATCGGCCACCAGGGCGTGGAAGAAATCCAGCTTGCCGTTGCGGATGGTGTCGGCGATGCCTTCCTTGAACGCCGCGCTGCGCTTCTCGATCAGCTCGCCACGCGTGGGCAATTGCATCTGCGTGATCTTCTTGCGCGTGGTGCGCTCGATGGACTGCAGCAGACGCCGCTCACGCGGCGCCACGAACAGAATGGCCTTGCCGCTGCGGCCGGCACGCCCGGTGCGACCGATGCGGTGCACATAGGCTTCGTCGTCGTAGGGAATATCGTAGTTCATCACATGGCTGAGGCGCTCGACATCGAGCCCGCGCGCAGCCACGTCGGTGGCTACCAGAATATCCAACTGGCCGTTCTTCAATTGTTCGACGGTGCGGGTACGGATCGCCTGATTCATGTCGCCATTGAGCGGCGAGGCGGCGAAGCCTCGTGCACTGAGTTTTTCCGCCAGATCGACGGTGCTCGTCTTGGTGCGCACGAAGATCAGCATGGCGTCGAACTCTTCCACTTCCAGAATGCGCGTCAAGGCGTCCAGCTTGCTGGTGCCCTGCACCAGCCAGTAGAACTGCTCGATGTCTTCATTGGTGGTGATGGCACTCTGGATGCGGATCTCCTGCGGCTGCTGCAGATACTTCTCGGCCACCGCGCGGATGGGCGGCGGCATGGTGGCGGAAAACAGCGCCACCTGGCGCGTCTTCGGCGTGTTCTCGAGAATGGCCTCGACGTCGTCGATGAAGCCCATGCGCAGCATCTCGTCGGCTTCGTCGAGCACCAGGGTATTGAGCTGACTCAGGTCGATGGTCTTGCGGTTCAGGTGATCGAGCAGACGCCCCGGCGTGCCCACCACCACATGCGCCCCGCGCCGCAGGCCCTGCAGCTGTCGTCCCATGTCGCCCCCACCATAGATCGGCAGCACATGAAAGCCACGCATGCCGGCCGCATAGGTCTGGAAGGCCTCGGCCACCTGGATGGCGAGTTCGCGCGTGGGGCACAGCACCAGCGCCTGGGTGCGAGCCTGACTCAGGTCGATCTTCGCCAGAATCGGCAGGGCAAACGCGGCAGTCTTGCCCGTGCCCGTCTGCGCCATGCCGACCACGTCCTTGCCTTGCAGCAGCACGGGAATGGTGGCCTGCTGGATGGGCGAGGGGCGCTCATATCCCACTTTGCTGAGGGTTTCCTGCAGGAATTGGGGCAGATCGAGCTCAGCGAAGCTGAGTTCCGGGCGGGTACTGGATGACATATCGGGCCTTGTGCTGGTGGTGCCAATGAAAAAAAGATGGACTGCGACGGCTGAATCGAATGGCGGAATGCGGCTGCAAGTACAAACGGGCGGGCAGTATACGTCGGAAGGAGGGATGGCGGCCAGCAAAGACTGTGAGGCTGCCGTCGAGCTGATTGCAGATTCTATCGGCCCCGGGGAGCTGCCACCCCGTGCTGCGGCTGACCCGCACCCCTCCCGGGTGCCCTCGCATCGCAAAGAGCCTCGGTCTCTTTGCTCGCTCGGTGCGGGTCTTTCATGCCGCTGCACGGGGCGCCAGCTCCCCGGCGCCTTGCCTTGCACCAGCGATCGGCTCGCTGGCGGGGCTCACATCACCGGTTGTTCAGAAACGCGACCGCTCGGTCCGGAAAATCGGTGAAGACGCCGTCCACGCCGGCGTCCACGTAGAACAGCTTCAGCATGTCCTCGAAGCTCGTGGCGTAGTCGGGCACATGGCCCGCATCGAGGCGGAAGGTGTAGGGGTGCACCTGTAGACCCGCGGCGTGGGCATAGCCCACCAGGCCACTGATGCGCGGCGCACCGCGCGGGGAGTCGCGGTCGATGATCATGCCTTTTTCCGGGCCCAGCCCGTCGGCGTACTGTGCGATCTGCTGCACGCCTTCTGCAGTCTGCATCCACGCGTTCTCGTCGCCGCCATCCAGCAGCATCACCAGATTCAGCTCGATGCCCAGCGCGGGCTGCAGCACGTCATGCACGCGCTTGAGCTCGTCGAACTCGAAGGTCTGCACGAACACCTTGTCCTGCTTGCTGGTGTAGCCATAGTGCTGGAGTGTCTCGAGCACCGCGCGGCCCAGGTCCTTGCCTTCGGCCAGATGGAAGGCGGGGGATTTCAGCTCGGGGTAGATGCCGATGTTCTTGCCGGTGGAATGGTTCAGGCCCTGGATCAGCTCGATCTCCTGCGCCAGCGTGTGCACCCTGAAGCGGGAGGTGAACAGCGGGAAGCGCTGCGGGTAATTGAGTGTCCTGACCCCGTTCTCGACGCTGTAGCCCTCGGTCACGTCGAGCGACTGGATCTCGGCCAGTGTGAAATCCACAGCATAGTGCTGGCCGTCGGCGCGGGCGCGGCCGGGGAACTTTTCCGCCACATTGGTGGTGCGGTCGAGGGTGATGTCGTGGATCACGATGAGCTGGTCGTCGCGGGTCATCACCACGTCCTGCTCGATGTAGTCGACGCCCATGGCGTAGGCCATGGCCTTGGACTCCAGTGTGTGCTCGGGCAGATAGCCGCTGGCGCCGCGATGGGCAACGACGACTTTGCCAGTGGACTGGGCGTGGGCGGTCAGTGCCAGGCTCATGGCGAGGGCTCCTGTGGCGAGGGTGTGCAGCAAGGCGCGAAGGGTCATGGTTGGGTCCCTGGGAGGTGGGTTGCGGGGAATCCTATCCTATGTGCGGCGTGTGTCGGTAGTGTGACGCGGGGGCTGGGGTGTCTCCTGATCACGGTCGCAGAGCGGGGGTGGTCTGGTCCGGACACGCCACAAGTACATCCCTGTAGGCTCGGCGCCCGCCATCCCTGGCGGGCGACGGTCCGGCCCAGACCACCCCCGCTCTGCGACCTCTTCCAATGCCCGCTCCAGCACGCGCGTCACACTGCCGACACCGGTGAGGGGCCAAGTCCTGGTCTCTCACTCCGGACGTGCCCGCGAACCTGGCACAAAGTCAGAGGTTTGCCGCCCGGGAGGCGGTTTGCAGACCAGCGTCAAAGCACAGGTTCGCGGGCAGGCCCGCTCCTACAGTCTGTAGCGCAGCTTCACCACCCAGTTGTCCACCACCTGATCCAGCCAGGCGTGTTCGAACATGCCCGCGTAGTCATCCTCGAAGGTGCGGGCCAGATTGCCGCCCCGGGTATAGACGAAGAACAGATCCGACAGCGGCGCGATCTCCCAGCGGTAGCGCGCCTGGAAACTCATGCGACTGATGGCGAAGTCGTCGCTGCCCGCCGTCACATCGCCCGTCTCCATCAGGGATTCCACTCGCGCGGCATTCACCTGATAGAAACGGTTCTCGAAGGCCTTGATGCCTGTCCACTGCAGCGAGAAGCGCAGCTGCTGCTTGGCGTTGATGAAGTAGTCCAGCTCCGCCCGCGGCGCCCACTCGTTGGCCTCGAAGGCCGTCATGCGGCCATTGCCCTGATGAATCAGCCAGGCCTCGCGGTCCACATAACGCGCATTGACTTCCATGGAGAGCCGGTCGTTCGGGTTCCAGGTCACGCCCGCGTTGTAGCTCAGATTGCGCACGCCCAGATCCTCCTGCCCGGCATTGAGCCCCACCGTCCAGGAGAGGGGCAGCGCACGATCACTGCGCCACGAGGCATCCACGGCCCAGCGTTCCGGAATCTTGAAGGTGCCTTTGCCGCGACTCAGCGTGTCATCCACGCGGGGCGGGAAATAGCGCAGCGTGGTGCTGAAGGTGTCGTTGTCCTGGAACGTGAGGTTCTCCGTGTAGAAGAAGCCCAGCCGTACGGGCCGGCCATCGGTGTTCCACTGATTGTTCACCTGCACCGTGCGCGAGCGGGTGCGCAGGCCGGCCACATCCGACTGGGTGATATTGAAGCGGTAATCGCCCTGCACCAGGTTGTTGCGGGTCAGGAAACCGATGTCGTTCAGATCGAGCTTGTCGTCCATGTAGGTGGCCGTGAGCGAATGCTGCACGCCGCGGGCGGGACGATAGTCCAGATCGAAATAGGCGCCACTGCCAGTGACATCGCGTACATCGCTGTGCACCAGCTGGCCGTCGAAGATCCAGCGGTTGTCGGTGGAGAAATAGTGCAGGTCCACGCCGTTGACCATGGCGTCGCTGTCCGGGTAGGCCAGATTGCTGCCGAACCAGCCCATGGCACGACGCCCGCCGCCGGCGGTGTCTTCATACAACAGGCGGCCCACGGCGAAGTCGCGGCCCTGGGCTTGCAGGGTCACGCGGCTGCCATCGGCGCGGGTGCCGCGCAGCAGGGAATCGTCCTCCACGGCCAGCAGGGTGCCGTAGCGCCAGTTGCCGGACTGGCCGGTCAGTTTCGCCGCGCCCAGCAGATCGGTGGGGCGACTGAGATCCGTGGCGATCACACTGACGCCTGCGGGTACGGTGAAATTTGCCTGGCGGCCGATGCGCCGCGTGTTCAGCAGCGTGGTGGGCCCGAAGCCCCCGCCGCCGTCGCGGGGCGAGGTGCTGAACACGTCCTGCCCCTCCAGAAAGAACGGGCGTTTCTCTTCGAAGAAAGTCTCGAAGGCGCCAAGGTTCACCACCACGTCGTCGGATTCCACCGTGCCGAAGTCCGGGTTCAGTGTGGCTGAAAGCTGCAGGTTGGAACTGGGCCGCCAGTACACGTCGGCGCCCACGCGGTAATCCGTGGTGTCCTTCATGTCGTCGAAGGTGGCCGAGCTGTAGGGATAGAAGGTGAACTGGGTGCCGGGGTTGACGCCGGTCAACTCGTATTTCTGGAACGCCGAGATGTATTCACTGTTGGTGCCGGGCAGCGCCGGCCACGAGTAGGTCTCGCCCCGCGCCGCCACCATGCGCTCGGTGTACAGGCCGATGCGCCGCGTGCTGCCGGCCTGGGGCAGACTCATCATGGACCAGGGAATCCAGATCTCCGCCACCCAGCCTTCGTCGGTTTCGCGGGTCACCGCATCCCAGGGGCCATCCCACTGCCGGTTGATCTGACGCTCGGGCAGGATGGTGCCATCCGAGAACGTGCCGCCCAGATTCATGCGCAGGAAATAGCCGTACAGCCCCTCGCCCGAGGCGTCGATGGAGATCACGTAGCCGTCGCGCTGAATGCCGACATCACGCGAGCTCATGCGCGCCACCAGGGTGGCCGGGTCCTGGTAATTCATCACGCCGACATACATGCCGCGCTCGGTGTAGAAGATGCGCGAGTGGGTCTCGACCGGGGCAGGCTCGAGGGTGTCGGGCTGGATGACCCGCATGCCGTCGATGACAGGCAGGTCCTGCCACACCGGCTCGTCGAGGTAGCCATCCAGCGTGATGTTGGCCTGCGCGTGCTCGACGCGTGGCAGGGTGGGCAAGGGTTCGGCGGCGTGGGTGCCGGCGGCGAAGCCGCAAAGGCCGAGGACGGCGAGGCGAAGGGGTGGGGTCATCATCACTCTCATTGTTGTGGCGGGCTTGCCCGCGGTGGTGCTGGTGCCTGCGTGCCCAGGCCACGCCACCCCGCGCCTCCGAGCGCTGTGCGGAGTACCCGTTCGCGGGCAGGCCCGCTCCTGCCGGGCTCAACTCCCCAGACGATAGCGCAGCTTGATCACCCAGTTGTCGACAATCTGATCCAGCCACGCCTGCTCGAACATGCCCGTGTAATCATCCTCGAAGGTACGCGCCAGATTGCCCCCGCGCGTGTAGACGAAGAACAAGTCCGACAGCGGCGCAATCTCCCAGCGATAACGCGCCTGGAAACTCATGCGACTGATGCTGAAATCGTCCGAGCCCGCCGTCACGTCGCCCGTGCGCACCAGGTCGCGCACCCCGCTGCCATCCACCTGATAGAAGTTGCTCTCGAAGGCCTTGATACCCGTCCACTGCAGCGCGAAACGCAGCTGCTGCTTGGCGTTGATGAAATAGTCCACTGACAGGCGCGGTGCCCACTCGTTCGCCTCGAAAGTCGTCATGCGCCCGCTGCCCTGATGGATCAACCAGGCCTCGCGGTCCACATATCGATTGTTGAGATCGATGGCGAAGCGGTCATTGGGCTGCCAGTTGAAGCCCAGGTTGTAGGTCAGATTCTGCTCGCCCAGTTCTTCCTGCGTGCTGTTCAGGCCGATGTTCCAGGAGAACGGTCGTGACTCGTCGCTGCGCCAGTTGAGGTCCGCCGCCCAGCGCGCCGGCAGGCGAAAGCTGCCATTGCCACGACTCAGGCGGTCGTCCACCCGGGCCGGGAAGTAGCGGATGTTGGTGTTCAGCGCCGTGTTGTCGAGGAAATTGAGCCCCTGCTGCAGCGTGAGGCTCAGGCGCACCGGGCGCCCGGCGGTGTTCCACTCGTTGCCCACGTTGATGGCCCGGTAGCGCGAGCGCAGGCCCGGAATGTTCGACTCGTTGATGTTCAGGCGGTAGTCCATCTGCACCAGATCATTGCGCTGCACGAAGCCGACATCGTTCAGTTCCAGGGTGTCGTCGAACCAGGTGCCGGTGAAATTGTGCTGCAGGCGGCGGTTGGGCCGGTAGTCCAGATCGAAGAAGCCGCCCTTGCCGGTGACATCGTTTACGTCGCTGTGAATGAGCTGGCCGTCGAACACCCAGCGCGTGTCGGCCGAGAAATAATGCATATCGACGCCATTGACCGTGGCGTTGCGATCCGGGTGTGCCATGTCGCTGCCGAACCAGCCGATAGCGCGACGGCCGCCGGCGGTGGTGTCTTCATAGAGCAGACGACCGATGACGAAGTCGCGCCCCTTGGCTTGCAGGTTCACCCGCGAGCCGTCGGCCCGCGTGCCGCGCAGCACGGAATCATCTTCAGCGGCGAGCAGTGTGCCGTAGCGCCAGTTGCCGGACTGCCCGGTCACTTTGCCGGCAGCCAGCAGGTCGCTGGGGCGGCTCTGATCGGTGGCGATCACGCTCACCCCGCTGGGAATGGTGTAGCTGGCCTGGCGCCCGATGCGCCGCGTGTTCAGCAAGGTGGTGGGCGGGCCACCGAAGCCACCGCCGCGCGAGGAGGTGACGAACACATCCTGGCCTTCCAGAAAGAACGGGCGTTTCTCTTCGAAGAAGGTCTCGAAGGCGCCCAGGTTTACCACCACGTCGTCGGATTCCACCGTGCCGAAGTCCGGGTTCAGCGCGGCCGACACCTGGGTGTTGGAGCTGGGGCGCCAGTAGAGGTCGGTGCCCACGCGGTAGTCGGTGGCGTCCTTCATGTCGTCGAAGGTAGCGGAGACATAGGGGTAGAGCGTGAACTGCGTGCTCGGGTTCACATCGCTGATCTCGACCTTGTGAAACGCGCTGAGGAACTCGGCGCTGTTGCGCGGCAGGGCGGGCCAGGACCAGGTCTCGCCGCGAGCGGCGGCCACGCGCTCGATGTAGATGCCCATGGTGCGCGTGGCGCCTTCCTCGGCCTGAGGCAGCGCCATCATGGACCAGGGCAGGAACATCTCGGCGGACCAGCCGTCGTCCAGCGACACAGCCGCCGAATCCCAGGGGCCGTCCCACTGGCGGTTGATCTGGCGCTCGGGCAGCACGGTGCCGTCGTTGAGCGAGCCCCCCAGGTTGATGCGCAGGAAGTAGCCGTAGAGGCCCTGCCCCGAAGGGTCCACGACAAAGCCGTAGCTGTCGCGCTGTGACTGCGCATCGCGAGAGCTCATGCGCGAGACGAGGGTGTCGGCGGGCTGGTAGTTCATCACCCCCACGTAGATGCCGCGCTCGTTGTAGAACACCCGGGTCTGGGTCTCGTAGGGCGCGGGTTCCAGCGTGTCGGGCTGGATGATCTGCATATTGTCGATCACGGGAAGCGTGGCCCAGATGGCCTCGTCGAGCCGGCCGTCCATGACGAAGGCGGCCTGTTCCTGGCTGACCCGGGTCAGCGGCGTGGGACGAGCGCTGGCGTCAGCGGCGTTCTGCGCCTGCAGCGGCAGGGCGCAGACCAGGGTGGCGAGCAGGACGAGAGGGCTGGCGGAACGGACGAAACGGCAGGCAAAGGGCTTCGGGTAACTCGGAGTCACTGGCAATCTCGACTGAAGGGTCTGCGCGAGGGTGCCAGAGCACCGGCAGAAAATTTGGGATAGGTGGAAGTCTAGCAGCCAAACCCCCACCGCGTCTTGTGTCCAAACGCAACAGACACTGCGCGCCTCAGCGTGCCTGCAGCGTCACTTCGACATCGAGCACTTCATCGGCCCGGCGAATCCGCAGCTGCACGGTGTCACCCGGTGTCGCCTCGCGCAGGAAATTGGAATACTCCTGCAAGCTGCCGATGACCGTGCCGTCGAACTGCAGCAGCACATCGCCCGCCTGCAGGCCCGCTGCCTCGGCGGCACCGCCCGGCGTCACACCGGATATCTGCACGCCCTCGCCTGCATAATTGAATTCGGGAATGGTGCCCAGCGAGGCAGCGCGTGCGCCGGCCACGGCCTCGGTGGCCCGCACTGGCGCATTGCTCAGAGTCACTCGCAGCGGCTCGGCGCGCATGGCCAGATAGACGATGGCTTCCTCCACCCACAGCGCAATATCCGACATGCCGGCGAGGTCGAGCTTGTCGGCGGTGTCGCTGGCGCGGTGGTAATCGATGTGCAGGCCGCTGAACAGATGCAGCGCGGGAATGCCCGCCTCCAGGAAGGCGACATGATCGCTGCCCGCCACGGATTGCGCCGGAAACTGCGACGTGACCCCGATGGTGAAGCCGATGCCCTGCGCCATGAACGGCCATTCATAGGCACTATCGGAGCCGAACACCTGCAGGGTGCGGCCTTCGAGACGCCCCACGCTGTCGAGGTTGAGCATGGCGAAGAGGGATTGCGTGGTGTAGGGCGCCGGCGGATTCGCCACGAAATGCCGCGAACCGAGCAGGCCGGCTTCCTCGCCGGAGAAGGCGACGAACACCACGGGCCGGCGCGGGGTGAAGGCACGCTGCAGCTTGCGCGCCACGTCGATCAGAATGGCGACGCCCGAGGCGTTGTCGTCGGCGCCGGCATAGACAGACACGCTGCCATCGGCGGCCGTCTCGACACCCAGATGATCGTAGTGCGCCCCCAGCACGATGGGCGCGTCCTGCAGCGCCGGGTCGGTGCCCGGCAGCACGCCAATCACATTGCTCAACGCGACCGACTCGCCCGAAGGCAGCGTCTGCGTCCAGGTGCTCAGATGCGAGCCGCCCGGCGCCTGCAGGCCGATGGCGGCGAACTGCTGCGCGATATAGTCGGCGGCTTGCTCCAGGCCTTCGCTCCCGAGCCCGCGACCCTGCAGCTGCGGGTCGGCCAGCACATCGACATGGGACTGCAGGCTGTCGGGCAGATACTTGGGCGGCAGTTCGGCCAGCGGCGCGCGCGGCGGCAGCACGGCCAGCGCGATGCTGGCGTCGAGTCCGCTCTTGCGCCACAGCAGCGGCGAGTCGGGGCTCTCCCACTGCCCCTTCACATCATTGGTGGGCTCACTGCCCACGAAGCTCAGATAGGAATACTTGCCATAGTGCGGCAGCTTCTCGGTGAGCCCGGGCATGGCGGCCGCCGAATCGGCGTGTATCCAGCCCAGCGTCAGCTCGGGATCGTCCGGGTGAATGGCGGTGAGCACGGTGCTGCGGTTGGCATAGGGCAGCTCGCTGCCCATCAGCGTCAGGCCCGCGTCAGAGAAGCGCACACCGTAATAACTGACAGCGTCTTCCACAATGCCTGAGGCCGGGTTGTCGCGGCCCATGATCCACACGGAGGTGTCGGCGGGCAGCAGGGTGAAGTCTTCCGCCATGACAATCTCGGCGGACACCGACGGATCGGCACTGAAGAACTCGGCCATCTCCAGCCACAGGGCCCGTTCCTGCTGCGGCACCACGAACACGATCTGCTGCGCGCCGAACATCTGCCGCAGCGTGGGCGGCAACTCGGCCACATCGAGGCGGCGGAACACATCGAAGTACGGGTCGGCCACCACGGCCTGCAGCGCAGCAAAGCGTGGCACCTCGATGCTGGCCTCGGCGCCGTCCAGCATCACATCCACCACCTGGGCAAACTCCTCGCCTTCGTAGTAAAGCGCCACGGGCACACGCAGCGCATAAGGCGCGCCGGCCTGGGTCTGGCGCACGGTGATGCGTGCGGTATCGGCCGTGCCCTGGTGCGCAACGCTCAGCGCCAGCTCTGGCGCGCCGGTGCGCTCCACCCACTGGGCGAAGAAACCGCTCAGGTCCCGACCGCTGTTGCGCGAGAAGATCGCCTCGATGTCGGCGAAGGAGGTGCGCAGGAAGCGGCGCTCGGCGTACAGGTCCTGCAGACTCTCGATGAACAGCGCATCGCCCAGCTCCATGCGCAACATGTGCCACAGCATCAGCGTCTTGCCATAGCCGATGGCCTGGGACGCGGCGGAGTTGCGCGAGGTGAACTCGCGCAGCGGGAAGTCGGCGGCATCGGTCACGAAGCTGCGATAGCGCCCGAGCATGTCCTTGCGGTACTCGCCCCCGGCGGCATTCATTTCCTGGAACAGATGGTCGGCCAGATACGCAGTCAGGCCCTCGCTCCAGTTGCCCGTCTCGTAGTCGGGGTACACCGAATTGCCCCACCAGTTGTGCAGGATCTCATGCGGGTAGGAGGATTCCAGAATGAAGGGGAAACGGATGATCTGCTCGCCCAGCAGCGTGAAGGACGGCATGCCGTATCCGGTTTCCCAGAAGTTTTCCACCAGGGCGAACTTGCTGAAGGGGTAGTCGCCGAGCATGGGTTCGTACAGCGCCAGATAGCGTTCCGTGGCGTCCAGATAGCGGGTGGCGAGATTGGCATCGGGCGTGCGCAGCCAGGCCATGAGCTCGACATCACCACTGCGCACCGTGTAGGTCGTGAAGTCGGCGGCGATCAGATAGATCTCTTCCATGGCCTGTTCGCTGCGCCAGAAGTTCGTGCGCCCCTCGGCATTGCCCTGGCTCACGGCCATCCACTGCCGCGCACTGCCGGCGAATTCGATGGCCATGTCGAAGCTCATCAGCCCGGCCTGGAAGTCGGGCACCCACACACTGCTGTGGTCCAGGTAGACGCCGCGCGTGTCAATGATGCCGGTGGTGGAGGAAAAGCTCTGGGCGTATTCGGCGCTGAGCTGGCGCGCGTCGGTATTGATGGTGCCGGAGTAACTGAGGCTGACCTGACCACTTCCGTCCGTAACGCTCAGGCGATAGGTCTGGCTCGGGGCGATCTCGCGCCCAGCGTCGGCAGCGGCGGCGCTTGGCACGGCGGGCAAGGACTCGATGCTGAAATTGCTGCCCTGCAGGGTGTGCAGCGTCAGCGCCTGATTGAGCCGGAATTCAAAAGTGCGGGGGCTGCCTTGGGCGGGGGGCAATGTGAGCGTGTCCCTCACCGCGATGCTGCTGGCGGAGGGGTCCAATGTCACTTCCAGGGAATGGTGGAGCACGCTCTGCTGAGCGAGCGCCGGCGCGCCGAGCAACAGGCCAAGCAGAAAGCCTGTGATGTGTGTGATGCGCATTTCTCTCTCCACAATTGTTGGAGCGGGCTTGCCCGCTCCCACATGCCTGCTGCTACAGGCCGAGCAATTCCCGCGCCCGCGCGTCATTCCAGTCCGCCATGTAGATCTGCGAACTGCCGTCGGGCGTGCGCGTCGTGCTCCAGGCCAGTTTGTCACCTTGTGGCGTGAACACCGGCAGGATGTCGGTGCCTTCGGTGTTGGTGACGCGGATCGGGTCTTTCAGCCCCATCGCGTCCACCATGAACAGCTCGAAATTGGCATGCCCCAGTACGTTGCTGGAGTAAATGATGTAGTCGCCGCTCGGATGGAAGTACGGGCCCCAGGACACCATCGCCGAATCCGTCAGCTGTCGCGCGTTGCTGCCGTCCACATTCATGGTCCAGATCTCCGCACTGTTGCCATCCGGGTTGAATCGGCGCCACACGATCTGCTGATCGTCGGCACTGAAGAACGGCCCGCCGTCATAGCCGGGCGAGAAGGTCAGCTGCTGAATGTTCGTGCCGTCGGCATCCATGATGTACAGGTCCATGAAATAGGAGGCATCGTCCTCGAACAGCCGCTGCTCGGCCTGACTCAGCGGGCGGCTGTAGGCCTCGCGATTGGAGGCGAACAGGATCTTCGAGCCATCGGACGAGTAGGAGCCCTCGGCATCGTAACCGCGGCTGTTGGTCAGGTTGACCAGACTACTGCCATCGGCGCTGGCTACATACATGTCATAGTGCTCGTCATAGTCCCAGGCATAGCCGCGCTGCACGGCGCTCGCCCGCATTTCCAGCTCACGCTGTTGTTTGCCCAGCGCGTCCGGGTCCTCGTGTGTGGAGGCGAACAGCACCTTGTCCTCGGTGGGGTGGATCCAGGCGCAAGTGGTCAGGCCGATACCCGGGGAGACACGGGTGGTGGTGCCGGCCAGCAGGTCGCGCACGAAGATCTGGTAGAACGGGTTCTCGCCTTCAAGCTCGGCCTGATAGATCAGGCGGTTGCCATCGGCGCTGAAATAGCCTTCGCCCGAGCGCTTGCCCTCGGTGATCAGCTGGCGGGTGTTGAGCAGCAATTCGCTTTCGTAGAGCGGGCCTTTTGCAGCCGCTGCCGCCGGCGGCTCATAGGCAGCGGAAGCACCGGCGGCACCATCGGCCCCCGCTTCGGACACGCTGGGGGCTGTCACCGCTTCAGGCGCGGCGGCCGGGGTGGTTTCCTGACTGCAGGCTGCCAGGAGCAGTGCTGCGCTGATGAGGCCTGCTGACTCGAATCGCATTGCCGTATTCCTCTGATGAGTAAAGAGCTGACGGCAGTGTAGCAGGGGCGGCGGCGAGCCAGCAATCAAGAACCATTCTCATTTTGATGTGCCTGGGCACACGTTCAGAGTCCATCATCTGATACGGGTGGGACGCTTTATTGTCGCTCGGAAGGCACAAACAAGAAGGCCGCGTTCCGCTGACTGCAGAACACGGCCTTGTTGTTTCATGAGCAGTGGGAACGACTCAGTTACCCACTCTGTCCCACTGCGCTGCCGGGGGCGGTGTGTCACTGCCTACCGGACGAAATGCCTCGCTGTACAGGAAGAAGTCCGTCAGCACGGCGCGCAGGTGAATGGAAGCGTTCAGATTGTCCACTACTTCCGACCCCAGCTTGGGCTGCGCCAGCACGAAGCTGATGGCCGCACTGGCCTTGCGCAGATCGTCCAAGATCACCTGCTCGAAGGCATCGCTGCTGCCCGCGAGTGCCTGACTGGCGTTATGCATGGCTTTGAGCATGTTCTCGAGAGTCGGTCGCGGATGCGGGCCCATGCCCGACTCATCCTGCGGCGGACGTCCCTGCGCGGCATAGGCCAGCAGGAACTCGTAGCCCGATTCAATCGTCTCGATATCGTCTTCCAGATTGTTCACGCTGCTGCTTACTCCACTTTCCACTTGTTGGTGTCATGGTTCTCTTTCATTTCGGCTTCGGAGATCCAGCCAGAGACCATGGAGCGGGTGTAGAAGCGCTTTTCCGGACGTACGGCGAAGTAGATATGGATCGCGGTGAAGGCGATCAGACCCAGTGTCGCGGTGCCATGCAGCAAGAAGAAGATACCCAGGGAGCCTTCGTCGGACACACTCGGGCGATCCCACCACGGGGTATTGATCTGCAGGAACAGGATGATTCCGGTGGCGATCACGGCAATGACCAGCACCGTCATGGCCCAGTGCATGCCCTTCTGTTCGAAGGAGTACTTGCCCGGCTTGATGCTCTCGTCGAAGGGCTCCTTGAAGTCAGCCGGCCCGAGCAGCATCGACTTGAAGTCCTGCCAGAACATGGCGCGAATGATGTGGAAGACGGTGACAAAGGTCAGCACGAGGCCGGCGATCCAGTGAATGTTCAACCAGGAAATGCGCAGACCGACGATCGGGGATATCCCGGTGAAGATCAGCACCAGTACACTACCGGCCATGATCCAGTGAAAGGCTCGGTCGATGGCATCGTGACGATTGATGCGCTTGCCTTCGGCGGAAGGATGCGCTTTCTTCTTAGCCAGTGCTGCCATGAATACGGCGTGAGCAGCCAGCAACAGAAAGGCGGCAACGGCGACAACCCACAACAGATCCCAGGACACGCCCAGAATCACTTCTTCTCCCCAAACGTCGTGCCGGTAACGAATAATTTCCACAGTCCTAGTCCTCGATGTTTTTATCTATTGTTATTTCCAGCCCTGCGCTTGCCGCTTTCGCACAAAGGCCACAGTGGGGCGCACTGTGGCCGTTGCAGAGACAGAAGCCGGTTCCGGATTACGCGTGTCCGCGAACAGCCCTGTTCACAAGATTTTCCATCAGGGGCATCTTGAAGTGGTTGAAGTTCAGAGGCTGCGCTCCCTGAACAGCCAAGGTGGCTACCTGATCGGCAGTTTCCTGGTTGCGGGCCTTGCCACGAATGGCGGACTCGACGCTGGTCAGACGACGCGGTGTGCACTGCACGGCTCCAGCCACCAGACGGGAATCCTCGATCACGCCATTGTTGACACGCATGGCCGCAGCGATGCTGACCAGGGCGAAGTCCCAGACATTGCGGTCTGCTACTTTCTCGAAGTAGAACTCAGCATTGGCCCACTTGGCAGGGATGCGCACGGCAGTCAGGATGTCGCCCGGACGCAGCACGGTCATGTGGCGTATGTCGAGGTTTGGACCGACGAAAAAGTCTTCGGCCTCCACCACGCGCTCACCGGATGCACTGCTGATGACCATCTGGGCTTCCAGCGCAACCAGGGCAGTCCCGGTATCGCTGGGAGAAACGGCGACGCAGCGGCTGGTATTGAACAGCGCGTGTTCGCGGTTCATGCCTTCCGGCGTGTCGGCGTAGCAGAGATTGCCACCAGCGCGGTAGCAGTTAAGGCCACGGCGGTAGTACCAGCAGCGTGCGTCCTGAGCCACGTTGCCAGCGAGGGTGCCTACGTTGCGGATCTGCGGGCTGGCTACGCGACCGGCAGCCTGGGCAAGCAGCGCATAACGCTCGGTGATCAGCGGGTTGCGCGTGATCTCGGTCAGCGTCACCAGAGCACCGATTTCGATTCCATCTGGGGTTTCACGGACACCGCGCATGGACTCGATCCCTTTCAGGTCGACGAGGACTTCCGGACGCTTCGCGCGATCCTTCAGCCATCCATAGGTATCCTGACCACCGCCGACCAGCCAGCCGCGCTCGGCGAGCTGACTGGCCAGACCTACTGCATCCTCTACCGATACCGGCTGGTAGAGGCCCATCTCGGGCATTACGTCGTGTGATGACATAGCTTAAACCTCAGAATGTATTCGTTTTCAGGTCGCCAGTATTGAAACCGTTCTGCGCGATGTGGTTGATGATCATGTCCGGCGTTACCGGTGTACGGTTGAACAGATGACCGTCAAGCGCATCGGAGATGGCGCTCATCAGAGCCGCCACGGCACAACCTTGCGCAGGTTCACCGATGCCGCGAGCGCCAACCGGGCTCTGAGGATCGGGCATGTCAGTCGCACTGCAGTTCATCTGCACGGGCACGTCGAGATATGTCGGCAGCTTGGCCTGGTAGAGACCTACGTTGGCGGGCAGCCCATTCTGCGGATCGTAGACATGACGCTCGTAGGCTGCCATGCCGAAGCCCCAGACGCCGCCGCCGTTCATGGCCTGACGCAGACCGAGCGGGTGAACGATGGTGCCGCACTCGGCGATGCCGGTGTAGTCGAGGATGTCGAACTTGCCGGTTTCAGTATCCAGCTCGATCTCGACCATGGCTACCGCAAAGCCCGGGGTAGTGCCGGTTTTGGGCAGAGTGTCCTTGCCCACGCCGATCAGACCAGTGCCTGCCAGACCCTGCACGGCACGCTGAGTGGTGCGGTGAATGTCCTCGGGGAAAGTCTGGCCGCTATACTCGCCGCCGAGTTCGATGGCTTTCTGTGCGGCTTCGCCGTAGGTCATGCCCTTGCTGCTGTCGCTGGTCAGGAAGACGCGCTCGCCGCCGATGCTGTAGTCATCCGGCACCCCGCCGAACTGAGCAGCTGCAATCTGCTTCATCTTGCGGATGGCATCCATTGCAGCCACGTGGCTGGATCGGGTTTCAGTGAACATCGTGTTACTGCCGCCCTGGTAGGTACTGTGCTGCAGCTGATAGTCCGTACGGCCGTGCACGACCACACAGTTTTCCCAGCTGCACTGCAGCGCTTCCGCAGCGGCACGTAGGACGCCCGCGTAGGAGTAGGTGCCCAGGTTGCCCACACCAGTGTGCAGGTAGATCTTGCCATCCGGTGCAATGCGCAGCAGGCCGTCATAGCCGCTGGCACCTGCCGAGTGATAGCCCTCGCCGACGCCGATGCCGCGCACCTTGGTGGCACTGATCTGACGGGGCAATGCCCTCTTCTGTTCCCAGCCGAACTGGGCTGCCGCCATTTCCAGGGCCTGTGGGTAGTAGGAGCTGGACAGACCGCCCTGCCGGGGGCCGATCTTCGCTTCCATGCCTGGGGCATTCAGACGACGGAATTCTACCAGGTCGATGCCGGCCTGACGGGCCGCCTTGTCCATAATGGGAGAGAGCACGGCAGCCATCTCGTTCTGGCCCGGGCCACGCTGGGCGCCGCGGGGCGCAGTGTTGGTGTAAAGGGACATGCCGCGGAAACGCATAGACTCCGGCTGATACATGATGGAGATGTGCTCGGCGGCTGAACTACCGCTGGCTCCACCACCTGCACCGGCATCGCCGACTATCGCGACGTCGACGGCACCAACGCGACCGTTGTCACGCAGGCCAACCTTGATCCAGCCCTGCATTCCTGAACGAGCAGAACCGATGTAGAACTCTTCCGCACGGGTAATGCGCAGCTGCAGAGGACGATTCAGCTTGCGGGCGAAGCGGCCGGTCACAGCCATGGTCGGGTACGGGAAGATCTTGGAGCCGAAACCGCCACCGGTGTTCTCGTTGATGAACACAAGATTGGCTGGGTCAATTTCCAGCATCGCGGACAGCGCGTCGTGTCCGACGGTGTGGCTCTGCAGCGAACCGTGGAAGTAGCACTTGCCGTTTTCCCAGTAGGCCATGCCGGTGCGGGATTCCAGGGAGTGGTGCGGGTAACCGATGGTCACGAAGGGCTCTTCCACGATGGTGGAGCACTGCGCGAAGGCGGCATCGACGTCGCCGTACATCCACTCTTCCGGGAAGTTGGCACCAGTCGGGAAGCGGCCGGCACGGAAGGACGCGACCTGGTCGGCCGTCCACTTGATCTGACCCACGCCGCTGCCGGATGCAGTGGTGCCCGCTGCGGCTTCGCCGGTACGGATCAGGGAGTTGCCCATGGGGTACGGATCCGGACCGCCCTCGATCAGGGTGTCCAGCGGATCAACCACGAAGGGCCGACGCTCGTACTCGACCACAATGCGTTCGATGGCAGCTTCGGCCAGCTCGTCGCTTTCCGCAGCCACCGCCAGGATGGGCTGTCCGAGGTAAGTGATGAACTCCTTGGCCAGCGCCGGGTTGGCGGGCGGCCTGGACTCAGGCAGATCGTCGGCAGTGAAGATGCCCAGCACGCCGGGCATGGCCAGCGCTTCGGAGGCATCGATGCTGACCACACGACCGGCGGGGATCGGACTGGTCAGCAGACGAGCAAACACCAGTCCGTCACGACGGAAGTCTTCGGCATAACGTGCCGCACCGGTGACTTTGCCCTCGATGTCGGGAGGAGTGAAATCTTTACCGATATGCATATAGGTCATGACAGTTGCCCCGAGGCGCGCATTACGCCATTCAGATAGTGATCATAGGCCCCGCAGCGGCAGAGGTTGCCGGACAACGCCTGACGCGCTTCTGCGCGGGTCGGACGGGGGTTGGACTTAAGCAGCGCCACGGCAGACATGATCTGGCCGGAGGTGCAGAAACCGCACTGCGGGCTTAGCTCCTGGATAAACGCTGCCTGCACGGGGTGGAGGGTGCCGTCGGCGGCACGCAACCCTTCCACGGTCAGGATGGCCTTGTTCTTCACTTCGTGGGTCAGCGTGGAGCAGGAGTAGATGTTCACATCGTCTGCCAACACGGTGCAGGAACCGCACTCCCCCCGGTTGCAACCCAGCTTCGCACCTGTCAGTCCGAGCTTGTAGCGCAGGGTATGAGCCAGCGTTTCCTGGGGAGCTACGTCGACACGGCGCATCTGGCCGTTGACGTTGATTGTCAGCAGTCGCTCGACTGCGCCCGCCGGTCGGTTCTGGCCGGAAGCGGTATACCACAGGGATGTGGATGCGGCAGCCACGCCAGAGGCGATGACCCCCTTGATAAATCGTCGTCTCGTTAGTTTTGGATTCACAGGCTGACTTAGCCTCCCTAAACAGGTGGTATAGAGGGAACTTCAATTGGTAAGGGCGCCAAGGTTAATCCACGAGTCTGGTTTTATCAAGCCGCAAGACCGGCGGCACAACCCGCGCCAGCGACCATCGGCCGCATGGCTGCAAGCCTCGCCACAAGTGGCTTGCAGCCTGTTTCTGCCGGCTTGACTTATTCTTTTCGAGTGGTATCGTGGCCGGCCCTCGTGGGATACACCTCCCGGGGTTCGTGCGCCTTGAAATTCATGGCAGACTGCCCTAGTCCACATGGCCGGCTGCTGCAAGGGACTCGACTAGTTCGACTGCAACCGCGTCAGATCACTCATTCCCTCGAGCAGATTTTCGCCTCCGAGGCTTCGCCGGTTCGTGACTCGTTGCCGAGTGACGGCGCTGCAGACGAAACGTAAACGACTTTCGGATAGATGAGACCTGTAGATCTATGAGCATTAAAGTCCACCTCCCCTTCACTTTCGGCTACCCGAAAAGAACCGGCCTCTATGATCCGAGTAATGAAAAGGATTCCTGCGGCGTGGGTTTCGTGGCCGATATCAAGGGACGCCCCAGCCATGAGATTATGCTGGACGCTTATCATCTGAATTCCCGCATGGATCACCGCGGCGGTTGCGGATTCGAGGCAAACACCGGTGACGGGGCGGGCATCCTCATGGCGCTGCCGCACAGCTTCTTCTCCCGCGTGGCCCGCGAAGAGCTGGGCATCACGCTGCCGGCGCCGGGCGATTACGCCGTGGGCAACATCTTTCTGCCGCAGCTCGAGGGCGAGCGCAGCAAGTGCGTGGCCGTCATCAATGCCATGATCGCCGAGGAAGGTCAGACCCTGCTCGGCTGGCGCGATGTCCCGGTGGACCCGGTGGGTGCCGACGTCGGGCCGGCCGCGCGCACTGCGCAGCCGCATATCGCCCAACTCTATGTCGGCGCCGAGGCCGGGCTGAGCCGCGAGGATTTCGAGCGTCGCCTGTACGTCATTCGCAAGCGCTTCACGCACAAGCTGCGTGGCGACGCCAGCCTGAGCCAGGCCAAGATGTTGTACGCCTGCAGCCTGTCCACCAAGGTCATCGTCTACAAGGGCATGCTGACCCCCGGCCAGCTGTTCCCCTTCTATCACGACCTGACCAATCCCGAATGCGAAACGCACCTGGCGATGGTGCACTCGCGCTTCAGCACCAACACTTTCCCGTCCTGGGACCGTGCGCAGCCCAACCGCTTCATGAGCCACAACGGCGAGATCAACACCCTGCGCGGCAACGTCAACCAGATGGTGGCGCGCGAAGGCACCGTGAAGAGCGATCTGTTCGGCAAGAACATGCGCGAGCTGTTCCCGGTGATCGACGCCGACTGCTCGGACTCAGGCTCTTTCGACTCCGTGCTGGAGTTCATGCTGATGTCTGGCCGTTCCCTGCCGGAAGCCGTGATGATGATGATTCCGGAAGCCTGGCAGTCGGACGTCAACATGCCGGCGGCCAAGAAGGACTTCTACGAATACCATTCCGCGCTGATGGAACCCTGGGACGGCCCCGCCTCCATCGTGTTCTCGGACGGCCATTACATCGGCGCCGTGCTCGACCGCAACGGCCTGCGTCCCAGCCGCTACTACGTCACCCACGACGACAAGGTCATCATGGCCTCGGAAGTGGGCGTGGTGCACGTCGCGCCAGAGCGTGTGAAGCTCAAGGGCAGGCTGCAGCCGGGCCGCATGTTCCTGCTGGACTTCGAGCAGGGGCGCATGATTCCCGATGAAGAACTCAAGCAGAACATCGCCGGCCGTCGTCCCTATGGTCAGTGGCTGGCCCATCAGAAAGTGACGCTGGACGACATCGCCACCGACACCGCCGCACATTCCCTGGATGCCGAGAACGTGCTGCAGCGCATGCAGGCTTTCGGCTACACCACGGAAACCATGCAGTTCATGCTGCTACCGTTGGTGTCGGAGGTCCGCGACCCACTCGGCTCCATGGGCAATGACTCCGCGCTGGCCTGTCTGTCAGACAAGTCGCGCATGATCTATGACTACTTCAAGCAGCTGTTCGCCCAGGTCACCAATCCGCCGATCGACTCGATCCGCGAAGAAGTGGTGATGTCGCTGCAGTGCTTCGTCGGGCCGGAAGGCAATCTGCTGGAGACGACCGAAGCCCAGGCGCATCGCCTCAGCCTCGAGCATCCGATCCTCTCCAACAAGGAGCTGAGCAATCTGCGCAGCATGGATTATCGCGGCATGCGTTCGCGCATGATCGACATGACCTATGACAGCACGCAGCCCAACGGCTTCCATGTAGCGCTCGATCGTATCTGCGCCGAAGCCAGCGCCGCCATCGAGGACGGCTATGCCTTCGTGATCCTGTCCGACCGCGCCATCAGTGCCACGCGCATCCCGCTGGGCGCCCTGATCGCCTGCGGCGCCGTGCATCACCACCTGATCGCCTCGCACCAGCGCTCGCTGATCGGCATCATCGTGGAAACCGGCGAAGCCCGCGAAGTGCACCACCACTGCCTGTTGACCGGCTACGGCGCGGACGCCATCAACCCTTATCTGGCCTTCGAGGCCCTGTGGCAGGCCCGCAACGACGGCCTGCTGGGCAGCAAGTTCGAGACCGAAGACGACCTCGTCTACGCCTACAAGAAGGCAGTGGGCAAGGGCATGCTCAAGGTCATGGCAAAGATGGGCATCTCCACCCTGCAGTCCTACAAGGGCGCGCAGATCTTCGAAGCCGTGGGGCTCGCCGATGACATCATCAACCGCTGCTTCGTGGGCACCGCCAGCCGCGTGCAGGGCGTGAATTTCGCCACCCTGATCGAAGAGACCGAGCGACGTCATCGCGTGGGGTATCCGCTGCAGGAAGTCAATCGCCTGCCCGTGCTGACCAACCCGGGTGACTTCCACTGGCGCAACGGCGGCGACGGCCACATGTGGGACCCGACCAGCATCGCCAACCTGCAGGTGGCCGCGCGCAACAACAGCGTCGAGGCCTATGCCGCCTTCGCGAAGCACACCAACGAGCAGACCACCCGCCACTGCACGCTGCGCGGCCTGCTGAAGTTCCGCACCGGGGTCAATGCCCCCGTGCCGCTCGAGGAAGTGGAACCTGCCAGCGAGATCGTCAAGCGATTCGCCACTGGCGCCATGTCGCTCGGCTCCATCTCCACCGAGACCCACGAGTCGCTGGCCATCGCCATGAACCGCATTGGCGGCAAGTCCAACACTGGTGAGGGTGGCGAAGACCCGATCCGCTTCCAGCCCATGGCCAATGGCGACTCCAAGCGCTCGGCCATCAAGCAGGTGGCGTCGGGCCGCTTTGGCGTGACGATCTGGTACCTGAGCAATGCCGACGAACTGCAGATCAAGATCGCTCAGGGCGCCAAGCCCGGCGAAGGTGGCGAGCTGCCCGGCGGCAAGGTGGACGAGTACATCGCCAAGATCCGTCATTCCACGCCCGGCGTGGGCCTCATCAGCCCGCCCCCGCACCATGACATCTATTCCATCGAGGATATTGCCCAGCTGATCCACGACCTGAAGAACGCCAATCGCAAGGCGCGCATCAGCGTCAAGCTGGTGTCCGAGATCGGCGTGGGTACCATTGCAGCCGGCGTGACCAAGGCCAAGACGGATCACCTGGTGATCGCCGGCCACGATGGCGGCACCGGCGCGTCGCCGTTGACCTCCATCAAGCACGCCGGTCTGCCCTGGGAACTCGGTCTGGCCGAAACTCACCAGACCCTGGTGATGAACAATCTGCGCTCGCGTGTGGTGCTGCAGACGGACGGCCAGCTGAAGACCGGCCGCGACGTCGCCATCGCCGCCCTGCTGGGCGCCGAGGAATTCGGCTTCGCCACCGCGCCGCTGATCACCCTGGGCTGCATCATGATGCGCAAGTGCCATCTGAACACCTGCCCGGTAGGCATCGCCACGCAGGACCCCGAGCTGCGCAAGAAGTTCGCCGGCAAGCCCGAGCACGTCGTGAACTACCTGTTCATGGTCGCCGAGGAAATGCGTCAGATCATGGCCGCCCTGGGCGTGCGCAAGGTCACCGAGATGATTGGCCGCGTGGACCTGCTGGAAACCGACAGCGCCATCGCGCACTGGAAGGCCAGCGGTCTGGATCTGAGCAAGATCCTGGCGCCCGCGCAGATCATCTTCGAAGGCACGCAGGTCTACCAGACCATCGAGCAGGATCACGGCCTCGAGAAGGCGCTGGACAACCAGATCATCGCGCTGGCACACGATGCCATCGAGACGGGTCGCAAGGTCAGCATCGAGCTGCCCGTGCTGAACACCAACCGCGTGGTGGGCACCATGCTGTCCAATGAAGTGGCCAAGCGCTGGAAGGAAGAGATGCTTCCCGAGGACACCATCCAGATCAAGTTGAACGGCTCTGCCGGTCAGAGCCTGGGCGCCTGGCTTGCCAAGGGCATCACCATTGCGGTGGAAGGCGACGCCAACGACTACGTGGGCAAGGGCCTGTCCGGCGGCAAGATCATCCTCTACCCGCCGAAGAACAGCACCTTCAAGGCGGAAGAGAACATCATTGCTGGCAACGTGAACCTTTACGGCGCCACCAGCGGTGAAGCCTACATCCGTGGCATCGCCGCCGAGCGCTTCGCGGTGCGCAACAGCGGCGCGACGGCGGTGGTGGAAGGCATCGGCGATCACGGTTGTGAATACATGACCGGCGGCTGCGTGGTCATCCTGGGCAAGACCGGCCGCAACTTCGGCGCGGGCATGAGCGGCGGCATCGCCTTTGTCTGGGACCGGGACAAGGATTTCGCGAAGCAGTGCAACACCGAGACCTACGCGCTGGAAGCCGTCAGCGACGCGGCCGACATCGCGGCACTCAAGCAGCTGATCAGCCGCCACCTGCAGTACACGGAGTCCCCCGTGGCCGCGCAGATTCTGGCGAACTGGGACAGCGCACTGAAGCAGTTCGTGAAAGTGATGCCGACCGACTACAAGCGAGTGCTGAAGGAGCGCGCCGGCCGAATCGCCGCGCAGGCAGTCGCCGTCTGATCCTGCCCCGCGAGGGGCAGCGCAGACACCACACAGACTACATTTGAGCAACTGGATCTACTGATGGGCAAACCAACTGGCTTCAAAGAATTCCCACGTCGTGCCGAACCTTATCGCGAGCCCGCGCAGCGCCTGCTGGACTACAAGGAAATCTACACGGCGCACGACGACAAAAAGCTGAGCACCCAGGGCGCGCGCTGCATGGACTGCGGCGTGCCCTTCTGTCAGTCCGAGCACGGCTGTCCGGTGTACAACCTCATCCCCGAGTGGAATGACCTGGTGTATCAGGGCCGCTGGCGCGAGGCGCTGGACCGTCTGCACAAGACCAACAACTTCCCGGAGTTCACCGGCCGCGTCTGTCCGGCCCCGTGTGAAGGCGCCTGCGTACTCGGCATCAACGAGCCGGCGGTGACCATCAAGAACATTGAGAACGCCATCATCGACAAGGGCTTCGAGAACGGCTGGGTGCAGCCCAATCCTCCCGCGCTGCGCACTGGCAGGAAAGTGGCCGTGGTCGGTTCAGGCCCCGCAGGCCTCGCGGCTGCTGCCCAGTTGAATCAGGCCGGCCACAGCGTCACGGTCTATGAGCGCGAAGACCGCATCGGCGGCCTGCTGATGTACGGCATTCCCAACATGAAGCTGGAAAAGGACGTGGTCGAGCGCCGCGTCAATCTGCTGAAGGCGGAAGGTGTGGAGTTCGTCACCAATGCCGACATCGGTGGCAGCGGCCCCAATGCCATCGCCACCGACGCCCTGCTCGCCCAGGTCGATGCCCTGTGTCTGGCCACCGGTGCCACCAAGGCCCGCGACCTGAACATCCCCGGCCGTGCCGGTGACGACGTGCACTTCGCCATGCAGTTCCTCACGGCCAACACGCGCAGCCTGCTGAATTCCGGTCTGGAAGACGGCAACTACATCAGCGCCAAGGGCAAGAACGTGATCGTGATCGGCGGTGGCGACACCGGCACGGACTGCATCGCGACCTCCCTGCGTCATGGCTGCAAGTCGCTGGTGAACTTCGAGATCATGGCGCGTCCGCCCGCCACCCGCGCCGGCGACAACCCCTGGCCGCTGTGGCCGAAGATCTACCGCGAGGACTACGGTCACACCGAGGCCCAGCATGTGTTCGGCAGCGATCCGCGTACCTATTCGATCTCCGGCAAGGAGTTCGTGCGCGACGAGAACGGCCGCCTGCTCGGCATCCAAACGGTGGAAGTGGACAGCCGTTTCCAGGAGATCCCTGGCACGCTGAAGTTCTGGGAAGCCGACCTGATTCTGCTCTCCATGGGTTTCCTCGGGCCGGAAGACTATGTGGTGAAGCCGCTGGCGCTGGCGCTGGATCCACGCTCCAACTACAAGGCTGCCTACAAGTCCTTCGTCACCAGCAATCCGAAGGTGTTTGCGGCGGGCGACTGCCGTCGCGGACAGTCGCTGGTGGTGCGCGCCATCGACGAAGGGCGTCTGGTGGCGGACGCGATCAACAAGTTTCTGGCTGCTTGACTGGCACTGCAGTCCTGCGGAAAAGCAGAGACAGATCCATGTGGGAGCGGGCCTGCCAACTTCATCAGCGCTTCCAGACTCCGTTGTCCCTGTAGGTGAGACCGCATCCCATGCCCGAAAACGTGCTGGAACTGAACAGAGTCTGCAAGCGCTACGGCAGCTTCCACGCTGTCGATGACATCAGTTTCGCCATCCCCGCCGGCAGCATCTACGGCTTCCTCGGCCCCAATGGCGCCGGCAAGACCACCACGCTGCGCATGGTGCTGGACATCCTCAAGCCCGACTCGGGCAGCATCCGGATCCTCGGCCACAACAGTGCCCTGCACGTGCGCCACCGCATTGGCTATCTGCCCGAGGAGAAGGGCCTGTACAAGAAGATGCGGGTCTGGGCCATCATCAGCTACTTCGCCACACTCAAGGGCATGCACCGGCGCGACGCTCGCACCCGCGCCTTCGAACTGCTGGATCAGTACGGCCTGAAGGACTATGCCGAGGCTCGCGTGGAGTCGCTCTCCAAGGGCATGGGCCAGAAGGTGCAGGTGCTGTCCGCCGTGGCCCACAGGCCCGAACTGGTGATCCTCGACGAACCCTTCTCCGGCCTCGACCCGGTCAACCAGCAGGTGCTGGAGCAGCTGATCCGCGACATGGCAGCCGCGGGCCAGACGGTGATCTTCTCCACCCACATCATGCAGCACGCCGAGCGTCTGTGTGACCGCATGCTGCTGATCGCCAAGGGCCGCAAGATCTTCGACGGCACCCTCGACGACGTGCACGCCATCATCCCCCGGCGGGTGATCCTGGGCTGCCGCGGCGATATCACCCCCGTGCTGGCGACACCCGGCGTGATCGGCGCCGTAGAGCGCCTGCCCGAGGAATCGGGCAGGCAGTCAGAGGCGCGGCTGTGGGAGCTGCAGATCGACGAGCACCTGGACCCGCAGCAGCTGCTGCAGCGCTGCTTCGAGCACGGCGTCGCCCTGACCCGCTTCGAGCATACCCAGCCCAGCCTGCACGATGTCTTCGTGCACCTGGTGGGCAGCGACGCCCGGGAGCATGTGCTGCGATGAGAATGATCCTGCTGATCGCCCTGCGCGAATACGCCGAGAACGTGAAAACCAAAGGCTTCTGGGCCGGCATCCTGCTGTTCCCCCTGATTCTGCTGGCCGTGTTCTTCTTCCAGAGCCTGCTCTCCCAGTCCACCCCCACGCGGCACTACCTGCTGATCGACCAGTCCGGCCAGTACGCCGAGGCCGTCGCCGCCGGCATCCGCCAGGAGCAGCAGCGCCGCATCTTCCAGGAATTCATCAACTACGTGGTGGAAAACCGCCGCGACGCCAACCCGGAGCAGACCAGCGCCGCGGCCGCTGACCAACTCGACCGCATGATCGACGATGCCGGCACCGATGAGGTGGCTGCGCTGGATGAATGGCTGGCCAGTGGTGGTCTGGAGTTCGCGCTGGGCATGGCCGCACCCTATCTGCGCGAGGACGCGCCGGCGTTCGAGGCGCCCCGGGAGCAGTTCCTGCCCGCCCCGCTGCCGGCCGGCATCGATGCACAGGCCGCCCCGCAGCAGATCGTCGAGCAGCTGCGCCCCTGGCTCAGCGGCGAGCGGCAGCTGGAGATCGACGGCGCGGAAAGTCCGCTCTTCGCCCTGATCCTGATTCCGGCCGACGTCAACGGCAGCATCCAGCGCCCCGGCATGGCACTGACGCCCCCGGCAGCCGGCAGTGGCATTCAATACTGGGCCCGCAATCTGACCGACACCCGCCTGCCGGCCGCCATCGAACGCAGCATCAACGCCAGCATCCGTGCCCACGAGTTCGCCGCCCGCAATGTCGACATCACCGTGGTGCGCGAGGTTCAGCGCACACGCCTGCCCATGAGCCGGCTCGATCCGAGCAAGGCCGAGGGCGAAGAGGCCGTGAGCGTGGCTGACACCTTCCGCCAGTGGGCCCCGGTGGGCTTCGTCTACCTGATGTTCATTTCGCTGATGCAGAGCGTGCAGTACCTGCTCAGCAACACCATCGAGGAGAAGTCCAATCGCATCATCGAGGTGCTGCTGGCGTCCGTCACGCCGCTGGAGCTGATGATGGGCAAGCTGGTGGGCATCGGCCTGTCGGGCATCACCACCATCGCCGCCTGGCTGGGCACCTTCTTCCTGTTCATCGCCTTCTACCCGGCCTCGGAAGCCGAGCTGCTGGCGCAGTTCTTCCAGGTGCTGCTCTCCTCCGATCTGATCCCCTGGTTCGTGTTCTACTTCCTGGCCGGCTATGCCCTGTATGCCGGCATCTTTCTGGCCATCGGCAGCCTCTGCAACACCCTCAAGGAAGCCCAGAGCCTGATGATGCCGATGATGATGGTGCTGATCGTGCCGCTGGTGACCATGACCTTCATCGCCCAGGACCCGAACGGCCCGGTGGCACGCGTGATGTCCTGGATTCCGCTGTTCACGCCCTTCACCATGATGAACCGCGCCGCCGCCCAGCCCCCGCTGGTCGACATCATGGGCACCACGCTCGTGCTGCTGTTCAGCATCGTGCTGGTGCTGTGGCTGTCGGGCAAGATCTTCCGCCAGGGCGTGCTGCGCACTGGACAACCGCCGCGTATCGTCGAGATCATCCGCATGCTGCGGCACAAGCACTGAGCCCCTTCCACGACTCCCAGCCGCCCCGGAGACCAAGCCATGCGTGACCTGCTCGAACGTCGCAGCTTCCTGATCCTGCTGGGCCTGATTTCGCTGCTGTTCGCGCTGGTGCTGCGACCGTTCTGGAGTGCGATCTTCTGGGCCACCGTGGTCACCGTGCTGTTCGCCCCCATGCAGGTGCGGCTGCTGCCACGGCTCGGGCAGCGCCGCACGCTCACCGCGCTCATCACCCTGCTGACCCTGTCGGTGATCGTCATCATCCCGGTGCTGGCGCTGCTGTCGGCCTTCATCCAGCAGGGCGCGGCCTTCTACGCCATGATCGAGTCGCGCCAGATCGAGCCGGCCCAGTTCATCGACCAGGTGGTGAATGCCGTCCCGTTCGTGCCATCCCTGATGGAGCGCACGGGAGTGGACACCAACAGCATTCGCGCCTATCTCGCCAGCTCCGCCACCGGCATCAGCGAACTCATCGCCCAACAGGCCCTGGCCATTGGCCGCAACACGGTCAACTTCACCGTCAAGCTGGTCCTCATGCTCTACCTCACCTTCTTCCTGCTGCGCGACGGGGATCGACTGCTGGCTCTCATGGACGCCGCCGTGCCCCTGAGCGAGACGCGCAAGCAGCTGCTGTTCCGCAAGTTCGTGGAAGTCACTCGCGCCACGGTGAAGGGCAATCTGCTGGTGGCCATGGTGCAGGGCGCGCTGGGCGGGCTGATCTTCTGGCTGCTGGACATTCCCGCACCGATCCTGTGGGCGGTGGTGATGGCCTTCCTGTCGATGATTCCTGCCGTGGGCGCCGCGCTGGTGTGGGCCCCCGTCGCGCTGTATCTGTATGCCACGGGCGCCTGGTTCGACGCCTCGGTGCTGGTGGCCTACGGCGCCCTGATCATCGGGCTGGCCGACAATGTGCTGCGCCCCATCCTGGTGGGCCGCGACACCAAGCTGCCCGACTACATCGTGTTGTTCTCCACCATGGGTGGCATCGCGCTGCTGGGCATCAACGGCTTCGTGATCGGCCCGCTGATCGCCGCCGTGTTCCTGGCCTTCTGGAACATCTTTATCGCCGACACCTCCCCTTCTCTGGCTGACGATTGATCACGGACACACTGGCATGGATGCCGGCTGCTGTTGGTTCACGCCCCGACAACCAGGGCTCTCAGGGTGTGAACCAGAATTCCACTTCGTCCGTCGCCACCTCGAAACGTGCTGCGTGTTCCACATGGGCGGCCACGTGATACCAGTCGCCGGGACCATGCCGGGTGGTCACCCCGTTCTGCGTGAGTATCAGTTCACCGCGCGTGATGACGCCGTAGTTGTCCGTGTCGTGGGTGTGGGGGGCAATCTCGGTGCCTGCGGCATAGGAGGCAAACAGGACATCGGCCCCCTGGGCCTGCAGTCTGTAGGCATCGAAGCGGCCATCGTAGAGCGGCAACTGGCGGATACGGTCGGGGTACTGGCCGGGCATGGGCATCTCCTTGGATGTCAGCGTCACGAGGTCGGCACGATAGCCCGGCGCAGCACCACCAGGCAACGCGGTTTGCGTCAATCAAGCCCGCGATTCTGATTGGCGAAAGCGCTGGGGAGCGTGGCAGCGTGGTGCTAGGCTCTTGCCAACTGCCCCATGAGTGCCGCGCCATGACCCAGCACTGCCCCGATCCCGAGTCCGCCCTCCCCTCCGCCGAGACAGTGCGTGCGCGTCTGCTGGCTGCCGCCCTGGACTGCTTCCTCGCGGACGACTACCACCGTGTCACCACCCGGCTCATTGCCGAGCGTGCCGGCGCCAATGTCTCGATGATCCGCTACTACTTCGGCAGCAAGGAAGGGCTCTACGAGGAAATGATCCGTGCGACCCTCAGCCCGCTGCTGGACGTGCTGGACAGCGCGCTGCTGCACACGCCGACGGGCTTCGGGGAGTACCTGCAGCTTTACTACAACACCATGAGCGCCCGGCCGGAGTTTCCGCGCCTGATCCTCAAGGTGCTGGCGCTGAACCAGGGGCCGGGCCGGCGCTTCATTCAGCAGCTGCTGGAACGTGGCCGCACCCGGGGGGCACGCCGCGTGGCACAGATGAAGCGCGAGGGCGACGTGGCACCAGAGCTCGACCCGGACCTGCTGCGCCTGGCCTTCGTGAGCCTGGCGATGACACCGATCCTGCTCAAGGACATCTTCGAGGAACAGATGGAGCGCCCGATGGACGCCAGCTTTCTCGCCGCACTCGCGGCCTTCAACGGCCGCCTGTTCGCGGCCGGACTCGGGAGAGACGCATGACACTGCAGAAGAACAAAGGCGCGGTGCGCCGCTTCGCCCGCCTGCTGAAATTCGCCGCCTGGTTGCAGGCCCTGCCCCGGCGCACCACGCCCGCACCCTTCCAGCTGCTGCAGATCGGCTCGGCGTTCTGGCAGTCCCGCGCGCTGTACGTGGCTGCGCGGCTGGACCTTGCGGGTGCTCTGGGTGACGTGGCGCTGCCGGTGGACACGCTGGCGGCGCGCTGCGCCGTGGCTGCCGACCCGCTGCAGCGTCTGCTGAATCTGCTCGCGGCACTGGGCGTGTTCGAGCAGAGCGCACCCGGACACTTCCGCAACAGTGCCGTGTCGCACTTTCTGCGCGAAGACCATCCGCAGAGCATGCGCGCCATGGTGCTCATGCACAATTCCCCCGAGATGAGCCTGCCGTGGCTGGAGTCGCTCGAGCAGGGCATGCGCACGGGGCAGCCGCCCTTCGCCCTGCAGTTCGGACAGGAGCTGTTCGACTACATGGACACACACCCGGATTTCGACCGCTTGTTCTCGAAAGCCATGGACAGCGTGGAGGCCCTTGCCGGGGACAGCTTCGCGACGGATTTCGACTGGGGGCGCTTTCGCCGCGTGATCGATGTGGGCGGCTCTGCAGGCAGCAAGGCGCGTGCGATTCTGCGGCGTCATCCGGGCTTGAGCGCGCTGGTGCAGGACCGGCCCGCCATTATCGACAAGGTGCTGAAGACGCAGCAGAACACAGCACAGAACCAGACGAGCGAGCGGATGAGTTTTGTCGGAGGCGATGCCCTGAGTGAGGTGCCCGCCGCAGAGAGCGCCGCAGATGTCTATCTGCTCAGCGCGCTGCTGCATGGCTTTGATGACGCGCACTGCGAAAGAATTCTGCACGCGGTGCGGCGCGGGATCGGCAGCACGGGTGCCACACTGGTGATTCTGGAAGTGGTAATGCCGGAGTCCGGAGCCGATCTGAACACGGCGTCCTTCGACATGCAGATGTTCATCGGCACGCGCGGGCGGGAACGCACACTGGCGCAGTGGCAGGCGCTGCTGGCGCGCAGCGGCCTGGCATTGCAGGAACAGGTGCATCTGCAGAGCTTCGCGAAGATGCTGGTGTGCGCGCCACTGCCTCAGGGCGTGGCGGCAATCTCCCCCACTGTCCTGTAGAAGGTCTGCACGAAGCGGTACAGCTCGGCCTCGATGATACGTTCCTGATCGCTGTGGGAACCAAAGCCCAGCGGGCCGTCCTCGGCGTCGATGGCCGGACCCACGCCATAGCACTGGATGCCACGGGCGCGCAGGTAGGCCATGTCGGTGGCACCTGTGCTCATCACCGGCAGCACCGGCGCGCCATAGCTCGCACCGAAGACGGACTCGATGACGCGGTAGGCATCGGTGTCCAGCGAGGTCGAGGCGCCGGGGCGCTGATTGCGCGAACCCCAGTCCACATTCACCTGCGGGTCATTGATCACCTGCCGCACCTGTTCCAGAAAGGCCGGCGCGTCTTCGTCCGGCAACAGGCGCACATCCAGCGTGGCACTGGCTTCGGAGGGAATCACGTTCGAGCGATAGCCGCCCTCGATGATATTGGGCGAAATGGTACTGAACAGCACAGCCGCATTGCGTGGCTCGTACTGCTTAAGGTATTCCACGGCCTGCTGGCCTTCGGCGGAATAGGGGCTCAGCACGGCGCGATAGCGTGCGGCAGCCTCCGGCTCGGAAATGGACGCCAGACGCGAGAAATAGGAAGTGGTGGTGTCGCTCAGGCGAATCGGCGGCTGCCAGTCGGCGATGGTGGCCACCGCGCGTGACAGCGCCACGATGGCATTGGACTGCAGTGGCACGGAGCCATGCCCGGCCACCCCGTTGCTGGTGAGCACGATGCCGCGCGGCAGTTTCTCGACTGTCTGCACCGAGGTGTAGAACACTGCCCCGTTCTGGCGCACTACACTGCCACCCTCGGCCAGGCAGTACTCGGCGTCGATCGACGGGAAATGTTCGTTCACGATGAACTGGATACCGATCTGGGTGGCGCCCTCTTCGCCGGATTCGGCCAGCAGGATCACGTCGCGGTCCAGCGCCACCCCCTGGCGTTTGAGCAGGATCAGTGTCATCAGCGAGGCCACCAGATTGTCCTTGTCATCCAGCGTGCCCCGGCCATAGATCCAGCCACTGTCGCGCGCGGCGCTGTGAGGCGGGAAGGTCCACTTGCTGGCATCCACGTTCACCGTGTCCTGATGCGCCATCAGCAGCAAGGGACGCTTGCTGCCGTTGCCACGCAGGCGGGCCACGATATTGGGCCGCTCGGCCTCGAGCGAGTGCACCTCGTACTCGATGCCTTCGGCATCCAGCACGCCGGTGATGTAGTTCGTCAGCTCGATCTCGCGGCCGGGCGGATCCGCCGTGTCGATGCGCACCATGGCCTGAAAATGTTCCAGAGTTTCGGCGTCGAGCGCCGTCCAGTCGGGCTCCTGCGCCACCAGGGGCGAGGCACTCAGACACAGCAGGGCAGCGACAAGCGGCTTGCGGGGAAGACGGATCACGATGGGACTCCCGGGTCGTTTTCATTGGATGGGAAGAGGCGCCAGATGCGCCTGATTAGTCGGCATCGGGCAGGCAAAGTCAAGCCTGCGCGGGCGACGGCGGGAGTCATGCAAGGAGCGGACCTTGCGCCGATCAGATCGCCTGCGGCGAGACGGTCCCCACTGCCACGCTGGCATGTGGGCGGCGCAGTGGCTAGAGTAGCCCAGCCGCGTCACGACTGACGACGACAATCACAAGAAAAGGGGAATCCACATGCGTACACTTCCTACACTTGCCGTCAGCCTGCTGCTGACATCCAGCCAGGCCCTGGCCGAGGGCAGCGTTCTGTTCATCGGCAACAGCTTCACCTTCGGCGCCGGCTCGGCCGTGCGCTTCTACCGGCCCGACACGGTGACCGATCTGAACAATCTGGGCATCGGCGGCGTGCCGGCGCTGTTCAAGTCCTTCACCCAGCAGGCGGGCCTGGACTACGACGTCTCCCTGGAAACCGAGCCGGGCAGCGGCCTGGACTTTCACCTGGCGAATCGCCTGGGCCTGATCGCCCGAACCCCCTGGGACACCGTGGTGATGCACGGCCAGAGCACGCTGGATTTCGACGCGCCGGGAAACCCGGCCAAGCTGGTGGCCACCACGCAGCAGATGGCGGACATCCTGGTCGAGCGCAACCCGGCCGTGGACATCCATCTGATGGCCACCTGGTCACGTGCCGATGAAACCTATCCCGACGACGGCGCCTGGGCCGGCCAGCCCATCGAGGCGATGGCCAACGATGTGCGCGCGGCCTATGACCTGGCGGCTGTGGCGCCGAACGTACGCAGCGTGATTCCGGTGGGCGAGGCCTGGACGCGGGCCATGGAGACAGGCGTGGCCGATGCCAACCCCTATGACGGCATCGACTTCGGCAAGGTGGACCTGTGGACCTACGACCAGTACCACGCCAGCACCCATGGCTATTATCTGGAAGCGCTGGTGGTCTTCGGCCGGCTGACGGGGCTGGACCCGCGCTCGCTGGGCGACAACGAGTGCTCCGCCTTCGAGCTGGGCATGACGATGCAGCAGACGCGCGCACTGCAGCAGGTGGCTTTCGACGAGCTTGCCAGTCAGGGGGACATCACGCCCATGCCCTTCGAGCCGGGCGTGCGCTTGAGCGCCAGCCGCTGTTCAGCGCGCTAACCTCGCCGGGCAGGGGGCTTGCAGGGCGCCTTACAACACCGTGAAGGCCAGCAACACCCCCAGCCCCATCATGGCCATGCCCAGGCCACGCTCCAGCACACAGGCCACGCGGGTCTGATCCCGCAACCAGGCCGTCAGGCGGTCCGCCGCCAGCACCGCGAGGGCCTCCACCAGAAAGGCGCCGCACACCACCAGCGTGCCCAGCAGCAGCAATTGCGCGCCGGCACTGCCGTGGTCCGCGCGCACGAACTGCGGCAGAAAGGCGAGGAAGAACAGAATCACCTTGGGATTGAGCACGTCCACCAGCACGCCCTGCCAGAAAGTCTGCACGAGGGTGGTGCGGCGCGCAGCGTCCGGCCGCGGCAGCAGCGCGGCTCCAGCAGAGCGCCACATGCCGACACCGAGATAGACGAGATAGGCGCCGCCAACATACTGCAGCACGCTGAACAGCCACGGCGCAGCACTGAGCAGCAACGAAAGACCCAGAGCAGCGGCCACCACATGCACCATGGCGCCGCTGCACACCCCGCACACCGCCGCCATGCCCACCTGCCGACCGTGGGCCAGGGTGCGCGCGAGCACGAAGAACAGGTCGGGTCCGGGCGAGAGATTGAGCGCCATGGCGGCGGACAGGAACAGGAGCCAGTAGGACAGATCGGTCATGAGTTTGCTCAGCGGCCCGCGCGGCGCAGGCGCGTGTCAGGGGGTCGGGGCAGGCGCGGACAGGATGTCGTAGCACAGCGCCACGGTGCCGCTCTTGTAAGCCCTGACCTCGGTCAGATGCAGGGACACGTCCTTGTCCAGCCGGTCAAAGAAGGCGATGCCTGTGCCGATCGCCACCGGCAGGATCGAGTAGCGCAATTCATCGGCCAGCCCCCGACGCAGGCACTCGCCAGCGAGCGCACCACCGCCCGCGCACCAGATCGCCCGATGCCGAGCGCGCAGCACCTGCAGCAGGGCGGCCAGATCGCCCTGGTAGAACCGCACCGTGCTGCGCGAGCACGGCAGCTCGCGATGCGTGAGCACGTGCACCGGTTTGTCACCATAGGCCCAGCCAAAGCCCTGTGCCTCGAAATTCAATGCCGTCTCGTAGGTGCGCGAGCCCATCACATAGCAGTCGATACCCTGCAGGAAGGCCTCGATATACGAGGGGTCGAGCGTCTCGCCCCCGGCAAACTCATCCTGGGTCTCCATCCAGTCCACGCTGCCATCGGCACGGGCGATAAAGCCATCGAGACTGGCGGCCATGTGAAGCGTGACACGGGAGGTGTGGGCAGCCATCAGGACGCCCTCCTGCGGCAGAAGCAGTAAACGAATTTCTGCTCGTGGCCGGCGGGGGTGCGGTGGGTTTCCTTCTCGTGCCCGAGCAGCTCGAAAGGCGCGCCGAACTCGCCGTGCAGGCCGGTGGCGCTGTAGCGCACGACGGGCAGACCGCTGCACTGGACAGGGCCGTCCTGCGCGAAGGTAGCGACGATCACCAGGCCGCCCGGCTTTACCGCGTGCAGCACCTGCCGCACATAGGCTGCGCGCTCCTCGGCACTGGTGAGGAAGTGAAACACGGCACGATCGTGCCAGACATCGTAGGCGGCTGCCGGCAGTTCGGCGCTCAGGACATCGGCTTCCAGCCACTGCACCTGTGCGGCGCGATCACCCAGCCGCGCACGCGCGGTGGCGATCGCGGCGCCGGACAGATCCAGCACACTCAGCTGACGATAGCCCGCATGGAGCAGATCATCCACCAGGGTGGAGGCTCCGCCGCCCACGTCGATGACGGCGGCCGCAGGCGGGGGTCGATGCCGGGTGATCAGCTGCAGGGATTTCTCGGCATGCTCCTGGAACCAGCTGACCTGGGTGGCAGCCTTGCTGGTGTAGACATTTTCCCAATGTGATTTGCTCTGCATGATGGGCTCCTGATGTGCCGCGCAGTATGCCTCACCAGCGCACGCGCAGCGACACCCCGAGCAAACGTGGATCGCCAGTCTGCCCGAGAATCAAGCCGGAGTTGCCGGTCTGCACCGTCAGGGCGGTGATGTAGTCCCTGTCCAGCAGATTGCGGGCGAAGACATCGACGAACCAGCCGTTCTGGAACTGGTAACCGACGCTGGCATTGACGAGGGCATGGCCGGCGATGGTCGTGTAGCGCGAGCCGGCCGTGTCGCTGTTGTAGCCACTGCGGGCCAGGGCGTCCAGATGCCATACCAGCGCGCCGCCGCCCAGTGGCTGGCGGTAGTCCACACCGATCGAACCGACCCAGCGTGACAGCCCGGGCAGGCGCGTGCCACTGAGGTCACAGGCGGCGGTGCCTGCCGTCTGCACCTCCAGCGGACAGGGGCCGGCTGGGTAATCCCGGTGCTCCCCATCGGCCCAGGCAAGCGAGGCGCGCAGGCTCAGCGCGTCCACCGGGGCGGCAAGCAGATCCGCCTCCAGGCCGCGCACGCGCACCTCGGGCACATTGGCCGGGTAGGAGCGCAGCGCCGCCGTCTCCAGACTGGACACCACATTGGTCTGATAGTCCCGCACCGTGGTGTGAAAGGCCGCCAGGTTGAGCGTGGCGCGGCTCCCCAGCAGCGTGGATTTCACCCCCAGCTCCAGCGTGCTGTTGCGCTCGTCGTCGATGATGGCGGTGGCCAGCGCCGGCTGGTTGGCGGCATCCAGCGGCAGTCCGGACATGTTCAAGCCGCCGGACTTGT
>Ga0255210_1000090_pt1 | contig 44295 bp, 38 predicted proteins | sample Miss_Yuk_RepA_8d_FD_188422 | JGI IMG/M metagenome (GOLD analysis project Ga0255210, IMG submission 188422) | Freshwater microbial communities from Mississippi River, Louisiana, United States - Miss_Yuk_RepA_8d | ecosystem: Environmental > Aquatic > Freshwater > River | place: USA: Louisiana...
GTTTCATCCACGATTCCGTAATGAACTCATAGGGGCTTGGCCCTGCCTCGACAAGCCCTTGCCCGAGTGCCGGCAAGCTCAGACATCCAGTGACAATCCACGTTAAAGCTTGCTGCAATTTCTTCATTTTTTCTCCTTGTTCTGCTGACCGGCTTTTGATGGGCTGGGAAAGCTCTAAAATTGGAGTGTGTGAGTGTACAGACAAATTATGGAATCTCAATCTCGCAGAGTTTTTCCCGGAACAGGGGTGCGAACAGGTTCGTTTTCGACCTCTAAGTTGATGCAGTCTCTTCCTGGGTGTAACTGGAACGAGTGACGAGGCAGACAGGATCAAGATCACGGAGCTCTCGCAGGGGCCAAGCTCTCATTGACGCCCTGTGATACCGGGTGATAGGGTCTTGCAAAAGGCCGAAATTACTGAACAAGCCTCGCAGCAACGAGCCGTAAGAGCGGTATTGGCACCACTGTCAATATCCCTGTTCGCTCCGGTCCACTGGACTGATAACGACAATAAAAACGAGGAGAATGCGCAGTGAGCAAGAAGAAAATCATTGGAATCAGCGCTGCAGGTGTGATTCTGGTCGGTATATTGAGCTGGATGTTCACAGCCCCCTACCTCAGCAATACAGGGCTCGCCCGAACGCCAGGCATCATTCTCGGAGGCACACCAACCCCTGCACTAAGCGACTTTTCGGTACTAAATGGCACTGTGCAGGGCCCGTTGATGAAGAAGCATGTTGGTTTTCCGCCATTTGTTGACTACTTGTCCTGGGTAGCCTTGCCAGAGGGCATTATCACCGCTACTCGCCCGGACGGTGGCTATTGGGCGCGGCGCGTGCAGGAGCGCGGAGGCGATGGGTGGCTCCGCATCGGAGACGCGACTTTTGAAATGACGGCCGTCGAAAAATTCGGGGAAGAACGTCTCGCGATGATGCAGTTGTGGGCCGACAAAGCGGGCAGAACCCTCGACGAGTCAGTCTATGTAGGCGCAGAACCACTGCGCGACTGGCTGGTGTTCTTCTGGGTGCCTCGATAGTCCGGGTTCCCTGCGTTGAGCATGCTTTTATTGACTATTCATATCAGATGAGCTCGCCATGAGTGAAACAGCCAGCAATAATTTGCCTCCTGTGAAATCTGGATTTCGAAAGATCCTTGTCATGGCCAGCGGGGCTTTGCTGGTGGCAGGGTTGTTCGTGTTCGCCGGTTGGTATCTGACCTGCCCTTGTGAAACCGTGCCTGGCGCAGTCCTGTGGGGTGAGGTGGTGGAAGAGCCCGTCACGGACTGGTCATTTGCCAACGACTCGGAGCTGTGCCAGATACAGGTAGGCGGCCCGATCATCACGCAGGCGTTGAACCTCAATTGCATGGCGACAGATCAGGGCGAGTTGTATCTCAGCTGCACGCAGTGCGCACCAAAACGCTGGTCGAAGGTCGTTGCCGAGAATCCAGACGGGCGGATCAGAGTCAACGGGCGCGTCTACCCGGTTCGCATAACGCAAGTGACGGAGCCCCAGGAGAAAGACCGATCCTGGAATGCGCGATTGCAGAAACTCATCAACTCGACAGTGCTGGGTGGAGGCACTCCGATAGGCACGCCACGACCGTCGGATGACCAATGGTGGACATTCCGCGTGGTGTCCGCGAATCATTGAAGGCTGTTCGGGCCTGCTCTCTTCTTCTCAATGCGCGACTTCTTGTACCTTCAGTCAACTTCAGGTTGTCAGTGAGTTCGGCATGATTCATGCGGCTGGCTATGCCAAGCGTCAGAAGCCGGCGTGATAGCCGGCTTCCGATTTGCTGGAGGTTTGCGTCTACTTGCTCAGTGCGGCGCGTACCGCTGGCTCGAGGCTGGTCAGGCCCCATGCTTTGCCGGTGCTGATCGCTGACTCGAGTGGCTCACCGCCGGACTCGGCTGCAATCAAGGCACGCAGGGCGCCGACGCGATTGCTGCTGGCGCAGTGCACCAGAGTTGGCTGGCCTTCCAGGCTGCTGAGCAGCTCCTGAAGCTTGCGGGCATTCTCGCTGGTCACATCGTCAGCGCCTGCCACAGGAATGTTGTGGAACTCCATCCCCAGCGAGCGTGCGAGCTCCGCTTCATCCCAGTCGGTTTCACTGGCGGGACGCAGGCTGATGATGTGCTTGACTCCCGATTTGGCCAGCACCTGCAGCTGGTCCTGCGAGGGCTGTCCGCTGGCGAAGACATTCTCGGCAGGGGTGCTGAGATTGAGAATCTCGGCGCTTAGGATGGCGGCGGTGTTTACCTGAGCCTGGGCGAGGCCTGCGGCCAGTGCGATGACGCTGACCAGGGCTATGCGAAACATGGCCAGCGAGGAACTGGCTGCGTTATGACGAAGTGAAAGTGTCATGGTGGTGTCCTGTATGAGTTGGGGGTCGCGCTTCAGGACGGGAAGAGTAAAAGCGAACGCATGCGAAGTCCATGCCGTGATCGTGCTGACATTGAACAAAAGCAAGTGGAAGACAAGTGGTGCCCAGGAGAGGACTTGAACCTCCACGGCCGCAAAGCCGCCAGCACCTGAAGCTGGTGTGTCTACCAATTCCACCACCTGGGCAGGAGGGGATAATGCAGGCGCGCACTGTAGCCGCGCGAAATGCGTCTGTCAACGCCCGCTCAGGATTTATCCGGGTAATGGCTGCGGCTCCCGTGTATACTGCCCGCCAGCTCAATTATCAATGGCAGGATATGGCAAAAAAAGCGAAAGAACTCGACAGTATCAAAGACCCCTTCGCAGGCCGGGAAGCCGAAAACTACGAAAATCCTATCCCCAGTCGTGAGTACATTCTCGAATACCTCGAACAGACTGGCGAGCCCGTCAGCTACGAAGCACTCTGTGAACATATGGGGCTCGAGACTCATGACCAGTCCGAGGCGCTGCGCCGCCGCCTGATCGCGATGACGCGAGACGGCCAGCTCATCAGCAATCGTCGGGGCGTCTACGGCCTCGTCGATCGCATGGAGTTGATCAAAGGCCGCGTGCAGGGCAACAAGGACGGTTACGGCTTTTTCATTCCCGCGGATGCCTCTGGTGATCTGGTGTTGCCGGCTGCCGAAATGCAGAAAGTCTTCGATGGTGACATCGTGCTCGCCCGCGTCAGTGGTGTGGACCGCCGCGGCCGCCGTGAAGGTATGATCGTCGAGGTGCTGGAGCGCCGCTCACGGCAGATCGTGGGGCGCTACTACCGCGAAGCAGGTTTTGGCGTGGTGGTCCCGGACAACCGTCGCAACAGCCACGAAATCATGATTCCAGAGAAGGAGTCGCGCGGGGCGCAGGACGGGCAGTTCGTGGTCGCCGAGATCACGGCCTATCCCTCTCAGCGGCGCAAGGCGGTGGGCACGGTCGTCGAGATCCTGGGCGATCACATGAAGCCCGGCATGGAAATCGATGTCGCCATTCGTAGCCACGACATTCCCCATGTCTGGCCAAAGGCCGTGCTGGAGGAGCTCAAGGCCATTCCCGAGGAAGTCCCGGTGGCGGATTCTGCCCAGCGCATCGACCTGCGGGCGCTGCCCTTTGTCACCATTGACGGGGAGGATGCCAAGGACTTCGACGATGCAGTCTATTGCGCGCCGGAGCCCGACGGCGGCTTCCGCCTCTACGTGGCGATCGCCGATGTCTCGCATTATGTGCAGGTGAACTCAGCACTGGATGAAGAGGCCAGCAATCGTGGCAATTCTGTGTATTTCCCCGGCCATGTCATCCCCATGCTGCCCGAGGTACTGTCCAACGGGCTGTGCTCGCTGAAGCCGAAGGTAGATCGCCTGGTGATGGTCTGCGAGATGCAGATGAACAAGCTTGGCCAGGTGCTGGACTATGACTACTATGAGGGTGTCATCCACTCCCATGCGCGCATGACTTACAACGAAGTGGCGGACATCCTGGAACCGCCCGAGACCGAGATGCGCGAGCGTTCGAAGGCGCGACTGCGTGAGCGTTGCGCCGATCTGCTGCCTGCACTGGAAGCGCTCTATGCCGTCTACAAGCGGCTCGCGAAACTGCGGCAGCAGTCCGGCGCGCTCGACTTCCTCAGCACCGAGACCCGCATCGTGTTCGGCGAAACGCGCAAGATCAGCTCCATCGTGCCCGTGGTGCGCAATGAAGCCCATCGCCTGATCGAGGAGTGCATGCTGGTGGCGAACGTCTGCACGGCGCAATTCCTGTCCAAGTCAGGGCTGCCCGTGCTTTACCGGGTGCACGATGGCCCGAACATGGACAAGCTGGAGAACCTCAAGGCCTTCCTCAAGGAGATGGGTATTCTGCTGACGCGCTCGGCCAAGCCCGAGCCGCGGGACTACCAGCGCGTGCTGCTCAAGATTGCCGACCGGCCCGATGCGCACCTGATCCAGACGGTGCTGATTCGCTCGCTGCTGCAGGCGGTCTATCAGCCCGAGAACATCGGCCATTTCGGCCTGGGCTTCACGGCCTACACGCATTTCACCTCTCCCATTCGCCGCTACCCGGATCTACTGGTCCACCGCGCGCTGCGTTTCCTGATCCGGCATCCACAGCAGACGCTGCATGTACGCAAGGTGCCAGGGGTCGGTGCGCTGGCACGCAAGCAGATATATCCGTACGAGCTCAAGCACATGCAGACCTTCGGCGAGACCTGCTCCATGACCGAGCGGCGCGCCGATGCCGCCAGCTATGACGTGGTGGACTGGCTCAAATGCGAATACATCCAGGATCGCGTCGGCGAGGAATTCAACGGCACCGTCAGCAGCGTCACGGCCTTCGGCCTTTTCGTGGAGTTGAACGACATCTACGTGGAGGGACTCGTCCACATCACGGCGCTGAAGAACGACTACTACCAGTTCGACCCGGTGCGGCATCTGCTGCGCGGTGAGCGCAGCGGCCTGAGCTATCACCTGGGGGATGTGGTGCGGGTCAAGGTTGTGCGGGTTGATCTGGATGATCGCAAGATCGATCTGGGCATGGTCGATGGCCCTCTGCGCACCTCCGAGTTTTCACCGGATGCGCACGACGCTCCTGTGCGCAAGAAGCCGAAGCCCGCCGCGCGCGAAGGCGCCCGGCGCACCCGCAAGCCGAGGTCGTGACGTGAGCGGCAAGGAATGGGTCTATGGCCTGCATGCCGTCAGTGAGCTGCTGAAGCAGCATCCAGAGGATTTGCTCGAGTTGCTGCTGCAGGGTGGGCGCGAGGACCGCCGCATTGCTGAAGTGCGTGCACTGGCCGACGCGGCCGGGGTGGTTGTCCAGGCGCTGGAGCGGCGCGAGTTCGAGCGGCGTCTGCGGCAGCTGCCGGCCGCTGCGGTGCATCAGGGGGTGATGGCGCTGTGCCGCACGGGCGTCAGCGTGCTCGATGAGCGAGCGCTGGATGTCCTGCTGGATGGACTGAACGGCCCGGCCCTGCTGCTGGTGCTGGATGAAGTGACAGACCCTCACAACCTCGGCGCCTGCCTGCGCACCGCCGACGCTGCGGGCGTGCACGCCGTGATCGTGCCGAAGGATCGCTCCGCCCCCCTGAACATGACGGCCCGCAAGGTGGCCAGCGGGGCGGCCGAGACCATTCCCTTCGTGGCCGTGACCAATCTGAGTCGCACCCTGGAAGCGCTGCAGCAGCGCGGCATCTGGATTGCCGGCGCCGCAGGGGAAGCCGGCGCAAGTCTCTACCAGATCGACTTCAGCGTGCCGATGGCGATCGTCATGGGCTCGGAGGGCAAAGGGCTGCGGCGTCTGACGCGCGAGCATTGCGATTATCTGATGGCAATTCCCATGGCCGGAGCGCTCAGCAGCCTGAATGTCTCGGTGGCGACAGGCGTGTGCCTGTTCGAGGCCGTGCGTCAGCGGCGGGAAAAACTGATTGCATGTTCACCAGCCGTTCTCTAGAATGCCGGCTCTTTAATTTCGGGGGTAGACCCCCTTCACTCCTTGTCTTACCGCGCAACAGGCCCTCATCCTGGTGTTTGTCGGAAGACATAACCCGCAAGGAGTCTCCATGAGACATTACGAAGTTGTATTTCTGGTACATCCTGATCAATCCGACCAGGTGCCCGTCATGGTCGAGCGTTACACCCAGATGATCAAGGACAGCGGTGGCACTATCCACCGTCTTGAAGACTGGGGCCGTCGTCAGCTCGCTTACCCGATCAACAAGATCCATAAGGCCCACTACATTCTGATGAACATCGAGTGTGGCAATGCCGTGCTGGAAGAAATCACCACCCTGTTCCGCTACAACGATGCCATCCTGCGCAATCTTGTGATCAAGATGAGCGGACCTGTCACCGAGGAATCCCTGATTCTGAAGGGTGAGCGCGAGAGCCGCGAGCGTCGTGCCCGTGCCGAGCAGAAGCGCAAGCTGGAAGAGGACGCCGCCGCGCGTGAGGCCGGCAGTGGTGATGACGAGTCTGCAGAAGGCTTCGACGGTTTCGAAGAAGCTGAAGAGCTGGATTCTGAAGATTCCAAGGACTGACCGGCAGCGTCTCAGACCTGATCTGCATCTCATACGAATTTATTGAAAGGATATGACCATGGCCCGTTTTTTCCGCCGTCGCAAGTTCTGCAAGTTCACTGCAGAAGGCACCATCGAGATCGATTACAAGGACATTGAGACACTGAAGGCGTACGTGTCTGAAACTGGCAAGATCGTGCCGAGCCGCATCACCGGCACCAAGGCGCGCTATCAGCGTCAACTGGCCACCGCCGTCAAGCGTGCGCGCCATCTGGCACTGATTCCGTACACGGACAGCCACACCGCCTGATTCCGCTGTGCGCTGTCGCTCTCGTGAGCGGCGGCCGTGGTACTGGAGCAAGACGGAGAAGCCCATGAAAGCGCTGGCCGGATTTGCGATGACAGGGCGTCGCCAGGCGGTTCTGGCGGCGACACTGCTGGGATTCCTGCCCCTGGTCAACTTTCTGAGTGCGCCGATCGTCGCACTCGTGTGTCTTCGACACGGCATGACCGAGGGGTTGCTCGTATTGATCTGGGCAGCCTTGCCAGCCGCAGCTTGGGCCGTGGCGGGTGACATGATTCCGTTGTTGACATTGCTGGGCAGTGTCGCTTTGGCCGCTGTGCTTCGCAGTTCAGCGTCCTGGGAACTGGTGCTGCTCGGGGCGATCGTCGTCGGCATTGGTGCTCAGCTGGCGCTGCTGGTGCAGCCCGGCTTTGTCGAGCTGATGATGCAGCAGATCGAGCTGCTCTTGGCGAACCCGGAGTTGCAGGGACAGGTGAGCATCCTGCCGCCGGAACAATTGCAGCCGCTGCTGCGCATGTTCTACGGCATGATGCTGATGTTTCTGGCTGTTTCGGTGCTGATCCTGGCCCGTTACTGGCAGGCCGCGCTGTACAACCCGGGCGGTTTTCGGCAGGAGTTTCACCGCCTGCGGCTCGGCTGGAAGACCAGCGCCATGCTGAGCGGTGCCTTCGTGTTGACGACACTGGGGCCCGCCGCGCTGCAGCCCTTCGCGATCCTGTTCGTGATGCCGCTTCTGGTGGCCGGGGTGGCGCTGGTGCACGGCATTGCCGGATTGAAAAGGCTGCCGTCCGCCGTGATGGTGATTTTCTACGTGGCTCTCATGAGCCCCGTCATGACACAGATACTGATGCTGGCGGCGATTGCTGACAGCTGGTTGGATTTCCGGTCCCGAATGCAGCCATCGGCGTGAGGATGAGCGAGCGGTGCCACAGACAGATAAATGCAAGTTTTGATGAGGAAACAAAAATGAACGTCATTCTGTTGGAAAAGGTAGGCAAGCTGGGTGCAGTGGGTGACAAGGCTTCCGTCAAGTCAGGTTATGCCCGTAACTTCCTGTTCCCCACCGGCAAGGCCATTCCCGCCACTCGCAGCAATCTCGAGAGCTTTGAAGCGCGTCGCGCAGAACTGCTTGCAGCGCACAATGAGAAGGTAGCTGCCGCCCAGAGCCGTGCAGTGAAGCTGAAGGATCTGCGCATCGCGATCTCTGTGAATGCTGGCGAAGAAGGCCGACTGTTCGGCTCCATAGGTACCCGTGACATCGCGGATGCCCTGGTTGCGGCCGGTGCCGACGTGCAGAAGTCCGAAGTGCGCCTGCCCAATGGCGCACTTCGTGAGATCGGCGAATACGCCATCAGCATCGACCTCGGCTATGACGTCGAAGAGACGATCACGCTGGCCATCGTTCCGGCCTGATTCGTCTGAACTCTCCGGTGCGTGAGGGTTCATGCCCGTTGCGTGCCGGCGCGGCCGTGAAGGACAATGAGGCGCCGTCGCTCCCTTGAGTGGCGGCGCCTTTTTACATGCAGGATTCAGCCAGACCCTCGCCATGTCCGAGCTCTTTGAAAAGAATCGCAAAACCACCGATGCCAGCGCCCTGACGGCGCTGAAGGTGCCGCCGCACTCGGTGGAAGCCGAACAGGCCGTGCTAGGTGGTCTGATGCTCGACAACGCGGTCTGGGACACGGTGGCCGAAAAGCTCATCGACGAGGACTTCTTCCGTCATGAGCACCAGCTCATCTTCCGTGTGATGTTCATACAGACCGAGGCGAACAAGCCGCTGGACGTCGTTACCCTGGTGGAGGCACTGGACAGCCGCGGCGAACTGGACGCATGTGGTGGTATCGACTATCTCAGCGATCTTGCGAGCAATGCCCGTGGCTCGGCCAATATCGGAGCCTACGCCGACATCATTGCCGAGCGCGCCAAGTTGCGCAAACTCATCCGCGTGGCCTACGAAATTGCCGAAAGTGGCTACAACCCGGCAGGCGCCAAGGCCGACGACGTGCTGGATGTCGCCGAACAGAAGGTCTTCCAGATTGCCGATGACCGGCCAAAGGACGGTGGCCCGAGGGCCATCAATCCCCTGTTGCAGGCCGCTGTAGGGCGCATCGACGAGCTGTTCCGCAGCGATGGTACACTCACAGGCCTGCCCACGGGCTACAAGGACCTCGACGAGAAGACCTCCGGTCTCCAGAAGTCCGACCTCATTATCGTGGCGGGCCGCCCGTCCATGGGCAAGACCTCTTTCGCCATGAACCTCGCCGAGAACGCATTGCTGCTGAGCAACAAGCCGGTGCTGGTGTTCAGTCTGGAGATGCCGGCCGAGAGCCTGGTGTTCAGGATGCTGAGCTCCATCGGTCGCATCGACCAGAAGCGCCTGCGTACCGGTAAACTGGAAGACGAGGACTGGCCCAGGCTGACGGCTGCAGTCAGCAAACTCAAGGACAAGCCCCTGCTCATCGACGACAGTGTCGGCCTCAGCCCCATGGAAATGCGCTCACGGGCGCGTCGCGTCGTGCGCGAGCACGGGCCGCTGGGACTGGTGGTCGTGGATTATCTGCAACTCATGCAGATCAAGGGCTTTGGCGACAACCGCGTGGGCGAGATTTCGGAGATCTCCCGCTCGCTCAAGACACTGGCGCGTGAGTTCGAGTGCCCGGTCATCGCGCTCTCCCAGCTCAACCGCAGTCTGGAGCAGCGCCCCAACAAGCGTCCTGTAATGTCCGATCTGCGCGAATCCGGTGCCATCGAGCAGGACGCCGATATCATCGCCTTCGTCTACCGCGATGAAGTCTACAACGAGGACAGTCCGGACAAGGGGGTGGCAGAAATCATTATCGGCAAGCAGCGCAACGGGCCTATTGGCACTGTGCGCCTGAGCTTCATGGGGCAGTACACCCGCTTCGAGAATCTGGCCCGCCAGGACTACGATGACAGTTACACGCACGGCCACTGATTTGCGCGCCTGGGCCCGCATCGACCTGCAGGCTCTGAGGGACAACCTCGCGCGCGCCCGACCGTCGCAGCATCCCGCGTCCCTCATAGTGGTAGTCAAGGCCAATGCCTACGGCCACGGCATGCTGCCGGTGGCTGGTGCCCTGCAAGCGCAGTTGCGTCCGCGCGACTGTTTCGGGGTAGCTACCCTCGAGGAAGGCCTGGCTCTGCGCGCGGCTGGGTTTCCCCAGGACATCGTTCTGCTGGAAGGCGTGGTCACGCCGGAAGAGCTTGACCAGGCCCTGGCCGCTAGTCTGCAGCTTGTGCTGCATTCCACTTATCAGATCGAGGCGCTGTTGCGACGTCTGGAGAGGGGTACCTCCGTGCAGCCGCAGGTACTGTGGTTGAAGGCCGATACCGGCATGCACCGCCTGGGGCTGGCACAGGACGAGTTCGTGCAGGCCTGGCATGCTCTGCACGCTCATCCCGCCGTCGCCGCAGTGCGCGTTGTGACCCATTTCGCGTGTGCCGATGATCCTTCCAGCGCCATGACCGTGCGTCAGATGCAGGCGCTCGATGCCATGCTGATTGCGACAGGCATAGACAACTGCGAGCGCAGCGTCGCCGCTTCGGCCGCCATCCAGCAGTGGCCGCAGACGCATTTCCAGTGGCTGCGGCCGGGCATCATGCTTTACGGCGGTGCGGCTATTGCAGCCGAGAATGGCGAGGATAGAGGTCTGTGCCCGGTGATGACGCTGCACTCGCGCATCATGGCCATCAAGCAGGTCCAGGCCGGCGAGACCCTGGGGTACGGCGCCAGCTACCGCTGCGAGCGAGACATGCGCATCGGCATCGTCTCGATTGGCTATGGCGACGGCTACCCGCGTCGGGCGCCTGCCGGCACGCCGGTACTCGTGCACAGCCGCACCCGGCCCGGCCTGGCGCCGGTGCGCGCCGGTCTGTGTGGACGTGTGTCCATGGACATGCTCATCATTGATCTGACGGATGCGCCCCTTATCGAGATTGGGGATGACGTCGTGCTTTGGGGCGAAGGCCTGCCCGCCGACGAGATCGCCCGCCACTGTGGCACCATTGCCTATGAGCTGTTCTGTCAGGTCACTCCGCGTGTGCACTTTGTCTATGTCTGAGGGGAGCAAGGGCTGATGGCCAAGGCAAGGACAGCCTATGTCTGCACCGCCTGCGGGGCCGAGCATGGTCAGTGGCAGGGGCAATGCGCCGCGTGCCGGGAGTGGAACACCCTGTCCCGCGTCTCGCTGGGGTCGGCCGCCGCCACACCCGCTGCGCGTGCGGATTTTCGCCGCCAGGGCTATGCCGGCAGCACCTCCGGTCTGCAGGACCTCGCCGAAATAGACCTCGCCTCCGTGCCGCGCGTGTCAAGTTCTCTGGAGGAGCTGGATCGGGTGCTGGGCGGCGGTCTCGTCCCCGGCTCGGCCATTCTCGTGGGCGGCAACCCCGGCGCGGGCAAGAGCACGCTGCTGCTGCAGGTGATGTGCACGCTCGCGCAGTCGAACAAGGCGCTGTATGTCACCGGCGAGGAGTCCCTGCAGCAGGTGGGGATGCGAGCTCGCCGCCTCGGTCTGCCGGAACGCAATCTCAAGCTGCTGGCCGAAACCAATGTCGAGAAGATTTGCGACCTGGCCCGCGAGCAGGAACCCCGCCTGCTGGTGGTGGATTCGATCCAGGTCATGCACAGTGCCGACATCCCCTCGGCGCCCGGCAGTGTGGCACAGGTGCGCGAGTGTGCCGCCTATCTGATCCAGTTCGCCAAGCAGACCAATACCGTCCTGTTGCTGGTGGGCCACGTCACCAAGGATGGCACGCTGGCCGGCCCCAAGGTGCTGGAGCACATGATCGACTGTTTCCTGATGCTCGAGGGTGGCAACGACAGCAAGTACCGCACCCTGCGCAGCCAGAAGAACCGCTTCGGCGCCGTCAACGAGCTGGGCGTCTTCGCGATGACGGAAAAGGGCCTGCGCGAGGTGAAGAATCCGTCGGCCATCTTTCTTGCGCGAGCCGAGGAGCCCAGTCCCGGCTCTCTGGTGATGGTGCTGTGGGAGGGTACGCGGCCGCTGCTGGTGGAAGTCCAGGCTCTGGTGGATTCCAGCACCTCGGGGCAGCCACGCCGTCTCGCCGTGGGTCTGGACCAGAATCGCCTTGGGATGTTGCTGGCCGTGGTGCATCGCCACGGTGGCCTGTTCATGGCAGACCAGGATGTGTTCGTGAACGTCGTAGGCGGCGTGAAGGTCACCGAGACCAGTGCTGACCTGGCACTTGTTCTCGCACTGGTATCCAGTCTGCGCGATCAGACCCTGCCTCAGGACCTGGTGGTGTTCGGCGAAGTGGGTTTGGCGGGCGAAATCCGCCCGGTGCCCGGTGGGCAGGAGCGGCTGCAGGAGGCGGCCAAGCACGGTTTCAAGCGGGCCATCGTGCCCAGGGCGAATGTGCCGCGCGGCGGCATTGCCGGCATGCAGATCACAGGGGTCGCGCGGATGTCGGAAGCCATCGCGGCCATAGCGGAGCTATAGATGCAGGACACCATCGTCTCGATACGCAGTCTTTCCAAGACCTATGCCGGCGGCTTTCAAGCCCTGAAGCAGGTCAATCTCGATATCCGGCGCGGGGAGATCATCGCCCTGCTGGGACCGAACGGCGCGGGCAAGACCACGCTGATCTCGACCATCTGCGGTCTGGTCAATCCCAGCGAGGGACAAGTACTCGTCGATGGTTTCGACATCATCCGGGACTTCCGCAAGACGCGCACGTTGATCGGGCTGGTGCCGCAGGAGCTGACTACCGATGCCTTCGAGTCCGTGCTCTCCACTGTCACCTTCAGTCGCGGACTCTTCGGCAAGGCTCCCGACCCGGCGCATATCGAAGCAGTGCTGCGCGATCTGAGTCTGTGGGAGAAGCGCAACAACAAGATCATCACGCTCTCGGGCGGCATGAAACGCCGCCTGCTGATCGCCAAGGCGCTTTCCCACGAGCCGCGTGTGCTGTTCCTGGATGAACCCACGGCCGGCGTGGATGTGGAGTTGCGCAAGGACATGTGGGCGCTGGTGCGACGGCTGCGCGACTCGGGCGTCACCATCATCCTGACCACGCATTACATCGAAGAAGCCGAGGAGATTGCCGACCGCATCGGCATCATTACGCGAGGCGAACTGCTGCTGGTCGAGGACAAGCACGAGCTGATGCGCAAGCTCGGCAAGAAGCAGCTGATCATGGATCTGCTGCAGCCGCTGACGCACATTCCTGCCACACTCGCCCACTACACTTTCGCGCTCTCGACTGACGGCCTGCAGCTGACACACACCTACGACAGCCAGGGAGCCGATGCCGACATCACGTCGTTGCTGGATGATCTGCGACGCGCGGGCATCCATTTCAAGGACATTCGCACAACACAGAGTTCACTGGAGGAAATCTTCGTGAAGCTGGTGGAGGAAGCACGATGAACTGGTACGCCATCAAGGCCATCTACAAATTCGAGATGGCGCGTACACGCCGCACGCTTCTGCAGAGCATCGTGGCGCCGGTCATCTCCACGTCGTTGTACTTCGTGGTGTTCGGCGCCGCCATCGGCGGGCGCATACAGGAAGTGGAAGGAGTGAGTTATGGCGCCTTCATCGTGCCGGGCCTCATCATGCTTTCGCTGCTCACCAACAGCATTTCGAACGCATCCTTTGGTATCTACTTTCCAAAGTTCAGCGGCACTATCTACGAGCTGCTCTCTGCCCCCGTGTCCCTGTTCGAGGCCGTGCTGGGCTATGTCGGCGCAGCTGCCAGCAAGTCACTGATCCTTGGAACGATCATACTGGCTACCTCGGCTCTGTTCGTGCCGCTGCAGATTGCTCATCCCTTCGTGATGATCCTGTTCCTGCTGTTGACCTGCATCACCTTCAGTCTGTTCGGTTTCATCATCGGCATCTGGGCGGACAATTTCGAGAAGCTGCAGTTGATTCCCATGCTGATCGTGACACCGCTGGTGTTTCTCGGCGGTAGCTTCTATTCGGCCAGTATGCTGTCGCCGTTCTGGCAGACAGTCACGCTGTTCAACCCAGTGCTCTACTTGATCAGCGGCTTTCGCTGGAGTTTCTATGAACTGGCGGATGTCAGCATCGGCGTGAGTCTGGGAATGATCCTGGCGTTCCTGTTGGCCTGCATAAGCACTGTCTGGTGGATATTCAAGACCGGTTATCACATCAAGAAATAGGGGCAGGCCTAACGCCATGACAACAAGCAGTTTCCTCGGTCAGAATATTGGCAATATCGCGGCAGTGCTGTGGTTTCTGCTGTGCTTCCGCGGCTATTTTCTCTTTACGGCAAGGCGCAGTCACAACACGCCGACACTGGCGTTTGCCATGCATCGCCATCGCAAGCAGTGGATTCGCAAGGCGCTGCGCCGTGAGAACCGCATTGCCGACACCAACATCATCGCCAACCTCGAACGCAATGTGTCCTTCTTTGCCTCCACCACTCTGTTCATTCTCGCTGGTCTGATGACGGTGCTCGGCACTTCGTCGGAAACGGTGATCATGATGCTCAGTGAGATTCCCTTCTCCGATCAGAACTCGCGCGCGCAGTGGGAAGTGAAGGTGTTGTTGCTGATCTGTCTCTTCGTCTATGCCTTCTTCAAGTTCACCTGGGGGCTGCGTCAGTTCGGTCAGGTCTCGGTGATGCTCGGCGGAGTGCCGGAGCGCAGCGAGAATGCATCCGAGGCGGTCATTGAAAAGCACATTGAAACTATCTCCAAGATGGCCTCCAAAGCGGCCGGAAATTTCAACAACGGGTTGCGTACCTATTATTTCAGCATGGCAGTGCTGGGCTGGTTCGTGAACTTCTGGATTTTCATGCTGTTGTCGGCATGGGTGGTCGGCGTGCTGTACCGGCGCGAGTTCCGCTCCGATACGCTCGCCATCATGATGGACAACCTTCCCGACTGAAGTATTGTCGCTTTGGCGCTTGAGTCGACTGATCGACTGGTTTACTTTGACTACCTGACAATAACAATGAGTCCTCCCCCATGAGTCTCTACAGCGTCCTCAATCTTCTGGCCTTCGCTGGTCTGCTCTTCACTGTCTTCCGCGTCGGCCGCACGCAGTCATCTCTCTCGCGACGCGTGTTCACCGGCCTGCTTCTCGGTCTTGCCTTCGGTTTTGTCCTGCAATTGCTCTATGGCAGTGGCACGGCGGTGATGACAGAAACGCTGAACTGGACCAGCCTGGTGGGCGACAGTTATGTGCGGCTGCTGCGCATGATCATCATGCCGCTGATCCTCGTCACAATGATCGCGGCCGTGCTGAAAATGGATGCCATCGCCTCTCTGGGGCGCATCGGCGGCTCGGTGATCGGCATGCTGGTCCTGACCACGGCCATCGCGGCGCTGATCGGAATCGCCGTGACTGCGCTCGCCGGCCTGAGCGCCGAGGGCATGGTGGGAGGGGCGCGAGAACTTGCACGTGAGGAAGTCCTGGAAGGACGGCTCGATAACGTCGTCAGTCGCATGAGTCTGCCGGATACCATTGCAGGATTCATTCCCACCAATGTTTTCGCCGATCTCACCGAGGCCCGGGACAACTCCATCATCTCCGTAGTGATCTTCGGCATTCTCGCCGGCGTGGCGGCCCTGCTGGTCTGCCGTGACAAGCCCGAACATCGCGAGACCATCCACAACGCTGTCGACGCGGCGCAGGCTGTGGTGATGCAACTGGTCCGCATGGTGATGAGTCTCACGCCCTACGGCATCCTAACCCTGATGACCTACGTCGTGGCGAGCTCCAATGCCCAGGATATTCTCAATCTCATCGGTTTCGTGCTGGCGTCCTATGTCGCGATTGCACTGATGTTCGGTGTGCATGCCCTGTTCATCCTGGCCACTGGCGCCAATCCGCGTGCGCACTTTCAGAAGATATGGCCAGTGCTCAGCTTCGCCTTTGCCACCCGCAGCTCGGCCGCCACGATTCCTCTGACTGTGAAGACGCAAATCGAGGAGCTGAAGGTGCCTGCACCCATTGCCAACATGGCGGCGAGCTTCGGAGCGACGATCGGCCAGAACGGCTGTGCCGGCATCTACCCGGCCATGCTGGCGGTGATGGTGGCGCCAACGGTGGGGATCGACCCGCTGGCACCGGGCTTCATCCTCAGTCTGGTGGCGATCATCGCCATCAGTTCCTTCGGCATTGCCGGCGTTGGTGGGGGAGCTACATTCGCGGCGCTTGTCGTGCTGCCGGCCATGGGCCTGCCGATCACCATCGTGGCCCTGCTGATCTCCATCGAGCCGCTGATCGATATGGGGCGCACGGCGCTCAATGTCAGCGGGGCAATCACGAGTGGAGTGGTGAGCCAGCGTGTGCTCGGCCTCTCGCCAGAGGCCGGTGCAGAACAGGAAGCCTCAAGCTGAGGTCAGAAAGGGGTGCGCCAAGGGAGCCTGGCAGGCTCCCCCTTATCAAACGTAGTAGGAACGCAGCGGCGGAAAGCCGTTGAATTCGATGGCGCTGTAGCTGGTGGTATAAGCCCCGGTGGACAGCCAGTACATGCGATCGCCAATCGCCAGGTTCAGCGGCAGGCCATACTTGTAATGCTCGTACATGATGTCGGCGCTGTCACAGGTCGGGCCTGCAATCACCACCTCTTCCAGCTCGCCGTGCTTTTCCGTGTAGATCGGGTACTTGATGCACTCGTCCATAGTCTCGATCAATCCGGAAAACTTGCCCACATCGGTGAAAATCCAGCGCTGCAGTGCGGTATGTGACTTGCGCGAGATCAGCACTACTTCCGACACCAGCACGCCGGCGTTGGAGATCAGCGAACGTCCTGGCTCGAGAATGATCTCGGGGAAATCATCACCAAAGTCTTCCTCGATGAAGCGCGTGATCTCTTCCGCATAGGTATCGAGTGTGTTCGCGCGGGTGATGTAGTTGGCAGGGAAGCCGCCACCAAGATTCACCATCTTCAGCGTGATATTGTCCTCTTCCTGCAGACGCTCGAAGATCACCTTTACCTTGCCGATCGCGGCATCCCAGGCGCCGATGTCGCGCTGTTGCGAGCCCACGTGAAAGGACACGCCATAGGGCTCCAAACCAAGATCGCGTGCCAGCACCAACAGGTCCATGGCCATGTCGCTCTGGCAACCGAACTTGCGCGACAGCGGCCAGTCGGCGGTGCCACTGCCCTCGGTCAGGATGCGCACGTAGACACGTGAGCCGGGGGCTGCCTTGGCTATGTTGCGCACGTCGGCTTCGGAATCCGTGGCATACATGCGTACGCCCTTCTCGTAGAAGTAGCGGATGTCCTTGCTTTTCTTGATGGTGTTGCCGTAGCTGCAGCGCTCGGGTGAGACATCGAGAGAGAGCAGCTTGTCGAGCTCGTAAATGGACGCGACGTCAAAATTGGAGCCCTTGTCGCGCAGCAGGCCGATGATTTCCGGGGCCGGGTTGGCTTTCACCGCGTAATACACATTAGCGTAGGGGAAGAGGTCTTTCAGCGTGTCGTAGGCTTGTGCGATGGTGGCCAGATCGATTACCACGAAGGGAGTTTCCTTGGTGTCTGCCAATGCCTTGATTCGACTAAATGTTTCCGGTTCGTAGAAGTCTTCCACACGCGTGTATTCTGTGTTCATTGACGGTTTGCCAACCTCCAGGAAAATGCTTGAAAAAGGGTGGGGAGTTAAAAGGTGCGCTATTGTAGCAAACACACCCCTGAGGTAAATGCGCAATTGCAGATTGCCCGCAATTAGTTGACTCCTGGGTTCTCCAGGCTTCGCTGCCTGTTCTCCCATTGAAAGCCAACGCTTTGATTGCAAAGGGAAACACAGATTCTTTCGCAGGCAGTACAGGCTCGGGAAAGCCTGCTAGACTGCGCGCCATCGTCGCTATGGCGCAGGTTTGCGCGCAGGCTGCATCATGGATCTTTTCTTCAGGCTGGGGTGGTATTTCAAGTCGCAGTGGCGCCGGTATGCGGCTGCCGTGCTGATGCTGATTGGTGTCGATCTCCTGGAGATGAGCATTCCCTGGATCACTGGGCGAATCATCGATCATGTGGTGAACGGCACCCTGAATTCCGATCTGCTGTGGCGCTATGTATTCTGGCTTGCCGGCATCGGTGTAGCCGTCTATGTCATGCGCTATCTGTGGCGCGTCCTGCTTTTTTACTCATCGTTTCACCTGGCGGAGATAATGCGGCGGCGGTTGTACCGCCATTTCACGCAGATGTCGCCGCGCTTCTTTCGCGAGCATCGCACGGGCGATCTCATGGCGCGTTCGACGAATGACATCTCCGCGCTGGAGATGACCGCCGGAGAGGGTGTTCTATCTGGAATAGATGGTCTTGTTACAGGCGTTCTCGTGATCGCCATCATGGCAGGATTGATCAGCTGGGAGTTGACCCTGCTGGCCCTGCTGCCATTTCCCTTCATGGCCTGGTATTTCATGCGGATAGGCGAGAGGCTGCACGCCGGGTTTCGCGATGCGCAGGAGCGGTTTTCCGATTTGAACGATCGTGTGCAAGAGAGTGTGTCCGGTATCCGGATGGTGCGTGCCTTCGGGCTCGAGGCAAAGGAAGATCGTGACTTTCTGCATGTGGCCGATCGCGCGGCTGAGGCGAATATGCGCGTGGCCGCCACGGATTCGCTCTATGATCCGGCAATCTTTCTCACGGTAGGCTCCTCGTTCCTGCTGTGCATCGGCGCCGGAGCTGTTCTCATCGATCGTGATCAACTGAGCCTGGGACAGCTGACCAGTTTCACGATGTATCTCGGTTTTCTTGTCTGGCCCATGTTCGCCTATGGCTGGCTGCTCAACATCCTTGAGCGCGGCTCGGCAGCATGGGAGCGCATAGACGCCTTGCTGCGCACGCCGTCCCCCGTCGCCGATGAAGGCAGGCAAGAGACTGTTGCTGACAGCAGCATCCATATGGATATCGCCGCTTTCCAGTATCCCGGCACGGCGACCATGGCCTTGCAGGATGTGCACCTGCAGGTGCCCGCTGGGCGGATGCTGGGGATCGTCGGTGCCACCGGCGCGGGCAAGTCGACCCTGATCTCCCTCCTGCTGCGTCATGATGAAGGGGCGCAATGTCGTGTGCGCATCGGCGGCGTACCGGTACAGCATTACACGCTCGCCGCACTGCATGCCAGTGTTGCCCTGGTGCCGCAGGACCCATTCCTGTTCACGGCCACCATCGCCGAGAACATCGCACTGGGGCGACCCGAAGCTGGCCTGGACGAGATACGCGCCGTCGCGGCGCTGGCAGCGATAGATCAGGATATTCAGCGTTTTCCCCTGGGCTACGACACGCTGGTGGGCGAGCGGGGCATCACGCTCTCAGGGGGGCAGAAGCAGCGCATCGCCATCGCGCGGGCGCTGTTGCTGAATGCGCCCATTCTCGTTCTCGATGATGCGCTGTCGGCCGTGGATGTGGCGACCGAGCGCAGCATCCTCGGTCACCTGCGTGCGGCAAGGGCAGGGCGTACGACGCTGGTGCTCTGTCACCGGCTCTCTGCGGTGGAGGATGCGGATGAGATAGTCGTGCTGTCCCATGGCATTCTGAGTGAGCGCGGGACGCACGCAAACTTGCTCGCGCAGGGAGGGTGGTACGCCCGGATGTTCGAGTATCAGCAACTGGAGCGCGTCGTTGAAGCCGGACACTGAACTGCCAGGAGGGATCAATGGCGCTTCGCTGCGGCGATTGCTGCGCTACAGTCTGGCCTGGCCTCGCCTGATGTGGCAGGGGGCAGGCCTTCTGTTGCTGGCCACGCTCGGGCAGGTGCTGGGGCCGGTGCTGGTGAAGATCTTCATCGACGACTACATTGCCACCGGGCAATACCCGCCCCGTGACCTGATGCTGCTCGGCTGCGCTTATGCTGCGCTGTACGCACTCTCTGCCTGGGCCGGGTACCAGAATGCGATGCGATTCAACGAGATTGCGTTTTCCGTCATCCGCGCTATCCGGGCGCAAGTGTTCGGTGCCGTGCTGCGCAAGCCTTTGAGCTACTTCGATCACCGACCCGTCGGCAGTCTCGTGTCGCGCATCACAAATGACACGGAGGCGATCAAGGAGCTGTTCGTTCAGGTCATGTCGTCCTTCGTGCAGAACCTTACCCTGATCCTCGCCATCTTCTTGGTCATGGCCTGGCTGGATCTGCGCTTGATGCTGCTCTGCAGTCTGATACTGCCGACGATGGTGGTGGTGATGTATCACTACCAGCGCCTCAGTGCGCCGCGTTTCCACCATGCGCGCAGTGTCCTCAGTCGCATCAATGCCTCGCTCAACGAGTCCATTCAGGGTATGCGGCTGATTCAGGTGTTCAATCAGCAGGAGCGCTACAACGCCAGTTTTCGTGCGCTGAGTCAGGAGTTGTTCCGGGCGCGGATGCGCAATCTGCGCCTTGATGCCCTGATGCTGCGGCCGTTGCCAGACTTGCTGCGCACGCTCACGCTTGCAGCGTTGCTGCTGTACTTCGGGACGGCGTCCTTCTCGGGTGCTGTCGAGGTGGGCGTGATCTATGCCTTCGTGAACTACCTGTCGCGGATCACTCAGCCCATTGTCGAGATGACCCAGCGACTGAGCCTGCTGCAGCAGGCGGTGGTTGCAGGGGAGCGGGTCTTCGAGCTGCTGGACGATCCGGGAGAGGCGCCGGTGAATGCCGCTCCACGCGCCTTGCAGGGCGGCGTGCGTTTCGAGCGCGTCAGCTTCAGCTATGACGGCTCGCACCGCGTGCTGGAGAACATCGACATCAACGTTCCGCCAGGCGGCTTTCTCGCCATCGTCGGGCATACCGGGAGCGGCAAAAGCACGCTCATCAGCCTGCTTCTGCGCTTCTATGCTCCCGATGAGGGGCGCATCCTGCTGGATGGACAGGATCTGGCGGGGCTCGCCCATGAGTCGCTGCGCAGCGGGATCGGCGTGGTCATGCAGGACCCTTTCATCAGTGCTGGCAGTGTGCGCGACAACATCACGCTCGGATTGCCGATGACAGATGCCGAAGTGGAGACAGCAGCCCGGCAGGCAAGGCTGCACGACTTTGTGATGTCGCTGCCGCAGGGCTATGGCACGTTGCTGGGCGAGCGGGGCAGTCGCCTGTCGACCGGTCAGCGGCAATTGCTGTCGCTGGCACGCACACTTGCCCGCAAGCCGCGCATTCTGATTCTGGACGAAGCCACTGCCAGCATAGACAGTCATACCGAGGCGCTGATCCAGCAGGCGCTGCAAGCCCTGCGTGGCAGAACTACCCTCATTTCCATTGCCCACCGGCTCAGTACCATCATGGCGGCCGATAACATTGTCGTGCTGCATCAAGGGCGGATCATGCAGCAGGGCAGTCATCGTCAGCTGATGTCCTGTGATGGTCTGTACCGTCACATGCACGAGCTGCAGCAGCGCCGCAGAGGGGTCGAAGAAGGGGTGGCAGACACCTCCGCGGGGGCATGAAACGTTACACAAAGTGGCAAATTTACAGGGCTTGGAGCCCGCTTCCAGCTTGCTTGTGAGGGGCTTATTGCTTATTCTTCCGGCTGCCTAAATCCGGGCCACCTCTGCACCTTTTCTTGCGCCTCCTGCGCGGCTTGCGGTGCGAAATCCGTGGCCGGTCAGCGCGGTCTACTCGATCGTAGAATGCCCACGATTTCAAGCAGTAAACTTTGGGAGAGTTCAAGATGACAAGAAGAAAAGGCTTGGTGCCTGCGCTGTTTACCAGCGTCGGTATCCTGGTGTGTGTTCCGACAGCGTTCAGCCAGTCGGGCACTGATGTCTACGCCGGTGACTGGCCTGACTACAACGGCAACATGGCTGCACAGCGCTATTCCCCGCTCGACCAGATAAATGCCGAGAACGTCGGCTCCATGCAGATCGCCTGGCGCTTCGCTACCGAGAAATTCGGCACTTCCCCGGAATTCAACAACACTTCTACCCCGTTGGAGGTCGACGGTGTGCTCTACGCCACCGCCGGCGACACCCGCAACGTGGTTGCCATCAATGCGGAGAATGGACAACTGCTGTGGATGTGGCGTCCGCAGGAGGGTGAGCGTTTCGACACCGCGCCGCGCAAAGGCGCCGGCCGTGGTGTGGCATTCTGGCGTGATGGTGACAAGGCGCGGATCCTGACCATCACCCCGGGTTTCCATCTGGTTTCCCTCGATGCCGCCACCGGTATCCCAGACCCCGAGTTTGGCGAGAACGGCATCGTTGATCTGTTTGACGGTCTGCGCAATGCCTACGCCGATGGTTATGACGATGTGGATATCGGTTCTTCCATGCCCCCGTTCGTCATGAATGGCGTGGCCGTGGTCGGCCCAGCGCATCGCGTAGGCATGCGTCCGCGCTCCAAGATCAATGTGAAGGGCGATGTGCGCGGTTACGACGTGCAGACGGGCGAATTGCTGTGGACCTTCAAGACCATCCCCGAGCGCGGCGAAGTAGGTTTCGAGACCTGGCTGGATGAGGGCGTCAACTTCACCGGCAACGCAGGCGTCTGGGCGCCGATGTCCGGCGACCCTGAGCTGAATCATGTCTACCTGCCGGTGGAATCAGCTACTGGTGACCGATTCGGCGGCGACCGTCCGGGCGACAACCTTTTCGCCAACGCTCTGGTGGCGCTGGACATCACCACCGGTGAGCGTCAGTGGCATTACCAGCTGATTCGTCACGATATCTGGGACTGGGACAATCCGTCCGCCCCCGTGCTGGCCGATCTGCCGAATGGTCGCAAGGTGGTGATGCAGGTCTCAAAGCAGTCCTGGGTTTACACCTTTGATCGCGAGACCGGCGAGCCGATCTGGCCGATTGAGGATCAGCCTGTACCCATCGGCGACGTTCCAGGCGAGTGGTATGCCGCGACTCAGCCCTTCCCTACGCGTCCGGCTCCGTTCGACCGTCAGGGGGTGACTGAAGACGATCTGATCGACTGGACACCGGAACTGCGTGCCGAGGCGATCGAGGCCACCAAGCGCTTCCGCATGTCCGACAACGTATACGCGCCGCCTTCACTGGCAAGCGCCGCAGACGGAACGGTCGGCACTCTGAGCCTGCCCTCCGCCACCGGCGGCGCAAACTGGGAAGGCTCTGCACTGGATCCGGAAACGGGCGTGCTCTATGTGCCTTCTCGCACCGCGTTGGCCGTGCTTTCCGTGGAAAAGGACCCGGAGTCCGATCTGGCTTACAGTCAAGCCTTCGGTGTTCGCGTGCCCCGCGTCCGTGGACTAGAGATCATCAAGCCGCCCTATGGCCGCGTGACTGCCATCGACATGAATTCCGGTGACCACAAGTGGTGGATCCCGAATGCCGATACCCCTGCCAATATCGCCAGCAACCCTGCACTGGCGGGCATCGACCTCGGCCGTACCGGCGTGCCGACCCGTGCCGGCGTGCTGGTCACCAAGACTCTGCTGTTCGTCGGCGAGGGGGTTGGTGGTGGCAATGGTCTGTATGTCCACGACAAGACCACTGGTGATCTGATCGTCAAAATCGAGCTGCCCAACACACAGACTGGGCAGCCCTTCACTTACGAGCATAACGGCAAGCAGTATGTGGCTATGTTCGTGAGCGGATCGGGCAAGCCGACAGAACTGCTTGCCTATGCTCTGCCGTAATCAAAAAACAGGAGTAGTCACTACCATGAGTAAATTGTTTGCAAGAGCGGCGGTAGCGCCGCTAGCCCTGATCGGTGCCATGTCAGCGCATGCTGCCGTCTTCGAACTTGATCCGGCGGAATCAACCGTCATTTTCAAGTATTCCTATGAAGGCACCCCGTACCAGGGCGAATTCAAGAATGTGCAAGCCAGTTTCGATATCGATATTTCGAATCCGGGTTCCTGCAACTTTTCCGTCACCATCCCCATCGCGGATATCGCTGTGGATGGCGCTGAAGTGAAGGATTATCTGATGGACATCGAGATGTTCGACGTCGATCAGTTTCCCACTGCCAGCTTCCAGGCTACGAAGTGCAGTCTGCAGTCAGTTAACGCCTTCACCGCTGAAGGCAGCCTGACGATCCGCAACCAGACGCACCCGATCGCCTTCCCGTTTACTCTCGATATCGAGATGTACGACGGACAGCCGCGTCTGCATTTGACCAGCGAAGTCACCGTCAAGCGACTGGACTTCGGCGTGGGTCAGGGATACTGGGCCAACACATCGACGATTCCGAACGACGTGGTTATCCAGGTCGACGTTTACGCCGGTCAGTAATCAACCAAGACAATCGTCAAGTAGGTTTATTCGATGACAAACAAATTCGTTTCAAATATGCGCCGCGCGGCCTTGGGCCTGGTATGTGCCGTCACGCTGGTATCCTGTGACCGTCTGCTGACTCCCGATTTCAACACCGAAGTCAGCGAGTTGCGCGGAGGTGCCTACGTGCTGGACAAGTCCCACGCCGCACTCTTGTTCAAGATCAATCACCTCGGCTTCTCGACCTTCATTGGTCGTTTCACGAATTTCGATGCGTCTCTGGATTTCGATCCCGAGAACATTCAGAACTCCCAGCTGGAAGTGATTGTCGACATGACTAGTCTGGATGTGAATCTGCCCGAGTTCGGCGAAGAGCTCATGGGGCCGAACTGGCTGGATGCTGGTCAGTTCCCGCAGGCCATCTACAGAACGACGTCGTTCATCGGTCAGACCGATAACAACTTCCAGTTCCAGGGCGACCTGACCTTCCACGGCGTGACTGCGCCGGTGGTGCTGAACGTGACCTTCAATGGTGGTGGCCGCAACTTCCTGACCCGCAGCTATACGCTGGGTTTCGAAGCCAGTGCCGAGTTCAAGCGCTCTGACTTCGGCGCAGATCGCTTCACCAACTTCGGTGTAGGCGATGACATCGAGCTGGAAATCCACGTAGAGTTCATGGAAGGCGAAGCTGCCGCTTCGGCCGACTGATTCCCGCCCGATAGCCCGGCGCCTGCCGGGCAACGAAAAAAGCCACCGGAGTTCTGCTCGCGGTGGCTTTTTTATTACCGCACTCGACTGCTCGCTTACTGGTTGTAAGTCAGCGTGAAATTCACAACGATGTTTGGATTGATGGAGGGCAGGCTTGCAATCTCGCGCAGTTGCTCCACTTCCTCAGCCAGGCCGAAGCTCGCGGCACCGACCAGCAGCGGTCGCACAGTGCTCACCTGGAGGCTGCCAGCAGCCAGCTTCACGACTTTCAGCTCGGCGCTCATATCCTGATTGATGCCGTGCAGGCTGACACTGGCCGTGTAGGTGCCGGTCATGCTGTCACCGACCGCCAGGCCGTTCAGGGCCGCCGTATCTACCGTGACGTTGACCGTGGCCTGAGCGTGTTGCGCCACCTGAAAGACGATGTCGCGCATGCGCTCGTTGCGAATGTCGATTCCGGTGTCCACGCTGGCCAGGTTGATGGCGAGGCTGGCTGCACCAGCGTCGCTGATGGCGCCGCTCAGGCTGGTGAAGGAGTTCACCTCGGAGACAGCGGAGGCCTTGCTGGTCACGTAATAGAAGGAGGAGGCGGCGCCATCCAATTCCCATGCCGCCTGTGCGCTCATGGCGCCAGTCAGCAGGGTGGCTGCTGCGATGGCCTTGAAAATTGAAGTTGTCGTCTTGTGCATGTCGGTTTCCTCGTAGTGGCTTGGCGCCAGACCCAGCGCCTGGCTGGCGTGGCGCCGCTAATGAAAGCAGTCATTGGGGTAGCTATTGCGAAAGGGAGTATACCGGCCCGGACGCATTTATCCACTCGCGAGACTGCCCGTACGCTGAGTATGGTGCCGGCGTGCTGGCAGCGCTCCTACTCCGTGTACTGATAGTTCCCGGTCAGCAGACCGGTGGCGAGGATGTGTCCTTCCATGGCGTCGAGCAGAGTCTGCTTGTTGTGGCCATCGGGCAGGTTCAGTTCGTAGTCCAGGGCATAGAGGCGGAAGTTGTAGGTGTGCACCTTGCCGTCAGCAGGCGGGCGCGGTCCGAAGTAGCCTGTGCGCCGTGTGCCGTTAGCCCCGTTGATCATGCCCTCCAGTCCGGGGACATTGACGATGGCATCCGTCGAGAGCCCTTCCGGCAGGCCGTCAGCTCTAGCGGGAATGTTGTAGGCCACCCAGTGGACGAAGGCAGGCATGCCAAACACCGGGTCATCGAGGATCAGGGCGAGCTGTCGTGTGCCCTCGGGCAGATTGCGCCAGATCAGATCCGGCGACACGTTCTCGCCATAGGCGGTGTAGCGCAGGGGCATGTCTTCGTTGTGGCCGAAGGCCTGGCTGCTGAGAAGGATGGTTTCAGGTGCATCGGTTATCTGGGCGCCGGCACGGACCCCGGGTAGCAGGGCCAGCATCAGGCAAAGCATCAGGCGGACATTCTTCATTATTGTTCTCCGTCGGGGTTCAGTCTGGCCGTAGTATCGCCGTTTCGTCGTGTCAGCTCCAGCCGCGGGTCGGCAGGGATGTTTCCTTTTGCCGGATTGCTGGTAAGGTAGCAGGGCATCACCCGATTACTGCTCTCGAAGCGCGGCAGAAAGACCGCGAGGACACTTACGCATGAACATGAAAAACAAGAACGATATGTCCTATGCCGAGATGACCGGCGCCGGACTCTCACGCAGACGCCTGCTCAAGGGGGCTGGTCTGACCGGGGCGGCGCTCGTTGCAACGGGCAGCACTTCCGCCGTCGCACAGGCTTCTGAACCCGCTGCGCCTGCCGCACGTATTCCTCTTGCAGAAGCCTTCGAAACTCTGACTGCGGCCGAAAGCGCAGCGCTCGATGCCTTTGCCTCGCGCCTCATCCCCAGCGACGATGGCACACCAGGCGCACACGAAGCGCGCGCAGTACACTTCATCGACCGCGGGCTGACAGGGGCCATGGCTGCCTCGCGTGAGCTCTATGCCGTGGGCCTGGCCGGTCTGGACGACTGTGCTAGGCAGCGTGCTGGTGTGCCCTTCGCACAGCTGCCGACTGCCGAACAGGATGCGATCATCGACGCCATGACGCGCAACGCTATTCTCGAGTTTCCGATGCTGAATGCGGGGCTCTTCAACACAGTGCGTACCCACACTATCGAGGGAACCTTCAGTGATCCCTATTACGGTGGCAATCGCGACTTCGTTGGCTGGACGCTGCTTGGCTATCCCGGCGTTCGCATCGCCTCCAGCGTAGAAGATGTCCAGCAGGGCAGTGCCCTCGCCCCGAGTCATCAGTCGGCCTACGACATGCCCACTTACACGAAGGACCCTGTAGGTCCGGAAAATGCCGGAGGCACCAGCCATGGCCACTGAAATGCCGCGTACCGATGTTGTCGTGATCGGATTGGGCGCCGTGGGGGGCGTCGCTGTGTTGCCTCTGGTCACAGCCGGGTTGAGTGTCGTCGGGCTTGAGGCTGGAGGCTGGATGGGCACGCGCGATTTCGCGCCGGATGAGATTCGCAACAATATCCGCGACTGGCCGCAGGCGGTACCCAAGGCCAAGAGTGAGATTCCCACCACGCGGGCCAACATCAATTTCGAGGCCGTGCAGGGCGGCGGGCATCCCATGATGAACGGCGTGGGTGGCACGTCGCTGCATTACTGGGCGCAGAGCTGGCGCCTTAATCCCTGGGATTTCAAGACGGTCAGCGAGACCACTCGGCGGTATGGCGAGAACCGCATTCCCGTTGATTCCACCGTGGAAGACTGGCCGTTCGGTTACGAAGAGCTGGAGCCTTATTATGACCGTGTCGAATACGCACTCGGAGTCTCTGGCAACGCCGGGAATATCCGGGGGGCACTGCAGCCGGGCGGCAATCCCTTCGAAGGACCGCGGTCTCGTGCCTATCCCATGCCAGGGCTGCGCAGTTCCCCCTTCACCGACATGATGAGCGAGGCAGCGCGCGGACTGGGATGGCGGCCTTTTCAGGGGCCAGCGGCGATCAACTCCGAAGTGTATGGAGAGCGTCCAGGTTGCTTCTATCACGGCTTCTGCGATCGCGGCGGTTGCCATGTCGCAGCTAAGAGTTCGACGGCTGTGACGACTATCCCGGAGGCGTTGAAGACAGGGCGATTGCAGGTGCGCACTCATGCGCGCGTGCTGCGCATCGTCAACAATGCCGACGGACGAGCGACAGGCGTCGAGTACCTTACCGGCAATCAGGTCATGTTCCAGCCGGCCGACGCTGTGCTGTTGGCAAGTCATACCTATGAAAACACTCGCTTGTTGCTGCTTTCACGCTCCCGCGAATTTCCCAGCGGGATGGCCAACAACAGTGGCCAAGTGGGTCAGCACTATCTGAGTCATCATCAGGGTGCACCGGTGATAGCGCTGTTTCCGCGCAACCTTAACAACTGGTACGGGTTGCCAGCTCAGGGCGTCGCCATCGACGAGTGGGCCGATGACAATTTCGACCACAGCGACCTGGACTTTATCGGCGGGGGCAATCTCTGGGTGCATACCGATCGCAAGCCCATCTCTGCAGCCAAGATGTCCACCTTCGATCTGGTGCCGAACTGGGGTGCGCAGTGGAAGGCGTTCATTCGCGAGAATGCCGATCGCACCAACACCTCGTACGTTCAGAAGACGACGCTGCCTTACCGAGGAAACTACCTGGATCTTGATCCGTTGGTGAAAGACAGGCTGGGCTTCCCGGTGATCCGCATCACTGCCGAGTTTCGGGACAACGAGAAACGCATCGCGGCTTTCACTCAGGACAAGATGGAGCAGTGGTACAGGGCGGCTGGTGCCGTGCAGATCATCCGCACGCCTCTGGGTACGGGTATGGGCACCTCCACGCACGCCTATGGTGGCACGCGCATGGGCGACAATCCGGCAACCAATGTGACGGACCGCTTCGGCTTCGCGCATGAAGTGAAGAATCTGGGCATACTCGGCGCGTCAGTCATGGGCACGAGCGGGGCGCGCAATCCGACTCTAACGGCACAGGCTCTTGCGTGGCGAACGGCAGAGCATCTGGCTGCGAACTGGAACGGCATCGCGGGTTGAGCTTGCAGCGCCACAACGAAAAAGGGGTCAGAGACATGGAATTTTCGTGTCTCTGACCCCCTTTTTCATTCAAGGCTTATTTCTTCTCGCGCAGTGCAGCCTGGGCGGCAGCCAGGCGGGCGATTGGCACGCGGGGTGGTGAGCAGCTCACATAGTGCAGGCCGAGGCGGTGGCAGAACTCGATGGAGTCCGGATCACCGGCGTGCTCGCCGCAAATGCCCAGCTTCAGATCCGGACGCGACTTGCGCCCGTTCTCGACGGCGAACTGCATCAGCTTGCCGACGCCGGTCTGATCCAGACTGGCGAAGGGATTCTTGTTGTAGATTTCCTTACGCTGATACTCGTCGTAAAACAGGCCCATGTCATCACGCGAGAGACCCAGTGTGGTCTGGGTCAAGTCGTTGGTGCCAAAGCTGAAGAATTGCGCCTGCACGGCGATCTCCTCGGCGGTGATGGCAGCGCGCGGCACTTCCACCATCGTTCCGACGATGTAGTCGATCTCGATGCCGTTTTTCTCCATGACTTCCTTGGCCACGCGATGAACGATGGCCAGCTGGTCCGCCAGCTCCTGCTTGAAGCCCACCAGCGGAATCATGATCTCAGGATTCACTGCCACCGGATTCTTCGCCGTCATGACAGTGGCTGCCGCTTCGAACACGGCACGGACCTGCATCTCGGTAATTTCCGGGTAAAGGATGCCAAGACGGCAGCCACGGCAGCCAAGCATCGGGTTCTCTTCATGCAGGGCCTTGATGCGCTCGATGACGAACTCCAGTGGCAGGCCCAGTTTGTCAGCCAGCTGACGACGCACGGCGTCGTCCTGTGGCAGGAACTCGTGCAGGGGCGGGTCGAGCAGGCGAATCGTCACGGGGCGTCCGGCCATGGCCTTGAACAGACCGACGAAGTCCTTGCGCTGGAAGGGAAGGAGCTTCTTGAGCGCTTCCTGACGCTGTACCTGGTCCACTGCCAGAATCATCTGGCGCATGTAGTCGATGCGATCGCCCTCGAAGAACATGTGCTCCGTGCGGCACAGTCCGATGCCTTCCGCGCCATAGGCCACCGCGGTTTCGGCCATTGCGGGCGTGTCGGCATTGGTGCGGATGCGCAGGCGACGGTGCTTGTCAGACCACTCCATGACTGTCTGGAACAACTCGTAGGTGTAGCTCTTCTCGGGCTTCATGGAGCCTTCGAGCACGCGCTTTACTTCGGAATCCGCGCTCTCGATCAGTCCCTTGTAGATCGCGCCGGTCGTGCCGTTGATGGAGATGTAATCACCTTCCTGCAGCACGACGCCGCCGGCGCTCAGGGTGCGCTTCTCGTAATTGATGGTGACTTCCCCGGCGCCGCAGACGCAGACTTTGCCCAGCTGTCGTGCAACCAGTGCCGCATGGGAGGACACTCCACCACGGGTGGTCAGAATGCCCTGGGAGTACAGCATGCCCTTGAGATCGTCCGGGGACGTTTCTGTGCGGCAGAGTACGACCTTGTTGCCCTTGCGGGATTCAATCTCTGCGGCTGCCGCCGTGAAGGCGATACGACCTGTCGCAGCGCCCGGACCGGCGGGAAGACCCTTGCCGATCATCTGTGCTTCCTTCTGCGATTTGGTGTCGAAAATCGGCACCAGCAGGGAATCGACCGACTCGGCCGGGATCTTCAGCAGCGCCGTGCGTTGATCCATCAGTTTTTCCTTCACCATTTCGACGGCGATACGAATGGCCGCCAGGCCCGTGCGCTTGCCGTTGCGCGTCTGCAGCATGAACAGGCGGCCCTTCTCGATGGTGAACTCGAAGTCCTGCATGTCCTTGAAGTGCTTTTCGAGTTTGGTGCGGACCTTTTCCAGCGCCGCGAAGCTTTCCGGCAGCTCTCTCTCCATGGCGGCAATCGGCTTCGGCGTGCGGACACCCGCCACCACGTCTTCGCCCTGGGCGTTCACGAGGTATTCACCGTAGAAGGACTTCTCGCCATTGGCTGGGTCGCGCGTGAAGGCCACGCCGGTGGCGCTGTCATCCCCTGCATTGCCGAACACCATGGCCTGCACGTTGACGGCTGTGCCCCACTCGGCAGGAATGCCGTACTGCTGGCGGTAGAGAATGGCACGCTCGTTCTTCCAGGAGCCGAACACGGCACCGATTGCGCCCCAAAGCTGTTCGTACACATCCTGCGGGAATGCCTTGCCGGTACGCTTGCGGATCAGTTCCTTATACTGGGAAACCAACGCCTGCAGGTCAGCCGCATTCAGGTCGCTGTCCTGCGACTTGCCGAGTGACTTCTTCAAACCATCCAGCAGTTCGTGGAAGGGATCGTGTGACTCTTCATCCGCAGCCTGCACGCCCATCACGACGTCGCCATACATCTGGATGAAGCGGCGGTAGCAATCCCAGGCAAATCGTGGATTGCCGGAAGTGTTTGCCAGGCCCTCGACGGTGACGTCGTTCAGGCCGAGATTGAGGATGGTGTCCATCATGCCGGGCATGGAATCCCTGGCACCGGAGCGCACGGATACGAGCAGGGGATTCTCCTTGCCCCCGAAGGTCTTCTTCATCTGTGTTTCCACCAGCCCGATGGCGGTTTTCACATCGCCTGCCAGTGCGCGGGGGTAGCTGCGATCATGGGCGTAGAAATAGGTGCACACTTCCGTGCTGATGGTGAAACCCGGGGGCACTGGCAGGCCAATCGCCGCCATTTCGGCGAGGTTTGCGCCCTTGCCGCCCAGCAGTTCGCGCATGCTGGCATTTCCGTCTGTCTGACGACCGAAGTTGTAAACGTAGGTGTGTGATCGGCTGGTTTTGTTGGTGGTGCTGGTCTTGGTCGAGGAGGCGGCGGCGTTGGCTTTGATGGCGCTTTGTTTCATGGTCCCAGGTCTGCACAGGAGAAGAAGTGGAGCGGCAGGATAATCCAACTGCCCTGCAAAAGCCAGCCGAAGACTTCGGCCGGCTGTGAGGAACTGCCGAGAAAATCACACACTTGGGCCACTAAAGGGGCGCAATTTCCTTCTATCAAAGGCTGCGCTATTCTGCCGTACCCGGCTCCTGCGCCGCGTCCCGCAAGCCCCTCGCCGAGACCTCTGATGTCTGAACAGCCCCTGCAATGCGCCATCTTCTGCGCCATCGTCGACAACTTCGGCGATATCGGTGTTTGCTGGCGTCTTGCTCGCCAGTTGACACGCGAGCATGGCCTGCGCGTGACGCTATGGGTGGATCAAGTTGCAGAGGCGAAATATTTTATAGCCAGTCAGGGCTATCCCGACTTTCCAGCAGTCTGTGAGGGCGTGGACGTCCAGTGCTGGTCGACCGCCATCCGGGATCATGCCGAGGTGCTGCAGAGCGACTTGCTGATAGAGGCGTTCGCCTGCCATCTGCCACCATCGCTGCTCAAGGCGATGGGGCAGGTGGGGCGACTGCCGATTTGGGTCAATCTGGAGTATCTGAGTTCCGAGCCCTGGGTGGCGGAGCATCATCTGCTTGCGTCGCTGCTGCAACTACCCGGCGCGGCAGCTCACTCGAATCCTGTTCGAAAGACGTTTTTTTTTCCTGGCTTCACGCCTGAGACCGGCGGGCTGCTGCGCGAGGCTGAGTTGCTGCAGCGTCATGCCCACTGGCAGCGGAATGTGTCCGAGGGTAGGCGCCGATTGCTGCGTCGCTGGCACCCGGGGGTGGCCGACACACTCGCGCCGGACACGTTGCTCATCTCGCTCTTCAGCTATGAGACAGCCGCCATTGCCAGCTGGCTGCAGGCACTGGCGAACGACCGCGTACCTTCGCTGCTGCTGGTGTCGCAGGGGCGCAGTCTGGCGAGCGTTGCAGCGTTTTTCGAGCAGCCCCTCCAGGTTGGTGAGCTTGTCTGCTGTGGGGAACTGCAGGTCCTCGTGATCCCCTTCATAGCACAGGACGAATATGACGAACTGCTGAGTCTGTGCGATTTCAACGCTGTGCGGGGGGAAGATTCCTTCGTACGGGCGCAGTGGGCCGCCCGGCCTATGCTCTGGCATATTTATCCGCAAGAGGAGCGGGTTCATCTGCAGAAACTCGAGGCATTTCTGCGGTTGCAGCAGGCGCATATGCCATCCTGCGATGCCCTGGAGGCGGCGTCAGTACTGGCTCTCGGGCAGTTCATGCGGTTCTGGAATCAGGGTGAAGATTGCGGCGAACTGTGGCATCATCTGCGCCCACAACTTTCCCAGCTGCGCGAGCGGGCCGGGAAATGGCAGCAGCACCTGGCAGAAATGCCGGATCTGGCGACGAGCCTGCTGCGGTTCTGTCGCAGTCAGTCGCGCTGACAGCGCAAGGTCAACACCCGGTAATGCCCGCATTACCCTTTACACACTTGAGTATCTACCCATGAAAACAGCGCAAGAAGTTCGAGCCGGCCAGGTCATCATGATCGGCGGTTCACCCTGGAAAGTGCAGAAGAGCGAATTCACCAAGTCGGGCCGCAACACCGCGATCTGCAAAATGAAGCTCAAGAACCTGCTCAACGGCATGCAGACCGAGACGGTGTACAAGGCCGACGACAAGTTCGAGATGGTCATTCTGGAGCAGAAGGAAGTGACCTACTCCTACTTCGCCGACCCGATGTACGTGTTTGTCGACACAGACTACGAGCAAATCGAGATCGAGAAGGACGACCTCGACAATGTGATCGACTATATCGAAGACGGTATGGAAGATGTCTGCAACGCCGTGTTCTACAACGGCAAGGTAATCTCCATCGACCTGCCCAATACCATCGTGCGCGAGATCGTCTACACCGAGCCTTCTGCCCGCGGTGATACATCCGGCAAGGTCATGAAGACTGCTCGATTGAAGAGCGGCAAGGAAATGAGCGTGTCTGCGTTCTGCGAGATTGGTGATTTCGTCGAGATCGACACCCGTACAGGCGAATACAAGTCACGCGTCAAGCGCTGATTGAAACACTCGCCCGGGCGTGTCACAGTGCCCGGGCAGTTCACCTCCCGCCCCAGCGTCCATCCGGAGAAGCCTCATGTCCAAAGAACGCAATGCCCGCAAGGAAGTGAAAAAGAAGCCTGCTCTTACGCAGAAAGAAAAGAAGGTCGCGAAGAAGGTCAAGAAGGAAACACGGAGCGACTGACGGACTTTCCGCCCGCAGCGGCTCCCTCTTGTCATGACACAGTATCGTGTATTGGTGATAGGCCCAAGGCGCGGGTTGATCGACGCGCTGCTTGAGCGTGGTATCTCCTTTTCTCTCTGGCAGGAAAAACCCCTTTTTACCGTGGCAGCCTCCCAGTTCAATCTGGTGGCTCCACTATGGCAGTCCCCTGAAAGAATCCGTGAGCAGATTCGCGCCTCGTTTCCCGATCAGCATTTCTCGCACGTCATTGCCGGGACCGAGTCGGGCGTTGTCGCAGCGTCTGTATCCCGACGCCAGCTCGGCGCGCGGGTCTCCGGCACGCTGACCGGCACCCGCTGTCGTGACAAATTGCTGATGAAGAAGCATCTGGCGGGATTCGGCATCCCCATGACGCGCTTTCTGGGCGACTGCCCCGATCTCGATCCGGCCTCTGTGTTTGCCACGCTGGGCTCGCCGGTCGTGCGCAAGTTCCGCAAGTCTTCCGGTGGCAAGGGGATGCAGTTGCTGCGGTGTGTCGAGGAGTACGTGCCCGGCCGCCACGGCAAAGCGATTCTGGAACGTTTTATTGATGCGCCCGAAGCCAGTATCGAGTCTTTCATCGACCGCGGCCGTATCTGCTTCACCAATATCACGTCCTATCACAGCAAGGGACATTCCAACTTCGTGCCGGCGTCATTTGATCCTGATCTGGAGCGAACGCTGCTGGCATTGAACGAGCGTTGCATTGGGGCGCTGGGCATCAGCTGGGGCATGACGCATCTGGAGGTCTATCTCACGGCAAAAGGCCCATTGTTCGGTGAGATCGCCCTGCGCCCGCCGGGAGGCTATATCATGAATGCGCTGCAGCACGCCTGGGATTTCAATCCATGGCGGGCATTTCTGGCGATGGAGCTGGGTGAGTCTTTCAGTTTTCCGGAACGGCCGGTTTGCTACGCCGCAGCGGAAGTGCTGCATCCCGGCGCTGGCACCGTGAGGGCCGTGCATGGCAAGGCTCGGGTGCTTGATGAACAGGGAATTCAGGAGTTTCGCATCAAGGTCAAGCCCGGTGATGTCATCGATGAGCGTAAAGGTCTCGGTCAGGATGCGGGTTATCTCGTTCACACCAGCGATACGCCCGAGGCGCGCCATGCTCTGCACGACCGCATCACGCGGACACTTCACATCGAGCTTATGCAACAGACGACGGACGCTAGTCCTTCACGAAAAGCGTGACCAGCGGAACGTCTCCTACCTGACGACTCCAGTGCCCGTGCACGGTCGGATCGAACACCGCCCCGGCCGGCAGCAGATCGGCCGAGTAGAAGTGCTCGCCGGCATGGAAGATCCGCGTGCTGCCGTCCGCCAGACCGATTTCCATGGCGCCACTGAGCACGAACAGCCATTGCGGTGACGTGGTGCAGTGCATGCTGCTGCGGAATCCGACGGGACTTTCGCGCAGCTGCAGCGCCTGGGCTGCAAACAGGCGCGACAGGCGCGCTTCGGGGGTGCCTTCCGGCAGGGGAATTTCTTCGGTACGGAAGCGGGCGCGGCCGTCGGTATCGGTGAACAGAATGGTCTTGCGGAATGTCTGCATGATCTCTCCCGTCAGATTCACAGGCCGGCACCGAGGCCGGCCTGCTGCTGCACTGACAATGCGTGGGTGGTGGCGAGGCCGGCGCGCGCTTACATGGCGCGTCGGGCTTCGTTGATCACGATGTCAACGGGCGCGCTGCCCTTGTTGGTGACCTGGAAAGGCGCGTGTGGATTGCGCCAGGCCCAGCTGCCCATGGCCGTCAACTCTGCGGTGATGCCGTCGGCCCGGCTGACATGGGTGAGACCGTCTGTCACCTGTACCACCAGAGTGGGATTGTGGTGAGTCTGAGGCGGTGTGGTTTCTCCCGGGGCCAAGGTCAGGCGGTAGGACCTGAACCAGGGGTTTTCCAGCTGCGGTTCTGCGGCGATGCCGTCGGGGCGGTCGGTGTCGAGTGCCGGCATGGCGGGACCGTAATTGGTCAGCGCGATGATGCGGAACAACCCGGGGCCTTCATTGCTCACCTGGTGCGTGAAATTCTCGTTCACGTAGTCGGTGTTGCTGGTCACGCGCCCGCCGGAAGGGCCTTCGCCAGAGCTGATGAAGGTGTACATGATTGCGGCGTCGTGCGTGTGGTAGAGCGTCTGGTCGCCCGGATTGATCTGTACATCGAGGAGGCGGATATCGCCATCGACATGCATGGTGCGATGCCGCGGTTCATCCAGGATATTGACGACACGGTCGCCGGGGCCTTGTGCGTTGACATCACCAGGAAGGCCCAGCGGTGCAGCGACTGCCGCCAGCAGCAGGGCGCTTAGTAAGGAGGTGCGGTGCTTGGAGAATGAGACTGTGCGCATCGGGTGTTCCCTCGTGCTTTTTTTGTTATGGAGCGCCAGAGTAAACAGGCTGCCGCGCTGACGCAATCATCCTGCACGAGAATTCTTCGACCAGGCGTCAGGCTGCCTTCAATGACGGATGAACCACGTCTGATGGATACGGGGGTTGCGCTCGAAGTCCTTGTCCAGGCTCGCCGCTGTGCAGTCCTGCACGCGGTAGCGCTGGCCGACAGCGTCATCCAGCCGGAAGCGGCGGTGGTTGTTCGAGAAGATCAGCAGCCCGTCGGGGGGCAGCAAGCGCATGCATTGCTCGATCAGGGCGACATGGTCGCGCTGGATGTCCAGCACGTTCTCCGTGTTCTTGGAATTGGAGAAGGTGGGCGGATCGAGAAAGATCAGATCGTACTGTTCCCGGCATTCCTCGAGAAACTTCATGCAGTCCTGCTGCACAAGCACATGCCGTCGCGTGTCCAGGCCGTTCAGAGCGAAGTTGCGCGAGGCCCATTGCAGATAGCTGCGTGACATGTCCACGCTGGTGGTATGCGCGGCCCCGCCCAGTGCCGCATGCACGGTGGCGGTAGCGGTGTAGCAGAACAGATTCAGGAAGCGCGTGCCGCGGGCATGTTCCCCGATCCAGTGCCGGATGGGGCGGTGGTCCAGAAACAGACCAGTGTCCAGGTAGCGTTCGAGATTGACGATGAATCGCGCCGAGCCTTCGCTGACCTCGAGGTCCTCGCCTTCCTTCTGTGTCGGGCGGTACTGCTCCTTGCCGCGCTGACGCTCCCGTACTTTCAGCACGATGTTTTTCGCCGGGATTCCCAGTTCCTGCTGCATCACCTGGCACAACGCCAGCCAGGCCTGACGGCGGCGCAGCGCGGAGTCTTCCTCGTTCACGCTGACCGGCGCCTTGTACTCCTGCATGTGGACATGGCTGCCATAGCAGTCGATGGCGAAGGCGTACTCTGGCATGTCGGCGTCATAGAGGCGGTAGCAGGAGTGACCTTGCTGCCTGGCCCAACGACCGAGGGTCTTGAGATTCTTGCGCAGGCGATTGGCCAGCATCTGCGCGCCAGCGTCCAGCGGCTGGGCCGCAGGCGCAGAGCGGGCAGTGCCGGTCTGCTCTGAAGGCTCGTGTGACACCGTATCGTTGTGCTTCTGGTAAATGCTGCCGGCATCGACGCGCATGAGCAGCAGCTTCGCCGGCAGGGCGCCGTTGAACAGCGCGTATTGCTTGTGACTGTGAATGCCGAGCAGCTTTCCCCACTCCGGGCGGGCCGTGAAGATGGCGGCGTCTGCCCCCATGGCCTCGCGGCGCAGAAAGGCGCCAAGGTCCTGATAGAGCAGCTCGACTTCTGTCTGTTCGCCCAGGCGCTCCGCATACGGAGGGTTGCAGATCACCAGGGTTGGCGGTGACGGCAGGTGCAGTGACTGCACCGGGCAGGTCTGCAGCTCCAGCAGCGACTCGACGCCTGCCCGCCGGGCATTGCGCCGGGCAATGGCGATGGCGCGCTCGTTGCTGTCACTGCCCCAGGCCTTGCCCTGCCAGGAGGCGCCGCGCGCCTTGCGCTCCTGCGCTTCCTCCAGCAAGGCGGTCATCGCGGCCGGGCGGTGATGTGGCCACACCGTGAGGGCGTCCCCGCGGAGCAGACCTGGCGCGATATCGAGCGCCATCAGCAGGCCTTCGATCAGCAGTGTGCCCGAGCCACACATCGGATCGCACAGGACGGCGTGCGGCAGGTCAGGGCGCGGCCAGTGCGCGCGCGTCATCAGGGCGGCCGCGAGCGTCTCCTTCAGTGGAGCCTCACCCTGTTCGGTGCGGTAATGGCGTCGGTGCAGGCTGATGCCGGCCAGATCGATGCCCAGGTTGAGGCGGTCCTTCTTGATCACCGCGTGGATCAGCAGGTCCGGGTGCTCTCGATCGACGTTCGGGCGCGCGAGGCCGTGCTCGCGGAACTGGTCGACAATCGCGTCCTTGACCTTCTGGGCGATGAACTGAGTGTGGATCAGCTGCTGCGTGGCACCGGCCGCGCTGATGGACAGCGAGTGTCCGGGCCGCAGGTGGTCACGCCAGTCCACCCCGCGGGTTGCGGCATACAAATCGTCGGCGCTCTGCACCGGGCCTTCCGCTAGCAGCAGAATTACCCGGTTGCACAGGCGCGAGAACACGAGGATGCGGTAGGCCGACTCGAGGCTTGCCGTGCAATGTAGACCCGCCACGCCTGGCTTGATGGCCGCGATGCCGAAGCTGCGCAGTTCGGCTTCCAGCAGGGACTCGATGCCCTTGGAGCAACTGACGAAGAACGCGTGCTGCGACGCGGGAACAGGGCGATCCGGACTGTGCTTGATCATGGCGGGTGGATCACTTGGTCATGCTGTAGACAAAGGCCGGCAGGATGTTCAGTGGCACGAAGTCCACGTCGTCCATCCGCTTGCCGAAGATGCGTTCGATGTCCGCCTTGTTGCTGAGGAAATACTGGTACTGAAGATAAATGCCGCCATCCTTCAGGGCGAAACGGAAGCCCTCGATGACGCGATTGAGGAAGGCGTTCTGATCATTCATGCGTTCGAAGTTCTTGAGTGGCAGGGACGAGACAATGACATCGTAGTGGGCCGGCTTGTCCAGCAACCTGGTGACGCAGCCGTTATAGAGCGTGACGTGCTTGTCGGGGTTGCGGGCGATCAGCTCCTCGATCCAGAGGTTGTACTCGGTCTTGATCTCGCACACGTCGAGCTGGGAATCGGGCGACATGCGGCGAATGATCTCTCGCGTGAACGGCCCCTTGCCGCTGCCAATCTCCAGAATGCGCAAGGGGCGGTCGAAGTCGATCTTGCCTACCATGGAGCGCACCAGAAAGCCGGAGCTGCTGACGATCAAGCCATCTTCCTGAATGCTGCGCTTGATCTTGCGGTATAAGTTGATGACCACGTAAGTCTCTGTATCGGCTTGATTTGACTGGTTCCTACACTAGCACAGAAAGTGGTTCCGGGCACCGCAGTCCCCGCAATTAAACTTCGCGATGATTTTTGCGGCGAGTTTTCCTATCATGCGATCGCACTGTCCACCACTGACCGGGAGCCATCATGCTGCTAGCACTTGTTGTCGTCTATCTCGTCATCTCGATTGCCATAGGACTCGTCGCCTCCCGCAAGGTCCACTCTGCCAGTGACTATATTACCGCGGGCCGCAGCCTGCCCATGTTCATGGTCATGGCCATGGTATTCGCCACGTGGTTCGGTGCGGAGACCGTGCTGGGGATCTCGGCCACCTTCCTGGAGGAGGGGTTTCGCGGCCTGATTTCTGACCCGCTCGGCGCCGCCACCTGTCTGGTGCTCTTCGGCCTGATCTTCGCCCTGCCGCTGTATCGCCTGAAGCTGATGACGCTCGGTGACTTCTTTCACTTGCGTTACAACAAGAAGACCGAACTCGTGCTTTCGACCTGCATCGTCCTCTCCTACCTGGGCTGGGTGTCGGCACAGGTCACAGCATTGGGCCTGGTGTTCAATGTCCTGTCCGATGGCACTGTCACCATGACGCAGGGAATGATCATCGGTGCTGCCGTGGTGCTGGCATACACGCTGTTCGGCGGAATGTGGTCGGTGGCGGTCACTACCTGCGTGCAGATGATCGTGATCGTCATCGGACTGCTGCTGGTGACCGGCAGCGCCAGCGAGATGGCCGGCGGCATGAACACCGTCATCAGTCAGGCGGCAGCGGAGGGCAAATTCAACTGGCTGCCCACGCTGGATCTGGTGGACATGCTGGGATGGATGGCAGCGCTCTTCACGATGGCCCTGGGATCGATTCCGCAGCAGGACGTGTTTCAGCGCGTCAACACCTCCAAGAACGAAACTGTCGCCGTATGGGCGACGACGGCTGGCGGGGTGGCCTACTTCTTTTTCGCTGCCGTCCCTCTTTACCTGGCCTACAGCGCGAGTCTTGTCGACCCCGAGCTGACCAGTCGGCTGATGGAAGAGGATTCCCAGCTGGTGCTGCCGACCTTCGTGACGATGTACATGCCCTTCTGGCTGCAGGCCGTGTTCTTCGGAGCGCTGCTATCCGTGATCATGAGCACCGCGTCCGGCACGCTGCTGGCGCCGTCTGTTACCTTCACCGAGAACGTGCTGAAGAACTTCAAGCCTGACATGACCGACGAGCAGCTCCTGCGCTACACCCGCTACACCGTGTTCGGCTTCACGCTGCTGGTGGTAGCGAACGCCGTGCTATCCAACGCCGACATCCATGCGATGGTGGAGAACGCGTACCGCATCACCCTCGCCGGCGTGTTCGTGCCTCTCGCCGCCGGCTTGTTCTGGTCGCGTGCCAGCAATCTCGGAGCGACGCTGTCCATGATTATGGGGCTAGGCAGCTGGTTGTTCCTCGAGATCTTCATTCCAGACGTGCCGTTTGAGCCGCAGCTGGTCGGACTGCTGATGAGCGCCATTGGCATGGTGATCGGTTCCCTGCTGTCGCCCAATCCCAACTTTGCCAACAAGCACGGACTGCCCGACATCCGTCTCGCCTGACCAGAAGCCGGGAGTCCGCCGGGGTGCGGACTCCCGGCTCGGGAGATTGACATGCTCAGCTATCGCCACGGCTTTCACGCCGGCAATCATGCCGACGTGCTCAAGCATCTCGTGCTGCTGGGTCTGCTGGAAAAGCTGGCGGCCAAGGACAAGCCCTTCACCTGCATTGATTCTCACGGCGGCGCCGGACTGTACGATCTGTTCAATGCCCATGCGCAGACCAATCGCGAGTACGCGTCCGGCATCCTTCCGCTGTGGTCTGCCCGCCCTCGCGATCCTCTGCTGACGCACTACATCGCGCGTGTGCGAGCGTGCAATCCTGACCAGCGCCTGCGGCACTACCCCGGATCGCCAATTCTGATTCAGGGTGAGCTGCGCGAGCATGACAGGCTGCATGTTCTGGAGCTGCACCCCACCGAGCAGATATCTCTGCAGGAGAGACTGGGACAGGATCGCCGCGTCCGTCTGCATCTGCGCGATGCCTTCGAAGGGCTGCTGGCTCTCACCCCGCCCGAACCGCGGCGCGGCATGGCGCTGATGGACCCCTCATACGAAGACAAGAAGGACTACCAGCGCGCGCACGGTACGCTGGTCAAACTGCAGCGACGCTGGCCGGTTGGCATCCTGGCATTGTGGTACCCGCTGCTGGCGCGCGAGCGTGATCACAGTCGATGGCTGTGCGCTGCGCTTTCGCGAGAGAATCTGCCGGATATGTTGCAACTTGAGCTGCGCGTGGCACCCCAGGGCGAGGAATTCGGAATGCATGGTTCAGGCATGATTGTGATCAATACCCCCTGGCAGTTCCGCGAACATATGCAGGCCAGCCTGGAGGAGCTGGTGACAATTCTCGGCAGTGTGGCGAGCTCGCACATCGAGAAGTTCTGAGGCGCTGACCGAGCGTTCAATTCCTGGTCTTTGTTCGGATTCGGCGTGGACATGCCAGATCCACGGCGCTACTCTTCCCTGGCAAGCCATCCGGTTTCCATCTGCTCATCGAGGACAACAACAATGACAACGGAGCAAGCAGGTCCGGACACAGTCCGGAGCGTTCCAAGCCGAAATTTCCGCGCGCCTTCCGGCACGCTCGCTACCCTGATGCAGGCAGCGCTGCTGCTGGGAGTTGCCACCGTCTCCCTTGCACAGGACAGCGTTGAATGGACGCACCTGGGCGGCAATGCGCATCACACCCGATCCACTCCCGCCACCAATATCACGCCAGAAAATTTCGGTGAACTGAAGACAGCCTGGGTCTGGGACGGCGCCAGCTTTGACGCCGGCAGTGGTCGCGCGACCCCGAGTTATGTCGATGGCAAGCTGTTCACCGTGGCCGGTCCGCGTCGTCATGTGGTGGCCATGGATCCCGCTACTGGCGAAACGCTCTGGTCCTACCGCGAGCCCAATACCTTCCGCTGGGAGTATTCCATGCGCCAGGACTACGGCAAGGGCGTGGCCTACGCGGAAGTCGATGGCAAGGGCGTGGTCTACATCATCAGCCCGGCCTTCTTTCTGACTGCTCTTGATGCAGATACGGGGGCTCCGCTGGAAGGCTTCGGTGAGCCGGTGCCTGTCGAAGGCTTCGCCCAGACCGGTGTGGTCGATCTGCTGGCTCATCTGGGTCACGAGTATGACCCGTACTACGGCATTCCCAAGGAAGTCGGTTATGTGACGTCCTCGTCGCCACCCATTGTCGTGAACGGCGTGGTCGTGGTGGGCAACTCTGCCGAGCAGGGCTACAACCAGTCCCGCATCGAGAACATCCCCGGCGACATCCTCGCCTTCGACGCCAAGACGGGTGACTTCAAGTGGAAGTTCAACGTGATTCCTCGTCCGGGCGAGTTCGGTCATGACACCTGGGAAAACGACGCCTGGCAGTACACCGGTGACGTGTCTCCCTGGGCACCATTGTCTGCCGACCCGGAGCTGGGTCTGGTCTATATCCCGACCAACCCGCCCACAGTGGACTATTACGGTGGCTTCTCTCCCGGTGACAATCTCTTCGGCACCAGTCTGATTGCCCTGGACGTGGAAACAGGGGAGCGCCGCTGGCATTTCCAGTTGGTGCATCACGACATCTGGAACTACGACGTGCCTACAGCTCCGGTGCTGCTGGACGTGACCCACAATGGTCAGCGCATCCCTGCAGTGGCGCAGGCTACCAAGCAGACCCTGCTCTTTGCGTTCAACCGCGAGACTGGCGAGCCTCTGTGGCCGATCGAAGAGCGTCCGGTACCGCCGTCGCTGGTGCCAGGCGAGGCAGCTTCGCCCACGCAGCCCTTCCCGACACGTCCACCCGCCTACGACCTGAATGGCCTGACCGTGGATGATCTGATCGATTGGACGCCGGAACTGCGTCAGCAGGCCATCGCTGCTCTAGCCGACTGGCAGATCGGGCCGCTCTACAACCCGCCGTTGCATCGTGACAACGATCTTGGCAAGCGTGGCGCTTACTGGTGCCCGGGTGGTGGCGGGGGCTCCAACATTACCGGTCCCGCAGCCGGCGACCCCGAGACAGGCATCATCTATGTGACCTCCCAGGCCGCCTGCAGTGCTGTGCAGCTGCTGCCCGGTGAAGAAGCCGACCTGCGCTACATGACGGACAACGGCACCACCACCACGGGTGTGACACCCGCCCGCTACGCCAACGGGCCCGGTGCTGGTGCACCGCGTCATCCGAGCGGATTGCCACTTTGGAAGCCGCCCTACAGCCGCATCACGGCGATCGACCTGAACAGCGGCGAGATCCTGTGGTACATCCCCGTAGGCGAGACCCCTGACCGCATCAAGAACAACCCGGCGGTTGCCGGCATCGACATCGGCAACACCGGCACGGGCGCCATGGCGCCGATGATGGTGACGCCGTCCATGCTGGTTTACGCTGGCGAGGTCAGCGATGGTACCCCGCACCTGTTTGCCATCGACAAGCAGACTGGTCGTGAACTTGCGCGTGTGCAGGTGCCTGCCACCAGTCGCTACGGCATGATGAGCTACGTGCACGAGGGCGAGCAGTACATCATCCTGCAGACTGGCAGCAAGCTGACAGCCATGAATCTGCATGGTCCAGTGGCCACGGCAGAGGCCCACTGATCCAGTGCCATTCCCAGCGCTTCTGCGCAACCACTGAGGCCCGGTCGACTCACGTCGGCCGGGCCTCAGCCTTTCCAGCTCGGGACAGCCTTTGCACACGGATTCTTCATGGACTTGTCCCCGGCGGCTGAGGTATTCTCACTGCCTCGTTTCTGCATGGCCGAGCGTTTTTCGTCCTGCTGAAGGGGTCATCAGACCCGATGTGCGCGCGTACACCTGGTCTGGGACAACAATAAAAACTCCATCTGGTCTGAGTGTTCGTTTTGCTCATCGAGGAAAAACAATGACAGCAACGATAGTTGGGTCGGGATCCCCCCGACAGTCAGCGAGCAATCGCTGGTATTCACTGAGTCGGACTCTGACGAGGGCGCTGCCGCTGGGCTTGCTGGTTGCCGCCGCCTCTCCCGCCGGAGCCCAGGACACCGTTGAGTGGACGCACCTGGGTGGCGACGCTCATCACACCCGTTACACCCCCGCCAACAACATCACTCCGCAAAACTTCGGCGAACTCAAGGAAGCCTGGGTCTGGGATGGTGCGAGCTTCGATGCGGCCAGCGGCCGTTCCACGCCGAGTTATGTCGATGGCAAGCTGTTCACCGTGGCCGGTCCGCGTCGTCATGTGGTGGCCATGGATCCCGCTACTGGCGAAACGCTCTGGTCCT
>Ga0255210_1000091_pt1 | contig 44237 bp, 41 predicted proteins | sample Miss_Yuk_RepA_8d_FD_188422 | JGI IMG/M metagenome (GOLD analysis project Ga0255210, IMG submission 188422) | Freshwater microbial communities from Mississippi River, Louisiana, United States - Miss_Yuk_RepA_8d | ecosystem: Environmental > Aquatic > Freshwater > River | place: USA: Louisiana...
TCGCTCGACCGGCTGCTGGGTGAGTGTGCCCGCCACGACATCCGCTTCATCTGCCCGGCCCACGGTCACGTCATCGGCTCGGCGCCGCAGGCCATCGCGTGGCTGAAGGCGCACCGCCTCGCGCGCGAAGCCAAGGTCATCGAGGCGATGCGCCTGCGCCCCGACGGCGGCCCGGAGGACTGGGTGCCGATCGCCTATGCCGACACGCCCAGGCAGCTCTGGCCGGTGGCCAAGCGCTCTCTGATCGCGCATGTCGAGCGCATCGAGGCGCTCGGACTCGCGCGCCCCTGACATCCACGCCAACCCCTGCGACAGGAGCCCGACCTTGACCGATCAGCCTTCCCTTCCCCCCGCCGTCGTCGACGCCTTCTGGCAGCGCTGGGGCAGCAACACCTTCCTCAGCGCGCAGGGCCTGGAGCTGGAACTCGCCGGCGTGGGGCGTGCCGTCGTGCACCTGCGCAAGCCCACCGTGATGCAGCGCGGCGGCGGAGGCTCGGCCGACGTGATCAACGGTGGCGTCATCGCCTACATGTTCGACGCCGCGCTCGGCTGCGCCATCGCCTCGGCCAACCTGGCGCGGCCCGAGATGCGCAGCATCGCGCCACACGAACTGCGCCAGTCGACCATCAACCTCGACATCACCTACGTCGATGCCGCCGCCGGCCCGCGCTTCGAAGCCCATGGCCGGGTCGTGCGCTCGGGGCGCAGCGTGGCCTTCGCCGAAGGCGAGCTGCGCGACGACCAGGGCCGTGTCTGCGCCACCGCCAAGGGCATCTGGCGCGTCATGTGGCCGCAACCGGACGGCGCCGGCCGCTGAAACGGCTGCGCACGCCCACCAACCACCGCTCGCGAAAGGACCTATCGGCATGAGCAAGAACACCCTGCGCATCGGCTGCGCCTCCGGCTTCTGGGGCGACACCGAGTTTTCCGCTGCACAACTGGTCGAGCACGGCGACATCGACGTGCTGGTCTTCGACTACCTGGCCGAGATCACGATGTCTCTGCTGATCCGCGCCCGTGCGAAAGATCCGGCGCAGGGCTATGCGCCGGACTTCGTCGCCACCATGAAGCCCCTGATGAAGCACCTGAAGGCGCGCGGCATCCAGGTGGTAGCCAACGCCGGCGGGGTGAACCCGTCGGCCTGCCGCGATGCGCTCGTCGCCGCAGCTGCGGCCGAGGGCGTGGACCTGAAGATCGCCGCCGTCCTCGGCGACGACCTGATGCCGCAAGTCGAGGCGCTGCGTGCGGCCGGCACAAAGGAGATGTTCTCCGGCGCAACGTTCCCCGCCAAGGTCATGAGCGCCAACGCCTACCTGGGCGCCTTCCCGATCGCCGCGGCACTGTCCGCGGGCGCCGACATCGTGGTCACCGGGCGCTGCGTGGACAGCGCGGTGACGCTCGCACCGCTGATCGCGCGCTTCGGCTGGACCGCCGACGACCTGGACAAGCTGGCGCAAGGCAGCCTCGCCGGCCACCTGATCGAATGCGGCACGCAGGCCACCGGTGGCAACTACACCGATTGGGCCAGCGTGCCCGGCTGGGACGACATGGGCTTCCCGATCGCCGAGTGCCGCACCGACGGCAGCTTCGTCATCACCAAGCCGCCGGGCACCGGCGGGCTGGTGTGCCCCTCGACGGTGGGCGAGCAGATGCTCTACGAGATCGGCGACCCGCGCGCCTACATCCTGCCCGACGTGGTGTGCGACTTCACCGGCGTCACGTTGACGCAGATCGGCCCCGATCGCGTCGAGGTGCGCGGCGCGCGCGGCCTGCCGCCCACCGACCAGGCCAAGGTCAGCGTTACCTACGCCGACGGCTTTCGCGCCACCAGCCTGTTCATGATCGGCGGCATTGACGCCGGCGCCAAGGCGCGCCGTGTCGGCGCTTCGATGCTGGCGCGCATGCGGCGCAAGTTTGCCGAGCGCGGCTGGCCCGACTTCACCGAAGCCAGCGTCGAGGCCATCGGCGCCGAAGACACCTACGGCCCGCAGGCCAGGGTGAGCGCGCGCGAGGTCATGCTCAAGGTGGGCGTGCGCCACCCGCTGAAGGACGCGCTGGAGCTGTTCTCGCGCGAAGTCGCGCCGATGGCGCTGATGTCGGCGCCGGCCATCACCGGCTTCACCGGCGGGCGCCCCAAGGTGCAGCCTGTGGTGCGGCTGTTCTCGTGCCTGGTGCCCAAGTCCAGGCTGGCCGTGAGCATCGACATGGGCGCGCAAAAGGTCGCCGCGCCCGCGCTTGCCGGTGTGCCATTCGATGCCGGCGCGCTGCCCGCGGTCGATGGCCCGCTGCCCGCTGCCGATGCCTTTGCCCGCGGCGCTCGTACCGTGCCGCTGGTGCAGCTGGCCTGGGGCCGCAGCGGCGACAAGGGCGACGCCGCCAACATCGGCCTCATTGCCCGCAAGCCCGAGTACCTGCCCTTCATCCGCGCCGCCATCACCGAGCAGGCAGTGGCGCGCTGGTTCGCGCACCTCGTGCACGGCGAGGTGCGCCGCTACGATCTGCCGGGCACGCATGCGCTGAACTTCACGCTGCAGGAAGCGCTGGGCGGCGGCGGCATCGCCTCGGTGCGCATGGACCCGCAGGGCAAGGCCTATGCGCAGATGCTGCTCGACCATCCGGTGGAGATCCCCGCCGAACTCGCTCTCTGACCCCACCCGCCCTGCCCCAAACCCCAAGGAGTGATCCATGAACGCCCCGACCACGCCGACCGGCCGCACCACCGCCTCCTCGATCATCCAGTCGCGCATCCGCGACATCCAGGAGGCCGCGCGCGGCGTCACCAAGCAATACCCGCGCAGCTACATCCTGCAGTGCATCAAGGAAGACCGCTTCCCCGACGAGCTGTGGCGCGAGCTGGGCAAGTTCGGTCTTCTCGGGCTGTCGATCCCGGAGGAGCACGGCGGCTCCGGCGGCGGCGTGCTCGAGATCACCGCGCTCAATGAGGCGCTGGCGCTGGCCGGCGTGCCGACGCTGTTCCTCGTCGTCACCGGCCTGGCGCGGGTGCCCATCGTGCGCCACGGCACCAAGGAGCAGATCGCCAGGTACGTGACGCCCACCTGCACCGGCGAGAAGAAGATGTGCTTCGCCATCACCGAGCCCAACGCCGGCACCAACAGCTTCGCGATGACCACGCTGGCCACCCGCAACGCCGACGGCGGCTGGACGCTCAACGGCCAGAAGGTCTTCATCTCCGGCGCGCGCGATGCCGACTACATGCAGGTGGTGGCGCGCACCGCCAAGGCCGGCGAGGTGGCGCACCGGACCGACGGCATGTCGCTGTTCGTGCTGGACATGAAGACGCCGGGCATCAAGCTGCAGCAGCTCAACATCCAGGTCGAGACCGCCGAGCGCCAGTACATGGTGTTCTTCGACAACGTGCAGCTGCCCGCCGAAGCGGTGATCGGCGCGCCCGGCAAGGGCGCCAAGCTGATGTTCGAGGGCCTGAACTCGGAGCGGCTGCTGGCCGCTGGCGCGGCGCTCGGCCTGGGCGACTACGCGCTCGGCAAGGCGGTGGCGTATTCGAAGGACCGCAAGCCCTTCGGCAAGCCCATCGGCGGCTACCAGTCGCTGCAGCACCGCATGGCACTCGCCAAGGCCGAACTCGAAGCCGCGCGGCTGATGACCTATGACGCCGCCGACCGCTTCGACAACGGCGAGGATGCCGGCGCGCACGCCAACATGGCCAAGCTGCTGGCCTCGCGCGCTGCCGTGGCGGCCATCGAGGCCACGCTGCAGGTGCACGGCGGCTACGGCTTCGACCGCGACTACGACGTGGTGACGCTGTGGCCGATGACACGCCTGCTCGAGATCGCACCCATCAACAACGAGATGCTGATGAACTACATCGGCGAGCACGTGCTCGGTCTGCCCAAGTCGTACTGAGCAGCCGTGTCGAACCGTCGGGCAGATTCGCCGGCCGCCGCGGGAGCCACAGCCGGTCGGCATCGGCAGGCGCAGGCGCCGGCGAGCGCGTGTATGGCGCAGCCGAACTTCGCACGCTGGAGCTGCTGCAACGCTTCAAGGCCCTGGGGTTCACGTTGAAGGAGTGCCGCAGCGGCCTGCGGTGGTTCGGCCAGCCAACGTCCGGCCCATCCACCGATTCCGGAACCGGGCTGCAAGCGCTCATTGAGTTGCTGCAGAGACGCCCCGACGCGGTCGATTCGATGCTCGCTGAGCTGCGCGTGATCTGCGATACCGCATCGGCAGCACTGGCGACGGGGGATCGGTGTTGAGCGACGGCCCGTACATCGAGCAGCACCGCCTGGTTGCCGGCGGCCGCAGCCTGGCGGCGACCTCCTGGGGCCGGATCAAGATTGGAGCACCGGTGATCGTCATGATGCACGGGGGCCTCGACTGCACGAGCACCTGGAAGGACCTGCCCGAGGCCATTGCCCGGACGAGCGGTCTGGCCGTGCTGTCCTACGACCGCTGGGGCTACGGCGGCTCGGAGGCCTACGTCGGTCGGCGCGACCGCTCCTACCGCTTCGAGGAATCCGGTCCGGTGTTCGCCGAGGTGCTGCGCCACTTCGGCATCCGGCAGACCGTGATCTTCGGCCACAGCGATGGCGGCGCCATGGGGATCCTGGCCGCCGCCGCGCACCCGCAAGCGGTGCGCGGCGTGTGCGCCTGTTCACCCACCGTGGCGCTGGACTTGCCGATGGTGCAGGCCATGGCCTCGGCCCGGCGGGCCTTCGAGCACGGCGGCCTGCGCGAGAAGCTGGCGCGACATCACGGCGACAAGACCGATGCGATGTTCTGGGCGTGGTACGAGCCGTGGGCCGACGAGGCCGCAATCCAGTGGTCGATGGCGGCGCAGGTCGCCCAAGTCGGCTGTCCCGTCGCCGCAGTGTTTGGCCAGGACGACGACTACGGCTGGCGCGCAAGTGCGCGGCTGCTGGTAAACCACGGCCGCATGCCCCTGGAGGTGGCGGCCCTCACCGGGATTGGCCACGACCCTCAGCACCGCGCGCGCACAGCCGTGCTGGAGGCGCTGGCCAGCGTGCTCCACGCAGCCGGCATCCGGGCCTGAGCCCGCACACACCAGGCTCGCGCGTTAACCAACCTGCCGAGGCCGACCCCCGGCAGGCTGCATGACGCCCGCCAAGGGCTCATGCCTGGAGAACGCGCTGGCGCAGCTGCGCCTTCAAGATCTTGCCCACGGGATTGCGCGGGATCGCATCGATGTATTCCATGCGCTCGGGCAGTTTGTAGACGGCCACGCCGATCTGCTTGAGGTGCGCGACGATATCGTCCAGCGTCGGGGGATGGGCCTTGTCCCTGGGCACCACGTAGATGCAGGTCTTCTCGCCCATGATCTCGTCGGGGACGGCCACTGCGGCAGCTTCCTGCACGCCGGGGTGGGTAAGCACCAGATTCTCCACTTCTGCCGCACTGATGTTGAATCCGCCGCGAATGATGATGTCCTTCTTGCGGTCGAAGAAGCCGACGTGCCTCTCGTCACGCAAGATGAAGTAGTCGCCCGTGCGGAAAAACCCGTCGGCGGTGAACGAATTCGCTGCCAGGTCCGGCCGACGGTAATAGCCGGCAAACACATTGGGCCCTCGGTAGACCAGTTCGCCAACCTGGCCAGCTTCCGTGCATTCCTTGTCACTGTCGTCGAGCAGTTTCGCCTCCACGCCCCTTACGTTGGACGGCCACTCCGCGCCGCGCTTGCCCCACCACGGGAAGTTCTCGCTTCGCTTGCCGAACTCCGGCACGTCGAGAGGTCCGGCGATCAATCCAGTGCCTTCGGTCTGCCCCCAGAGATTGCAGATCTCGATGTTCCAGCGGCGCTTGAACTCCTCCATGCTCCAGCGCGAAGGCGGCGCAGAACCCGTGGCAATCGAGCGGATCGACGACAGGTCGAGGCTGTCGATGTTCGGCAGCTTGAGGACCATGTTCAGGATCGCCGGCACCAGGATCGTGAACTGCACGTTCTCGGTGAGCATCTGACGGATCAGCAACTCGACGTTGATCGGGTGGTGCAGGATCAGCGTGCCTCGCCCCGACAGCCAACTCATCCAGGCCACCGCCCCGGTCATGTTGACCATGGGCGCCGGAGCCAGCACGCGGTCCCCCTCCTGGATACCGACAACGGCCGGAATCAGGCGCATCTGAAACTGCCAGTTGTTGTGCGACATCGGGCAGCCCTTGGCGTGCGACTCGGTGCCCGAGGACCAGCACAGGCTGAAGATGTCGTTGGCCGAGATCTGGATGTCTGCGAGCAGACCCGGATCGGGCCGCTGCCGGGACATCTCGGTGATGTCCTCCAGCGTCAGCGTTTGATAGCCCACGCGTTGGGCCATGCCGATGTGGTCGAAGCCCTTGAAGTTCCTGACGCCGATGTAGCGCGTGGCCTGGCTGACTTCGGCCACGTTGCGCAGTTCGGAGTCGCGCCACTGCATCGCGATCGGCGACAGAACGCCGCCTGCGCGCGCCACGGCGAAGTACAGGGCCATGAGTTCCCAGACGTTGGGCAGCTGGGCTACCACGACTTCGTCCTTCTGCAGGCCGTCGCGGAGCAGTCCTGTGGCGATGGCATCGACCGCTGCGCCGAACTGCTGCCAGGTGACCGAGGTCGCCGGAGTGCCGATCAAATCCGCCCGGTCGGGCGTGTCGACAACGCAGGCGCGGTCCGGCACATCGGCAACGTGCCGCGCGAGCACATCGAGCAGAGTCTGGTCGCCCCACTGGCCCTTGGAGACGAAGCTGTCAATCAACGATGACGGATGCAAGATCATGAAGCAAAGCCTATGGTGAAAACGGCGCCTGGGGCGCCAAATGGAAGGTGGTGAAGGTGACGTTCAGGCGCGCGGTTGTACCGCCGCCGGCACATCGCCCGCCAGCGTGATGCGGTGCATCACACGGCGGTATCCGTGGTAGTCGTTGATCGGGTAGTGCTGCGTGCTGCGGTTGTCCCACAGGGCCAGCGTGCCGGGCGCCCAGCGCACGCGGCAGGTGAACTCTTCCTTCGTCTGGTGTGCGTGCAGGTACCGCAGCAGCGGCGCACTCTCCTCCTCGGTCAGGCCGGCGAAGCGCACGGTGTGCGCCACGTTCATGTACAGCGCGCGGCGCCCGGTCTCGGGATGCAGCCGCACGGCCGGATGCTCGGCCTCGTACACGCGGCGGTCTTCGCGGCCGGCGTCGGCGATGCGGTCCTCGCGCGTGCGCGAGGTGTCGGCCTTGGCCGAGCTGTTGACGCAGCGCAGCCCTTCCAGCAGTCGCTGCATGCCACCGGACAAGGCCTCGAAGGCGGCGGTCTGGCTGGCGAACAGGGTGTCGTCGCCGTGCGGCGGCACCTCGCGCGCGAGCAGCAGCGTGGCCATCGGCGGGCACTCGAGGTAGGCGGTGTCGCTGTGCCACACGCCACCGAAGTTGACGCGCTCGTGCTCGAGCTTCTTCACTTCGATGATGTGGGGCCAACCGTCGAGGCCCTTGACGAAGGGGTACTCCACCGGCGTGCCGAAGCTGGCGGCCAAGGCCATGAACTCTTCGTTGCCGAGCACCTGGCCGGGCAGCACGATCACGCCGTGCTCGAGCCACACGCGGCGCAGCTCGGCCGCCTGCGCCGCGGCCAGCGGCCGGCGCAGGTCGAGACCCGTCACCTCGGCGCCGACGGCGCCGGCCAGGCGCCTGACCTGCATCGTCGGCATGGCCATCCTCGCGCCGCCCGTGCTCATGGCCCGGGCCGCTACAGGTCCGCCCGACCGCCCAGCAACTGGCGCGCAATGGTGCGCCGCTGGATCTCGGCCGTGCCGTCGGGGATGCGCATCACGCGCGCGAAGCGCCAGCCTTCCTCGATGCGCAGCTCGTTGGTCAGCCCCATGGCGCCGTGCACCTGGATGCTGCGGTCCATCACGCGGCCCAGCATCTCGGTGGCGAAGGCCTTGACCATGCTCACTTGGGCGGTGGCCACCTCGCCGCGGTCGACGCGCCAGGCGCAGTTCTGGATCATCGACTTCGCGGCGTAGATGTCCATCGCACTGTCGGCCAGCATGAACTGGATCGCCTGATGCTCGGCGATGGGCACGCCCTGCGTCTTGCGCACCTTGGCGTACGCGAGTGCCTGGTCCAGCGCCCAGCGCGCCAGCCCCAGGCAGGTCGCGGCCATGCCGATGCGGCCGGCGTTCACGCCGTCCATCGCCACCGCCAGGCCGCGGCCGACGGCACCCAGCCGGTGGTCGTCGGCCACGCGCACGCCGTCGAGCACGACCACGCCGGTGTCGCCGCCCATGTGGCCCATGGTGTTGATCAGGCGCGGCACCGAGAAGCCAGGCATCTTCGTGTCGACGAAGAAGCCGGTCACGCCGCCCTGGTGGCGGGCCGCGGCCTCGGGGTCGGTCAGCGCGAAGATCATCGCGTGATCGGCGTAGGGCGAGTTGGTGATCCACTGCTTGGTGCCGGTGAGCACCCAGTGATCGCCGTCGCGCACGGCACGTGTCTTCATCGCGAACACGTCGGAGCCGGCATCGGGTTCGCTCAGACCGAAGCACAGGGTCTTGTCGCCGCTGGCGATGCCCTCGCGGTAGCGCGCGAAGACGGCCGGCTCCAGGTGCCGCAGCACCGGCGACAGGCCGTTGGTGAAGGGCGATGGCAGCACCACGGTCTGGATCAGCGGCCGGCCGGGCCCGAAGCGGTGGTTCAGCACCTCCTGGATGTGCGCCATCGCCTGCGCCCCCAGGCCCGCACCGCCCAGCGACTCGGCGCCGAACAGGTTGTAGTAGCCCAGTTCGGCCGAACGCATGCGGATGCGCCGGCGCAGCGCGAGCAGCTCGGGCACAAAGCGGCCATCGGGCTGGAACAGCGTGCGTTCGCTGGCGAGCACCGCGCGGTGCTCGTCCTCCAGTGGCAGCACCTCGCGCTCGACGAAGCGCAGCACGGCCTCGCCGATGGCCCGGGTGTCGGCGTCGACTTCGAAGTCCATGACCGTGACCTCGTTCAGGCAGCCTTGAACTTGGGCAGCGTGATCTCGTCGGTGACCGCCTCGAAGGCAACCACCACGCGCTGGCCGATGCGCACCGACTCGACATCGTCAGTGACGATGTTGGTCATCATGCGCGCGCCTTCGTCGAGCTCGACCACCGCCACCACATAGGGCGCGTCGGCCTTGAAGGCCGGGCCGGCCGGGCGCCGCGCCACCGTGTAGCTGTAGATGCTGCCGGTGCCGCGGGCGTCGGACCACTCCAGCGCGTCGCTGTGGCAGTGCGGGCACAGCGCGCGCGGGTAGAAGTGGTGACGGCCGCAGTCGCGGCAGTGCTTGAGAATCAGGCGGCGTTCCTTCAGCGCGGCCCAGTAGGGTGCGCTCTCGGGGTCGACGACGGGCAGGGGCTTCTCGTACATGGCAGGTGGTCCGGTGTCAGTGCGTCGAAAGAATGCAGGTGGCGCCGCTCGACAGCGTGCCGCCGGTGCCGTGCACCAGCGCGGTGGCGGCGTCCTGCACCTGCCGCGGGCCGCACTCGCCGCGCAGTTGCCGAACGGCCTCGATCAGCAGGAAGATGCCGTACATGCCCGGGTGCGCATACGACAGTCCGCCGCCGTTGGTGTTCATCGGGAACGCGCCACCCGGCGCCGTGCGCTGGTTGGCCACGAAGGCCCCGCCTTCGCCCCGCTTGCAGAAGCCCAGCGCCTCCAGCGTGAGCAGAACGGTGATCGTGAACGAGTCGTAGACCTCCACGACGTCGATGCCGTCGGGCCGCACGCCAGCCATCGCGAAGGCCTCGCGGCCGGCGATCTCGGCGGCGGTCAGGCGCGCGAGGTCGGGCATCGCGGCGATGGTCCAGTGCGTGTGCGCCTCGCCATAGCCGCGCACGTGCACCGGCTTGCGGTGACCGATGGCGCGCGCGTGCTCGGCAGTGGTCATCACGACGGCGCCGCCGCCGTCGGTGACCAGGCAGGCGTCGAGCAGGTGCAGCGGGTCCGAGATCATCGGGCTGGCCAGCACGTCGTCGATCGACAGCGGCCCGCGCATCGTCGCGGCCGGGTTCAGCGCCGCCCACTGGCGCGTGGCCACGGCGATCTCGGCCAGTTGCTGCGAGGTGGTGCCGTGCTCGTGCATGTGGCGCATGGCCGCCAGCGCGTAGCCGCCCACCGGCGTGGGCATGCCCCAGGGCGTTTCGTACTGCATCGTCAGCACGGAGGGCCGACCGGCGAGGTTGCGGCTGGCCTCGCTGCGCTGCAGGCTGCCGTAGGTGACGAGCGCCACCTCGCAGCGCCCGGCCTCGAGGGCCGTGGCAGCGTGCGCCACATGCGCCTCGAAGGCCGAGCCGCCGATGTTGGTGCCATCGACGAAGCGCGGCGCGATGCCGAGGTACTCCGACAGCGTCACCGTGGCCAGCTGGCCCGGGCCCGGCACGCCCCACATGCCGGCGGTGAGCAAACCGTCCACCTCGCGCATGGCGATGCCCGCGTCGGCCAGCGCGTCGCGTGCGCACAGCGCCTGCGCCTGCAGCACCGACATCGGCGCCGTCACCTTGCCGTCCTTCAACGGCAGGTCGGCCACGCCGACGATCACCGCCTCACGTTTGCCCATGACCGTCACTCTCCTTCACAATGGCCGTCTGCCAAACAAATGTTAGGTTGAAGTGTATGACCTCCTCACCGTCCCGGCAATCGCCCCGGCCATCTCCCCCGCTCTCCGCCGCCGTCGCACTGGTCACCGGCGCCACCGCATACATCGGCCGCGCCATCGCACTGGAGCTGGCGCGGCGCGGCGCACACGTGGTGGTCAGCGGGCGCAACGCTGCCGCCGGTCAGGCGGTGGCCGACGAGATCGCCGCCGCCGGCGGGCGCGCCGAGTTCGCTGCTGCCGACCTGACCGATCGCGCCGCGGTGCAGGCGCTGGTCGGTGGCATCGTGCAGCGCCACGGCCGGCTGGACGTGCTGGCCGCCAGCGGCGCCGGCGCGAGCAGCGACTCGCTGGCCTTCAAGCTGTTCATGGACATGAGCGGCGAGGACTTCGACACCTACATCCGCTCGCACTGGCTGGCGCGTGCACACGTCATTCAGGCGGCCGCTGCGGCCATGCGCGCCAACCAGCACGGCAAGATCGTCGCCATCGGCACCGACGCCGGCCGCGTGGCCACGGTGGGCGAGTCGTTCATCGGTGGCGCCACCGGCGGCATGATGCAGATGTGCCGGGTGCTGGCGCGCGAGCTTGGCCGCGATGGCATCCGCGTCAACGCGGTGGCCATGAGCTACATCGCCGACGCCGAGCCGCGCTGGGGCGGCGCCTCGCCGGCATTGGCCAGCCACGAACGCGGCATGCTGCAGCAGTTGAAGAAGCGCATGCTGTTCCCGGTGCACTGCGCCGACATCGCGCAGGCGGCGGCCTTCTTTGCCGGGCCCGAGTCGGACGCGATCACCGGGCAGACGCTCAGCGTCAACGGCGGGCTGAGCACCCCGGGCTGAGCGGGGCGGGTACCCGAGCGCCGGCAGCTTCGCTCAGCCGCCGTGCGCGGCCTTCACGGCTGCCCGGTCGACCGCGCCAGCGGCGGTGCGCGGCAGCCGCTCGACGAAGACCACGTGCTTGGGCTTCTTGTAGCGCGCGATGCGCTGGCCGACGAACTCGATCAGCGCCTCGCTCGCGACGCTCGTGCCCGGTCTGGCCTCGCAGACGGCCTTCACCGCCTCGCCCCACTGCGCGTCGGGCACGCCGAACACCACAGCGGCGGCCACCGCCGGGTGCTCGGCCAGGGTGCGCTCCACCTCGGCCGGATAGACGTTCTCGCCGCCCGGCTTGATCAGTTCCTTGGCCGGCGAGCGCCCCATGTACCAGAGGTAGCCGTCGGCATCCAGGCGCCCCATGTCGCCGGTGTGGTGCCAGCCGTTGCGCAAGGTGAACGCGTTGTCTGGGTCGCGCTGCCAGTAGCCCAGGAACACCATCGGCCCGCGCACGACGATCTCGCCGGTGGCACCAGGGGGCAACAGATGGTCTTCGTCGTCGACGATGGCCACGACGTGGCCGTCCACTGGAATCCCGGCGCTGCCCGGGCGTTCGGACAGGCGCGCCGTGGAGATTGAGCCCGAGGTCTCGGTCTGGCCGTAGCCGACCCAGAAGTCGGCGTGCGGGCAAGCGGCGGCAAATCGCGCCAGCGTCTCGGGCGACTCCAGTCCGCTGACCACGCGCAGCGCCTTCAGCGCCGACCCGGCCGCCGCCGCCGCGTCCAGCACGCCGGCCAGCATGGGCGGGAACGATCCCATCACGCTGCCGCCTTCGCGCTCGATCGCCTCCACGACCGCCTTCGGGTCGAAGCGCGGCATCACGATCGTGGAGCCGCCGGTCGCCTGCAGTGCCATCCACATCGCAATCCCGGCGATGTGGAACAGCGGCAGCACGCCCACATGCACGTCCTGCGGCGTCAGCCCCCAGCCCTGTGCAGCGCGTGCCGCGCCCTCGAGCAAGCCGTGGTGCGACAGCAGGGCACCACGCGCCTTGCCGCCGACGGCTGCGGTGTGGACGATCAGCAGCCCGGCGGTGTCGTCGATGACGGCCGGCGGTGGCGCAGCGCCATCCCGGTACAGCGTGGCCGCTGCCGGCCAGCCGGCCGCGTCGACCCCGGCGGAAAAGGTGCGCATGGCGGAGAGATCGGCGTTCGCCAATGACGCCAGGAGGTCGGGCGCCGCGATCACCACCCGGGGCGCGGTGTCGGCCAGCACGTGGGCCACCTCGTCGGCCGCCAGGCGCCAGTTCACCGGCACGACGATGGCGCCCAGGCGCGCAGCGGCGCCGAACAGGTCCAGGTAGAGCGCTCCGTTGTGGGCGACGATGGCGATGCGGTCGCCTGCGGACACCCCTGCGGCGGCCAGGCCGCAGGACAGCCGTTGCACACGCTGGGCGTACTCGGCGTGCGTCACGCGGACACCATCGGCTCTGTAGGCCGTGCGCTGCCCGTGGAGGCGGGCGTTGCGCTCGATGCGATCGAACAGGGTGAAGGAGCGAAGGCTCACGCGGTGCTCTCCTTGGGCGTTGCAGACGCTGCCGTGGCGCCCGCGCGGGCGGCGGGCATGGCCGTGTCGAGGAAGTCGATCAGGCTCGCCGTGAACACGTCGTTGGCGTCGCCGGCCACCATGTGGCCGGCCTGGGCCAGCTCATAGAAGCGCGCGCGCGGGAACTCGGCGCAAAAGCGCGCCGCACCGGCGGCGCTGATGACGTCGCTGCGGCCGCCCCGCACCAGCGCCACCTGCCCGCGGTAGCGCGCGAGCGAGCGCGCGAGGTAGTCCGGGTCGTTGCGGTGGCTGTGGTTCTCGTCGTTCATGAGCCGCGGATCCCAATGCCACACCCAGCGCCCGGCGGCGTTGCGTCGCAGGTTCTTGCCAAGCCCGCGCGGATGCGCCTGCACCGGCCGGCCTCGGTAGGCCGCGATGTGTTGCGCCGCATCCTCGAGCGAGGCGAACCCGTCGGGGTGGGCGCGCATGAAGCCGACGATGCGATCGACCCCCGCCGATTCGAGCCAGGGGCCCACGTCCACCAGCGCCAGCGCGGCAACGGCCGGTGCATCGGCGCGGCCAACCAGCGCCATGCCGATCATGCCGCCGAGCGACGCGCCGACGATGGCCAGCGGCGAACCGAGGCCACCGCACAGCCGCGCCACATCGGCCGCCAGTTTGTCGACGTGGTAGTCGCCCTGAGGCGACCACGCCGATTCGCCATGGCCCGGCAGGTCCAGCGCCACCGCGCGCCAGCCGGCCCGCGCCAGCGCCAGCGCCGTGCCATGCCAGGCATGGCGGGTCTGGCCCCCGCCGTGCATCAGCAGCACCGTCGGCGCCTGCTGCGGCCCGGCGACATCGGCCACCCAGGCACCGCCGTCGAAGCCCGCAAACTCGACGCGCTGCGCCCGTGCCGCAGGCGCTTCAGTTGGCGGCGCCAGGGCTCACCTCCTGCTCGAAGTCGCCGCCGCCGGCATTGCTCATCCAGCTTTCGAAGGCCGGGTAGGTCTGCGCGAAGACGGCGAGCATCTCGCGCCGGGGAATGTCGGCAAAACTGCCGCGCTCGCGGATGTATTCCATGTGGCGGCGGCCCTGCGTGTCGAACTCGTGGAAGATCGAATCGGCCGTGCCGTCGAACTCCAGCGGCTTGACGCCGGCCTTCTCGCACAACGCCAGATTGAAGGCCGGCGTCGCCTTGACCCATTGGCCGTCGATCAGCAGTTCGGCGAAGCCGTGGAACGCGAAGACATCGGTCTTCATCATCTCCAGCAGCCGCGGGCTCGTCAGGTGGTTGCGCACGTCGGCGAAGCCCAGGCGCGCCGGAACGCCCATCGCACGCGCCGACGCCGCGAGCAGCGCCGCCTTGGGCACGCAGAAGCCGCGGCCGTTGGCAATCACGTGGCTGGCCTTGAGCCCCTGCTCCGACATGTCGAAGAAGTACGGGTCGTAGCGAAAGCCGTCGCGCACCGCGTAGTACAGCCGCACGGCGATTTCGCGCGCGGGCATCGAGCTGCTCGCGTGTTCATGCGCGAAGGCCTGCACCGCAGGGTGATCGCTGTCGACGCAGCGCCCGGGCGCGAGGTAGAGGTCGGTGGAAGGGTTCGAAGCGCTGGACATGCGGGTGGACGGCAAGCGATGAAGGGCGGCGGCGCGGCACTGCCTGTTCGACGCTGCGGGCAAACCCGTAGCGCATTGCAGCGACGATACCCGGCCAAAGCGCTAGGATAGCATACCTGTCGAACATTCGTTAGTTACCTCACCTGCCAGCCGAATTGCGATGCGCCCATCGATACCCGCGTTCCCCCATCTGCTCGCCCCTCTGCAGGCCGGGCGCCACACCCTGCGCAACCGCACGCTGATGGGCTCCATGCACACTGGCCTGGAGCACGTGGATGGCAGCACGGCGCGCCTGGCCGCCTTCTACGCCGAGCGCGCGCGCGGCGGTGCCGGCCTGATCGCCACCGGCGGCTACGCCATGAACTCCGAGGCCCGGCTGGATGAGCACGGACCGATGCTGGCCACGCCCGAGCAGGCCGACGCCTTGCGCCCGATCGCCGACGCGGTGCATGCCGAGGGCGGCAAGATCGTGCTGCAGGTCCTGCATACCGGCCGCTACGCCAAGGTGGGCAATCTGGTCGGCGCCTCGGGCATCCCCTCGCCAATCAACCGCCGCGTGCCACGCACGCTGGCCACCGAGGAGGTCTGGCGCACCATCGACGACTACGTGCGCTGCGCCGAGCTGGCCGTGCACGCCGGCTTCGACGGCGTGGAGGTGATGGGGTCCGAGGGCTACCTCATCAGCCAGTTCAGCACCACCCGGTGCAACGACCGCAGCGACGAGTTCGGCGGCAGCATGGAGAACCGCCACCGCCTGCCGGTGGAGATCGTGCGGCGCACGCGCGAGCGCCTGGGGCCGCAGGCGCTGATCATGTACCGCCTGTCGGCGCTCGACCTGGTGGACGGCGGCGCGCCCGCCGACGAGGTGACCACGCTCGCCCGCGCCATCGAAGCCGCGGGCGCCGACCTCATCAACACCGGCTTCGGCTGGCATGAAGCCAAGGTGCCGACCATCGCCTACCTCGTGCCCCGCGCGGCCTTCCGCGCCGTGGGCGCGCGGATCAAGCGCGCGCTGAAGATTCCGCTGATCCTGTCCAACCGCATCAACACGCCCGAGGTCGCCGAGGACATCATCGCGTCGGGCGACGCCGACATGGTGTCGATGGCACGCCCCTTCCTCGCCGATGCCGATTTCGTGCGCAAGGCCGCGGCCGGCCGGCCGCAGGCCATCAACACCTGCATCGCCTGCAACCAGGCCTGCCTGGACTTCATCTTCACAGGCAAGCCCACGTCGTGCCTGGTGAATCCGCGTGCCGGGCGCGAGCTGGAGTTCGCCGCCATGCCGGCGCCGAAGGCGAAGCGCCGGGTTGCGGTGGTGGGCGCCGGCGCGGCGGGCCTGGCCTGCGCGGTCACGGCCGCCGAACGGGGTCACGCCGTCACCTTGTTCGAGGCCGGGCCGGCCATTGGCGGCCAGCTCAACCTGGCGCGCGCCGTTCCCGGCAAGGAAGAGTTCCATGAGCTGCTGCGCTACTTCGACACGCGCGTGGCCGAGCAGGGCGTGCAGCTGCGGCTGGGCGCGCGCCCGACCGCTGCCGAGATCGCCGCCGGCGGCTTCGACCGCGTTGTGGTCGCCACCGGCGTGCGTGCGCGCCGGCCCGACATCGCCGGCATCGACCACCCCAAGGTCGTCGGCTATGCGGAACTGCTGTCGGGGCGCCGCAGTGCGGGCCGACGCGTGGCCGTCATCGGCGCCGGCGGCATCGGCTTCGACGTCGCCGAATACCTGCTGCACGCCGAGTGCGATCCCGCGGCCCGTCCGCAGCCCCATGAACAGTCGGGTGGTGGCGGCGCAGCGAACCAGTTCTTCGCGGACTGGGGCGTCGACCTCGCCGAACACAACCCCGGCGGGTTGCGCGAGCCGCGGCGCCCCGCACCTTGGCGCACGGTGACGCTGCTGCAGCGCAGGCCCAACAAGCCCGGCACCACGCTGGGCCTCACCACCGGCTGGGCGCTGCGCGCGCGCCTGGAGCAGCGCGGGCTGAAGGCGCTGAGTGGCTGCACCTACGAGCGCATCGACGATGCCGGGCTGCACCTGCTCATCAACGGCGAGCCGCGGCTGCTCGAGGTGGACACGGTGGTGGTATGCGCCGGCCAGGAGTCCGAGGCCGGGATCGCTGACGAGCTGCGCGCACTCGGCGTGGAGCCGGCGGTGATCGGCGGCGCCGAGCTCGCGGCCGAACTCGACGCGCTGCGCGCCATCGACCAAGGCACGCGCCTGGCCATGACGTTCTGAGCTTGGAGCGCCACGACGATGGACTTCACCGACAACCGCGAGCATGAGGCGATCCGCGAGGCGATCGGCAAGATCTGCGATCGTTTCGGCGACGACTACTGGCTCGCGCACGACCGCGACGGCGGCTTCCCTTTCGAGCTGTACGACGCGCTCGCCGCCGGCGGCTGGCTGGGCATCTGCATGCCGGCCGAGTACGGCGGCAGCGGCATGGGCATCTCCGAGGCTACCGTGATGATGGCCGCCATCGCGCGTTCGGGCGCAGGCCTGTCGGGCTGTTCGTCGGTGCACATGAACATCTTCGGCTTGCAGCCGGTCGTGGTGTTCGGCACCGACGAGCAGAAGCGCCGCATGCTGCCGCCGCTGATCGCCGGCCAGCACAAGGCCTGCTTCGCGGTGACCGAGCCGAACACCGGCCTCAACACCACCAAGCTCAAGACCCGCGCCGAGCGCAGCGGCGAGCACTACGTGCTGAGCGGCCAGAAGGTGTGGATTTCCACCGCGCAGGTCGCCAACAAGATGCTGATCCTGGCGCGCACCACGCCGGTGGAACAGTGCGCCAAGCCGACGCTCGGGCTGAGCCTGTTCTATACCGACCTCGACCGCCGGTTCGTCGAGGTGCGCGAGATCGAGAAGATGGGCCGCCACGCGGTGGACTCCAACCAGCTCTTCATCGACGGCCTGAAAGTGCCGGTGGAAGACCGCATCGGCGAAGAAGGCCGCGGCTTCGAGTACATCCTGCATGGCATGAATCCGGAGCGCATCCTGATCGCCGGCGAGGCGGTCGGGCTCGGGCAGGCCGCGCTCGAACGCGCCACCCGCTACGCGCGCGAGCGCATCGTCTTCGACCGCCCGATCGGCCAGAACCAGGCCATCCAGCATCCGCTGGCGCAGAGTTGGATGGAGCTGGAAGGGGCGTGGCTGATGGCGATGCGCGGGGCCTGGAAGTACGACCAGAAGCTCGACTGCGGCGCCGATGCCAATGCCGCCAAGTACATGGCCGCGGAAGCCGGCTTCGCCGCCTGCCAGCGCGCCATGGCCACGCTGGGCGGCTTCGGCTACGCCAAGGAGTATCAGGTCGAACGTTATCTGCGCGAGATGCTGATCCCGCGCATCGCGCCGATCAGCCCGCAGCTGATCCTGTGCTTCATCGCCGAGAAAGTACTCGGCCTGCCCAAGTCGTATTGATCGACAAGCTCTCGCCCCATGACCGCTGCCACCCTGGCCTCACCGGCCGATCGAGTCGAAGAACGCGCCCTGCTGCGCGCGAGTGCCTCTGCCTTCGTCGGCAAGGAATCGCCTGCCTCCCGTTCCCGCGCCCTGCGCGGCAAGGCCCCCGGGTTCGACCTGCGGTTCTGGGCGGCGCTGGCCCAGCAGGGCTGGACCGGGTTGCTCGCGCCCGAGTCGGCCGGCGGCTATGGTCAGGGCCTGACCGAAATGGCCGAGGTGGTCTCTGCACTGTCGGCGCAGGCAGCGCCCGAGCCGGTGACCCCGGTCATCGTGTTCGCCGGGCGCCTGCTCGCCGGCTGCGGTGATTGCGCCATGGCCTTGCAGCTTCTGGAGCAGACGGCATCGGGGCAGTTGCTGCCTGCCGTGGCCTGGCAGGAGGACGCCGCCGGGGCCACCAGCTTTGACCACCAGGGCCATCCAGCCGAGCCGGCCACGGTATGCGCGCGCTCAGCTTCCGCGCTGCAGCTGAGCGGCCGCAAGCTGCATGTACGGCCCGGCGCGGGGGCGAGCGGCTACATCGTCACCGCGTCGTCTTCCGAGGGTCTGGCGCTGGTCTGGCTGCCGGCCGAAGCCGTGAGGTCAGGCAGCGAACTGCAGCGTCAGGCCGACGGCAGCTTTGCGGCCCGCCTCGAACTCGACAACGTGGTTCTGCCAGCCAGCCACCTGCTGGCCAGTGGCGAGCGGGCGCGCGCGGCCTTTGCCGCCGCCTGCGACGAGGCTCTTGTCATGGCCGGGGTGGAGTTGCTTGCCTGCGCGCGCAGGATGCTGGACATGAGCTTGGACTACCTGCGCACGCGCAAGCAGTTCGGTAAGCCGATCGGCAGCTACCAGGCCCTGCAGCACCGTGCCGTGGACCTGCTCGTGCAGCGCGAGCTGAGCAGCGCGTTGCTCGAGCACGCGCTGGCCGAGCTCGACCGCGGCATCACCGGCGACGAGCGCGCGCAACTGGCGGCGCGCGTGAAGGCACGCTGCTCGGAGGCGGCGCTGACCGTCGGACGCGAGGCGGTGCAGATGCACGGCGCGATCGGCGTCACCGACGAGCACGACCTCGGGCTGTACCTTCAGCGCGCGCTCGTGCTGTCGGCGTGGCTCGGCAACGCCGCGCAGCAGCGGCGCCGCTACGCCGCGCTGACACGACACCCTCGCGATGGTGGCAGCGCTGGCGCGGAGGGCACGGCACGATGAGCGCGTCGAGCATCGTCCGAGACTGGAACACGATGGACACCGAGGCCTTCCGTGCCGAGGTGCGCGCCTTCTTCCAGCAGCACTACCCGGAACACCTGCGCTACCCCAAGCGGCGCCTGCGCTGGGACGAGATCCGCCCCTGGACGCTGAAGCTCGCGGCCCACGGCTGGCTGGCCCCGAGCTGGCCCGCACGGCACGGCGGCATGGGGCTGGCGCCGGACAAGCTGATCGCGTTCATCGAGGAGCAAGAGCGCCACGGCGTGGCCCGCGCCCCCGACATGGGCATCACCATGGTCGGGCCGCTGCTCATCCAGCACGGCACCGACGCGCAGCGCGCCCACTACCTGCCGCGCATCCTGGCCTGCCAGGACATCTGGTGCCAGGGCTACTCGGAACCGAACTCCGGCTCCGACCTCGCCAGCCTGCGCACCGAGGCGGTGGCCGACGGCGATGACTTCATCGTCACCGGGCAGAAGATCTGGACCACGCTGGCGCAGGACGCAACGCACATCTTCCTGCTCGTGCGCACCGACAAGGCGGCCAAGAAGCAGGAAGGCATCAGCTTCCTTCTGGCCGACATGAAGAGCCCCGGCATCACGGTGCGGCCCATCCGCAACATCGCGGGCGCCGAAGACTTCTGCGAAGTCTTCCTCGACAACGTCCGCGTGCCGCGCGCCAACATCGTCGGCGAGCTGAACAAGGGCTGGACGATCGCCAAGGCGCTGCTCGGCTTCGAGCGCATCTTCCTGGGCAGCCCCAAGCAGAGCCAGTACGCGCTGTCTCGCGTCGAAGAGGCCGCGGCTGCGCTCGGGCTGCTCGACGATCCCGTGTTCAGCGACCGCTACACGCAGCTGGCGCTGGACGTGGCCGACCTGGGCACGCTCTACGCGCGCTTCGTCGAGCAGGTCAAGCGCGGCGAGGCACTGGGCCCCGAGGTCTCGATGCTCAAGATCTTCGCCACCGAAACGTACTCGCGGCTGGCCAACCTGCTGGTCGAAATCGCCGGCGCCAGCGGCGGCACGCCTGGCGACGTCCCCACCGACGGCGGCACGATCGACGTGCTCACCACCTTCTACAACGCGCGCCCGGCCACGATCTACGGCGGCAGCAACGAGGTTCAGCGCAACATCCTGGCCGGCGCGGTGCTCCAGCTTCCCAGCTGATCGCGCGCACGCCGTTCCCCATTCGTTCATCCGCACAAAGGAAACATCGCCGTGCACAAAGGCAGCATGCTGAAAGACAAGGTGGCCGTGGTCACCGGATCGGGCCGGGGCATCGGCCGCGACATCGCGCTCGAGATGGCCGCCCAGGGCGCCAGGGTCGTCGTCAACGACATCGGCGCCTCGGTCGCGGGCGAAGGCCAGGACGCGAGCCTGGGCCAGCAGGTGGTCGAGGAGATCAAGGCCCTGGGCGGCCAGGCCGCGCTGTCCACCGACAGTGTGTCCACCTCGGCTTCGGCCGGCCGCATCGTGCAGTGCGCGCTGGACAACTTCGGCCGCATCGACATCGTCGTCAACAACGCCGGCATCCTGCGCGACCGCTTCTTCTTCGCCATGTCGGAAGAAGAGTGGAAGGCCGTCATCGATGTGCACCTCAACGGCTGCTTCTACGTCTCGCGCGCGGCAGCCACGCACTTCAAGGCCCAGAACTCGGGCGCCTACGTGCACATGACCTCCACCTCGGGCCTGATCGGCAACCTGGGCCAAGCCAACTACGGCGCGGCCAAGCTGGGGATCGTCGCGCTCTCGCGCTCGATCGCCGGCGACATGAAGCGCTACAACGTGCGCTCCAACTGCATCTCGCCGTTCGCGTGGAGCCGCATGATCGGCTCGATCCCGACCGACACCCCCGAGCAGCAGGCCCGCGTGGAGAAGCTCAAGAAGCTCGACACCGCGCAGATCGCGCCGATGGCCGCCTTCCTGGCCAGCGACGCCGCGGCCGAGGTCACCTCGCAGATCTTCGCCGTGCGCGGCAATGAGATCTTCCTGATGAGCCAGCCGCGGCCCGTGCGCGGCATGCACACCGCCGAGGGCTGGACGCCCGAGACCATCGCCGAGCGTGTGTTGCCCGCGATGAAGCCCAACTTCTTCCCGCTCGAGAGCTCGGCCGTCGTGTTCTCGTGGGATCCCGTCTGAAACCGTCTTCTTCCTCTCCAGCGACTCAACAAGGACCGCATCCATGAACTACGCCGACTTCCAGTTCCTCAAGTTCGACGCCAAGCCCAACGGCGTGCTGCTGATCACCATCAACCGCCCCGAGGTGATGAACGCCACCAACGGTCGCCTGCACTGGGAGCTGACCAAGGTGTGGGGCGTCGTCAACGACGACCCCAAGACCAAGGTGGCGGTGATCACCGGCGCCGGCGACAAGGCCTTCTCGGCCGGCGGCGACCTGAACTGGATCACCAACATGGTCGGCAACGCCGAGACCATCAACAACGTGATGAACGAGGCCTCGGACATCGTCTACAACGTGATGGCCTGCGACAAGCCGGTCATCTCGGCCATCAACGGCGTCGCCGTCGGGGCCGGCCTGGCGGTGGCGATGATGGCCGACATCAGCATCATGGCCGAGGAGGCCAAGATCACCGACGGCCATGTCAAGCTGGGCGTCGCCGCCGGCGACCATGCCGCCATCTGCTGGCCGCTGCTGTGCGGCATGGCCAAGGCCAAGTACTACCTGATGACGGCCGAGTTCGTGTCGGGCAAGGAGGCCGAGCGCATCGGTCTGGTCAGCCTGTGCGTGCCGCGCGCGCAGCTGATGGACAAGGCGATGGAAGTCGCCGACAAGCTGGCCGCCGGCAGCCAGCAGGCGATCCGCTTCACCAAGCGCTCGCTCAACGGCTGGATGAACATGGCGCGACCGATCTTCGAGAGCTCGCTGGCGATGGAGATGCTGTGCTTCCTGGGCGAAGACGCCAAGGAAGGCGTCGCCGCCGTGAAGGAAAAGCGCGCTCCCAACTTCCCTTCGGCCAATCGCTGAGTTTCCAGGAGGCACCGCCATGGACTTCGCCCTGACCCAGGAACAGCGCATGGTCTACGAGTACGGCGACCGCGTGTCGCAGCGCTTCGACCATGCGTACTGGAAGAAGTACGCCGAGAAGAGCGCGCCGCCGGCCGAACTGTACAAGCAGATCACCGACGACGGCTTCCTCGGCATCATGGTGCCCGAGGCCTACGGCGGCGCCGGCCAGGGCATGACCGAGATGCTCCTGTTCATGGAGGGGCTCGCCAACAACGGCATCCCGCTGTTGAACCTGGTGGTCGGCCCGACGATGACCATGGGCCTGATGGCCAAGCATGCCAGCGAGGCCATGAAGCGCCGCCTGCTGCCGGGCGGCTGCGCGGGCGAGATCCGCTTCTGCTTCGCCATCACCGAGCCCAACGCCGGCTCGAACTCGATGGAGATCACCACGCTGGCCAAGCCCGACGGCAAGGGCGGCTTCCGGCTGACGGGGCAGAAGGTGTACATCACCGACGCCAATCACGCCGACTACGCCATGGTGGTGACGCGCACCACGCCGCGCGCCGACGTGAAGAAGAAGACCGACGGCTTCACCATCTTCATGGTCGACATGAAGAAGAAAGGCATCAGCAAGACGCTGATCCCGGTCGCCTTCCCGGTGCCCGAGACGCAGTGGCAGCTGTTCTTCGACGACGTGGCGCTGACGGAGGACGACGTGCTGGGCGAAGTCGGCAAGGGTTTCGGCATCCTGTTCGACACGCTCAACCCCGAGCGCATCATCCTGGCGGGCCTGTGCACCGGCGTCGGCCGCTTCGCGCTGAAGAAGGCGGTGGCCTACGCCAACGACCGCAAACTCTTCAACAACACGCCGATCGGCGCCTACCAGGGCGTGCAGCATCCGCTGGCCATTGCCCACAGCGAAATCGAAATGGCTTCGCTGATGGCACGGCAGGCGGCCTGGGCTTTTGACAACGGCCTGCCCAGCGGCGAGTACGCCAACATCGCCAAGTACGCCGCCGCCGAGGCCGGCATCCACGCGGTGGACGCCACCATCCAGACCCACGGCGGCAACGGCTTCACCAAGGAGTACGGCATCTACGACCTGTACGGCCTGGTGCGGCTGCTGCGCACGGCGCCCCTGAACCGCGAGATGGTGTTGAACTACATCGCCGAGCACGTGATGGGATTGCCACGCTCGTACTGAGAGAGCTGCGCGGGAGCTTCGAATGGACCATTCGCGTCGCCACTGCCTGCTCGGCGGCCTCGCCACTGCGCTGCTGCCCCGGGCCGCTGGTGCGCAGGAGCCCGCCTATCCATCCCGCCCGCTGCGCTTCCTGGTCGGCTTCGCCCCCGGCGGACCGGCCGACGGCGTGACGCGTCTGTTCGCGAGCCGCCTGCAGGCGCAGCTCGGCCAGACCGTCATCGTCGAGAACGTGCCCGGAGCCGGCAGCACGCTGGCGATCGCGCGCCTGTCGAAGATGGCCGCCGACGGCTACGCGATCGGCTTCGCGCATACGGCGTCGCTCAGCATCGGGCCGAGCCTGTACAAGAACGTCGGCTACGACCCGCTCAAGGACCTCACGCCAGTGGCCAAGGTCTGCGACTACGTCAACGTGCTGGCGGTGCGCGCCGACAGCCCCTGGCGCTCGCTGGCCGATCTGCTCGCGGCCGCGCGTGCGCAGCCCGGCGCGCTGAGCTACGGCTCGGCCGGCATCGGTTCGACCAACCACCTCAGCGGCGAACTGCTCGCGGCCAAAGCCGGCGTGAAGCTCACGCACGTGCCCTACCGCGGCACGGCGCTGGCGATCAACGACCTGATGGGCGGTGCCCTGCAGTTCGTCTTCGACGCGCCCAACAGCGCCGGGCCGCTGGCGGCCGCCGGCAAGCTGCGCCTGCTGGCCACGACAGGGCGCAGCCGCCACAAGCTCTACCCCGACCTGCCCGCCATCGCCGAGACCGTGCCCGACTATGAGTTTCGGGGCTGGATGGGTGTGGTGGCACCGCCCGGGTTGCCGCCGGCCGTTCACCAACGGCTGACGCGCGAACTGGAGTCGGCCGCCGCCGCGCCGGACACGGTTGAGCGCCTCGCGGCGCTGGGCCTGGACGTGGCTTTCGGCAGACCCCAGGAGCTGACCCGGGTCATCGGCGGCGAACTCGCGCTGTGGGGCCCGCTCATCAAGTCCCTGAACCTGACGGCGCAGTAGTGCCGATACCCGCCGGAGGCAGCACCGATGACTGACCAGCAACATCGCGAACCACTTGCAAGAGCGATGCGGCCAGCCGACGCTGGTCGAAAGCAAGCCCTGCGGCGGACCGGCGGCCTGAGCTTTGCCCCCCTCACGCTGGCGGCGAATTGATCAAGGCGGCCACAGGCCTCGACATGCTCCATGTGTCCTACCGCACCAGCGCGCCGGCCGTCGCCGACGTGTCACTGGCCGCTCCGCACATGCGCAGCTGCGCCTGTGGCCGATTGACCTGACCTTGTCGCGCCGCTTGGCCGTGTTGTCCGGGACGGCAGCGATGCCGAGGCAATGATTGTCTCGATGCGGCTTTTCCATCAATGGGTGACCAGGGCGCGGATCACGCGCCCACGGCCTAACCCAGGCAGTTGCCACCTATCTGGCGGCGACGACAAGAGGCCTACCCGGCCCGATGAGTCCGATCAATACCCCCACCATCCGGCACAGCCGGAACGAAGGAGACCCTCACCATGTTCTATCAAACGAGACTCGGATGCGCGGCCATGGCCGCCTTCTGGGTGGCCGCCGTACCAGCGCAAGCTCAGTCGACCGTTACCGTCTACGGCCTCTTGGATATCGGCCCCGCGCGTTTCAGCCGAACCACCGCCGGCGACTCGGGCATGAGCAAACTCAACTCCGACACCGGCAGTTCTTCGCGACTGGGCTTCCGCGGCGCGGAAGATCTGGGGGGGGGCTGGTCGGCCATCTTCAACCTAGAGGCACCACTCGACCCCAAGTCAGGGGCCGTCTCGGGTGGGGCCAGTTCAGGCGCTTGCAACGCGGCGGCTGGGTGTGCAGCGGCCACAGGCACGTCGTTCTGGCGCCGCAACTCGTACGTTGGCATCAGAGGGCCGTATGGCGAGATCACGGTCGGCCGCAACTACACGGCAGCCGTGATCAAGCAGGCCGACACGCTGAGCGCGACGCCCTCTGGCATCAACACCGGCATGGGAGTGACGCTGCTGTCCCAGGGCATCAGCAACGACTTCTGGAACAGCAACCAGATCCGCTACGACAGCCCCAGTTTCGGTCCGGTCAGTTTCTCCGCCCACGGTGCGCTCGGCGAAGGGGTAGTCGGACACAACGTCGGTGGCAACCTGCGCTATGACCAGGGGCCGCTGGCGGTGTCTCTGAGCCACCAGGTGGACAAGGACATCGCTGGCAAGAGCGTGAAGTGGACGATGCTCTCGGGTGCCTACAACTTCGGCAGTTTCAAGCTGCACCTTGGCGCCAACCGTGTGGACAACGGCGACGGCGTGATCGGTTTCGTTAACTCCGACCTCCGCACGGTGGGCGCGAGCTTCAAAGCCACCGAATTGCTGACGGTGGCGGCCCAGTACTGGACCGTGGAAAGAAAGATCGGTGCCGCCACGACAAGCAAGCTACTGGTGCTCAACGCCGACTATCAGCTCTCCAAGCGTTCGGCGCTGTACGTGCTGGCCGGGTTTGCCGACAACAAGGCCCTGGGCATCGCGCCGCTGTGGGGCAATGGGAACTTCTCCGGCGCCGGCAATGTCATCGTGGCCAACGATAAGGTCAACGGCCTCTCCGTGGGCATGCGCCACACATTCTGACGGCGCGCCAACTTCGAGCGTCGGGCCCGAATCGGCCGCCCAAGCCGGTTCGGGCCAAACAGGTTTGACCTTGCCCCTGAATTCCGTAGTTCTTAGCGCACTTGTTACGCGGCCTTGTTGAGTTGTTCCGCGACCCAGCGTTCCTCGTACTGCCTGGGGCTGATGTAGCCCAGGGTGGAATGTAGTCGCCGGTGGTTGTAGAAGGCCATCCAGTCGATCACCTCGTCCATGGCCTGCCGCCTGGTGGCGAACTTGAGCCCGTGCAGTCTGCCGACCTTCAGTCGCCCCCACAGGCTCTCGGTGGGCGCGTTGTCCCAGCAGTCACCCTTGCGGCTCATCGACGAGCGCATCCCGTAATCGGTCAGCGCCTTCTGGAACTCGCCGCTGCAGTATTGGCTGCCGCGGTCCGTGTGCACGATCAGCCCTGGCGGTGGGCGCCGCCGGAACCACGCCATGCGCAGCGCGTCCGTGACCAGGCTGGCGCGCATGTGCGGCTGCATGCCCCAGCCCACGATCATCCGGCTGTGCAGGTCGATGAAGGCCGCCAGGTACAGCCAGCCCTCGTCGGTGGCGATGTAGGTGATGTCGCTCGTCCACTTCGTGTTCGGCCCGTCGGCTGTGAAGTCCCTCTGCAGCAGGTCTGGCGCGATCGGCAGACTGTGCTTGCTGTCGGTGGTGACGACGAACTTGCGGCGGCCCCGCGCCGTGATGCCGTGCTGCTGCATCAGGCGTCGAACCCGCTCCTTGCCGACCCGGTGGCCCCGGGCGCACAGCTCCTTGGTCATCCTCGGCCAACCGTACTCCTGGCGGACCTCGGCATGGATGGCGCGCATGTGCGCCAGCAAGGCCTCATCGCTCAGCCGCCCCGAGCCCGGCCGGCTGGGCTGGCGCCGCTGCTGCCGACGCTGGTGCTCGAAGTACCCGCTGACGCTCACGCCCAGAACCTCGCAGCTCAGGCTCACCGGCCAGTTCTCCTTCATCGTCCGGATCCAGGCGTACTTTGCAGAACATCCTGCGCAAAGTACGCCGCCGCTTTTTTTGCGATGTCGCGCTCCATCTTCACGCGCGCCAGTTCCGCACGCAGCCTGGCCAGCTCCATCTGCTCCGGCGTCACCTGACGATCGCCCGCGCCGCCAAGCTGCCCCTGCTCGCTGCAACGCACCCAGTTGCTCAGGCTCGCCTTGGGGATGCCCAGCACCTTGGCCGTCATCCCTACCGACTGCCCCGTCTTGACCAGCCTCACGGCCTCCAGCTTGAATTCCTGCGTGTACTTCCCACGCACTTGCTTCTCGTTCATCTCGTAGCTCCTGTCTCTGATTCCATCATCAGCCAAGAACTACGTTTTTCGGGGGCAAGGTCAGTTCTCGTGGGCGATCAACGTCCCTGGAAGCCAGGCGCGCGGCGCTCTGCCATGGCCTTCACGCCTTCCTGGAAATCATCGGTCTCGAAGTGCGCGTTCTGCTCGATGCTCTCGCGCGCCACCGCCAGGCGGAACTGATCCACGAATCCAGCCCGCAGCGTCGCGCGGGTGGACTGCACGGCGATCGGCGATGAGGTGGCGATCTCCGCGACAAGCTTGAGGGCCTTCGCGCGCACCTGTGCCTGTTCAACCAGCACGTCGGCCAGGCCGACGCGCAGGGCCTCTTCGCCGCCGATGCGCCGGCCAGGGTAGAACAGCAGTCCGGCCTGCTGCGCGGCCACCAGCCGCGGCAACGTGAACGACAGGCCGAAGCCGGGGGGGAAGCCGAGCCGATTGAAGCTGACCGAGAAACGCGCCTCGGCGCAGGTGACGCGGAAATCGCACCATCGCCAGCCCCATGCCACCGCCGATGGCCGGACCATGCACCGCAGCCGCCACAGGCTTGGCGCAGGAGACGAGGCGGATCGCCTCGAAGTAAAGCGGGTTCACCGCACGCGGACTCTTCTGCGGCTGCGTGGCGTCGCGGTTGGGTAAGCGTGACCTCAAGGCCCCATTGCTCACCCGTCCGTTGCTGAGCAGCATCCACTGATCGGTGCCCCGTTTGCAGGTGTGCACTAAACCGGTAGATGCACATCATGGACGGCCAGCGAGTCACGAAGCCCCAGACCTCCCGGCGCCGGCATTCTGAAGCGTTCAAGCAATTGCTTGTCGAGCGCAGCCTGGTGCCGGGTGCGTCTGTGGCAGCCATCGCCCAGGACGCTGGGATCAACGCCAACCTCTTGTTCAATTGGCGGCGCCTGCACCTGCAGGCCCAGGCACCCGCGTCTGCCGCGCAAGCTCACGATCCGGTGCTGCTGCCGGTGACAGTTGTGGAAGAGCCACCGACCTCGACCACGAGCGGCGTGCCGCGACCCGTTGCACCTGCGCGCGCCTCGGTCGGCAGCATCGAGATCAACATCCGCGGCACGGTGATCCGCGTTCGTGGTCCCGTCGACGAGGCCGGCCTGCGCACGGTGCTGCGAGCACTGGCCAGCACCGCATGATCGGCTTGCCTGCCGGCACGCGGGTTTGGATCGTGGCCGGCCATACGGACATGCGCAAGGGCTTCGACGGCCTGGCCGCGCTGGTGCAGACGGCGCTGGCCGAGAATCCGTTCAAGGGCCACGTCTTCGTCTTCCGCGGCCGGCGTGGCGACATCATCAAGGTTCTGTGGTTCGACGGCCAGGGCCTGATGCTGCTGGCCAAGCGACTGGAACGCGGGCGCTTCGTCTGGCCGCAAGCCACGTCGCGTAGCGTGGCACTGACGCCGGCACAGTTGTCGATGCTGCTGGAGGGCATCGACTGGCGCATGCCGGTGCGCACGCACGAGCCTGAACTGGCTGCCTGAACGCGACGCACAGCCGTCCATCGATACCGTCTTCGGTGCCAGTACCGATGGCGCTGTGGACGCTCAACCGGCACAGTAGTTACCGTGCCGACGCCCGCTGCCCAGCCCCACACCATCGAGGGCCTGCTGCGCGTGATCGAGGCCCGCGACAGCGAGCTGGTGCTGCTCAAGCTGATGGTCGACAAGCTTAAGCTGCAGTTGCTGCGTCGCATGCGGGCCGAGTTCGGCACCTCCAGCGAGCAACTGGCTGCTCAGGCCACGTTCATCGAGGGCGGCACGGTGCCGATGCACAAGCCGGCGCCTGCGAAGGCTGCGGCAGCCGACGTGGCGGCCAACAACCCGCCCATCGACCGCAGCCTGCCCGCGCACCTGCCGCGCGAGCCGCATGTTCATCGGCCCGAGGCCACCGACACCCGCCATGACGCCGCCGGCCAGGCCTGCGGCTGCACCGCCTGCGGTGGGCGGTTGCGCAAGATCGGACAGGACGTGTCCGAGCAGCTGGAGTACGTGCCGGCGCACTTCAAGGTCATCCGCCATGTGCGGCCCAAGCTGGCGTGCGTGCGCTGCCAGTCGATCTTCCAGGCCGCAGCGCCCAGCCGGCCGATCGCCCGCGGCGTGGCCGGCCCCGCCTTGCTGGCGCATGTGATGGTCTCGAAGTATTGCGACCACATCCCCCTGTACCGGCTCAGCGGCATCTGCGCGCGCAGCGGCGTGTTGATCGATCGCTCCACCATGGCCGGCTGGGTCGACCAAGTCGATGCCCTGCTCGATCCGCTGGTGGTTGCGCTCGGGCGCTACACGCTGGCAGCGAAGAAGTTGCACGCCGACGACACGCCGGTGCCGGTGCTCGCGCCCGGGACGGGCAAGACCAAGACCGGGCGGCTGTGGGTCTATGTGCGGGACGACCGGCCCGCCGGCGCCAGTGAGCCGCCGGCGGCTTGGTACCAGTACAGCCCGGACCGCAAGGGCGAGCATCCGCAGGCTCACCTGCACGACTACTGCGGCATCCTGCAGGCTGATGCCTATGGCGGCTGGACGCGGCTGTACGCCACTGGCCGAGTGATGGAAGCGGCCTGCTGGGCTCATGCCCGCCGACCGTGGTGGGACTTGTACCTCAGCACCGGCAGGGCAGAGGACTCGATCGCGGCCCAGGCGCTGCGGCGCATCGCCGCGCTGTACGCGGTGGAAGCCGACATCCGCGGCCAGCCGCCTGACGTGCGCCGCAATCAGCGTCAGGCCCGGGCCGGACCTCTGCTGGAAGAGCTGCACGCCTGGCTGACCGATCTGGTGGGCAGGGTGTCGGCGAAGTCGGCGCTGGCGCAGGCCATCGGCTACAGCCTGACGCGCTGGCAGGCGTTGACCCGCTACGTCGACGACGGCAGCATCGAGATGGACAACAACGCCGCCGAACGCGCGTTGCGCGGTGTGGCACTCGGACGCGGCAACTACCTGTTCATGGGCTCGGACGCGGGCGGGCAGCGCGCGGCGGCGATCTACAGTCTGGTCGAGACAGCCAAGCTCAACGGGCTCGACCCGGAGGCGTACCTGCGCGAGGTGCTCGGCCGCATCGCAGACCATCCGATCAACCGCATCGAAGAACTGCTGCCGTGGAATCTGGCTGCTGCGCTCGCCGCGACATCCCAGTCGACACGCAGGGCAGCCTGAGGCCATGGCCGCCAGTCGAATTACCAAGCTGCCCACTGGGCTGCTGCAACTGCGCATCGACCTGAAGCACACCAAGCCGAAGGTGTGGCGTCGGCTGCTTGTGCCCCAGGGCATCACCCTGCTGAAGCTGCACCTGGTCATCCAGGCCGCCTTCCAGTGGGGTGGCTACCACCTGCATGAATTCGACGCAGCCGGCGAGCGCTTCGGCACTCCCGACCCCGACTACGACGACCCAGGATCATTGCGCAGCGAGCGCACCCGGCTGACCACCGCCGTCACGCCGACCGGATGGATCGACTACCTTTACGACTTCGGCGACAGCTGGGATCACAGGGTGAAGATCGAGCGCGTACTGCCTGCGCTTGGCATTGACGTGCCGACCTGCCTCGACGGCGGCGGAGCAACGCCCCCGGAGGACTGCGGTGGCATCGACGGCTATGCGGAGTTCGTGGCCGCCATGCGTGATCCCGCACATCCTGAGCACCAGACCCTGCGCGAGTGGAGCAGGTGCGACAGCTGGGATCCGGAGCAGTTCGACATCGATGCGGTGAACCAGCGCCTCGCTGACCTCAGGCGCTGAGCGGCGTCAATAGGGCCCTGGGGCCGCGCTTACGCGGTTGGCGACGTTGGCGCAGGCGCAGAACGAACTGCCCTGCGCGCACAACCCAATGGCGCGGCAGCGCGGGTCGGCCTTGAGCGACTAGAACGCGTCGGCGATGCCCTGGATCATCGGGATGTCGAAGAAGTTGTGCGACGGCCGGCGGCTCTCGACCAGTGCCGCGTTGCCTTCGAAATCCACGCCCACGATCGGACCGCCCGCAGTGTCGTTCATCGTCGCTTCTTGCTGCTGACGTTGGGGCCATCCTAGCCCAGATGCGCACGTTACCTAACAACTGTTTGGCTATACTGGGCGGCGCCACTTCGGCCACTTCGAGGAGCTCGCTCATGAGCAACGACCGCATGCCGACCATCGCCGATGCGCTTGGCGGCTTCGCCGCGTCGCTGCGGCCGGACGACATTCCCGAGCCCGTGCGCGAACGCGCCCGCCACCTGATCCTCGACGCCGTCGGCATCGCCCATGCGTCCACGCACTACGAGTTCGCGCACCGCTCGCTGTCGGCGGCGCAGGAACTGTCGGGCGGCGGCGGGACCACGCCGGTAATTGCGCTGACCGCGCGCCTGGCACCGCGCGACGCGATGCTGATGAACGGCCTGCTGATCCACGGCCTCGACTACGACGACACGCATGCTGCGGGGGTGATCCATGCCACCGCCAGCACCTTCCCGTGCGCGCTCGGCACCGCCGCGCTGGCCGGCGCGGACGGCGAAGCGCTGCTGGCCGCCTACGTGGCCGGCATGGAGGTCGGCGCGCGGCTCGCCTCGGTGGCCAAGGGCGGCTTCCATCAGGTCGGCTTCCACCCCACAGGCCTGGTCGGGGCGTTCGCCTGCACGCTCGTCGCCGGGCGCCTGCTCGGGCTGAACGCGGCGCAGCTCGCCTCCGCCCAGGGCATCGCGCTGTCGATGGGCTCGGGCAGCCTGGAGTTCCTGCAGGACGGCGCCTGGACCAAGCGCATGCACCCGGGCTGGGCGGCCGGCGCCGGGCTCACGGCGGCGACGATGGCGCGCCATGGCTTCGTTGGCCCCAGGCAGGCCTACGAGGGCCGCTTCGGCCTCTTCAACAGCCACCTCGGCCCGCTCGCGCGCGACGGCGACCTGGGCCTGGCCACCGCCGGCCTGGGCGAGGTGTGGGAACTGGCCAAGGTGAACGTCAAGCCGCTGCCGGCATGCCACTTCACGCACGCCTGTGCCGATGCGGCGGCGATCCTGCGCGAACGTCACGGCCTGCGCCCGCAGCAGATCCGCAGCGTGCGCGCGCTCGTGCCGGCCGAGGTGGTGAAGACGGTGTGCGAGCCGGTGGCCACGAAGAAGCGCCCGCAGAACAGCTACGACGCGCAGTTCAGCATCCCCTACATCGTGGCGACCGCGCTGATCCGCGGCCGCTTCGGCCTGGCCGAGCTGGACGAATCGGCGCTGCGCGACGAAGCCACGCTCGCGCTTGCTGCCAAGGTGGAGTACGAGGTGGACTCCGACTCGCCGTTTCCCAAGTACTACTCGGGCGAGGTCATCGTCACGCTGGACGACGGGCGCGAACTGCGCCACCGCGAGCATGTCAACCGCGGCGGCGAGGAACGCCCGATCACGAATGCCGACGTGGTGCGCAAGTACGACGAGAACATGGCGCTGGTGGCGTCGCCGGCGCGTGCGGCGCAGGTGCGCGAACGGGTGCTCGCGATCGGCAAGGGCTGCGCCGCCGCCGAGCTGCAGGCCGGACTCGCGGCACGCGGATGACGCCCACGATGGACGCTGGCAACGAAACCGACGGCGCGATCCTCGACGCGATCGACCGCTTCCTGCGTGTCGAGGTGCGGCCGCACGTCAAGCGGCTGGAGCAGGCCGACGAGTACCCGACGGCGATCGTCGAGGGCATGAAGGCGATGGGCCTGTTCGGCTGCATCATCCCGGTCGAGTACGGCGGCCTGGGCCTGAGCACCGCCACCTACGCGGCGGTGGTGGCGCGCATCGCGTCGGTGTGGATGTCGCTGTCGGGCATCATCAACTCGCACCTCATCATGGCCGCCGCCGTGCTGCGCAGCGGCACCGAGGAGCAGAAGCGCGAACTGCTGCCGCGCTTCGCCAGCGGCGAGCTGCGCGGCGGCATCGGCCTGACCGAGCCCGACGCCGGCACGGACCTGCAGGCCATCCGCACCCGCGCCGTGCGCGACGGCGACCACTACGTCGTCAACGGCAACAAGACCTGGATCACCAACAGCGGCCAGGGCGGCTGCATCGCGCTGCTGGTCAAGACCGACCCCGAGGCCGAGCCGCGCCACAAGGGCATGAGCCTGTTCATCGCCGAGAAGGGCCCGGGCTTCATCGTCTCGCGCAAGCTGAAGAAGCTCGGCTACCGCGGCATCGACACCTGCGAGCTGCGCTTCGACGACTACCGCGTGCCGGCCTCGCGGCTCATCGGCGGCGTCGAGGGCCGCGGGCTGCAGCAGGTGCTATCGGGCCTGGAACTCGGGCGCATCAACGTCGCCGCACGCGGCCTGGGCGTGGCCACCGCGGCGCTCACCGACGCGGTGGCCTACGCGCAGCAGCGCAAGACCTTCGGCAAACCGATCTGCGAGCACCAGGCGATCCAGCTCAAGCTTGGCGAGATGGGCACGCGCGTGGAGGCGGCCAAGCTGCTGGTGCAGTCGGCCGCGCGCGCCTACGACCGCGGCGAACGCTGCGACATGGAGGCGGGCATGGCGAAGTACTTCGCCACCGAGGCGGCGATGGAGAACGCGCTGGAATGCATGCGCATCCATGGCGCCTACGGCTACTCGCCGGAGTTCGACGTCGAACGCTACTTCCGCGACGCTCCGCTGCTGTTGATCGGCGAAGGCACCAACGAGATGCAGCGCATCATCATTGCGCGCCAGTTGATCCAGCGGCATCCGGTGTGACGCATCGCCCGGGCATCGCAGCGGCCGTGATCGCCATGCTGGCGGCGCAGGCGCTGATGTCGGCGGCTACCGTGGCCCTGCCGGTGCTGGCGCCGAAGGCGGCTCCGGATCTCGGCGTGCCCGCGGCCTGGGTGGGGCTGTTCGTGGCGCTGGTGTACGGCAGCAGCATGGTGTGCGGCCTGGCCGGTGGCTCGCTGCTGCGGCGCTGGGGCGCCGTGCGGACCAGCCAGGCCAGCCTGCTGTGCGCTTGCGCCGCGCTGCTGCTGGTGGCGGTGCCCCATCCGCTGGCTACCGCGGCCGGCGCCCTGGTGCTGGGCCTGGGCTACGGTCCACTGAACCCGGCCAGTTCGCACCTGCTCGATCGCGTGGCGCCACCGCAGCGCCGTGCCACGATCTTCTCGATCAAGCAGACCGGCGTGCCGTTGGGCGCGGTGCTGGCCGGCGCGCTGCTGCCCTCGCTGGCGCTGGCGGCCGGCTGGCCGGCGGCGATGGCAGCGCTGGCCGCAGCCTGCGTGATGCTCGCGGCGCTGCTGCAGCCGCTGCGCGCGGGGTTCGACGATGACCTGCAGCCGCACGCTCCCGTGCGTCTTTCTGACCTGGCGCAACCGGCGAAGCATGCGTGGGACGATCGCCCTGGCTGGCTGTTGGCCGCCAGTTCGTTTTGCTTCGCGGCTCTGCAGCTGTGCCTGGGCACCTACCTGGTGACCTACCTCACCAGCCAGATGGGCTACGACCTCGTGCTCGCCGGCCTGGTGCTCGCCGCAACCCAGGCCGCCGGGGTCGCCGGCCGCCTGGTGGCCGGCGCCTTGGCCGACCGGCTGGGCGCGCGGCCCGTGATGGCGGGCATGGGCCTGTCGATGGCGGCCTGCGCGTTCGCCAGCCCAGGCGCCGGCGCGTGGCCGATGGCGGCCATGCTCGCGCTGTACATGCTGTTCGGCGCCAGCGCCATCGGCTGGAACGGCGTCTATCTGGCCGAGGTGGCGCGGCGGGCACCGCCGGGCGGCGTGGGCATGGCCACGTCGGCGGCGCTGGTCGTCACCTTCGCCGGCGTGATGGCAGGCCCCGCGATCTTCAGCGCATTGCTCCAGGTGGGCCTTTCCTATGGCAAGGCATTCATGGTCATGGGGCTTCCCGCGCTGGTGTGCGGCCTGCGCCTTGCGCGAACCGCGGTCAGGGGCTGACCGACGTCTCTCGTGTGCAAATGAAGTCACCCAGATCGGCGTCGTGCGCCGCTTGCCAGTAGTCCACCAGCCGCCAGGGCAGCACCGTGAAGACGCGGCCGTGGCGGTTGCGGTAGTAGGTGGACATGCCGGGATGCGACCAGATCAGCGTCTCGTGTTCGGCATCAAAGCGGCGCTGGTAGTCGTGAAGCACCTCCGGGCGCACGTCGATCGCACCGACCCCCTGCTCGGCCATGCGCACCAGGCACGAGGTGATGTAGCGCGCCTGGCACTCGGACTGGAAGGTGATGCTGCCGCCGTGGCCTGAGGAAGTTCCCGGCCCGATCATGCAGAAGAAGTTGGGGAAGCCGGGCACCATCAGGCCGAGGTAGGCGCGCAGGTCATCGTCACCCCAGGCCTGCGCCAGGCTGCGCCCGCCGCGACCGATGATGCCCAGGCGCGCCGCCATCTCGGTGAGCTTGAAGCCGGTGGCATAGACGATCACGTCGGCCTCGCGCAGCGTGCCGTCGGCGGTCTCGATGCCGGCGCCGCGGATGCGCCGGATCGGTTCGGTCACCAGTTCAACGCCGGGCTTCCTCAGCATGCGGTACCAGTCGTTGTCGAGCAGGATGCGCTTGCCGTAGGGCGGATAGTCCGGGATGCACTTGGCCAGCAGGTCGGGCCGGCCATCCAATTCGGCGTGGATGAAGTCGGTCAGTTCACGGCGGTGGCGGTCGTTGACTGCGTTGACTGCGCGCTGCGGGTGCGGCCAATCCGGATCCTTCTTCAGCGTCTTGAGCAAACCGTCGCCGTAGCGCCAGAACATCGTGAAGCGGAACCACTCGGCGTAGTACGGCACGTGTGCCAGCAGCCACTGCGCCTCGGGCCCGATCGGATCCCGATAGCCGGGAATCGGGCGCGCCCATTGCGGCGAGCGCTGGTAGATGGCCAGCGAGCGCACCGAGTCGGCGATCTCCGGCGCGAGCTGCATCACGGTGGCACCGGTGCCGACGATGGCCACGCGCCGGCCCTCGACCTTCAAGCCCTCGGGCCAGTTCGCCGAGTGGAAGCTCTCGCCCGCGAACGTGCCGGCACCTTCGATGCGCGGCAGCTGCGGGTCGCTCAGCTGGCCGATGGCGCTGACGAGGACGCGAGAGCGCAGCTCGCTGTCGCCTTCCGGCCCGCGCAGGCGCGCGACCCACTGCTGCGCCTCCTCGTCCCAGGTGGCGCCCATCAACTGGGTCGATAGGCGGATGTGCCGTCGCAGGCCCAGCGCCTCGACCACCTCACGCAGATAGGCCAGCACTTCCTCGCGGCGCGAGAAGTAGCGCGGCCACAGGAAGCGGGGCCCGAACGAGAACGAGTAGGCGTGGTTGGGGGTGTCGACCCCGCAGCCCGGATAGCGGTTGACGAACCACGCACCGCCCACGTCGCCGGCCATCTCGACGATGGTGAACGGCACCCCCAGCTCGATCAGACTGGTGCCCAGGGCGATGCCACTGACGCCGGCGCCAATGATCAACACATGGTCGTCTCGTCCCGCGGGGCGCGCCACGTTCGCCGGCCAGCCAAGCCGCCTTGGCACCAGCGCCATCTCCTCGCGCGTGAGGCGCGCGTACTCGGGCGGCACGCTCTCGCCCAGACAGACCGACATCATGCGCTGCATCAGCGCGTCGCCGGGGTCGTGGATCGCGGGCGGGGCACCGGTCGAGAGCGCTTGCACCGCGGCCGCCCGGATGCGCCGCTGCACCTCGGGCGCAAGCCCCGCGGCCGGGTCTGCGACCAGGTTCACGTCGCGCCGTGGGCAGAACGGCGGCTCGAGCCAGCCCAGATCGCCGCTGGCGTGAACCAGCACCATGAGCAGCACGCGCAGATCGGCAGCCGCCACGGCGCCTTCGAGCTGCTGATGGTCGATTCCCGCTCCGGTCATGGTGCTCCCAAAGCCCTTCAGCCACGGTTGGCACAAGGTAGCACATTCTATTTCCAACTAACAGCCGTTAGGGCATTTCCGCATGGAGCTGCGCGCGCGCGCTCCTTACATTGCGCCGGCACCCGCCCGACCGTCGGCGCGGGCCGACCCCAGGAGCACGTCCACCATGATCAGAGCCCTGCTCGCCTTCGTCGCCGCGCTGACGCTGGCCGGCCCGTCGCTCGCCCAGACGGCAGCCACAAGCTACCCCAGCAAGCCGATCCGCTTCATCGTGCCCTACGCCCCGGGCGGCAGCACCAGCTACGTGGCGCGCCTGGTGGGCGCCAAGCTGACTGAGGCCTGGGGGCAGCAGGTGCTGATCGACAACAAGCCCGGCGCGAACACCGTCATCGGCACGGAGGCGCTGGCCAGGTCGGCGCCCGACGGATACACCATCTCGCTGGCTGCCTCGACGCACGTGACGGTGCCGCACCTCGTGTCCAGCCTGCCCTTCGATGCGCTGCGCGACTTCACGCCGGTGGCGAGCCTGGTCACGACGCAGCTGGTGCTGGTGGTGCATCCGTCAGTGCCCGCATCCAATGTGTCGGAATTCATCGCGCTGGCCAAGGCCAAGCCGAACGAACTGAACTTCGCGGCAGTGGGCACCGGCAGTTCGACCCACCTCGCCGGCGAGTACTTCAAGAGCGTGACGGGGGTGAAGATGCAACATGTGCCGTACAAAGGCACCGCACCGGCGCTGACCGACCTGATCGGTGGCCAGATCCAGCTCAATTTCGACACGCCGGTGACTTCGATTCCGCACATCAAGTCGGGGCGCCTGCGCGCCCTGGCGATCACCGGCAACAAGCGGCTTGCCACCCTGCCCGACGTGCCCACCTTCGCCGAGGCCGGGCTGCCGGCCTACGACTTCCAGCTCTGGTTCGGCGTGCTCGCACCCGCGGGCACGCCGCGCCCGATCGTCGAGAAGCTGTCGGCCGAGATCGCGCGCATCCTCGCCATGCCGGACGTGAAGCAGCAGCTGGCGGAGCAGGGCCTGGACACCGCGTACCGGTCTTCGGCCGAATTCGATGCGCTGCTGCGGGCCGACCACGAGCGCTTCGGCAAGCTCATCAGGTCGGCGGGCATCAAGATCGAGTAGACCCAGGCCATAGGCCATTTCGTCACCGTGCATTGCTCTAACAAGCGTTTGGTCGATATACTCCAAGGACGGCCCGCCGCATGCGCGGCGCAAACCAACAGCGAAAGGTTGACGACATGGATCTCGAACTCAAGGACAAGTCGGTCATCGTGACCGGCGGCGGCTCGAACATCGGCCGTGCCATCGTGCTGGCCTTCGCCGCCGAAGGCGCACACCTGACCATCGGCGACATCGACATCGCGCAGGCCGAGAAGACGGCCGAGTTCGCGAAGAAGCTCGGCGCCGCCTCGGCCCAGGTGGTGAAGACCGACGTCACGCAGCTCGACCAGGTACAGGCCATGTTCAAGGCCGCCACCGACAAGCACGGCCGTGTCGACGTGCTGGTCAACAACGTCGGCTGGGACAACCTGATGTTCTTCACCCAGACCACGCCCGAGTTCTGGCGCAAGGTCATCGACATCAATTACGTCGGGGTGCTGAACTGCACGAAGACCGCGCTGGACGTCATGGTCAAGCAGAACAGCGGCGCCATCGTCTCCATCAGCTCCGACGCCAGCCGCCAGGGCGAGCCACGTGAGGCCGTCTATGGCGGCGTGAAGGCCGCGGTCAACAGCTTCATGAAGACCATCGCCAAGGAGAACGGGCGCTTCGGCATCCGCTGCAACGTGGTCTGCCCGGGCGTGACGATCCCCTCCAGCGCCGACGAAGTGGGCGGCAGCAGCATGTGGACCAATGCCGACAGCATGTTCTCGCCCGAGCAGATCGAGAAGGCCGCCAAGGCGATGCCGTTGCGCAAGGTCGGCCGCCCGCAGGACGTGGCCAACGCCGTGGTGTTCCTCGCCTCGGGCAAGGCCGGCCACGTGACCGGCCAGGTACTCAGCGTCTCCGGCGGCTACAGCATGATCGGCTGAACCGGGGGCTGCAACGATGAATTACTCCGACATCCTCTACGAGGAACGCGACCAGATCGCGACCATCGCGATCAACCGCCCCGCGGTAATGAACGCCTTCCGCGGGCAGACGATCGAAGAGATGCTGCACGCCATGATGAAGGCGGGCTGGGACAAGAAGATCGCCGCCATCGTGATCACCGGCACCGGCGACCGCGCCTTTTGCACAGGCGGCGACCAGTCGGCGCACTCCGGCCAGTACGACGGCCGTGGCACGGCCGGCCTGCCGATCGAGGAACTGCACAGCGCCATCCGCGACGTGCCCAAGCCCGTGATCGCCCGCGTGCAGGGCTTTGCCATCGGCGGCGGCAACGTCATCGCCACGCTGTGCGACATGACCATTGCCTCCGACAAGGCGGTGTTCGGCCAGGTCGGCCCCAAGGTCGGCTCGGTCGACCCCGGCTGGGGCACGGCCTACCTGGCCGCCGTGGTCGGTGAGAAGAAGGCGCGCGAGATCTGGTACATGTGCCGCCGCTACAGCGCGCAGGAAGCGCTGGCCATGGGCCTGTGCAACGTGGTGGTGCCGCACGAGCTACTCGACGCCGAAGTGGCCAAGTGGGGCCGCGAGCTGGTCGAGAAGAGCCCCACCGCGATCGCCATCGCCAAGCGCTCGTTCAACGCCTCCACCGAGCACATCCGCGGCATCGGCAGCCTGGGCATGCAGGCGCTGAGCCTGTACTACGACACCGACGAATCGAAGGAAGGCGTGCGCGCCTTCCTCGAGAAGCGCAAGCCCGACTTCCGCAAGTTCGCCGGCGGCTGAACTGCAACGAGTGCAATCGGCATGCTCGCACTGACCAATGTCCAGATCGTCTACGACAACACCATCGAGGCGGTGCGCGAGGTGTCGCTCATGCTCGGCAAGGGCCGCATCGTGGCGCTGCTGGGCGCCAACGGCGCCGGCAAGTCCACCACGCTGAAGGCCATCTCCGGCGTGCTGTATCCGGAAGACGGCGAGGTCAAGGCCGGGCAGATCAGCTTCGAGGGCCGCCCGCTGGCCGGCATGGCGCCAGACCGCATCGTCCGGCAGGGCATCGTGATGGTGCCCGAGGGACGGCGGCTGTTCGACCAGCTCACGGTCGAAGAGAACCTGCTGATGGGCGGCTACACGCGCAGCGCTGCCGACTCGCGCCGCGGCCTGGAGCGGGCCTACGCCCTGTTCCCGCGCCTGACCCAAAAGCGAACGACGGTCTCGGGCTACCTCTCCGGCGGCGAGCAGCAGATGGTGGCAATTGGCCGTGCGTTGATGTCCGAGCCCAAGGTGCTGATGCTCGATGAACCCACGCTGGGCCTGGCGCCGCAGATCTGCGAGGAGATCTTCAGCATCGTCACGAAGTTGCGGCGCGACAGCGGTGTGAGCATCCTGCTGGTCGAGCAGAACGCCCAGGCTGCGCTGGCCGTGGCCGACGAGGGCTACATCATGGAAAACGGACGCATCGTGCTCGACGGCCCCGCCGACAAGCTGCTGCGCAACGAGGATGTGCGCGAGTTCTACCTTGGCTTCGCGGAAGGCGGCACGCGCAAGAGCATGCGCGACGTCAAGCACTACAAGCGCCGCAAGCGCTGGTTGTCCTGAGGTCCGCATGCACGACGACAGCCTGCTCAGGGTCGAAGGCCTCACCAAGCGTTTCGGCGGTGTCGAAGCGGTTTCTGGCGTCAGCTTCCATGTCCGCCGCGGCGAGATCTACTCACTGATCGGCCCCAACGGCGCCGGCAAGACGACCACGTTCAACATGATCAGCGGCATCGTGCCCCCATCGGGTGGCACGGTCCGCTACGACGGTCGGGAGATCACCCGCCTGCCCTCGCATCGCATGCCGGCGATCGGCATCGGGCGCACTTTCCAGAACCTGGCCGTGTTCAAGCACGCCACCGTGGTGCAGAACCTCCTCGTGGGGCGTCACACCCACATGCGCACCAACGTCTTCGACGCCGCCTGGTTCCTCGGCCGCGCGCGGCGCGAGGAGCTGGAGCACCGCCGAAAGGTGGAGGAAATCATCGACTTCCTCGAGATCGAGGACATCCGCGACATGCCGGTGGGCGCCCTGTCGTACGGCATGCAAAAGCGCGTCGAACTCGGCCGCGCGCTGGCCACCGAGCCCAAGCTGCTGCTGCTCGACGAGATGGTTTCCGGCATGAACACCGAGGAGACCGAGGACATCGCGCGCTTCGTGCTCGACATCCGCGACGAGCTCGGCGTCACCGTGCTGATGGTGGAACACGACATGGGCATCGTGATGGACATCTCCGACCGCGTCTGCGTGCTGAACTTCGGCCGCAAGATCGCCGAGGGCACGCCGGCGCAGGTCTCGGCCGACCCGGCGGTGATCGAGGCCTATCTGGGCGGGGCGAAGGCCGCATGAGCTTCACCAGCGACAGCGGCCTGGACGCCGCGCTCGACAACGGCGAGCACACCCTGCCCAAGCTGCTGCAGCACTGGGCACGCACGACGCCCGACGCACTGGCACTGCGCGAGAAGGACCTCGGCATCTGGAACCGGATGACCTGGGCCGACTACCACGACGCCGCGCGGCGCTTCGCGCTCGGCCTGCTGAAACTGGGCTTCCGGCGCGGCGAGCGCCTGGCCATCGCCAGCGAGGACACGCCGCAGTGGATGTTCGCCGACCTGGGCACACAGGCCGTCGGCGGCGTGGTGGTCGGCATCTACCCCACCAACCCCTGGCCGGAGCTGCAGTACATCGTCCACCACTCCAACAGCCGCTTCGTGGTGTGCGGCGACCAGGAGCAAGTCGACAAGGTGCTGGACGCGATGAGCAGGCACGAGGTCGGCCTGCCCGACGTCGCCAAGATCATCGCTGTGGACATGAAGGGCATGCGCGGCTACCCGCGCGACAAGCTGCTGTCCTTCGACGAGGTGCTCGAGCTGGGAGATCAATACGCCGCCGAGTCGCCGGAGCAGGCGCGTGCCTTCGATGACGGCATCGCCGCGACGCAGCCCGACGACACCTGCATGCTGGTCTACACCTCGGGCACCACCGGGCCGCCCAAGGGCGCGATGCTGTCGCACCGCAACCTGCTCGTCACCACCGACAAGCTGCGCCGCTGTTTCGGCCTGGACCGCCACAACATGGAAGTGCTGTGCTACCTGCCGCTGTGCCACGTGGCCGAGCGCGCCTTCTCGACCGTGATGCACATGATGACCGGCGGCGTGGTCAACTACGCCGAGTCGATCGACACCGTGGCGGCCAACCTGCGCGAAATCGCGCCTAAGGTGTTCCTTGGCGTGCCGCGCATCTGGGAGAAGCTGCAGCAGGGCATCCTGATGCGCATGCAGGACGCCACGCGCCTGCAGCGCTGGGCTTTCGCGCGCTGCTTCGAGTCGGGCAAGGCGCTGTTCGAGCGTGTCGAGCAGCGTGGCGGGCAGCGCACGCTGGCCGACCGGCTGCAGTTCGGCCTGCTGTGGCTGCTGATGTTCCGCAACCTGCAGAAGTTCGTCGGGCTGGACCGCATGCGCTGCGGCTTCTGCGGCGGCGCCAGCGTCTCGCCCGAGGTGCTGAAGTTCTTCCGCATCCTGGGCTTGCCTGTCTATCAGGTGTACGGCATGACGGAATCGGGCGGCGTGATCTTCCACCAGCACGCGAAGGCCGAGCGCCTGGGTGCCACCGGCACCCCGATCGAAAGCCTGAACTGGAAGATCGCCGAGGACGGCGAGCTGGTCGTCAAGCACCCGGCCGTCTTCAAGGGCTACATCCACGACAACAACGCCACCGCGCTGACGGTGCAGGACGGCTGGCTGCACACCGGCGACATCGTGGCGCTGGCACCCAACCAGGAGTTGGTGATCGTCGACCGCAAGAAGGCCATCATCATCACCAGCGGCGGCAAGAACATCTCGCCCTCCGAGATCGAGAACGCGCTGAAGGACAGCCTGTACATCCGCGAGGCCATCGTGCTGGGCGACGGGCGGCACTTCCTCTCGGCGCTGGTGCAGATCGACTACGACACCGTCGGCAAGTGGGCACAGGAGAAGCGTCTGGCCTTCACCACCTACCGCAGCCTGTCGCAGCTGCCCGAGGTGCGCGAGCTGGTCGACATGGAGGTGCGGCGCGTGAACAAGCTCTTCGCGCGGGTGGAGAACATCCGCAAGTTCCTCATCCTCGAGAAGGAACTCGACCACGACGACGGCGAGCTGACCGCCACGCAGAAGGTGCGCCGCAACATCATCGGCAAGAAGTTCGCGCGCGAAATCGAACTGATCTACGGCGGGGGCACGGCCTGATGGACTACTTCATCCAGCTGCTGGTCTCTGGAATCGCCGTGGGCCTGGTGTACGGCTTCATCGGCATGGGCTTCGCGATGATCTTCCGCGCCACCGGCGTGGTGAACTTCGCCCAAGGCGAATTGATGATGCTGGTGGCCTACATCGGCTTCACGCTGGTGGGCACCTTCAAGCTCGGCTTCTGGGCGCTGCTGCTGGCGTCGATCGGGGTTTCGGTGTTCATCGGCCTCCTGGTCGAGGTGCTGCTGATCCGCCCGATGCTGGGGCAGCCGGTGTTCTCCACCGTCATGGTGACGATCGGCCTGGCCGTCATCATCCGCTCGGTGGTGGTGCTGATCTGGGGTGCCGACCCGATGCCGCTGGCGACCGGGCTGTCCACCACACCCGTCCGCATCGGGCCGGCAGGGCTGTATCCGGCGCAGCTCTACGCGCTGGGCATCATGGCCTGCGTGGTCGGCGGGCTGTGGGCGTTCTTCCGCTTCTCGCGCACCGGCATCGCCATGCGCGCCACCGCCAACCTGCAGACGACGGCGCTGCTGATGGGCATCAACGTCAAGCGCATCTTCGCGTTGTCGTGGGCGCTGTCGGCGGGGCTGGCGGCCATCGCCGGTGTGCTGGTGGGGGTGATCTACGACCTCAACCCGGGCATGTGGCTCACGGGCTTGCGCAGCTTCCCGGCGGTGATCCTCGGTGGGCTCGATTCGGTGTTCGGCGCTGCGCTGGGCGGGGTGCTGATCGGCGTGGCAGAGAACCTGTCGGAAGGCTACATCGGCCGCGGCATGAAGGAAATCGCCGGCTTCGTGCTGATCCTGGTGGTTCTGATGGTCCGGCCCTACGGCCTGTTCGGCAAAGCCGAGATCGAGCGAGTCTGATG
>Ga0255210_1000093_pt1 | contig 43071 bp, 40 predicted proteins | sample Miss_Yuk_RepA_8d_FD_188422 | JGI IMG/M metagenome (GOLD analysis project Ga0255210, IMG submission 188422) | Freshwater microbial communities from Mississippi River, Louisiana, United States - Miss_Yuk_RepA_8d | ecosystem: Environmental > Aquatic > Freshwater > River | place: USA: Louisiana...
GAAATGCTCCCGTCACAGGCCGGATATACGAGTGCAAGTGTTTCAGCCGAACCAGATCAAAAAATCTCACGCAAAGTGGGGGAGTCCATATACGTTCATGGAGCCATCGCAACAAGGAGCACCGACATGACCACCCTCACCGAAATCGAAGCCCAGTACAACGATCAGAATGCACTGGACGCCCTGATCACCGCCAGAAAAACACTGAAGTCTGCAATGTGTGAACTCGATCGGTACATCAGCCGCCTTGAGGGAGGAGCCTCCCCTGCCGACAAAGCCAGCGTCATGAATTGGGCGCTCAACCACCTCGCCTGCAACATCATCCCGAATCTGCGCCTGGACCTGATTGCCAACGCACAGGCCCAATACACACGCGCAGCCCAGATCGAACGGAGTGCAGCATGATTCCCACCACACAAAACGAAGCCTGGGGATTTTGGGGAACGATGGGCGGTCATGCCAGCGTGGCCTGGCCTGTTGCCATGCAACAGATCGCCGAGATCACAGGCGAACCTCCTGAATCGGTCCGAGCATTTCTGGACAGCAAGCAAGGCAGACACTTTGCCGACTCGGTGAAGGACGGTCTGGCCGGTGGCCTTGAAATCAATGCAGCCGTTGCCCAAGCCATCGCCAAGTGGATGGATTGGAAAATCGGTCGCATCACCGCCAGGGAAACAGGCATCCCAAGAGGCCTGCCCTACCTGACCGGATTTGTGATTCACTGTGGCTTGGATGAGGTCTGTTACTGAACCACAGGCTCGGTATTTTTGGATGTAGCGGCATTGACAAATGACACGCCATCGTCCTCACGTACCGCCTGCTGGCCGGTGTAGTCCTCCCAGCGCTTGATAATCACATCCACGAACTTGGGGTCCAGCTCTATGAGGCGGGCCTGACGCCCGGTCTTCTCACTGGCGATCAGGGTGGTGCCCGAACCTCCAAACAGGTCCAGAACGATGTCTCGGCTCTTGGATGAATTCTTGATGGCCCGCTCGACCAGCTCGACCGGCTTCATGGTCGGGTGCAGGTCATTGACCCGGGGCTTTTTGTAGTTCCAGATGTCTGACTGGTCACGGTCGCCGCACCAGAAGTGGTCCGTACCCTGCTTCCAGCCATACAGGATGGGCTCGTACTGTCGCTGGTAATCCGCGCGCCCAAGCGTGAAAGTGTTCTTGGCCCAGATGATGAACGTGGACCACTTGCCGCCTGCCTTGATCCAGGCCTTTTGCAGGGTGTGCAGCTCCGAGGAGCTCATGCACACGTAGCAGGCGCCCTTGGTGACCAGGAGCAGGTTCAGGCAGGAGTCGTAGAGGAACTGGAAGAACCCCTCTCCCAGATCGTCGTTCATGATGCGCCGGTCTTTGCCGCGCATCTTGTCCTTGGCACTGTTGCCGTAGTCCACGTTGTAAGGTGGATCGGTGAAGGCCATGTCGGCCAGTTGGCCACCCATGAGGCGCTCCACATCCGACAGGATCGTTGAGTCGCCACAAAGGAGGCGGTGGTTGCCGAGAATCCACAAGTCCCCAGGTCTGGAAACAGGATCTACTGGTGCTTCTGGGATTGCATCATCCTCAGTCAAACCACCGCCTGACTCGTCGCCGTTGAGCAGCTCTTCGAGCTCCTTGTCGGTGAAACCCATCAGGTCCAGATCGAAGTCGGCCGCTTTGAGCTCGGCCAACTCGAGTTTCAAGAGCTCGTCATCCCAGCCAGCGTTCTCGGCCAACCGGTTGTCGGCCAGGATGTAGGCCTTCTTCTGCTCGGGCGTCAGGTGCCCCAGCTCAATGACCGGCACCTCCTTGAGACCGAGCTTGCGCGCAGCCATCAAGCGACCGTGGCCAGCAATCAGGCCCTTGGCACCGTCCGTGAGGATCGGGTTGGTCCAGCCGAACTCAGTGATCGAGGCCGCGATCTGTGCCACTTGGGCATCGCTGTGGGTTCGGGCATTGCGTGCGTAGGGGACGAGCGCGTCCACTGGGACCATTCGGATCTCAGGATGATTCATGGTGTGACCGGTAAAATCGCACTCAAAACGAGAATGTCTTGCAGTGCAAATCAAAGTAATTCGCGGGGTTCTGGCCCGCAAAAGCCCGACTGAGGCCACAGCATCCGGAGCAGGCTTTACGCCGCTGGTTGCTGGGACCTACGAAGTGGGATCAGAAATTCATAGCCGTCTGGAAGTTCTCCGCGAGGGAAAACCGACCGTGTACCTGCCGCTTGAAAAGCTGGCGGAGTACGAGACCGCAGGTGAAATCGAAGTTCATCGATAGGAGTCACGCATCATCAGTGGACGTTGATGTCATCGACTGTGTGCGACTGTCATAGCTGTGTCTGCACTCGTTTGTCCACCGTAGCCGGAAATGTAGCTGAAATTTGCCGAAATGTTGCAGCGTGTTTTGGCGTCATAAACCGCTCATTTACTAATGAATAGCAATAGCGCCGCTCATTTACGCTAAAACACGCTCATTTCCTCACGAAAGAACAAACCTCATTTTTTGAGTGACTGAGACTGCCGGTTAAGCAGATCGGCCACCACCTGCATATCTCGCTTCCAGCGTCTCCACGCTGTGGTGCGGTCACAGGCAAAGCGCTTACTGATCTCTGCCCAGTCAAAGCGCTTGGCCCGCATCCACACCAGGTGGCGCTCGTCGAGCTCGAGCAGCTGCACCCAACGCATGACTTCCAGCATTCGCTCCACATCCTGAGGGGATGGAGGCGGCAATCGATACACCTTGTGGGGATCCGGGTAGGCATCGCCTGGCAGGATCACAATGGGCCAGGTACTGGCATAGCCTTGCACCGTCGCGCGTGGCAGGCGCCTCGCGGTTCTGGCCGCATCGACAAACCGTTCTGCCACGGTCTCAACTGTCCAGACTTCAATCATGGCTACCACCTCTGGTCTGTTCAGGCCGCTGGCCAGAAAGACGATCGCCATACAGCCGCTCGCCGATGGAGCGAACGAGCTGGCGTTCCATAAAGTCCAAGCGTTCATCTTCATCCGAGATGACCAGGATGTGCTGCTCGCGCCATCCCTGGCGCTTGGCCGCCTCGACATCCATGGGGGTGGCCTGCATGCGCCCAAGTGGCGATGGGTAACGGGCTGAAGGGATCTTCATACCTGCCCTCCAAACGAAATATTCCGATGCGCCGCTGGGAAGTCAAAAACGGACTTGTCCGGTTTTGACAATGGGTCTGACGCTTTTGACGGTACAACACACTCCTTCTCTTTATGCGCGTCTACGCGCCCGCGTAAAGAACCAATGTAATGACTCGTCAGTTGCGTCAAAGAGCCAATATCTGAAATCTTTTTCATTGAAATTTCCTCTCAATCATCGTTGTACGGATAGGACCGGATAGGCAAAGAGGTGGGCTGTTTGAGGTCGATCCCCTGATAGCCACGCACACCCATAGAGTTGCGCCACTTGTCAAAGCGTCTGGCCAATAAGGCGTCTGAAAACCGGCGCTGCGTGCCTATGTACTCACCACTGAGTTCGGCCCACTGCTTCCAGTCGTTGAAGAGCGTGGCCGTCAGCGCCTTGTGGTTGACGCCCAGGTTGCAGCGCTCTGTCATCCATCTGCCCATGGCGTCCTCGGCCTCGAAGTACTCCTCGGTCGCGCTCACCACAGACTTGGGCTGGCTCAGACCTTGGCTTTGCCAGAGCAGGCAGCCCTGGACGGCCCAGGCCATGATTCCGTCGCGCTCAGCCAGCAGCTTTTCGGTCAGGAGCGGATCGCGCTTTTCTGGAGGTACCGTGATCGTGAAAGGGATCAGGTGCATGCGGCGGCGCATGGCCTCATCGATGTTGCGGATCGCAGGCTTGTGGTTACCGGCAATCAAGAGCTTGAACTGCGGTCTGTAGGTGAAAAAATCTTGATGCATCAGGCGCGCTGTGATGTCATCCCCACCCGTGATCGCCTTGATCTTGGATTCGTTCCAGCGCCTGCCTTGCTCTGTCTCAGTTGCCGATACAAAGCGTGCACCACGCAGTCCTGCCAGATCGGTGGGGTGCCGGTCCGAGCGCGACTCCATGAAGGTGTCCATGGGAGCGTTGGCGGCATAGTCGCCCAGCACCGTGGAGATCACGTTCACGAAGACCGACTTGCCGTTTGCACCAGTGCCGTACAAGAAAAACAGGGCGTGGGTGCTGATGTCGCCGGTCAGGCAGTAACCCACTACACGCTGCAGGTAGTCCTGCAACTCGTAATCACCCCCTGTGACGTTGACCAGGAAATTGCGCCAGACCGGGCAATCCCCTTGAGGGGTGGCCGTGGTCACCTTGGTCATGCGGCGCTCGCGGTCATGCGGACCACGCGCACCAGTGCGAAGATCCACGATGCCACCAGGCGTGTTGAGAAGCCAAACGCTTGAGTCCCACTCATCGACCGAGGCGCTGTGGCGCGGCTCGGAGCGCACAATGCGCTCGATCGCCGAGATCGTTCCAGAACTGGCCAAGCGACCTTTGAGCTTGGTGCCATCGGCATGCACTGAAGCTGCCCGGCAAATCAGGCGACACAGGTGCAAGACATACAAGGCCTTGTCGATGTTCCAGCGCACGCCGTTCCATACAAGCCACTTGCTCCATGGTGCGCAGTAGCGCCATTCCTCGGCGAACTGGTGAGAAAAGGCCATGGCCAGCCCATCCTCGTTCGTGTAGTCGATCCCATCGACCAGCTGCATGGGCGTGTGTGCGTCAATCTGATGCACCACTGGCACGCGCTCGCCCACGGCAAGAAAGCCAGCGATGTCAAAGCCGTCTTGCACCGCATCGGCCACATCCCAGCCCTCGGGCTTTTCTGCCGGGGGCTGCAAGATGACGCAGGACTTGGCACCAGCCTGCATGATGGCCTGCGAAGCATGGTCGGCATATTGCCAGCCAGGTTTGTCACGATCTGGCCAGATCAGGACATGTTTGCCCGACAGCGGCGACCAGTCGGTTTTCTCAACCGGTGCATTGGCGCCGTGCATGGCCGTGGTGGCGCACACCCCAAGATCAATCAATGCTTGTGCGCACTTCTCACCTTCCACCATCACGACTTGCTCGGCCTTGAGCATGCCCGGCTGGTTGTACAGCGGACGCGGCTCAGGTGGAGCCATCTTGCGGCGGCGCACATCCCAAGGCCTGAATTCCTTGCGGCCCGACTCGGGGTCGTAGCGGTAAACAACGGCGATGAGTTTGCCACTGGCATCCTGGTAATCCCACTTGGCAGTGGCAGGACCGAGCTCATCCACGGCAGGGGCTTTGGCTTTGCTCGCGGCCACCGCGCTGGCGGGAATGGCCGAGACGCGTCCAAGCCAACCTTTAGCCCGTTCGATCACCTGGGGAAACTGGACCTGTACATCCAGGTTGTAGTAGCGGGCAATCAGGTCGAGGATGTCCCCGCCCTCGCCCGTGGCGCGGTCAGTCCACAGCCCGGCCTTAGGACCGGAAAGCAGGAGCTCGAGGCTGTCGCCCGGCCCTCCCATCACATCGCCCATCAGGTATTTGTTCTGGCGGCGCTTGCCTGAAGGCCAGATATCCAGAGCCAGCAAGGGCAGCTGGTCATTCAAGGCAGCACGGACTGCATCCTTTTCTCGGGCTACGTCATTGCCCTTCCCAGCCTCCTTGCGGTCGTGGCCACCGGGTGGATCATTAAAGTCAAGCATGCCCACCTCCCCCTTGAAGTGTTTCATCTTGCTCTTCAAGATGGTTATGGGCATGCTTAACCTGCCATTGGTGTAGCTCGCCCAATCTGAAGCGGATCGCTCGATTGACGCTGTAAAACGGCAACCCCAAAGCTCGGCGTTTTGCAGTCTTGTTGAAGTAGTACAGCGGCAGGTTCAGTGCTTTTGACGCCTGTTTAGCCGTGAGCAGCGGCTCATCGCTGAAGTCGTTATCGCCTGCTGCTTGCAGACTCAATGGCGAAGCCAAAGATTCAGGTTCATTCATGAAATAGTCTCCCCTGCAGGTGATCTTTTTCACCCGCATTGGTTGGTAGAAGTTGGAATCCGCAGAACGCTGCGTCCTGCGGTGGATTCAGGACAATCGACTCAAAGTCGCCTCTATGGCGATTGATCCAGTTGCATGCGAACAGGTGGGTACTTGCTGCGCTCGTGTTCTTGGACCATGGCCTCGACATAGGTCGTGACCACGGCATTGATCAGCCGCAGGGCCTCTTGCTGTGTGTAGCTCGACAGTGGTCGGTCTATACCGATCTCGCTGGCGGCCTCACCCAGCGGTTTGAGGCACTGCTGCATGGCGGCCAGTTCGGCGTCAGTCGCATCAATCACGCCTACTCCCGTCGGCAAAGTACCTTCGAGCTCGATTGCCCGCACACCGGCCGCGTACAGCCGATGGAAACATGCCTGGCAGCGCAGTGAGCAAAAGATCCAGTTGATGGGGTACCTCTTGGGGTGCCCCACCTTGAATCGCAGATCCACATGGCCGAAGCCTTTGGCTTGACGGGAACACACCCAGCATTTCATGCACAGCCACCATCACTGCGCCCATGCAGGCCGAGACTGCACATTACCCGGACGGGGGGTGTAGCTGGCCCCGGACTGGGGGGCTGGAGCCGCTGATGCTGGAACGGCAGCCGCTGGAGCGCCACCGGAGCCATGGCCTCCACCCGTGCCAACATCGCGTTGCAGCTTGGCCTGCATCAGCTCTGCGTATTCCTTGTGATCGGGCTCGATCACCAACCGGATGATGTTGCGGTACTCGCCCTGGCCATCCTTCTCAATGCTGATCCGGGCTGCGAACTCGGCCCCATCCAGGTCACCGAAGCTGCGAATTTGACGAGCACGCTGTGCTTCGGGTGAGTTGTCATCCGGGTGAATGTTGCGCGAACTGTTAAGCACAGCCTTGATGAAACTGCGCCCCATCTGCGCCCAGGTCGGGCCCTTGTTGGAATGCAGGCCGACATTGCTCCAGATCTTGCGCTTGGCAAATGGGCCCGTGAGCAGTACGAACTCGCAGGACAGGAACACCGCACCGGTCTCATCCGATGCCGTGGCGTAACCGCCCGTCCAGCCCCTGCTGCCGTCGTCGTAGCCACCGGGTTTGATGGCCATGCGCACCAGGGCTTGGGTGCCTTTGGGGATCAGGTTGAACTCGCCTTGCTGGGCATCGGCGTCATTGAAGTCACACCAGGCACCCGGGGCGCCGTGGGTCGAGGATTGGCCATAGGTTGCGGCCTGGGTGTAGCTGTCGTTGTTCATTGAGGGTTTTCCTGTTGTGAGGGGTTGTGTTCTGGTTTGTCCAAGTGGCAGTCCGCTCAAAGCTGGACTTCGCCGACCCAGCGGATCTGGAAGGTGGGTTCAGTGATCAGCTCTTTGCGGGCGGGCTGGAATGCCGCGCGCAGCAGTGGGTGCCAGCGGGCGTAGTCCTGCTCGCTCACCGAGAACTGGACCTGCATGAAGTTCTGCACCCGGTCACCGGCGACGACCATCCGTTCGGCGATCTGGGACAGGTGCTGCTGGTCCCAGACGATTTCTTTGGGTTGCGAGACATCGATCTGCAAGTCACCGTCATCGATGCGGAATCTGGCCGCCTCCTCCTGGCCAAGGCTTTCTGCATGGCGGATCTGATCGGCGTAGCGGATTTCTATGGCCCGGTTGATCCGGCCGCGCATCTGCACCGTCCAGTCGTTGAGCTGCTGCACCGCGTTGCTGAAATGGGCCAGCTGGTCTTTGGGTAAACGGCTGATCTGGCTCACGGAGAGGTCTGGCAGCGCAGCTTGCTGCAATTGCAGGTGGTTCATGCCGCACCTGCCTTTCCGGGGATGCGCTTGGAGGTCGAGACATGCTGGACGCAGTTCTCGAAGGCAATCACGGCGTTGAGGGGGTAGCTCACCCGTTTGCCCAACTTGAGATAGGCCGGGCCTTCTCCAGTGGTGCGCCAGCGCTGTAGGGTTTTAGGGCTCATGGCCCATCGGGAGGCCAGGTCAGCCTCGGTCAACACCAGCTGCTTGGGCATGGTGGATTCAGGGGAAGTGGCGCTCAGGAAGACTGGCGCCGCGAGTGCTGGTGTTGCAAGCAGCATTGGTAACTCCTTTCGAAGAGTTGGGGGACAACGCTGCTATTTCAGGAAATCAATGGGGAACTGATAAGGAACTGAATAAGGAACTTTGGCGATATCTCCAGTTCCTTAATCCCGACCTACCGCTCTGCGAACTCGGCGGCGTGGATCGACCACCCACCCAATAGCAAAGTAAATTTCAAAGCGATACCAAAGTAATTTTCTGAGTCAAAAGAAAAATAAGACGCTATATATGAGTTGCTATATTTTCAAATAGCTCATAAAATGCGTCTTAAATGAAATCCTTGTCTCCTGCACCGCTGCCTGTCACACGCAGCCTGACCCGTCTGGGCCAGGCGATTTCGCTTGCCCGTCGGCGCAGGCATCTGACACAGGAAGATCTGGCAGAACGCATTGGCGCATCTGCCCACACCGTACGGCGAATGGAGGCTGGCCACCCTGGCACCGCACTGGTTCATTTCGCCCGGGCCTTGCAGGTGTTTGGCGAGCTCGCCCAGCTTGATCAACTGCTGGACACACCCCAGGACACCATTGGACTGACCTTGATGGACGAGAAGTTGCCGCAGCGCGTGCGCAAGTCCCGCAAGTCGCCAGAATCAGGAGCGTTTTGATGGCCACCAAACCTGCCTTCAAACAGGCGAGCCAACGCACCCAGCTGGACGTCTTTCTGGGCAAGGCAGAAAAACCGCTGGGTCGGCTCATCTTCGTCAAGGACGGTCAACGGGAGTTTTCTCAGTTCGCCTACAGCGACGAGTGGCTGGCAGACCCCCTATTCTTTGATGTCTCGCCAGACCTGCACCGCCAAAGCGGCTACCAGTTGCGTAAACCACCGGGCAAGAGCGACTCCTGCTTCTTTTTGGCCCTGGCCGACACCGAGCCTGATGCGTGGGGTCGCCGGGTCATCGCTCGTGCGCATGCCAAAGCGCGCTCAAAAGAAGCATCGCTTGGGCCACTGACCGAAGCAGACTACCTCGCTTGCGTGGACGATTTCAGCCGGGTGGGCGCATTGCGTCTGCGGGATGAACAAGGCCATTACCTGCGCAGCGTGGCCGATGGCGCACGCTCAACGCCTGCTTTTCTGGAGCTGGAAAAAATCCTGCTTGCCTCGCGGGCCGTTGAGATGAGCAAAGAAACCTCCGAAGACTTGGCATACCTTCAGGGCAAAGGAACATCCCTGGGTGGCATGCGGCCCAAATGCACTATCTTGGATGCCGATGGCTACTTGTCGCTGGGCAAATTCCCAAGCGTGGGCGATGAGCGTGCCGTCACGCGTGGCGAGGTTTTGGCCCTGCGGCTTGCCAAGCAAGCAGGCATTGACAGCGCTACAGCGCGGATCGTGATGGTACAGGACCAACCCGTAGCCATGATTCGCCGCTTCGACCGCACACCAGAGCAAAACCGCATTCCCTACATGTCGGGCGCTACGCTGCTGCAAGCCAACCGCGACGACGAACACTCGTACACCGAGATCGTCGACGTGATGCGCTCCAAGTGCGAAAACTTCGTCGACGATGCAAGGCAATTGTGGAGGCGCCTGGTGTTCAACCACCTGATCACGAATGTAGATGACCACCTGCAGAACATCGGCTTCCTTTACTGCGGCAACAACCAGTGGCGTCTGTCACCGGCATTTGACCTGAACCCTTTCCCGGACAAAGATCGGGAATCCAAGACGTGGCTCAGTGAAGACAGTGGCCCAATCTCCTCACTCGAGCAACTGCTCGAGCAAGCCCCTCGCTTTGAGCTGTCGCAAGCACAAGCCCAAGCCGTTCTTGACGAAGTGGTCGCAGCTGTGAAGCAATGGAAAGATGTGGCAATCGAGCCAGAAGTTGGCTTGCAGGCTCACGAAATCAAAGACTTCAAACCCGCCTTCGAAGGCCTCGACATCAGGTGAGCCGCGCCAGGCGATACAGGCCTTCACGGCGCTAGCGCAGAACCGTCCCGCCGATCAGGACATACTGATCCTCGAAATCCTTGAACCACTGCTGAAAAATAGCCAACCCTCTCACTACAGAAACTTCCCCTCAATCACATCGAGTGCCATCTGGATCCGGTCGTCACGGTTGTCCCTCAGGCTGAGCCATAAAGACAAGGGATCCACGGTCTTTTCCTTCGCTTGCATGCCGGGCTCATAGCGCCATACCTGCACGGCAATGCCATCAGCAATCTCGCGGGGCTCAAAGAAGATGCCCGCCTGCTTGGCCCGCTGCGCTGCCTCTGCTGTCATGGCAAGCACTTGCTGTTGCGGCTCATTGACCATGGTCTGCCGCGCCAATGCACTCTCGCCAGCCCAAAGTACTCCCGTCACTTGCAGAATGCGTTGATCGTAGGTCCACATGGTTCGAAGGACGGGAGTGCGCAGGTGGGGCTTGGCCTTTTCCCAAAGTTCACGGCGCGTGCCATTGAGCTTGAGGTATTTGGCTCGGCCTCGCACCTCCAACTCAAACAGGTTGAATTGCAGCAACTCTCGAATGGCCCGGGTGGCCGTCATTCCGGCATAACCGAGCGCCGCCGCCTCTTGAAACGGATGCCAAGTCTCTGTGACGGGATGGTGGTTCAAAAACCAAACCAAGAGCGCCTGCGTGGCAGGGCTAGCCAGTTCTTGCTCCCGACGAGGCTCAGCGCCAAAGCGTTCGGTCAAGATCATCCCCATCTGAGGCGCGAACAGTTGTCTGTCCGGAACCACAAAGGCAACGCCATGCGCAATCAGCTGCTTGCGCTCACCGGGTGCGACCTCCGGCAATGCAATGATGACCGGTGCGTGCAACAACTCACGCAATCGCCTCGCATGTTGGTCCACTTGCTGCGCAGCCAGCGGCTGGCGCCCTTTGACACATGCCAGTGTGATCGGCTGTCCCAGCAGTTCGCCGGGCAAGACCTCGTAGGTATCCTGAAGAAAATACGGCAGTTGGGCGGTGTTCCCGCTGGGAGCCACACGCACGCCTTCCCCGCCGAGCACCTGGTTCAGGTACCGGACAGTCTGCTGGGGTAGAGTTGCTTCTAACATGGAAATAGAATCTAACACTGTTAATGTTAGAAGTCAAATTTCTTGTTAGATTTTGCCTTCAAAGGCATGCCCCCGCCCAGATCAGCTGATACAGGCCCAGTCTGCGTTGCCGCCTGACCAACTGTTCATAGGCCTGCAAGGGCCCCTCATACACCGGGTCACCCCGGTTTGCCGCCTTCACCTTGAACACATCCATGGGCTTTTCGCTATCAAGTCCTGCCGCGCGCATGATGAATTCCGATGATTGCGCCCGGCCACGGTGCTCCCACAGAGCCTTAAACACCCGAGTCTGTGCATCGGTCAAACGAATGGGGCCGTGCAGCCAGTCCTCCAGATGCACCCAGGCGAAATCTTCACTGAACGGTCCGTGGAAAGCCACGCCTGGAATGTTGTCCTGCAAGTCATCGGCTTTTTCACCTTGGTCCGGGTCGAGCAGTCGCAGTGCTAGGCCATGCAAGGCAAACCGGTCTTCCAATTGCCACCAAGTAGCCGTCCCGGCCAGCGGCTCCAGTGTGACCCGCACCAAAGGTCGCGGCGTGATCACACAGCTCTGACTGCGTGGCTCGGGTCCATGAAAAATCCTCAACCCGTGACGTTCGACAAGGTCAATCCGACGCGCCAGCACCACCGGCCGCTTCTTGTACCGGCCAATGTCCCACACCCCATCCACGATCTCAACGGTTGTTGCGTGCGGCGAAATGTCCAGTGCGCCGCGCAACTTGCGGATCAACCACTCGTCGTCCAGTCTCCAACTGCGCTGACTGGCCGGATCCAGCGCAAACGGCCCACAGTCCGGGCATTGCACCATGAGTCCTTCATCGCTCCTGAAGATCGGACCACGGTACAGACCACAGAAAGCGCAGTCGGCATCCCGGCTGTTGGCCACACCAGCCACCACGGCCTTTGCTTGCTTGAGAAGCTCCAGCGCAGCTTTTTCTTCATCGTGCAGGCTGCTCTCGAAGGATGCACTGCCTCGCAGAAACATCAAAGATGCCAAGCTGATGGCCTGCTGATTGGGTGTCAACTCCATTCACACCTCACTCGAACAAGCTGCTGACCATGGCCTGAGGCTGTTCCTGTTCCCGGTCGGGTTTGAGCACCTGCTGGGTCTTCAGGATGCCCAGCTGAACCAGGTAACCCTCCAACTGCGCACGCAGCTTCTCATCGAATTTGTGCAGGTTCAGTCGCCCCTTGCTGGTGATCTCCACACTGACCACCTGACAGCGGCTCTTGCCCTGCAACGGCGCCAGATAAAAGTTAAGCACCGCTGCCTGGATCGTCCAGCCGCGTGCGAGTGGGTTTTCTGCGCCGAAATAGTCGTGCAGAAGGTCCGTTACGCAGCGCTGATCGCTGGCCGCACTGGCCGTGCATTCCATCTTGAGTTGACGGCATTCACTGACCACAGTCACGCTCTTGACCTGTAGGCCAACGAATCCGTCATCAATCGCCTGTGGGATGTTCAGACCCAAGCGAAGCGTGGACAAGTTCAGGCGCGGCGCCTGGATCCGCTGCGCATCGGTTTCCACACCCAGCAGATGCCTGGCAAAGGCCTCACACAGCATGGCGTGGTACTTGGCCCCGCCACGGATGATGGTGCGAGCCACACCAGTGGCCTGGGCGTACTCAAGGACCATGTGGATGTTCGGACTGCCCACCCGCCGCTGCAACTGACTGCCCTCGAACTCCAACTTGGCCGTGGCCAGGTCCTTGGCATGGATGGAGATCAGCTGCGTGCCGCGTGCCCGATCAAGCACATTGACCACGCAAACCTCCCCGCACCCCAACTCTCGCTGGTAGAAGCCCTTGATGGCATCACCGAATGCAGCGATCGACACATCATCACGCTTGATGGCCCGTTTGAGGCCCAGGTCATGTTGCTGGGCTTGTTGGCCATGGTGGTCCAGGTATTCGATTTCCGCCGCTGCCTCGAACAGCGCTGGATGGTGGACGTACAGCCAGAAGGCCCGGTGCAGATCACTCTTGCAGGCAATGAGCCCCACCAGTTCTGCCGGGCGATCATGGGCTGCTTGGAACATGGCCTGTTTACCCAGTGGATGGGCCAGCAACGTGCAGGCATGCAACCCCGCCACGATACGGTCACGCTGGGCCACCACGGGGTGGGCCTGAATTAGCCCGATCAGGCGTCTTGAGGTCTGGACCGTGTCGCTCCATATCCAGCTCTCGGGCATGGGCAAGGCATGTCGCTCGATGAATGTTTTGAGGGTGTCGTCGACAGGTAGGTTCAGCAAGATGTCGGCGTAGGTTTGGTTACGGCTCACGAATATCTCCTTGTAGTTTTTCGTTGGGCAATGAGGCGTCCCAACCCCTGGTCTGTCGTCCTGGGGCTTTTGATGGTTTTCGCCGGAATGCTGTGGAAATATACAGCTTTTAAAGAATCTGTCAAAACCATTGAGCCAGGCCGCATGGTTGCTGGGCGGTCACGGAAAAAGCTTGAATTCATGCGGTTTTGTGCCGAGTTGTCCGTCAGTGTCCCTCTAAAACACGCTCGCGAATTTGTGTGTTCTGGCTACGATTTCCTAAATCAAATTTGATCAACCAAGGTCCCAAGATGAACCACTTCCAAACTTCTGTCGATGGCAATCCGACTAAGAAAAGTGGACACCTCTCCATCACCCAAATCGCTCATCTCATCGCGCAATCGGTTGTCGAGCAGCATCAAGAAATTGGATTGGCAAACCGCAGTTGGGTATACGCCACTGATCAAGACAAGTTTCTCGACTTCCATGCGTACCAGAGCGTCAATGCAAACCCGTCTACAGAACAAGGAGTCCACGCGTGAAGACCCGATCCATCACCCCGCGCGAGCAGCGCAGCACGGAACAACTCAATGCCGTTCAGAACCAGATCGCAACCTTGCATGCTCTAAAAATGCCCGAGCTTTGGAAAATCTGGGATCTGCATTTCTCTCGCCGTCCGGAGCACACCAACCGCAAGTTTGTGATTTCACGGCTGACCTATCGACTCCAGGAGTTGGCATTTGGTGTCTTACCCCAAGCCACCCGGGAAAGGCTGGCCGATTGTGGTCAGCACCTCTCCAAGATCAAGAGCAAGACCCCGGCCAAAGCGGTGGCCATGCCTGGTGCCACGCTGGTGCGTGAATTTGATGGCAAGGAACACCAGGTGCAGGTGTTGGTTGATGGCCGCTACGAATACAACCGGCAGATTTACGGCAGCTTGTCTGCGATCGCCAAGACCATCACCGGAACGCAATGGTCCGGACCTGCCTTTTTTGGCATCAAGAACATGGTGGGCAACAAATGAATTTGGTAATGCCGAAACGGTGTGCGGTGTATTGCCGTGTCTCTTCTGACGAAAGACTTGACCAGTCTTTCAACTCGATCGATGCCCAACGTGAATCCGGACTGTCATTCGTAATCAGCCAACGCGACGAAGGTTGGATGCCCGTGCAGCACACCTATGAAGACCCAGGTTACTCGGGCGGAAACATGGAACGCCCGGGTCTCAAACGTCTGATGGCAGACATCAAAGCCGGGTTGATTGACATGGTGATTGTCTACAAGATCGACCGCCTCTCACGTTCCCTGGCCGACTTTGCCAAGATGGTCGAAGTCTTTGACAAACACAAGGTCAGCTTCAGCTCGGTCACACAACAGATCAATTCGGCCACCTCGACTGGGCGGCTCATGCTCAACATGCTGTTGTCGTTTGCCCAATTCGAACGTGAGGTCACCGGCGAGCGCATCCGCGACAAGATTGCCGCTTCCAAGCGTAAGGGGCTATGGATGGGAGGACCTGTGCCGCTGGGCTACCGTGTGGAAAACCGGCTGCTGCTGATCGATCCCAAAGAAGCCGAGACGGTCAAGTGGATCTTTGAAACCTATGCCAGCACAGGTTCAATCACGCAGATGGTCGTACAGTTGAAGGACCAGAATCTGCTGACCAAGTCGGGGCGGAATTTCTGCAAGCAGTCTCTTTACAAAGTGCTGAACAACCGCGTGTATCTGGGCCTGATCACACACAAAGGTCAGCACTTTGCCGGCGCACATCAGTCTCTGATTGAGCAGACCCAATGGGACTGCGTACAACAGTTGATGGCGCGCACCAGCGAAGTGAAGGCCAAGGCCACTTGGTCTTTGAAGGCACGCACCCAATTCCTGCTTCGTGGTCTGATTTACAGCCCAGCTGGTGACCTGTACCTGCCGATGGCTACGCAAAAGAAGTCCGGCAAGGTCTACCGCTACTACGTGCACAACCGGAAGATGCACGAGGGTGCCAGCCAGAGCAATATCTCGAACCAACCCGCCGACCCCGTGGAGCAGGAGGTCACGAGGCAGGTGTTAGATTTCTTGCGCTCGGGCACGATGCTCAACCAATATTGGCACCGGATCCAAGCACTCAACCCTGGTATCCCCGAGTCCCAGGCTGTTGTGCTGATCTTGCAACACACCGCAAAAATCTGGGACAGCTACTTTGACCAGGTGAAGAGCCACATCATCCGCAGTCTGGTTGAACGGGTCACGCTGCACAGTGACGACACGATCGAGGTCAGTTGGCGCACCAAGAACTGGCTTCCTCTCTTGGAGACCATGAAACCTCGAACAGTTGGCGCAGAGATGCTGGAAATGGAGATGACGGCATGAACGCTATCAACCTCAGTCAGGGCGTGAATAGCAGTGAATTGCGGATTTCCACACGTGGACCGTTTAAGCTCAAACGTCGACCTGGACGTAAAGCCCTATTGATGTTCCCAGAAACGTTGGAGGGTCATTTCGCCCAGGTCGGCGGCGAGGACAAAAATGTCCAAGTCGCCCTGTTTCAAGGTCTGGCCCGCGCCTATTACTGGCAACGGCTACTCGATGCCGGAGAGGTCAGCAGTGGCTCAGAAATCGCTCAACTGGAGGGGCTCAATTCAAGCACGGTCAATGAATTGTTGCGGCTGACACTGCTGGATCCTGCTCTGGTGCTCGACATTTTGGATGGGAAGCCGCCACCGGGAGCATGCATGATGTGGTTTACACGCAATGTGCTGCCTGAACTGTGGCATGAGCAGTTCGTGTCGAAGCAAAACCACTGAGATCAGTGCAGGCTTGCATTTTTTGACCCAGCCCCGAAAGCCGCAGATACAACTGACCCTATGTTCACTTTGCAGCGATAGCAGACATCGGATCACAGAGAAGATTGTTTGGTACCGACCAAAAACTGTAGTTGGAAGCAGCCGCTTCCTATGTTTGAAAACGCAGATGGCCTATGGATGCCGCATCTAAAGGATCCACGATATTATTAAAAATTGGACGATGCTTGCCACAAATGCCATGAATTCACAATTCAACCGATTCGATGTTCTTGCTGAAAAATCTGCGGCAGAGGCGTTCGATCTAGCGCTTACAAAGCTTCTAGGTGACACCCTAAAACATCGAAGGTCTCAGCTTATCTCAGCCGAGAACGTGCAGAGGTTCCGGCACGGAGACGATTGGAGTCACCCCGGACTGCCCAATGCGTACAACGCAGGTATGCAACTGCACTCCTCTGAGATTTCCATCAAGTTCGATGAGATAGTGAACCACGACCTTTCGGCTATCTCGCGCTATGTGGATAAACTTGTCGAAGATTTGAACGCTCAATTCCAGCGAACGATGTACGCCACAATTTCGGCGGCCTGTGACCAGAGCGGAAACCTAGTCGACGCATCAGAGGCAGGCGGACCGATCGAGAGCCTTGCGGTCATGCTAGAAAAAATACGCTTCACCGCTGATAAGCATGGAAAAGTGCAACGGCCTCAGATTCACATGTCCCCTGTAGCCTTTGAGAAATTTCGGGAAGCGCAGGAGTCTGCCCCCCCAGAGCTACTTCAGCGTATCCAACAACTGGATGAGCTTCGAGCCGCCGAGGCAATTGAAGAGGAAATCCAGCGCAAGGCACGTTTCGTTCGCTACGGAGAAGCGCAGTGAGAGTTCTGCTGGCAATTGGATGCAACGACTATAAAGAAGCGGATCCACTAAACGGTGCTGAACTTGATGCACAGCGAATATTTGATGCGCTCCTAAGTGAGAAGTCATCGTGGTATGACGGTGATAGATCTCGCTTGCTGCTATCACCGACGCTCGATGAGGTTAGAGCAGTCCTGCGCGAAATGCTATTTAGGGGTCCAAAAATTGAGACCTTCACCTTCTTTTTCGCGGGCCACGGAGGGGTAAACGCTGGCAGCTTCTACATGTGGGTGAAGGACACGATGAGAGTTGCGCAGTCTGTTTCGGCGTTGGCGTTAGCTGATTTGTTCCGAGGCATCAACGAAGCCGCCCCTCGGCAGACGAACATCATCATTGACGCCTGCGAAAGTGGGGGTCTGGTGGATGATCTTGGCGTGTTGCTCAAGCCTGAACTCCTCGGTGACGTTGGAACGCCTTCACTAACCCTCATTGCAACGTCCGGGCGTGACCAATCCGCAGGTGAAACAGCCACTGGCGGACTGGGAACCAACGCGCTGCTCGATTGCATCGAAGGCAGTGAGCTAATCAACGACACATGCAGTGCGCTGGACCTGGTGGACATAGGCCGCCGAGTTGCTGCGAAGCTACAACCCCAGGGTCAGAACCCTGTCGTTTGGGGACTAAATCTCTACGGGCCACCAAGTTTTTGCCGCAATCTACGCTTTAGCAGTGACGGACTTGAGCGAATGCGCGACTTCGTGGTGAACTGGTCCACCCACACTGATGACCTCGTTGCAGCGAATAAGGATGCGCTTTGGAGCACATATTTATCTGTATCTGGTGATTGGAGCCAGAAGCAATTCCAAAGGTTTGTGTGGTCGATTTCCCAGGCGCCAAACCTGCCTTCCGACCAGATTGCCTCCGTCATCGAACGCCTAGCCGCAGCATTTCTCCAGCGTGCGGCTCAGTGCGAAGATCCCTACCGGAGTGTTCTTGTTGCTGCAATCCTTGCCGCATCTTTACTGCCTCACGTCGGGAATCCAGCGGCTCATGCTGTTGCAGAAAGACTTTCAGATGAGGCGACTAAGGCACTGCTGCATGCCAACGATCAACTTATTTCAAGCTTGTCATCTAACCGGTTCGCGTTGTTATCAACAAAACATGGGGGGCTGGCCGATTTGTATTTCCTTCCGCTGCGGGTCTCGCAGGTATTAGGTTGGGTTGCAGCCGGTCCCTACGTCGCTCAAACTGAAGAACAACGAAAGCAGTCAGTCGACCAAATGAGGGTGCTTTTGCCATTGATCCTTGAGCACTATGAAGGATCATTGGTAGCACTGAATGATTCGCAAGCGAGCGCCTGGTGTATTTGCCTTGCCCAGGCATCGGAGGTTGGGCTGATGGATGAGGGTGAGCGTCTAGCCGGACTGCTTTTCTATTCCTTGGCCACATCAGGTGGGAAGGTCGCTCGCAACGATCTCTCTGCAGAGGATGCACTGGGTTACCTCCTGGCGAAAGCGGCTAATGATTATTCCGAGGCTGCTGAGCTAATCGCGCGACCAATGGAAACCATCACGGTACTACTTAAGGCAGCGCGACTTTTCGATCTAGAAGAGGTCTATGACGAAGCACTATGGCGGCTCGACGGGGTTAGTTTCTCGGCGTACATGCCATCCGAATTAGCGCATTTCAACGAAAAAATTATGCACGGCGGTAAGAACTTTATATGGACAATCGGACATGACGTTTTCAGAACGAAGGACTTCGTGGCGACATGGCCGTCAATGGTGCCCGCGCCTTCCACCGTCGTCTCTAAGGCGCTTTCTGTCCTTTCAGCACTAACGTTACCTGACCGACAACCATGGTTCCTCTTGGATGCCGACTCTTCTGACGAGAGATCGCTCCAGGGTGAACACTGAGTTCTGCTCACTGACCACATACGATCGGCTATTGCCAGTAAGTATCTAATATATGGGTCCGCTTCCAGCCTAAACCATCTGCCAAACGATCAAAGCCTCATGGCCCGACATGGGCATCCAGACTAGTAGATGACCACGCGACCACTCAAAGGCTCTTCATACGTGCGACACACCCCGCCAAGATCCTCTGGCGCTCCAGAATAGCAAAGAAAAATCGCAGCGTGTTGAACGCATCGACATCAGCCCGATGTGCTTTGCCCACAAACTGCAACTTGTAGCGGGCCATCGCCTTGGACAAACCACCGTGCTGGACCTTGGCAGTTGGCGTGCGTGCCAACGACAATAAGGTGGTCCACGTCTTGACATCAATCCAACGGCGACCGAAATGGTGGAACTCGATCTGCGCTTGGGCGAAAGCACGAAGCAGATCGGTCGAGTCACCACCGCCCCATGTGACGGGATTCGCAAACACCTCGTGTTGACGCAGCAGGCTGCCAAGCTCTTCTGCACATTGCGCCAGACTCACGCCGGCACGGCAATCTTCATCGGTGATCCCTGTGAGCTGCGTGATGAACTCGCTGATGGGCTCGTCAACTCGCAAGTCCCAGCGCCGAACCACGTACTCCTGCTGGCTTTGCGAAGCGCTGCCGATGGCTACCCCGACCTGAATAATGGTTCCACTGGGTTGGTTGTATTCGAGATCCAGCGCCACATAGCGCTGCGAGTCCACCTCAGCGATGGCGTCGCTTTCGTCGTGCATATTGGCCTCCATAGACGTTGTCCATGTTGCCATCAATAAGGCGTCTCATCGGTCGTGGTGAATTCGTTATTCAGTGAATCACGAAGCGCCATTCTGGTTTTCGACGCCAGACATGAAAGCCGCCTCAATAGCTTGCACGATGGCGTCCCAAACGCCCTGCTCGCTCAGCAGAGGAATCTCTTTGCTCAGCACATGGCTTAACTGGCCCCGGTTGGCCTGTGCCGAACGGATGACGCGGTCGATTTGGGCATCCGGCATTTCGACCACGTCCTTGATGGCAGCCCTTGCCTGCGCATGACTGCGCATATAGCTTGACTCCTCGCGCATGTCATCCCGGATGGTGCGTTCCAGAACATCAGACAGGTAGATGACGTGGCGGGTCAGATCCAGGTAGCGCCAAGTCGGTCTCGCCATATCATCACCATGGCACACAAAATTCGAGCGGATGCCATCGGGCCAGGATTGATGGATAGGCGCGAACTCATATTGCCCAGCCAGCGCGCTCATCAAGGGCCGCGAAATTACATCCAAAATCCGGTCATACGCGCGGCGCTCAGCCTGGTCACTGGTGATCAACGATGAAATCGGCAGGATCATCGGGTCTGGCACCACCCCATCGCGACGCAAGATGTCGTTGATCAAAAAACGGTGCACGCGCCCGTTGCCGTCGGCCAGCGGGTGAATGTAGACAAAGCCGAATGCAGCCACGGCACTGCGCATGACCGCAGACTGCCCTTGCGTGCGCTCCAGGAAGGTGGCCAGGCCTTGCAGCATGGTGTGCATGTCCTGGGCGGGCGGTGCCACGTAGTGCACGACTTCCTGAAAGCGGACGACTTCGCCCACAAACACGGGCGACTGACGAACGCCAAACTGCTGCAAGGTGGTGCGCTTGCCCAGGATTTCAGACTGCAGTTGCGCCAGCGTGGTGTGGTCCAGAGGCCCATCACCCTGGCCTGTGCGGCGTGCCAGCACACCGGCAAACCGCGCAATGCGGTCAGACTGATCGGCCTCGCCTTCGATGGCAAAGCTGGACTTGCTCTCACGCAGGGTCATCCACACGGCCGAGCGCATCAAGACGTCTTCGCCAAATTCCGCGGCCAGCTGCTGCAAAAGACCCGGCACATCCAGCGCCATGGCTTGTTGTGCCTCTGGGCTTTGGCGAACCATGGGGCAAAACGCAGGCGTGCCTGGCAGGTTGTCACGCACACGCCAGCGCCGGTTGGGCACGGCACGGTCGGGCGAGGCAGCCACCAGTTTCTGGGCATCGATCACATCGACGTAGCCCCCGGCAGGCTCTACCCGCAGGACAAGCTCGCGCCCTGTGAGCCATTCAAACAAGAACCCTGAGCGCTTGGCATACTGGCCACTGGGCTCGTCCTGAACCCAGTCGGACAACTCCTGCGGGTCCACCACGGTAAACAGGCGGCTGAGCAATTCCAGATGCGGCACCTCGTGCTTGAGGTGGAAGGTCAAATGCCCGCGCAGGCTTGCGCTGGGGCGCATGGTTTCGACAAAGGTTTCGGTGGTGATGCCGTCCACCACCTGCGTTGAACGCCGTCCGCCGATGCGGCTAAGCACCGGCAAAGGCATGACCAACTTAAGGCCATGGTGGGCCATCAACCAAGCACCGCCGACAAGGGAGGAGGAGTTCATGGGCTCATTATGCGTAAAAATGCATCACGCAGCACAATTTCACACAAAAATCAGGCATCTTGTCAAAAAACATGTTTAGCCTGATGGCTGCGCCATGCTGCCGGTCAGCTGGGGGTTGGCTTGCAGTGAATTGGACGTCTTATTGCCGCATAAACAGCGGAGAAAGCATTGCGCCTGCGAGGCGGATGTTGGCACAAGGCAGCCATACCCAGGGTTCTGATCCCTCATGCACGGGCGTCGGCAAGGTACAACCAATTAGCCAGAACCCGCATGAATACTGGGCTCTGCTCACAGACACGTCCACAAGTCAACAGAGAAAAAAGAGAGAAACGGGCCCTCTCAGGTCATAAATCAGGGAAATTCGCCTTGCCGTGTCCACAAGGTAAAACGGCTGGAGCCCGCAGAAACAGGGGATTCCAGCCAATAAAAAGGGGGACAGAGAAAAACTGTCCCCCGTGTGTGGTGGTGGGGTGGAACCCTGCGCCAAACCTATGTAACTCAGCGCCTTAGAGCCGCTGCGAACTCCTGCGGAAAGGTGCGGAATCCAGCCCTTGTTGCCGTCAATCCTACCAGTTCCGCCTGGCCGAGGTCATCAGCCAAGTGCATCAGATCGGCGGCCAGTTCGATTCCCGATTACGGAATTGAACCAGCGTCCGCATCGACTCACCCGGCCTTCGATCAGGCGGTGACGAACCGCTCCCGAAATGCTCGCCGGCCCTGGTCGTAAGGCACAGGGTTGGTGGCGTGCGGGACCGGCGCGCTTCTGTCGCCGATGAGGTAGTTGATCCGGTAGGTGCAGTTTCCGGAGGGGTGCAGCATGCCGCCAATCACCCGGTCGGGATTCAGGACCCGCTCCTGGATCAGACGATCTAGCACCTTCTGGACCTGCGGCCCCAGGCCAACGAACACAGCATCCTTCAGTTCTTCGACTTCCGCCGCGAAGTTCTCCAGCAGGTACTTCCGTAGCAGCGGATGCTTGGTCATATCTGGGGAGCCACGGTAATCGTCGTCCTTGACGAATACCGGATAGCGCAGGAGGGAGGTGGTCTGCACCAGGTGGCGCGAGGTGGAGAACAGGTCGGCCGAATTGGTCAGGCCGAGCCACTTGTGGAAGCCCCAATGGTTGAGCTGGTTGATTAGGTTGCTCCGCAACGGCTCGCCACTGAACGCGCCGACGCTCTTGGCGGCCTGGATCGCTTCCGTGCTGGGCTTGCCGGCCTGAAGCGCGCGCCGCGCCTCGTTGTTGGCATTGACCATCTGAGTGGGGCCCGGCGTGATCCCGACCAGAACGATCCGCGCACTGGGGTTGATGTACTCGAACGGCGCGTAATAGATCTTCACGTCGCCGCTTGAGTCCATCAACAGGCGCGGATCGCGCACCACCGGAGGCGTCGACCCACAAATAATCGGCGCGTACTTTTCGATCAAGTCTGTTTTCATTGTTTGATGTGTCCTGCTCTACGGCTGGTCCGCCAGCCTGCTGGAATCAGTCACTTGCCCACAGCCGATCGTCATCCTGGGTCGCAGCCCAGAAGTCATCGAACAGCGCCAGCTTGGCTTCGTCCTTGGTTGCGTAGGTCTTGGTGCTGAACCGGCTGCCGATCCGGTAGCCCCACCGCTTGAACTTGTTCATGTGGACGCCGAGGTTGTGCCCATCGACGTTCAGAAAGCTGTTCCCCTTGGCAGAAACTCGCCACTTGCGCTGCAGCCATCGGGTTCGGCGTGCTGCTCGGTTGCGCAACTTGGCCTCGCGCCGTTTCGGTCCTTCGTAGTCGCCACTCATCTTCTCGGCGCAGACGCAGCCGACGTCGAAGTTCTCGTCCAGATCCGGGTGTTCCATGATGTGGACGTAGCGGATCTTCTCGTTGCCGCACATCTGGCAGGTCGCGTAATCGGTTTCGTTCGCCGACTCGCCGTCGGCCCGCAGGTCGACCACATCCACGCAGTGCCATCCTTTGTGGGGCACGCCCGGCTGGTCCCATCGATTTCCGCTCATGCCAGTTCACTCCATCTCAGAATCCCGGGTACTTCCGCCAGATCCGCTGGTTCAGCTCTTCGTTGTCGCTGTACTCGCCGATCGCCCAATCCTTGAAGGCGTAGAGGTCTTCCGCCAATTCGGTGATCACGTCACGCAGCTCCAGCGGCTCCAGCCACTCGGCAGGGATTGCCTTCGCGCCGTGCATCGCGCCCAGCAGGTTGCCGACGATCGCTCCGGTCGAGTCGGAGTCACCATCGTGGTTCACGGCCAGGATCACGCCCTGTTTAAAATTGCGGGCGACCAGCGCGCAATAGATGGAGATCGCCAGGGCCTCCTCGGCTATCCAGCCCTGGCCCAGCCGGGCAATGGCTTCTTCATGGGGCAGACCGGAACCGGCCAACTCCTCGGCCATCTCGATCGCCCGCAGCGTCTCCTCAAAGCCGGGCTCGGCTCGCAGCAGGAGTTTGGCTGCGGCCAGTGCCTCGCGCAGCGACGCGCCATCGGTCAGCGCCAGGATCAGCACCGCCAGCACACCACCGGTCAGGGCTCCGGTCGGGTGGCCATGGGTCAGCGCAGCCAACTCGGTACCCAGCCGGAAGGCGTCTTGGGGAGATTCGTGCTTACGCAGGCGCCAGGCGAACAGCCCGACCGGCGCAACCCGCATGACGCCGCCGCAGCCCTTGCTGTCGTTCCGGGCTGGCTCCCCGAGGGAGTTCATCGCCCGCAGGGCCGATAGGCAGGTGTTGCCCGGTGCGCGACGGCTGTGCAGCTGACGCTGCTGAAACAGCCAGCCAGGCTCATCGGTCCCGAAGTCGATGTCGCATGTCGGGCGTTCGCCTTGTGTTTGCAGCCAGCGCAAATAGGCGTGCGCCGTTACCCCAGAATAGGTCGTGATGCCTTTGAAGCAGCCACGCACCCAGCCTCGGATCAGCCCCTCGGCGGTGAACAGCGTCATCTGCGTGTCGTCGGTGATCGTCCCAAGGCCACCATAAGCCGGTGCGTACTGGGCGATGCCCTTCGGACCGAAGCGACACAGAATCTCGGCCCGCTTCATGAACTCAACCGGTGCGCCCAACGCATCGCCGACTGCGCCACCGAGTAGGCAGCCCAGAAACCGCCCCTGGACCGTGCGCTTTTGCTGGCGCTTGCTACGCCAGGCAGGTGGTGCCGGTGTCTCGGTTCGTTCCGCCGCGCCCGTATCGGCAACAGGCTCCTCGTCCTCATTGCCGGACAAGGTGTAGTAGACGCCCAGCTCTGCTACTACGCGGGCGGCGGGTCGGGCGACAACGTCCAGCTGCTTGCGCCACTCAGGCACATCGGAGCCGTCCCAACTGATGCCCAGGCCTTTCTCCCAGTAGGACAGGTAAGCCTCGCCGCGGTCGGCCGCGTAGTAGTTGCCGTTGCCGGCGGAGCAGTCGAGCGCGTACTCCCAGTTGTTCTCGCGCATGCAGACGCCGTGCTGGGGGTGAGGCACTTGCCCCAGCCCGATCAGGTATTCCGCGCTCTTGGCGTCCAACGGGCGAAACACGGCCACCCGCAAGCGTCCGTCGTCCCGGGCGGTGATGGCAGCGATCAGAGCATCGCCACGTTGGATAGTGACCAGTTTGCCGCCGAGGTCCACGGGCCCGACCTCGAGCCACCAGTGGTCACCAGCGGCTGAAACGACATCGCGGGCATCGTCGGGCGCCAATAGCTCGGCAAGCCGATCCATTGCAGGTTCGGCCTGCTGCCATCCGGCCTCGCCGTCCCGGCTACGCTGCTGCAGACCGTGCAACATCACGGCCAGCGGCAGTTCCCCGTTATCGAGCAGGGCCGACTTCAGATCGGCCGCTGGGACGGGGTACGCGATGTCCGGCAACCCGTACCGCGCCAGCGTCTCTGGCTTGAGGTGAAGCTCTGCGAAATTTTGCATGGCGCCCGTGCCGATCCTTTTATCGCTGCGCCGCTTGTGATTATCACAATACGACGAACACACAAATCAAAATAGAGTCATGGACAGATTCTATGGCAGACCATATACTTTCCGCAATAACCCGTACAAGCATTCGCTAACCCGAACGAGCCAGCCAGGATGTCGAACGAACAGCTTGCAGATCTAACCCAGCCACAACGCGACCGGCTCGCGTTCGTGGAGTTGCGCGTGCGCTTCATCGGGGAGATACGCCGCCAGGACTTGGTCACGCGGTTTGGCATCCAGTCCGCCGCCGCATCCAGGGACCTGGCGCTGTACAAGGAGTTGGCACCGGGCAACATCGACTACGACTCCAAGGCCAAGTCCTACGTCCTGGGGCCAAGCTTCCAACCGGTTTTCGACTTCCCACCGGAGCGGGTGCTGTCGTGGCTGACTCAGGGCTTTGGCGATGGTGAGCCGATGCGGCTCAAGGCCTGGGTGGCCAGCGAGAGCCCGTCACGGCTAACGCATCCGGATCTGGATGTGCTGGCGAGCGTGACCCGGGCGATCCACCAGGAGTGTCCGCTCGGCATCGAGTACCACTCCATCTCCAGTGGTCGCACCGAGCGGGAGATCGTCCCGTTCGCGCTGATCGACAACGGCCTCCGTTGGCACGTCCGCGCCTTCGACCGGAAGTCCCAGGAGTTCCGGGATTTCGTCATCACCCGGATCAAGCGCCCCGTGGTGCTCAAGGGGCAGCCGGTGGCGCCCCACGAGATGAGCGATCAAGACATTCAGTGGACCCGGATTGTCGAGCTGGAGTTGGTGCCGCACCCGGATCAACCCCGACCAGAGATCACCGAGATGGACTACAGCATGCAGGGTGGCGTGCTGCGGATGAAGCTGCGGGCAGCCACCGCCGGTTACATCCTTCGCCAATGGAGTGTGGACTGCACGCCCGACCACAGCTTGCGCGGGCACGAGTATCGGTTGTGGCTGAAGGACCACCTGGCCATCTACGGCGTGCGCAACGCCGTGCTGGCGCCGGGCTACCGATCCCCCGATCAACAACGGCTTGAAGCCGAGTCGGACTGAGGGGATGAGCATGCTCGCAAAACTCGAACGACTCATCGGCGAAATCGGCGACCTCAACAGCAAGTTGATCCTGCTGGTCGGTCCCAGCCGCAGTGGGAAGACCCAACTGCTGCGCCAGCTCGGCGCCAAGCTCAACATCGAGCCGCTCAACGTCGGATTGGAGCTGGGGCGCCGTCTGGCCGCCACGCCAAACAACAAGCGTGGCTTCTCTGCCGGTGAGCTCCTGCGGGAGATCGCGGACAGGGAACGCACTGAAGATCCGCTGCTGCTCGACAACCTCGAGTTGTTGTTCGAGCCCAGCCTGCAGATCAACCCGCTTGACCTCGTCAGGCGGCTGGCTCATTCCAAGCGCGTCGTGGCTGTCTGGCCGGGCGAGCTGCGCGGTGATCGCTTGGTGTACGCGGACATGAGCCATCCAGAACATCGTGACTACAGCCGCGACGGCGTGGTCGTACTCGAAATTTGACGCCACGGGGAAGAGAGAACCATATGGCCAAGAACATGAAATACGGAGATCTGATTCAGTTCGAGCAGATCGAGTCAGTCATTCAGCTGCTCGATGCCGGGCGCCCGGACGAGGCCAAGAAGCTCGTCGCGACCTACGTCATTTCCGACGACATGGCCGAGCGGATCTCCAAGCTCATGGTTCCCCAGCTCAGTTTTGACGACTCGGTCGATCACAAGGGCGTGCTGATCGTCGGCAACTACGGCACCGGTAAATCGCACTTGATGTCGGTGCTGTCGTTGGTGGCTGAAGACGCCGCCTACGCACCGATGATCCGCCACCCCAAGGTCGCCGAGGCGGTTGCCCCGATCGCTGGCCGCTTCAAAGTGCTGCGCATCGAGGTGGGCGGGCTGCAGATGCCCCTGCGCCAGATCATCACCCTGCAGCTTGAGCGCTTCCTCGAAAAGCTCGGTGTCGACTACACCTTCCCGACGGCCGACAAGGAGCTCAACAACAAGGACTCCTTCGAGGAGATGATGGCCGCGTTCGCGGAGAAATTCCCGGACCAAGGCGTGCTACTGGTTGTCGATGAGTTCCTGGAGTACCTACAGTCCCGTCGCGATCACGAACTGGTGCAGGATCTGGCCATCCTGCGTCAGATCGGTGAAGTCACCAAGCACCTGAAGTTCCGCTTCGTGGCTGGTGTGCAGGAAGCCATCTTCGACAGCGTGCGCTTCCAGCATGTGGCCGACAGCATGCGCCGGGTCAACGAGCGCTTCACCCAGATCCTGATCGACCGCCAGGACGTCAGCTTCGTCGTCTCCGCGCGCCTGCTCAAGAAGACGGCTGACCAGCAGAACAAGATCCGCGAATACCTCACGCCGTTCGCCAAGTTCTACGGCTCCATGAACGAGCGCATGGACGAGTATGTGCGGCTGTTCCCGGTCCACCCGGACTACCTGAAAACGTTCGAGCAGATCCACTTCACCGAGAAGCGCGGCGCACTCAAGACCATCGAGGCCGCCATGCTGGCCATCCTCGAACAGGAAGTGCCCGCAGACAAGCCGCTCTTCATCAGCTACGAGAGCTTCTGGAACACCATCAAGGCCAACTCGGTCCTGCGCGCTGACCCCAATATCAAGGAAGTCATGCGCGTGTCCGAGGTGCTGGAGTCCCGTGTGCAGCAGGCCTTTACGCGCCCGGCCTATAAAGCCATGGCGCTGCGGGTCATCAACGCGCTGGCCGTCCACAGGCTCACCACGGGCGGCGACATCCATGTGCCCATCGGCCCTACGGCCGCCGAGCTGCGCGACGCCCTGTGTCTGTTCCAGCCGGGCGTGGAGGACATGCCGGGCGATCCGGCCGAGAACCTGTTGTCGATGGTGCAGACCGTGTTGCGCGAGGTGCTGAAGACCGTCAACGGCCAGTTCATCTCCAAGGCACCAGACACCGAGCAGTACTACCTCGACCTCAAGAAGGACATCGACTACGACGCGCAGATCGAAAAGCGCGCCGAAGCCCTGTCCGACGATGCGCTGGACCGCGCCTACTACAGCGCCATCAAGGCGCTGATGGAGTGCAGCGACGATCTGCGTTACCCCGGCTTCCAAATTTGGCAGTACCAGATCGAGTGGCAGGAGCGCCGTGTCGAGCGCATGGGCTACCTGTTCTTTGGCGCCCCGAATGACCGGCCCACAGCCCAGCCCGAGCGCGATTTCTACATCTACTTCATCCAGCCCTTCGACAAGCCGAAGTTCAGCGACAACAACCTGGCCGACGAAGTGTTCTTCCGCCTGAAGTCACCGGACGAGGACTACAAGCGCTACCTGTCCCAATACGCGGCGGCACTGGATCTGGCGTCCACCGCCAGCGGTGGCGCGAAGGCCATCTACCTGTCCAAGGCGCAGGACTCGCTGAGGTCCATGAGCAAGTGGCTGCAGGAAAAGCAGATGACCGCATTCGAGGTCACCTACCAGGGCAAGACCAAGACGCTGCAGGACTGGTCCAAGGGCGTGTCCCTGCGCGACCGCGCGCGACTGGGCCCGGATGAGCGCATCAACTTCCGCGACGTGGTGAACATTGTTTCCGGCCTGGCACTCGGCCAGCGCTTTGCCGACATCTCACCCGAGTACCCCACCTTTTCTGTGCTGGTCACCGAGGCCAACCGCAAGCAACTGGTCGGCAACGCCCTGCGTGCACTGGCCGGCGGCACCCGCACCAAGGACGCCGCTGCCATCCTCGATGCCCTGGAACTGCTCGATGGTGACCGTGTCGATCCTGCCAGCTCCCGCTACGCGCAAGAGGTGCTGAGCCGACTCAAGGCCAAGGGCCACGGCCAAGTCCTCAACCGCAGCGAACTGTTGTCGGGCACGTCTGATGTGGAGTACTTCGCCCCGATCAAGTACCGGCTGGAGCCCGATCTGCTGGTCACCGTGCTCGGCGGCTTGGTCTATTCCGGTGACATCGTCCTATCGATCACCGGCGACAAGATTGACTCTGGCAAGCTGATGCAACTCGCAGAACGTTCGCTGGAAGAGCTCAAGCAGTTCAAGCACGTCGAGGCGCCCAAGGAGATCAACCTCGCGGTCCTGCGCGCATTGTTCGAGTTGTTCGACCTGCCCTCCGGCTTGGCCCAGAAGGCCAGCCAGGGCGACACCGAACCGGTTATCAAGCTGCAGGAGAAGGTCAGTGCACTGGTGCCACGTGTGCTCAAGGCCGGCTCCGACCTGCAGCAAGGCAAGCTCGGCTTCTGGGGCCAGAACCTGCTCCGTGAGGAAGAATCCAAGGACTGGCACGCCCGGCTGGATTCGCTGAAGAAGTTCACGGAGTCGCTGGCGCCGTACAACACCGTCGGCAAGCTCAAGAACCTTCGCGTCACACAGGAAGACCTGGACAGCCAGAAGAAGAATCTGGAGATCCTGGCCGCCGTCGAGCGTCTGCTCGAACTGGTGGTGGAGCTGGGCAGCACGGCGTCCTACCTCTCGCAGGCCGAGATGGTGCTGCCAGCCGAGCACCCGTGGGTGAAGCAGGCCGAAACCGCCCGCAAGGCACTACAGGAAAAGCTGAGCCAGGACCGCACGGCCGAGCACGCCTCCGAGTACCGGCAGACGCTCAACCAGCTCAAGAAGGACTACATCACCGCCTACATCACCAGCCACAGCAAGGCGCGGCTCGGTGTAGCCGAGGACAAGACACGCAACGCTCTGCGCAAGGACGACCGCTTGTTGGCGCTGCGCGTGCTCGCCGGCGTGTCGCTGATGCCCACCAGCCAGCTCACCGCGTTCGAGGAGTCGCTCAACGGCCTCAAGAGCTGCTCTTCGCTGGACGAGCCAACCCTGGTCACGGCCGCCGTCTGCCCGCACTGCCAGTTCCGCCCCTCTGCCGAGCAATTGGAGCTGATCCCGGCGGCCAACCGCTTGCACAAGCTGGACGACGACCTGGATCAGTTGGTGGCCAACTGGCAACAGACCCTGCTGGAGAACCTGGAAGACCCGTTCACGCAGGACAGCCTGGGCCTGTTGCCGCCCGCGTCCAAGAAGCTGATCGACGCTTTCCTGAGCTCACGCAAGCTACCGGACCCGATGACCAGCGAGTTCGCCAATGCCGTGCAAGAGGCGCTGTCGGGGCTGGAGAAGATCGCGGTCAAGGGCGACGAGATCAAGCAGGCGCTACTGCAAGGCGGCTCGCCGGCCACGCCGGACGACCTGCGCAAGCGCTTCGACACCTTCATGAACGAGCGCTGCAAGGGCAAGGATGCGACCAAGCTGCGCTTCGTGATCGAGTGAAACGTCGTGATCACCCGACCATGACAACAAGAATTTGAGGAACGACTGATGAGTGATCTTTTCCAGAACCACGCGGCCAAGTCAGGTCCGGTTGAATGCCTCGGGCAGACGTTCCCGAGTGATGAGACTCGCCGCGAGCACTACCTGAGGCTGCTTGCCGAGAAGCTCAGGGACCCAGCGTTCCGGAAGATCGAGGGTTTTCCTGTTGGGTCCGACGAAGACATCCTGGCGCTTTCAGATCCTCCGTACTACACAGCCTGCCCAAATCCGTTTATTGAGGACTTCATCCGGCATTACGGCCGACCCTATGACTCGGCTGCCACATACAGTAAAGAGCCATTCACGGCTGATGTCAGTGAAGGTAAAAACGATCCCATCTATAACGCTCACAGCTACCACACCAAGGTGCCTCCACGAGCAATCGTCAGGTACATCTTGAGTTATACGGAACCAGGGGACGTAGTTTTTGACGGCTTCTGTGGCACTGGTATGACTGCCGTTGCAGCGCAGTTATGTGGCGACCGATCTGTTATTCAGGCGCTTGGATATCGAGTGGAGGCTGATGGAACCATCCTGGCCGCAGAGGATGACGGCGGTAAAACCATATGGCGCAAATTCTCGAAACTGGGCGCTCGCAGAGCTATTGCCAACGATCTTTCTCCTGCTGCGACCTTCATCTCGTACAGCTACAACCGATTCAGAACTCCGGCGGCTTTAGAAGACACTGTTAAGCCTATCTTGTCTAAGGTCCAGCGAGAGTTTGAATGGATGTATCAAACCCTGCATCAACCGAAAAAGGAAGCGCTGGAACAAGGCAGGCAGCTTGTTGAGCGCGAATCTAAACCCGACCTGACTAAGGTTGGTTCGACAGGAAAAATAAACTACATCGTCTGGTCTGACGTTTTTGCGTGCCCTGAGTGCGCTGGCGACGTGGTGTTCTGGGATGTTGCGGTGGACAGAAGCGAGGGCAAAGTTCGTGAGGTGTTTGCGTGCCCCCACTGCGATGCGTCCCTTGGGAAGAGAAATCTAGAGCCAAAGACGATTTTAGTTCGCGACGAACATAACGGAAACACTGTTTCCCAGCGTCTTCAGGTTCCCGCATATATCAATTATTCGGTTGGGACTAAGCGATTCGAAAAGAGTGCTGACCTGGTTGATAAGGCGCTAGCTGAAAAGATCGATAGCCTCTTGCTGCAAGACTGGTTCCCGGCATACGAACTCAAAAAGGGAGACAAGACGGGCGAGCCGATCCGCGTTGGGATAACCCATACCCACCATTTTTATACGCCAAGAATTTTGCATATTCTGTCGAAATATCGGAGCTTCGGGTTGAACTCGTGGGCGCCCTTCAGTGCGCTCACTCCGAGGGCAACTCGGATGCACAGAATCGCAGCAAGTCGGGTGGGAGGCGAAAAGAAGGGCGAAGGAGGTGCGACCGTGGGCGTTATTAACGGCACGCTCTACGTACCATCCTTGTCCGTGGAAATGAATGTCCTTGATCAAGCTGCCGACCGTCTGAAGGCTTATACGAAAGCTTGGTTTAAAAAGGATGTATCAATAATTTCAACGCAGTCATCGACCTCGATGACGACGATCCCCTCAAATTCATTGGACTACGTATTTATTGATCCACCCTTTGGTTCGAACCTCATGTACTCAGAGTTGAACTCTCTCTGGGAAGGCTGGCTGCGCGTATTCACGCAAGACAAACAAGAGGCTATCGAAAACAGGAGCCAGGGTAAGGAGCTGGATGATTACCGAAGATTAATGACGGACTGCTTCCGTGAGGTCTTCCGAATTTTGAAGCCCGGTCGATGGGTCACTATCGAGTTTTCAAACACGCAAGCAAGTGTGTGGAATTCGATTCAGACTGCGCTGCAAGAAGCGGGTTTGGTTGTTGCTAACGTATCGGCTTTGGATAAAAAGCAGGGAAGCTTCAATGCGGTTACCAACCCCACTTCCGTGAAGCAAGACCTGGTTATCTCTGCATACAAACCGAACGGCGGTCTCGAGGAGCGGTTTGCAAAAACAGGTGGCTCGGAAGATTCCATATGGGATTTTGTTCGAACTCATTTGAAGTGCCTGCCGACCGTAAAGGTTCGCCATGGTGCGCTTGAATTTATCGCGGAGCGTGATCCGAGGATTATTTTTGATCGCATGGTCGCATGGTTTATCCGACACAACGTGCCGGTTCCGATGTCGACACAGGAGTTCCAAGCCGGGTTGACTCAGCGCTTTGTTGAGCGCGATGGAATGGTGTTTTTGCCTGACCAAGTTGCCGAGTACGACAAGAAGCGTTTGCAGGTGGCGGTGGCACCACAAATGGAAATGTTCGTCTCAGACGAACGTAGCGCTATCGATTGGTTGACTGACTTCTTGAAAAACAGACCATCGACGTACCAGGAAATTCACCCAGAATTCATAAGCCAGTTAGGCGCAGGATGGAAAAAGCATGAATCAAAGCCGGAATTGTCGGCTTTGCTTGAAGATAATTTCATCCAATTCGACGGCATGGGTGACGTTCCGCCACAAATCCACAGCTACCTATCGACTAACTACAAGGACATGCGGGGCTTAGACAAGAGCAGTCCGGCGCTTGTAGCCAAAGCCAGAGATCGCTGGTATGTCCCCGATCCCAACAAAGCACAGGACCTGGAGAAGAAGCGCGAGAAGGCGCTGCTCAAGGAATTCGACCAATACCGTGGCTTTACTGGTCGGCGCCTTAAGGAGTTCCGGCTTGAGGCGCTACGAGCGGGTTTCCGCGCTGCATGGGCCAACAAGGAGTACCAGACCATCATCAGTATCGCCAAGAAGGTGCCCGACGAAGCGCTGCAAGAGGACGAGAAGCTGCTCACCCTCTATGACCTTGCGCTGACCCGCACCGAAGACGGGATCTGAACGTGGCTGGCGGCGGGTTCACCATTGGCGACTGGTGCTGGTTCACCCGGCAGGCATCGCCCTGTCGGGTGATCGAGCGGCAGGACGTGTGGGGCGAGGTGGCCTACCGCGTGTGGTTGCCCGCCAAGGACGCGGTGGTGCGTGCGCGGGCCGTGGATCTGGCCTCGCTGGAAAGCGTGCGCCCGAGCGTGGAGCAGATCCTGCACACCACGGCGGCGGCCAAGTTGCTGGATGCGCTGGAGGACAACCTGCTGCTGGCGCCCATCCAGTCCAGCGTGGTGCCACTGCCGCACCAGCTCTATGCGTTGAACCGCGCCATCAGCCGCGACCGAATCCGCTACCTGTTGGCCGACGAGGTGGGCCTCGGCAAGACCATTGAGGCTGGGTTGGTGCTGCGCGAGTTGAAATTGCGTGGCCGGGTGAAACGCATTCTGGTGGTCGCGCCCAAGGGGCTGGTGCGCCAGTGGCAGGCGGAAATGCGCCTGCACTTCGGCGAGAAGTTCCAGTTCATCGAACCGTCCGAGCTGGCGGCCTTCCGCCAATGGCGCAGCGGCGGCGCGGGCGAGGAAGAGAACCTGTGGCGCATGCACGACCAGGTGATCTGCTCGCTGGATTCGGTGAAGCCGCTGGAAGGCCGTCGCGGCTGGAGCCTGGAGCAACTCAACACCTACAACCGCGAACGCTTCGAGGACCTGATCTCGGCGTCGTGGGATTTGGTCATCATCGACGAGGCCCACCGCATGGGTGGTAGCACAGAACAGGTGGCCCGCTACAAGCTGGGCGCTGCGCTGGCGGAGGCCTCGCCCTATCTGTTGCTGCTGTCGGCTACGCCACACCAGGGCAAGACCGACCAGTTCATGCGGCTGATGCAGTTGCTGGACCGCGAAGCCTTCCCGGACGAGAGCAGCGTCAGCCGCGACCGGGTGCGCCCCTTCGTGATCCGCACAGAGAAGCGCGCATCGATCAACGCCGAGGGCCAGCCGCTGTTCAAGCCGCGTGTTACCCGGTTGCAGGCGGTCGCTTGGCAGGCACGGCACGGCTCGCAACAGCGCCTGTACGAGGCGGTGACCGACTACGTGCGCCACGGCTACAACCAGGCCATGGCGGCCAAGCAGCGCCACATCGGCTTCTTGATGATCCTGATGCAGCGGCTGGTGACGTCCAGTACGGCAGCCATCCGCACCACGCTGGAAAAGCGTCAGGCCCTGCTTGAAGCACCGCAGCCGCAGGCCAACCTGTTCGAGAACACCAGCGCCGACGAGTGGGCAGATCTGGACGGCCAGTCACAGGTGGATCTGGCGATGCAGTCCAGCGGTTGGGAGCTGGAGAAGTCCGAAGTCGAGATGTTGCTTGAGCTGGCACGGGAAACCGAGGCCGCAGGCACCGATGCCAAAGCCGAGGCGCTACTGGAGCTGATCTACAAGCTGCAGCAGGAGGAAGGCGACCCGGCGCTGAAGGTGCTGATCTTCACCGAGTTCGTGCCCACCCAAGCGATGCTGGCTGATTACCTGGAGAGCCGTGGCTTCTCGGTGACGACGCTCAACGGCAGCATGGATCTGGAAACCCGCACGCGGGCACAGCAGGCGTTCTCGAAGGATGTTCGCGTGCTGATATCCACCGATGCCGGCGGCGAAGGTTTGAACCTGCAGTTCTGCCACGTCATCGTCAACTTCGACATGCCGTGGAATCCGATGCGGATCGAGCAGCGCATAGGCCGGGTAGACCGTATCGGGCAAAAGCATGTGGTCCGCGCCATCAACTTCGTGCTTGAAGACACTGTGGAGCACCGCGTGCGTCAGGTGCTGGAGGAAAAGCTGGAGGTCATCGCGCAGGAGTTTGGCGTCGACAAAGCGGCCGACGTGATGGATTCGGTTGAGGCCGACCCGATCTTCGACGAACTGTTTGTGCATGGCCTGCAGAACCCGGACGCCATTGAGCAGGAGTGCGATGCCGTGGTGTCGCAACTGCGCTCCACGCTGGCGGAGTCGAAGAAGAACAGCGACCTGCTCACCACCGAACACGATCTTGATGCCGACGATGCCCGCAAGTGGCGCGACCACCCGGCGCAGTTCTGGCTGGAGCGTGCCATCACCAGTGGGCTGGCTGCGCGCGGCGGCTCGGCAGCGAAGGTTGGCAAGGCGTGGCGGGTGAAGTGGGCGGACGGTAGCGAGTCGGCACAGGCTTGTTTTGACGCCCGCACGGCGGATGAGAACCCGGAGTTGGAATGGGTCACGATGGAAGACCCACGGGCCCGTGCTGTGATCAGTGAGCTGCCGCGCTTTGTCGCCGGCCAGCCGCTGCCGGTGATCCGCGTGACCGGCTTGCCGGATTCGGTACGCGGCATCTGGTCGCTATGGGAGATCAGTCTGGCGGCTGAAGGCTTGAGCCGGAAGCGCTTCCTGCCGGTGTTCATCAACGAGGAAGGCCGGCCCTTCGTGCCGACCGCCAAGCGCGTCTGGGATCTGCTGCTCACTGAGACAGTAGACGTGCATGCCGTGACGGGTGCCGAGGAGTCGGTGAGGTGGTTCGAGGCGTCGCAAGCGGCAGCCAGCACCCAGGGTGAACGGATCTTCACCGAACTGCTGACCGAGCACCGCGCCCGCCTGAAGGAAGAACGCGAGCGTGCGGTGTATGCGTTCGAGGCCCGAGGCCAGGCCATTGGGCGAATCGGCTTGCCCGCCGTGCGTGAGCACCGGCGCAAGCGGCTGCAACAAGAACACGACGCGCGCATGGCTGCCCTCGACGACATGGAGGCAAGTGTGCCGGATTTGAATGCCGTGATGATGGTGCGCGTCTCCGGCGATGTGATGCCCGGAGGACAGGTGGGATGAGCCAGTGGTCAGAACGCATTCTCAGCCACTTCACGGCCGATCTCACCCGACTCTGGGTGGCGTGCGACCCTGATGATGTGTTGCTCGACGAGAGGCTGTTGACCGATCTGCGCGGTCGGGGCTTCGAGTTGATGCTGTACGAGGACCCGTTTGCCTTCCGCGCAGAATATGAGGAGCGCTACCGCGCCGCATGGGATCGCGGTGAGCAAGGGCCAGCGCCTTCGCTGGTTCTGCATCTGCGCAGCGCCGATGCGAATGTCTTGCCGTGGGACATCGTGCATCACGGTCGTGTGGTCCGGCTCAGCCTTGCGGAGCTATTCCCGAAGCTGGCTTACAGCGCGGTGCAGCAAGTCGAGCCGGAGCACTTTGCCGGGCTGTTTCATGCCCATCAGACCGAGCTGCAGTCGGCCAGGGGCGAGAACGAGTCGAAGGACTTCATCCTCGAACACGTCTACCAACTGGCGCCGAGATCCATTCGCAACCCAGTGGACTTCTGGCGCGAGCTGCTGCGAATGCACTTCGCCAACCGCTCGTTGCCACCCCTGTTCGCTCAGCACGCGGCAGGCATCATTCAGGGCAAGGGGCTGTTCACGGATCTGCCCGTCGCCACATGGCTGGCATCCAAGAGCGCGCTGCTGCGCGTGGTGCAGGGTGCGTGGTACCGCTATCTGAAGACCCAGGGGCTGGACGGAACCCGCACTGGCGAACCGCCACCACCAGACTACGTCGCCAAGATCGAGATTCCGTTCGATCACTCCGATGTGCAGGTGCTGGTCGATTCCATGTTCCTCGACGGCAGCTTGCATCCGTTGGCGGTGCACAGCGTTCCGGCGGGGATGCCGAGTTGGATCAAGGCCGGGATCGTCCAGGACCCGGCGGCACTGCAGGCATTGGTGCTCAAAGGCATCGATGGCCTGATCGAGACGACTCCAACAGCGGCCTCTTCGCACAAGGACTGGAGTGAGTTCGCCAAGCGCTACGGTGAGATCCTGGCCCGCACGCATGGTCTGCCAGGCACGGAAGGCAGCGAACACCTGCCGGTGATTCGAGAGCGGATCAAGACCTTGCAGGCGCAATCAGACGAGGGGCTACGAGCCTGGGTCGCAGCCAAGCATTACGCCGACCTGATCCTGCAGCCGGTGACCAAAGGTCCGGTGATGGTGCACCACGTGCCGCGCTTCTTGCGGCATCGGCGGTCCGCAGGGGAAACCAAGGTGGCTCTGCTGGTATTCGACGGGCTGGCCTTCGACCAGTGGGTACAGATCCGCGAGCGCCTGATCGCCACCACGAAACGTTTCGCGTTCGACGAGGGAACCGCGTTCGCATGGCTGCCGACCGTGACATCGGTGTCGCGCCAGGCGCTGTTCTCCGGCCTGAAACCGCGCGAGTTCGACGACTCCATCGACCGAACGGACAAGGAGGAATCCTTGTGGAAGACGTTCTGGCAGAACGAAGGCGTCAACGCGAATGAGGTGATGTATCGACGTGCGCTGCGTCAGACCCATCAGCTCGACGCGCTGGAAGCGGATTTGATCGACCGGCGCCCGAAGGTGGTGGGCCTGGTCATTGATGAGGTGGACGATCGGCTCCACAAGGAGCGGTCCAAGAAGGACGTGGCGATGTGGATCGGCAACTGGCTGACGACCGGTTTCGTCGACCGGTTGTTCTCGCTACTGCTGGACAGGGGGTACCACATCTACCTCACGGCGGACCACGGCAACGTGGAGTCCACCGGCGTCGGCAGGCCCAGCCAGGGCGTGATTGCCGAGACACGCGGAGAGCGTGTTCGGGTCTACCGGAGTGAGCCATTGCTGGCCGATTCCGCTGCGGCCTATCCCACCACAGTCAGGTTGGACATCGCTGGACTACCCGCGAACTTCATGCCCCTATTCGCAGGCGGACGAACCGCCTTTGTGCCGGAGGGTGAGCAGGTGGTGGTCCACGGCGGGGTGTCGGTCGAAGAGTTGATCGTGCCCTTTGTGAAAGTCAGTTATGTGATTGGTACCGAATGAATTCATCAGCCCCAAAGATAGGCTTTGATCGGTTCATTCAGCTTGATTGGGCGGCTGCGGCACTGAATGTTCGTGCAGGCGTGGCTGGGCTAGATGATCTGAATGCACTGCTCGATGCAGCCGAGCTTGGCGTGGAAGCCAAGAAGAAAACACGCACTGTATTGAATCGGCTGTGGCTGGAGCCCCGCTCTGAACTGGTTGACTTCGCAGATCGCGGCGTGGCCATCCACAAGATGCAGCCAGACATTCCCGTCGCAGCACTGTGCTGGGGCATGTCCGTGGCGACGTACCCGTTCTTTGGCAAGGTGGCCGAACTGGTCGGCCGGCTATCCGCGATCCAGGGGGACTGCGCGTCGGCCGAAGTGCATCGCCGGATGAGCGAAACCTATGGGGAGCGCGAAGGTACCCGGCGCATGACCAACATGGTCATCCAGAGCCAGGCGAACTGGGGCGCAGTGGAGCGGGTCGAGAAAGGCAAGCGCGTCATCCGGCTGGCACCAACAGCGATCGACAACGACGAACTCACTGCCTGGTTGATCGAGGCGGCCGTGCGCTACGCCGGCAAGCCCGTTTCAGTACCCAGCCTGCAGTCGCTGCCCGTGCTGTTCCCGTTCAACTTGACGCGGCCCCTGGCCTACGTGGTGTCGAACAGCCCGAGCCTCGACCTCCGGTCGGAAGGCCCGAGTAACCAGTTCGTCGCTCTGCGCAGCACGATTTGAAGAAGAAGGAAGAATATGGCTCGCATCGAGAACCACAAATACAGTATCGAGGAGGCATTCAGGGAGTGCTTCTACATCGTCCCGGACTACCAGCGCGAGTACGTCTGGACGGACAAGGAAGTGCATCAGTTGCTGGAGGACATCGGCGAGCAGATCGATGCGGGCACGACGCGGGAATACTTCATCGGCACCGTGCTGGTGTCGCCAACCGAGCAGAAGAACCATTACGAGGTCATTGACGGCCAGCAGCGCTTGACCACGTTCTTCCTGCTGCTTTGCGCGCTCAAGCATCTGTTCCAGGGCGAGCCACAGCGCCAGATGATTTCCGGGCTGATCTCGACCAGCTATGTGGACAGCGACGGCGAGGTGCGCACCACACTGAAACTGGAACCGCGTTACGAGAGCGCAGGCGAAGTGATGGCCAAACTGGTAGAGCTGGATGCCGAGCCACAGACCGTGCGCGCTGGCATCCAGTCTGCTGGCATCACGAGCTTCGGGTCGCTAGAGAACTTGGTCAATGCTTACGGCACGCTGTACGGCTATCTGAAGGACAACTACGACGACACGGCCAAGCTGAAGAAGTATTGGGGCTATCTGGCCAACAACGTGGTGTTCATCCAGATATCGACCGACGTCAGCAGCGCGCTGAAGATTTTCGAGACCATCAACGAGCGCGGCGTCGGTCTGAACCCGATGGACTTGCTCAAGAACCTGTTGTTCACGCAGGTCAAGCAGACCCAGTTCACTCAGCTCAAGGACGAGTGGAAGAAGATCACCAAGCCGCTGGAGAAGGAGAAGGAAAAGCCACTGCGCTTCTTGCGCTACTTCCTGATGGCCAACTACGTCATCAAGAACGAGCGCGGTGATGCGGTGGTGCGCGAGGACGAGATCTACGACTGGTTCATCGCCAAGGACAACGCGGCGCTCTGCGATTACGCAGGCAAACCCTTCGAGTTCGTCCGCAAGGTGATTCGCAACGTCGAGCACTACTTGGCCTTCGCCAACGGGCTGGGTAATGACGGCAAGCCCAGCCTGGCGATGGACAGTCTCAAGCGGCTGGCCGGTGGGGCGTTCAGCTTGCACTACGTCTTGCTGCTGGCAGCGGCGAGCTTTCCGAAGCCGCTGTTTGACCACTTCGTGGCGCAGCTGGAGAGCTTTCTCTTCTACTACATCTTCACCAAGACGCCGACCAAGGATCTGGAGCGCAGCTTCTCGCAATGGGCCGATGAGCTCCGCGCGATTGCGGAGACGACTGATCCGGTGAAGCAGAAGGTGCAGCTCAACGCATTCGTCGCCGACCGCTTCGAAAAGAACATGGCCGGCAAGTCGCAGGAGCTGGCCGACGCCCTCAAGCGTTTCACGCTGTACTCGATGCAACAATACCGCACTCGCTACTTACTGGCGCGGCTGACCCAGCACGTCGAAATGGCGTTCAGCGGCCTGAAGACCCCGGGCAGTCTGGAGCCCTTCACCAAGCTGGAGATCGAGCACATCCTGCCCGACAACCCGAAGGCGGAACTGCGTGCCACGTGGGCAGCAGAGAACTCGAATGCGGTCTACGACGATTACAAGAACCGGCTGGGCAACCTGACCTTGCTGGAGAAGCCCATCAACATCGTCGCGGGCAATGACTTCTACGCAGCCAAGCAGATCGAGTACGGCAAGAGCGGCAACTACCTGACCCGCAGTCTGATGGCTCTGACGGAGGTCGGGCAGAACACATCCATTTCTCGGATCAACGCCAAGCTGGAGGCGTTTCCTGCGTGGAATGCCACGTCTATCGAGAAGCGCCACGCGCTGCTCATCGCGCTGGCGCAGGAAGTCTGGAAGACGACGCCAATTGACGTGTGATGAGGGAGCTCTATCAACATGACTAATGCATCAGCACCTGCGCCGATGTGCGATGACTGCAAGGCCTTGCTTGGCGCGTCGCGAAGCACCAAGCCTCATGAAAATCTCGAATACAAGGACGGCAGACAGGTCTCGTCGATGATGGGCGCTGCCGACGAGGCTTACTACCGCTGCAAGATGTGCAGCCACGAATGGTTGCACGAGACTGGTTCTTGCGGCATGGGTTGGGTTGCATAGCTGTGGCGACTCGCGTGACGAGATCAACCCACGATGACGACCCGCAAAGATGATGGATCGAATCGATATCAAGACTTGGGCAACCATCAGCGCTGAAGGTTGGAGCTCCCTCCTTCTGGGCAACGGCGCCAGCATTGCCATCCACAAGGAGTTCGCATACCCAACACTCCATGGCATTGCTGATGCAAAAGGACTGCTCGCCACTACTGCCCCAATATTCGCCAAGCTCGGGACAACCGACTTCGAGCATGTTCTGCTCGCGTGCTGGTATGCCGAGCACGTAAACGGGGCATTGGGGGCACCGTCGGCCGCCATCTCCGCAGCCTATGAGGAGGTTCGCACAGCGCTGATCGAGGCCGTGCACAGCGTGCATCCGGTGCATGCCGATGTTGCCACCGACCTACAGCGGGTCGGTGCGTTTTCGAGCGCGTTTCCCACGGTCGTCAGCCTGAACTACGACCTCACCTTGTACTGGGCCATGCTGCTGTTCAACGCAGCGAACGGGAGCTGGTTCAAGGATGCCTTCCACGACGGGGAGTTCCAGACAGATTGGGAATATCTGCGGCGGCCCTATGGGCACGCTGCAGGAGCGACATTAGTTTTCTATCCGCACGGCAGTCTTGCGGTTGCGCGTGACTACCTCGGTGATGAGACAAAGCTCGCGGTTGGGGCGGGAGCTGCAGGCGACTTGCTTGACACGATCACCCGCAGGTGGGTGTCCGGGCGCTACGTTCCGGTGTTCGTTAGCGAGGGAACCAGTCAGCAGAAGGTCGCGGCGATCCGCCGGAGTCACTATCTGACGAATGTGTATGAGGAGGTGCTGCCGGCGCTTGGTGAGGGCCTGGTCGTCTATGGCTGGAGCTTTGACGAACGAGACCAACACGTGCTCGATGCCATCGCATCGAGTCCGCCAAAGCGAATGGCCGTCTCAGTGTTCACGGGTCAGCCAGATGGAGATCAGCAGGCGTTCTGCCATCAGGTGCTCAAGGCCACTGGCCGGTCCTTGCCTGGCACAGAGATCAAGTTCTTCGATTCGCGGAGCCCGGGCTGCTGGAACAATCCATGATGGTCCAGGCTCGCCGGGATTGCGTGTGACTCCGAGCTAGTTGCTGATCTTCTCTTGGGCGATCAGCATGGCGACCTCCGCTTCCCTCCGTGCTATAAGCCCTGGCAGCACTTTACCGCCGCCATAAATCCATCGCCGCAGTTCCTGCCCTGCAGCGATCCAGTCCCGCTGATTGATCCGTCGCCTCAGGGTCGATGTCTGAAGCCGCCCCGCGCCGAGGTTGAAGGTGAAGTCGACGATGGCCGCGAGTCGCCCCTCGGGCTCGGTGGCCAACACCGGACAGTAGCGCAGCGTCGCGGCAAGGGCCGTGCGCAGATCCTGACGCAAGTAGGTCTCGCCCTCTTCCTCGTTGATCGGTGAATGGTCTGGCTTGCATAAACGTCCGTAGCCGATCGTCCAGTAGCCGGCTGGGCAGATGTAAGGCTGGGCGCGGCGCAGTGGATCTGACTTGGGAACCCTGTGGAAGCCCTCAAAGCGCTTCGCCAGGGCAATGGCGGCCTGGGGGATCTCGCTCATGGCCTCACCCGGTCGAAGACGCGCCCGAGGAACCAGAAGTTCAGCACGCCCGCCCAAAGTGCTTGGTCGGCTTCGGTCCAGGCGTGGAGGATCGCGACGCCCCAGTCGGCACCGCCTTCGATGGCAGCCACGAAGGCGGCCGTCTTGGCCGCGCAGTACAGCGCCATGAACCAGTAGGTGATGACTGGGCGGACGCTGCTCGACAAGGCATCGGCCCAGCGCACACCGGTTTTCTCGCCCTGTGTGCGGACAGCCTCGCGTAACGTCTCGATCGCGCCCACGTTCCACGCCGCATCAGCCCCGGCGCCGATTTCATCCATGCGCTGCGCCCCGCGTAGCTTCTCGAACTCCAGTGCCTTATCCTGCATCGCCAGTTCATGGCCACGCTCTCCCTTGCGGTCGAGCCACTTGAGGATTTCCGGAGCCAGTCGGAAGGCTCCGCCAAGGAAGCCACCTAGCAATGTCTCGATCATTGGGCGCCTCCCAT
>Ga0255210_1000096_pt1 | contig 41684 bp, 44 predicted proteins | sample Miss_Yuk_RepA_8d_FD_188422 | JGI IMG/M metagenome (GOLD analysis project Ga0255210, IMG submission 188422) | Freshwater microbial communities from Mississippi River, Louisiana, United States - Miss_Yuk_RepA_8d | ecosystem: Environmental > Aquatic > Freshwater > River | place: USA: Louisiana...
CCTTTCTTCCATTCCTTGACTTCAAAAGGCTGGGCCAGTTCGGCCGGGCTGTCGTGCATCAGCGGGGTCAGCACGACTTCCTTTTCCACGCCCAGGTGGTCAACACAGACTTCGCTGAAGCGCTTGGCAAAGCCCTTGTAGATTTCCCAGTCGCTCTTGCTCTGCCACACCGGGTCCACGGCGGCGGACAGCGGGTGGATGAAGGGGTGCATGTCGCTGGTGTTGAGGTCGTTTTTCTCGTACCAGCTGGCGGTGGGCAGCACCACGTCCGAATACAGGCAGGTGGTGCTCATGCGGAAGTCCAGCGTGACCAGCAGATCCAGCTTGCCCTGCGGTGCGTCCTTGTGCCACTTCACTTCCGTCGGTTTGGCTTCGTCGGCGCCGAGGTCCTTGCCCTGCACACCGTTTTCGGTGCCCAGCAGGTGCTTGCAGAAGTATTCATGGCCCTTGCCGGACGAGCCCAGCAGGTTGGAGCGCCAGACGAACATGTTGCGCGGCCAGTTCTGCGGTGCGTCCGGGTCTTCGCAGCTCATCTCCAGCGAGCCGTCGCGCAGCGCCTTGACGACATAGTCTTTCGGGTCCATGCCGGCGGCCGTGGCGTCCTTGACCACCTGCATCGGGTTGGTCTTGAGCTGAGGGGCGCTGGGCAGCCAGCCCATGCGCTCGGCACGCACGTTGTAGTCGATCATGCTGCCGCCGAACTTGGCCTTGTCGGCCAGTGGGGAGACGATCTCGGAAACGTCGAGCTTTTCATAGCGCCACTGGTCGGTGTGGGCATAGAAGAAGCTGGTGGAGTTTTGCTGGCGCGGCGGGCGGATCCAGTCCAGCGCAAAAGCCAGCGCGGTCCAGCCGGTCTGCGGACGCAGCTTTTCCTGACCCACATAGTGCGCCCAGCCGCCGCCACTCTGGCCGATGCAGCCGCACATCATCAAGAGGTTGATGACGCCGCGGTAGTTCATGTCGGCGTGGTACCAGTGGTTCATGGCCGCGCCGATGATGACCATGGACTTGCCATGCGTCTTGTCGGCGTTGTCGGCAAACTGGCGCGCCACGGTGATGACCTGCTGGCGCGGCACGCCAGTGATGGCCTCCTGCCAGGCCGGGGTGTAGGGGGCGTTGTCGTCGTAGTTCTTCGCACCAGATCCGAGACCACGGTCAATGCCGTATTGCGCGACCTGCAGGTCGAACACGGTGGCGACCATCGCGTAGCGCTCTTCACCGGCCTTGCCCAGACGCAGGCGCACGGCGGGCACCTTGGCCTTGTTCACATCGCCCACTGCGGCGTTGGCCGGGAAGTTGGGCGTCTGCTGGCCACCAAAGTACGGGAAGCCCACATCGACCACCTGATGGTCTTGTGCGCCGTCTTCGAGCACCGAAAGCTTGAGCTTCACATCGCCGTTGTCGCGGGCTTCTTTCGATTCAAGGTTCCATTTGCCGGCGTCCTCGCGGTCTTCGGCACCCCAGCGGAAACCGATGGAGCCGTTGGGCAGCACGGCCTTGCCGGTGGTGTCAAAGCCCACGGTTTTCCACTCGGGGTTGTTGTCCTGGCCGAGCTTGCCGTTGAAGTCGCTGGCGCGCAGGTAACGGTCGGGCACCAGCGTGGTGCTGCCGTCGGGGAGCTGCTGCTCCTTGAGCATGACCAGCATCGGCAGGTCGGTGTAGCGGCGGGCGTAGTCGTCGAAATAGCTGCTCCGCTGACCGTTGGCCGGGAAGTAGAACTCCCTGAGCACCACATGGCCCATGGCCATGGCCAGCGCGGCGTCGGTGCCTTGTTTGGGGTGCAGCCACAGGTCGGCCAGCTTGGCGACTTCGGAATAGTCGGGCGTGACGGCCACCGTCTTGGTGCCCTTGTAGCGGACCTCGGTGAAGAAGTGGGCGTCGGGCGTGCGCGTCTGCGGGATGTTGGAGCCCCAGGCGATGATGTAACTGCTGTTGTACCAGTCGGCCGATTCGGGCACGTCGGTCTGCTCGCCCCAGATCTGCGGGCTGGCCGGTGGCAGGTCGCAGTACCAGTCGTAAAAGCTCATGCACACACCGCCCAGCAGGCTCAGGTAGCGGCTGCCTGCGGCATAGCTGACCATGGACATGGCCGGGATGGGCGAGAAGCCGATGATGCGGTCGGCGCCGTGTTTCTTGATGGTGTAGACGTTGGCCGCTGCGATCAGGGTGTTCACCTCGTCCCATGTGCTGCGCACCATGCCGCCCATGCCGCGCACCTGCTGGTAGTCGCGGCGGGCCGCTTCGTCTTCAACGATCAGCGCCCAGGCGTCCACCGGGCTCTTGGCGACCTTGAGGGCGGCGCGCCAGCGCTCGAGCAGGCGGCCGCGCACCATCGGGTACTTGACGCGGTTGGCGCTGTACAGGTACCAGCTGTAGCTGGCGCCGCGGGCGCAGCCGCGCGGCTCGTGGTTGGGCATGTCCCAGCGGGTGCGGGGGTAGTCGGTCTGCTGGGTTTCCCAGGTGACGATGCCGCCCTTGACGTAAATCTTCCACGAGCAGGAGCCCGTGCAGTTCACGCCGTGGGTGGAGCGCACGATCTTGTCGTGTGCCCAGCGGTTGCGGTAGGCGTCTTCCCAGGTGCGGTCTTCGTTGGTGACCTGGCCATGGCCGCCGGCAAACGGCTCCTTGGGCAGGTTGAAATGGGTCAGGCGGTCAAGAAAGTGACTCATGGATGGACTCCGTGTGAGTTTGGGAAATGCAGGGGGATTCAGGGGTTGCGGATGCTGCTGCCGGGGCGCAGGTAGAAGGCCCAGTTGAGCACCAGACACAGGGCGTAGAACACGGCAAAGCCGTACATGGCCAGCTGCGGCGTGCCGGCCTTGATCTGCTCGCCGATCACCACCGGGGCGATGAAGGCGCCATAGGCGGCCACGGCCGAAGTCCAGCCCAGCACCGGGCCGGCCTGCTGGCGGTCAAAGATCACGCCAATCGTGCGGAAGGTCGAGCCGTTGCCGATGCCGCTGGCCGTGAACAGCACGATGAACAGGCCCAGGAAGGCCGGGAAGTACTGCTCGGGCGTGGCCGAGGTGTAGGCCTGCAGCATCACGTAACCCACGGCCACCGAAGCAGCCACCATCACGGCCGAGATGATCTGGGTGACGATGGAGCCACCGAACTTGTCCGAAATCCAGCCGCCCACCGGGCGCACGGCGGCGCCAATGAACGGGCCCATCCAGGCGTAGGTCAGGGCCGAAGGCGCGTTCGGGTTCTTGAGGGTGTGTTGCATCACGCCTGCGGCATCGGGGATGTGCTGGAAACCGAAGATCACGGTGATGGCCAGCGGCAGCACCATCGAAAAACCGATGAAAGAGCCGAAGGTCACGATGTAGAGCGCTGTGAGCGACCAGGTGTGCGGGTTGCGGAAGATGGCGAACTGTTTGGCGATGTTGTCCTTCATCGTGCCAAAGGCCGCGAGCTTCATGGTCAGCAGCGCCAGCGCGATGTCCAGCGGCACGGCCACCCACATGTTGAGCACGCCGCGGCCCGTGGGCGCCGGCAGGTACAGGTACAGCATGAAGATGGCCGGCACAAAAGCCAGGGTGTAGAGGTAGGTCACCTTGGCAAAGGCCAGGATGGGGTGACCGGCGTCGGGCGACACGGTCTTGAGGTTGTTCATGCCGAACCAGCAGAACGCGCCCAGCGGCACCAGCGACAGCACCCAGGCCAGGCCGGCGTTCTGGATCCAGGTGGGCGTGCCGGCCGGGATCTTGCCGAAGATCCAGCCGCTGTCTTTCACCAGCGTCATGGGCTCGCCACCGAGGGCGCCAAACAGGCCCACCGTCATCACCAGCGGGATCACGATCTGCATGGTGGTCACGCCGAAGTTGCCCAGTCCGGCGTTCAGGCCCAGCGCCGTGCCCTGCAGGCGCTTGGGAAAGAAGGTGCTGATGTTGGACATCGAGCTGGCAAAGTTGCCGCCGCCCACCCCCGACCACAGAGCCATGAGCTGGAAGGTCCACAGCGGCCACTCGGGGTGCTGCAGCACGATGCCGGTGCCAATGGCCGGCGCCAGCAGCATCGAGGTCGTCAGAAAGATGGTGTTGCGGCCCCCGGACAGCCGCACCAGAAAGGAGGCCGGGATGCGCATGGTGGCGCCCGAGATGCCCGCGATGGCCGTCAGCGTGAACAGCTCGGCGGGCTTGAAGGGAAAGCCCAGGTTGAGCATCTGCACGGTGATGATGCCCCACATGCCCCAGACCGCGAAGCCGCACAGCAGTGCCGGCACCGAGATCCAGAGGTTGCGGTAGGCGATGCGCTTGCCTGTCGTTTCCCAGAAACGCTCGTCTTCGGGGTTCCAGTCGGCGATGTCTGCGCGTGAAGTGGAAGTGTTCATGGTGGTTCTTTCTTGTCAGCCCTGCAGGGAGAAGGACTTGGCCTCGGGGCCCATCACGGGCGCGCGGCGCACTTCGGTCCAGTACATCCAGATGAGCGACACCCAGACCACGCCGTACATCAGCATGAAAGCGCTGGAGCGGATACCGGTGAAGTCCAGCAGGGCGCCGAACAGGATGGGCAACACGAAACCGCCCAGGCCGCCAGCCAGGCCCACGATGCCGCTGATGGCTCCGATGTTTTTCGGGTAGTCGTCGGCGATGTACTTGAAGACGCTGGCCTTGCCAAATGCCCAGGCGATGCCCAGGATGAACATCAGGCCGGTGAAGGCATAGACATTCAGGCCGATGTGGAAGGTCTGCGGACCGTTGATGGTGTTGATGGTGAAGTCGGTCTGCGGGTAGGACAGCAGGAACAGGCAGATCCAGCTCACCCACAACACCCACCAGGTGACCTTGTGGGCACCGTGCCGGTCGCTCAGCCAGCCCCCCACGGCGCGCAGCACACCGCCGGGCAGCGAAAAGCAGGCAGCGAGCAAAGCGGCCACGCGGATGTCCAGGCCGTATTCACCGATGTAGTACTGCACCATCCACAAAGCCAGCGCCACATAGCCGCCGAACACGATGCTGTAGTACTGGCAGTACTTGAGCACCTTGGGGTCCTTGAGCGCCTTGAGCTGGTCGGTGAACTTGACGTTGCTGGGCACCCGATGGGACGGATCGCTGTGGCTGAACAGCCAGAACAGGACCACCGTGCCGGCCATGATCGCCGCGTAGACCTGCGGCACCGCCGCCCAGCCAAAGGCCACCAGGATCACCGGCGCCACGAACTTGTTGACGGCCGAGCCCGAATTGCCCGCGCCGTAGATGCCCATGGCCATGCCCTGCTGGCTCTTGGGAAACCAGCGCGCCACATAAGGCGTGCCGACACTGAACGAACCCCCGGCCAGTCCGACGAACAGGCCAATCGTCAGGAAGTGCCAGAACTCGGTGGCATAGGCCATGAGCCAGATGGCGGGCACGGTGACCGCCATCAGCAGCGCCATGACAATGCGGCCGCCGTAGCGGTCGGTCCAGATGCCCAGCGGCACACGGATCAGCGAGCCGGTCAGCACCGGCGTGGCCGTCAGCAGGCCGAACTGGGTGGCGTTGAGGTCCAGCATTTTTTTGATCGGGATGCCGATCACGCCGAACATCATCCAGACCATGAAACAGACGGTGAAGGACCAGGTGCTGACGATCAGCACCGACCACGCCTGGCGTTTGTGTTGAAGTTCTGTAGCCATGTTGTGCGCTCCATTGACCATGGCCGCAATGGTGCTTTTTCAGGGCTTTCCCGAACATCCTTCAGACAGGGTAGTGCCGGGCGGCAAAAGAACGATGCCCGGATCCGGCATCTGTGCGCATCGTCCGAAAGAACTACTCCCTGGTGTACCACCCCATCTGGACTTACCATGGCTGCATGAGTGCCTCGATGTCCTTTCCCGGCTTTTCCAGCCCGGCCGCCGGCCCCGAAGCGCCGCTGGACATGCTGGCGGCCTGCCACACCCGGGTGGAAAAACAATGCCTGACGCTTTTGCGCCTGCAGCCCTACTTGGTCGAGCACGGCAGCGATGCGGCCGCACGCGAAGCGGCGGGCGCCGTGATGCGCTACTTCGACACGGCTGCAAAACACCACCATGAAGATGAAGAGCAGGACCTCTTCCCTGCCCTGCTGGAGGCCATGGCCGGCAGCGATGCCGTGTGCATCCGTGAACTCACCCGCGATCTCGTGGCCGAACACCGTCGGCTGGAAGGCCGATGGACCGCACTGCGGGAAAAGCTCGAAGCGATTGCCGATGGCGAAGCCATGACCTTGTCAGCCAATGAGGTGGCGGATTTCGTGAATGCTTATCGCGCCCACATCCTCAAGGAGGACACCGAACTGCTGCCCATGGCTGCTCGGCTGTTGGGCGAAGAGTCCCTCAAAGACATCGGCCAGGCCATGCGCGCACGGCGCGGCTTCTGAAAGGCGTTCGCGCGCGAGCGCGCGCTCCTGCAACAGTCGCCCTCCCCCCCGTAGGAGGCCGCCCCTGCGGCCGAACGCCTTCGCTCGACCTTCGCTCAGATCACGCCGCGCCCAGTGGCATATACCGCGGCATGCACGCGGTTGGTCAACCCGAGCTTGCGCAGAATGTGCTGCACATGGATCTTGACCGTGGTCTCGGCGATGTCGAGCGCGCGGGCAATGTGCTTGTTGCTGTCGCCCTTGGCAATCAGGGCCAGGATTTCACGTTCGCGCGGCGAGAGCTGGTGGATCGGATCGTCTGCGCTGACCGACACAGCAACGGCTGCACGGGGCGCGGGCTCCTCAAGAGGCGCCGCAACTGTCCCCTCCGCCGCAGGGGCCTGCCTTAACAGGCCCACCAGCTTGCCCATCATTTCCGGGCTGACCACCGAATCACCTTCCCAGACCTTGCAGATGGAATCGCACAGGTCTTCGGTGTGGATGGTCTTGAGCAGGTAGCCATCTGCCCCTGCCCGCAGACCGGCTGCCATGTCCTGAACGTTTTCGCTGACGGTGAGCATGACGATGCGCACGCCAGGCACCGCCTGCCGAAGGTCGGCAATCGCATCCACGCCCTGGACGCCCGGCAGATGGTTGTCCAGCAGGATCAGGTCGGGTTTCAGGCGCGCGGCCACATGCAGCGCCTGGCTGGCATCACCGGCCTCACCCACCACCTGAAGGCGCGCATCCTGCCCGAGCAGGGCGATCAGCCCCCGGCGAAACAGGTTGTGGTCATCGACCACAAGCAATCGGATCGGTGTGTTCGGTGTGCTCATGTGTTCAGTTCAATACGGACTTCGGTGCCTTGCCCGGCCTGGGAGTTCACCTCAATGCTGGCTCCGATGCGTTGGGCGCGCTCACGCATGATCTGCAGGCCCACGTGGGTTTCGTCCAGTGCCCGGGCTGCAGGATCAAAACCCAGTCCATTGTCACGCACCAGGAACACCCACTTGGGTTCGCGGTGAACCTCCACTTGCACCAGCGAGGCCTGTGCATGCTTGCGCACATTGGATAACGCCTCCTGCACCACATGCAAGACCTGCAACTGAACGTCCGATGGCAGGGCCACACCATGGCCATGCAATTCCAGCCGGGCCTGCAGGCCGCTCTGGTGCTCGAACTTGCGCAGCGTGGTACGCAGCGCCTGCTCGATGTCATCGCTGTCGGTGCGCGTGCGGAAGTGCACCAGCAACTCCCGCACATCGTTGGTGCTCTCGCGCACACCCATGTCGATTTCATCGAGCGTGCTGCGGATCTGCGACTCGTCTTTCTTGTCCATGGCGCTGCGCAGCAGGCTGACCTGGATCTTGAGGAAAGACAGGGACTGCGCGATCGAGTCGTGCAGTTCCCGCGCCAGCAGGGTGCGCTCTTCACTCACGGCCGCCTCGCGCACCAGCGCCTCGGTGCGCAGGTTTTCGATGGCATTGGCCAGATGCCCGGTGAGGGCGTCATACAGATCACGGTCTTCGGTGGTCAGGGTGGCTTCCTGCCGGTAAAACAAATCCACCTCACCCAGGACACGCTGCTGTAACCGGATGGGCACACTTACCAGCGAGTCATACCCCGCCCGGACACAGTTGCCCAGCCGGTGGTCCTCCTCCGAGAGGATGGGGATCACCCGTGTGCGGGCCGTCGACTGCGGCTGGCCGCAAGCGCACAGCCCCGACTCCAGGCAGCGCTCTTCCTTGACGAGTTCTTCCGGCAGACAGTCGCTGGCCAGCATGAGGTAGCGCTGGCTGGCTTCGTCGGACCAGCGCACAGCCACCGCATCGGCCCCGCTGATGCGGCGGATCTTCTGCGCGAAGCCCTGCGCCAGTTCATCCAGCGTATGCGCACTCACCAGGAAATTGCTCACCTCGTAGAGGGCCGCCAGACGGGCGCGCTTGGATTCCAGGTCGCGCGTCTTCTCGGCCACCTTGCGCTCCAGCCCCTCGTACAAGCCCTGCAGGGTGGAGGCCATGTGGTTGAACCCAGCCGCCAACTCGCCAAACTCATCTGCCGACTCGGCCGTGACACGCACCGTGAAATCCCCGGCTTCGATCTGCTGCAGACCCAAGCGCATGCGCTGCAGCGGCTGGATCACGAACAGGTAGCCCACGTAGAGCATGAGCACGGCCGCCACCACGGCCAGCGCCATCATGATCAGCTGGAACAGGTTGAGCACGGCTGTCAGTCTCGCCATGGTGCCCTCGATCGCCCGGACCAGGCCATCGACCCGCGACACAAAAGTGTCCACACGCAAGATCAACTCGGTGTTCCCCACCTGCGCCCCCGGCTGCCACGCCGGTCGCAACTCCATCCAGGAAGCATCCAGTTCGGAAAACCGCGCCCGCGTCAATTCCTCCCACGGCACAAACAAAGGCCGTTCGGGATCGCCCTGCCTGAGCAGCCGCATGGTGTGGTCGAATTCAGCGACCATGCCAACCACATCGGCAGGCGCCCGACCGCTTTCACGCGCACTGACCAAGCGCCAGGCCTGCATGCGCAGTCGACCGGCCTCGTTGACTGCCGCAGCGCCGCCATCGAGCTGCCGGGTGATCCACATCGTCAGTCCAATCGAGAGCAAAGCCAGGATCAGCAGGCCCAGCCCGATGCTGAAGAACTTGGTGGACAAACGCTGGTAAATTTTCATCGCAGGCGATCGTAACGGCTGCGCTGCCTGTCCGAGAAAAGCCGGCATAGTTCTGACGAACGATGCCCCATGCACCTTTGCAGGATTCCCGAAAAGCCAAAGTCATACGATAGTCCACACCATGAACGTTTCGCCTCATGACTCGGCTTTGTGGGCTTCCACCCTGATCCAGAGCCGCCGCACCACCTTGCCCAAACGCCTGTGCGAGCCAGGCCCCGACGCGGGCCAGAAACGCCTGATCCTCGAAGCCGCCGCCGCTGCCCCTGACCACGAGCAGCTCCTGCCCTGGCGTTTCATCGAGATACCCGAAGCGTGTCGCGCGGCGCTTGGCCAGGCTTTTGAAGACGCCCTGATGGACAGGGACCCGAGCGCCAGCGAGGATCAACGTCTGCAGGCCCGGGACAAAGCCGCGCGCTCCCCCTGGCTGCTGCTGGTGGTGGTGCGCACGGGGGGGCAGCCCGATGACATCCCCGCCCATGAACGTCTGCTGTCAGCCGGTGCAGCGGTGCAAAACATGCTGCTCATGACCGCCGCACTGGGTCTGGGCTCGAGCCTGACCAGCGGGAAAGCCATGACATCTTCCGCCCTGCGCACACTGTTCAGACTGAGCGATCAGGAGCAGGCCGTGTGCTTTGTGAATGTCGGCCATATCCAGAACGCCCGCAAGGAGCGGCCCCGGCCAGGCGTGGAGCAATATTTTTCATGCCTGGACGAAAGACCTGGGCATGCCCAAGACCCTGCGGATCAAGCGCGTGCGGGTACCCGTTTTTCTGTCAGGGTCAGAAACCAAAAGAAATGACAAAAAAATCGACATTTCTATAAAATAGGATTTATGACCTCTGATACCCGCTCTCCACTGGCAAGCGCCTATTTCCGCTTTCTGCAGTTGGCCCGTGCTGTGGAAGCGCTGCCCGATGGCGCTCCCATGGATGCCAACGAATCCGCCTTGCTTGAAGCCGTGGTGCTGCGTTGGCATGAAGGTCATGCCATGACCGTGCGTGAAGCCATCAACCTCGCGGAGCTGGGCTCACCGGCCACCCTGCACAAACGGATCACGCGCCTGCGCAACAAGGACATGCTGGCCACCTACAGCGAACCTGGCGACCGGCGCGCCAAGTTCCTGGTTCCCACCCAGCAGACCCTCGACTACTTCGACCGCCTGGGACAATCCCTGCAACAAGTGCAAACGATCCACGCAGCATGATTCGCTGGCGGGCTTCCTTGCTCGAATGGGCGCTGATGGTTCTGATCAGCGCCTTTTTATTTGTCGAATTCTTCAGGCTCAACGACTTTTTGTTCGCGTCACTGGAGCATGCACAAGGCATCAACTGGGTGTTTCTGCCTGCGGGATTTCGTGTGTTGCTGGTGCTGGTGCTGGGCGTGCCTGGCGCACTCGGCATCGCCACGGGCACACTGTGGCTGAACATGGACAGACTGGACAGCCCCTGGCTGCTCTTCCTGATGGCTACCGGTCTCGCGTCCGGCTTTGGCCCTTGGTGCGTGAAATACGCCATGGAAAAACGCGGCTGGCTGAACCCTGAACTGAGAAACATCAACAGCGCCTGTCTGTTGCAGTTCGTCTTGCTCTATGCCGCCGTCAATGCCGTGTCTCACCAGATCATTTTCTGGGGCTTCTCGCTCACTGACAGCCGCCCCTGGGTTGATGTCTGGCCGATGTTTATAGGTGATCTGGTCGGCGCATTGGTTGTTCTCTACGCCTTCAAAATGAGCCTGCCCTGGCTCAGGAGGCTGGTTCAGTCCCGTTCCTGAGCACTTTCGCGGCTGTCGCTGTCGGGCAAAAACAGGGCCTGCAGATCGCTGAGGAAATCAAAGCCTTTGGGCGTCGGCCACACCCGGGTCCAGTCTCGCTCGACCAGGCCCAGGCGCTCGGCTTCCTTCAGGCCCTTCTGGATGCTGGTCAGGGCCAGGCCGGTGCGTTCCATGAAGTCGGTCAGGGCAAAGCCCTCTTTCAGGCGCAAGGCATTGAGCATGAACTCGAAGGGCAGATCCGCACGCGAGACCTCGTCGCTTTGCGTGACCGGTTCGCCGGCCATCGCCTGTTTCATGTAGAGCTGTGGCTCCCGAAAACGCACCTGGCGCACGATGCGGTGGGCAAAGCTGAGCTTGCTGTGGGCCCCCGCGCCTATGCCCAGGTAGTCGCCAAACTGCCAGTAGTTCAGGTTGTGCGCGCAGGCATGGCCTGCTCTGGCATAGGCCGACACTTCGTAGCGCCCCAGCCCGGCCGCTGCCGTGCGCTCGGTGATGCGGTCCATCATGGCAAACGCTTCGTCGTCTTCAGGCAAGGCCGGCGGGTGTTTGGCGAACAGCGTGTTGGGCTCGATCGTCAGGTGGTAGATCGACAGGTGCGGTGGCGCAAACGACAGCGCGGTCTCGACATCTTCGGTCAGCTGCGCCAGGGTCTGGCCGGGCAGCGCGTACATCAGGTCGAGGTTGAAGGTGTCGAACACCTGCGCGGCTTCGCTCACCGCAGCCAGTGCCTGCGCCCGGTCGTGCACGCGACCCAGCGCTTTCAGGTGCGCGTCGTGGAAGCTCTGTACCCCGATCGACAGGCGCGTGATGCCCGCCTGCCGGAAGGCCTTGAAGCGGTCTTTTTCAAAAGTGCCGGGGTTGGCCTCCAGCGTGATCTCGCAGTCGGCCGACAGGCGCAGGCGCGCGCGCAGGCCGCTCACCAGCCGGTCGATGGCCTCGGGCGAGAACAGGCTGGGCGTGCCGCCACCAAAAAAGATGGTGTGGACGGTGCGGCCCCAGATGAGCGGCAGGCTGGCTTCGAGGTCGGCAAACAGCGCGTCGATGTAGGCGTCCTGCACGCTGCGCGCGTCTTGGGGCCCGCGCCATTCGTGCGAGTTGAAGTCGCAGTAGGGGCACTTCTTGATGCACCAGGGCAGGTGCACATACAGCGACAGCGGCGGCAGGCCCGGCAGCTGCAGCAGGCCCGGACGCATCGCATGGACCGGATCGAGCGGGTGGCTCATGCCTTCAGGCCCCAAGCCAGCGCTCGCGCATGAGCGCCAGCATCTGCTGCACGGCGCGGCCGCGGTGGCTGTGGGCGTTTTTTACCTCCACCGGCAATTCGGCAAAGGTCTTGCCAAACTCGGGGATGAACATCACCGGGTCAAAACCAAAACCGTTGCTGCCGCGCCGTTCGGTGGCGATCTCACCTGTGACGCGCCCCACCGCGATCAGCGGCTCGGGGTCATCAAACGAGCGCAGCGCCACCAGCGTGCTGACCATGGCCGCGCGGCGGTTGGTCGTGCCCTGCATCTGTTCGAGCAAGGCCGTCACGTTGTTGTCGTCGCTTTTTTCGTAGCCAAAGCGCGTGGCGTAGTACGCCGTGTCCACACCGGGCTGGCCGCCAAAGGCGTCCACGCACAAACCGGCGTCGTCGGCCAGCGCGGGCAGGCCCGAGAGTTTGGCGGCATGGCGCGCCTTGGTCAGCGCGTTTTCAACGAAGGTACGGTAGGGCTCCTCGGCCTCGGGGATGTTCAGGTCCGCCTGCCGCACCAGTTCCATGCCCAGCGGGGCCAGCATGGCCTGCAGCTCGGCCAGCTTGCCTTTGTTATTGGAGGCCAGAACGATCTTCATCGCTTCACTGGCCCTTACCCTGGGCCAGGGCCTTCTTTTGCAGCTGCACCAGCTCGCCGATGCCTTTTTCGGCCAGGGCCAGCATGCGGTCCATCTCCTTGCGGGTGAAGGCCACACCCTCGGCTGTGCCCTGCACTTCGACAAAATTTCCGGCGCCGGTCATGACCACGTTCATGTCGGTGTCACAGGCCGAGTCCTCGGGGTAGTCCAGGTCCAGCAAAGGTGTGCCATCTTTGAGGCCCACCGAAATCGCGGCCACATGGTCCAGGATGGGCGTCTCGGTCAGCTTGCCGGTGGCCATCAGCCAGTTGACCGCATCCTGCGCGGCCACAAAGGCACCCGTGATGCTGGCGGTGCGGGTGCCGCCGTCGGCCTGAAGCACATCGCAGTCGAGGTGGATGGTGCGCTCGCCCAGCTTTTTCAGATCGAAGACGGCCCGCATGGAGCGGCCGATCAGGCGCTGAATTTCCTGCGTGCGGCCGCTTTGCTTGCCACGCGCGGCCTCGCGGTCACCCCGGGTGTGGGTGGCGCGCGGGAGCATGCCGTATTCGGCCGTCACCCAGCCTTCGCCGCTGCCTTTCTTGTGCCCGGGCACTTTTTCCTCGACCGAAGCGGTGCACAGCACGCGGGTGTTGCCGAACTCGATCAGCACCGAGCCTTCGGCGTGGATGGTGTAGCCACGGGTGATGCGGACATTGCGCAGGGCATCGAAAGCCCGGCCTGTGCGTTGGTAGGCGGTGTTGCTCATTGTTCAGTCGTACTGGAAGTGACCCACCCGGTCCGCCAGGCGGACAGACGCAGGATCGTCAGGGGAGTTTGAGATAATTGGGCGTTTCAGGCCTTCGCGCAACTGGCCGTCCGTCTCGGACCGTCACGGCGTTGCCCTCACGCAGAGGGCGCAGGCCCAAAGGAACAAGTCCATGCCAGTTTACAGTATGACCGGGTACGCCAGCGTGCAGCACAGCGCGCCGCTGGCCGACGCCGACAGCGGCCAGCCCACGGCCCGCCTCGGCCTCGAAATCCGCTCGGTCAACAGCCGCTTCCTCGACCTCTCTTTTCGTCTGCCCGAAGAGCTGCGCCAGCTCGAACCGGGCCTGCGCGAACTGATCACCAAGCAGATCCGCCGTGGCAAGGTCGAAGTCCGCGCCAGCCTGGACGCAGGCGAAGCCGGCAGCACCAACGCCCCCTCCCCCCAGACTCTGCAGCGCATCGCTGCCCTGCAGGACAAGGTGCGCGACTGGCTGCCCGAAGCCCGCCCGCTGAGCGTGGCCGATGTGCTGCGCCTGGCGGCAGGCAGCGCCAACGCTCCGGCCATCGAAGACGCCGCCTGGCTGCAGCTGGGCCAGCAGGCCATCGACGCCCTGCGCGCCGCCCGCGAACGCGAGGGCCAGCGCCTGACCACCATGCTGCAGGGCCACATTGCCCAACTGCAGCAGCTCGCCGCCCAGGCCGAGCCGCTGGTGCCGCAACTGGTCGAACAGCAACGCCAGCGCTTTCTGGAGCGCTGGAAAGACGCGATGGCGCTGGCCGACGGTCAGGCCCTACCCGAAGCGGCACAAGATCGCGCCCTGAGCGAAGCCACCGCCTTTGCCATCCGCATCGACGTGGCCGAAGAAGTCACCCGCCTGCGCTCGCACCTGCAGGAACTCAGCCACCTGCTGACCAAGGGCGGCGACATCGGCAAGCGCCTGGACTTCCTGATTCAGGAACTGCATCGGGAGGCCAACACCCTGGGCTCCAAGTCCGCCGTGCTGGAGATGACCCGCATCTCGGTGGACATGAAGGTGCTGATCGAGCAGATGCGCGAGCAGGTGCAGAACATCGAATAAACCGGCCACAACAATCGGGCACAACAACACACCATGGAATACCCCGGAAACCTCTTCGTCGTGGCCGCCCCCAGCGGCGCTGGCAAATCCAGCCTGGTCAAGGCCCTCATGGAACTCGACAGCCAGGTCCAGCCCTCGGTCTCGCACACCACCCGCGCACCGCGCGGCCAGGAAAAGCATGGCCGCGAATACTTCTTCGTCTCGCCGCAGGAATTCGACACCATGGTGCTGTCGGACGCCTTCGTCGAGTGGGCGCATGTGCACGGCCAGCGCTATGGCACCTCCAAGAAGATGATCGAGGACCGCATGGCCCAGGGCGCTGACGTGGTGCTGGAAATCGACTACCAGGGCGCCATCCAGATCAAGCGCATGTATGCCAATGCCGTGCTGATCTTCATCCTGCCGCCCAGCTGGGAGGAGCTGCGCTCGCGCCTGGAGCGCCGCGGCGAAGATGCGCCCGACATCATCGAGCTGCGCCTGAAAAACGCGGCCGAAGAGCTGGCCCAGGCCCGGGAATTCGACTTCGTTATAATCAACGAAGTATTTGAACGGGCTTTGTTCGACCTCAAAGCCATTGTTCACGCCCAGCGCCTGCGCTACATCGCCCAGCGACGCGCACGGGCCCACACCTTCGAGGCATTGCACATTGCCTGATCACCCAGAGGAAACACACCATGGCCCGCATCACCGTTGAAGATTGCCTGCAGCAGATCCCCAACCGCTTCCAGCTCGTGCTGGCCGCCACTTACCGCGCCCGCATGCTCAGCCAGGGCCACACCCCCAAGATCGAGAGCAAAAACAAGCCCGGCGTGACTGCCCTGCGCGAAATCGCCGCCGGCAAGGTGGGCGTGGAAATGCTCAAGCGCGTCAACTGACCCTCGCTGGCTGTTGCCAACGACCCGGAAAGCCCCTTCGATGGGGCTTTTTTGTGCCCGAAAGGTGGCTTTGTACTGAACCGTTAATATTGACGCCATGAGCGCCATCGTGCCCCCCTCCAGCCTGCCGCCGGCCCGCACCCAGCCAGCCGGCCCCGCAGCAGCCAACGCTGCAGCGGCGAGCTTTGCTGCGCTGGTCGACCGACTGGACTATCTGAGCCAGCAGGACGTGGAGCTGGTGCGCCGCGCCTACCGTTTTGCCGACGAGGCGCACCTGGGCCAGACCCGCAAGAGCGGTGAACCTTACATCACCCACCCGATCGCCGTGGCCGCGCTGTGCACCGAGTGGAAGCTCGACGCCCAGGCACTGGCGGCCGCCCTCATGCACGACAGCATGGAAGACTGCGGCGTCACCAAAGCCGAGCTGGTGGAAAAGTTTGGCGCCCCGGTCGCAGAGCTGGTCGACGGCCTGACCAAGCTCGACAAGCTGGAATTCAACACGCGCGAAGAAAACCAGGCCGAGTCCTTTCGCAAGATGCTGCTGGCCATGGCGCGCGATGTGCGCGTCATCCTCATCAAACTGGCCGACCGAACCCACAACATGCGCACCATGGGCGACATGCCGCGCAGCAAATGGGGCCGCATCTCGTCAGAAACGCTTGAAATTTACGCCCCCATCGCCTATCGCCTGGGCCTGAACCAGATCTACCGCGAACTGCAGGAACTGTCCTTCCGCCACCTCATGCCCTGGCGCTATGCGGTGCTGACCAAGGCGGTGGCCCGCGCCCGCAACCGCCGACGCGACCTGATCCAGAAAGTGCAAGCCGAAGTTGAGGCGGTGTTTGCCCAGGCCAAGCTGCCCATTCGCATCAGCGGTCGCGAGAAAACGCTCTACTCTGTCTATAAAAAGATGGACACCAAGCACCTGAGCTTTGCCCAGGTCACCGACATCTACGGCTTTCGCGTCATCGTGCCTTCGGTGATCGATTGCTACACTGCCCTGGGGATGCTGCACCAGCTCTACAAGCCCGTGCCCGGCAAGTTCAAGGACCACATCGCCATACCCAAGGTCAACGGCTACCAGTCGCTGCACACCACCCTGGTGGGGCCCGCCGGCATCAATGTGGAATTCCAGTTCCGCACCGAGGCCATGCATCTGGTGGCCGAATCGGGCGTGGCAGCGCACTGGCTCTACAAAGCCAATCCGAAAGCCAAGGAGCAGTCCGAACGCCTGGGCACGCAATGGCTGCAGTCGCTGCTCGACATCCAGAACGAAACCCGGGATGCCGCTGAATTCTGGGACCACGTGAAGGTCGACCTGTTCCCTGACGCGGTGTATGTGTTCACCCCCAAGAGCCAGATCATGGCGCTGCCTCGCGGCGCCACCGTGGTCGACTTCGCCTATGCCATCCACAGCCGCGTGGGTGACCATGCGGTGGCGGCCCGCATCAACGGCCATCAGGTGCCCTTGCGCACCGAAATCAACAACGGCGACGTGATCGAAGTCATCACCGCCCCGGTGTCTGCCCCCAACCCCGCCTGGCTGGGCTTTGTGCGCACCGGCCGCGCGCGCTCCAAGATCCGGCACCACCTCAAGACGATGGCACAGGCCGAATCGACCCAGCTGGGCGAAAAGCTGCTGAGTCAGGCTCTGCGCGCCGAGGGCATCCAGACCATCCCGGCCGACGAGCCAGCCCTGCAAGGCCTGTGGGACAAGCTGCTGCGCTTTACTGGCAACAAAAACCGCGCCGATCTGCTCATGGACATCGGCCTGGGCAAGCGCATCGCCAGCATCGTGGCCAAACGGCTGGTGGTGCTGCTGTCCGAACAGGGCCAGAAACCCGATGCCCTGCTGATGACCCGCGAGCGTTTCACCGCGCACGAAACCGTGTCACAGGGCGCCATCACGCTCGATGGCAGCGAGAACGCCTCGGTGGTGTACAGCCGCTGCTGCCGGCCCGTGCCGGGTGACGACATCGTCGGCTACCTGGGCCGCGGTGAGGGCCTGGCCGTGCACCGTGCCGAATGCAGCACCGCCAACAAACTGCGACAAAAAGACAGTGAACGCTTCATCAGCGTGGAATGGTCCGACGAACCCACCCGCCAGTTCGAAACCGGAATCGAAGTCACGGTGGTCAATGGCAAAGGGGTGCTGGCCCGCATCGCCGGGGCCATGGCTGCGGCCGAAGCCGACATCGTGCATGTGGACATGGGTCTGGAAACTGCTCAGGATGCAGCCGAACTGCGCTTCGTGCTCTCGGTGCGTGACCTGCACCACCTCGACGCTGTGTTGCGCCAGCTCAAGCGCACACCTTCGGTCATCAAAGTCGAACGCCTGCTGCCTCGCGCCTGAACTCAGACAGGCGAAGGGTAACGCACGTCAAGCACTTCGATGTCGACCACGCCTGCAGGCGTCACCAACTTGAGTTCATCACCCACGCGCGACTTGAGCAATGTGCGTGCAATCGGCGAGATCCAGCTGACCTCGCCCCTCAGACTGTCCGCCTCATCGATGCCCTTGATGGTGACGGTGCGCTCGGCGCCGTCGGCCTCGGCATAAGTGACGGTGGCCCCGAAAAACACCTGGTCATGGCCATGGTGCAGCGCTGGATCCGCCACTTCGGCGATCTCCAGACGTTTGGTCAGAAAGCGGATGCGGCGATCGATCTCACGCAACCGTTTTTTGCCATAGAGGTAGTCGCCGTTTTCCGAGCGATCTCCATTGCTGGCCGCCCAATGCACCACTTCGACCACTTTGGGCCGCTCGTTGTCGATCAGGTCCAGCAGTTCTGCCCGTAACCTTGCATAGCCGGCGGGCGTGATGTAGTTGCGAGTGCCAGAGGGCAAGGCTGGCAGGCTGATGTCCTCGTCATCGTCCCCATCGGTTTCGCGGGTGAATGCTTTGCTCATGCGCCAATGATGCCGCAAGGGCCGGAAATGAGAAAAGCCCGCAACTTGCGTTGCGGGCTTTCAGATAAATGGCGCGGCTGGCAGGATTCGAACCCACGACCCCTTGGTTCGTAGCCAAGTACTCTATCCAACTGAGCTACAGCCGCGCAAGACCGCTATTGTAGCACAGGTTTTCGGATCTTCCGAAATCAGTGCATCGATGATGCTGGTAGTGGACAACAGACCGCCCACTTACTCTCTATTCCCGTTGTATAGGGCTAGAGAGCGAATGAGAGGTGATTGTACGAGGCCGTGCGTTGCTCTGAGCGGGCCATTCGTAGAAATCGGATTCCCTCGACTTTCTGGCAGAAGTACGCGTAAATGCACAGCTCCATGACTTCAAGGAGCACGAGCGATGACCGTCACACTGATGACCGAAGCCGATCTGGCAGCCCGATGGTGCATGAGCGCCAAAACACTTCAGCGCTGGCGAATGAAACAGATCGGGCCGGAGTACCTGAAACTTGGCAAGCACGTCAGGTACCCACTGGAGGCGATTGCGGAATATGAAAACCAGACCAGAACCAACGTCGCCTTCAAAGGTGCGGAGGAAATCTTGCTCTACCTTCAGCAAACAGGCCAAGCCACGATCGAGCAAATCCGAGGCGCATGCCTTGGCGGCAAAAAGCCACGCCATCAAATCCACACCCACATTTACCGCTTGATGCGTGCGACGCCACCCAAGGTCAAAGCCACCCAGGTCTGCCTTGATCCAGATTCCACGGTCATGACTACGCTCTACAGCGTTTGCCAAGACGATGAGCAATAGACTCCTGTCCACTCAGGACCTTGCCGATCGGTTGGGCGTCCCCAACGAAACCCTGAGTCAATGGCGCCGACAAGGCAAAGGCCCTTGTTTTATCCAGATCGGACGCATGGTCCGCTATTCGGTTCACGAAGTGGAACTGTTTGAGCGTCAATTCAAAAGCAGGTCTGACTGGGTGGTTGGGCAACTGGCGCCCGAGCCCACGAAGGGTCACAAGAAGTCTATCGGTGGCAGATTGCGACGGTCAGAGTTTTCAGACGTGCGTAAGGAGGCGATCATCACGGCTTACCTCGAACATTTGTTCAGCCCAGACAAGACCGCTCTGCCAACCGAGTCTATGGAAGACTATGCCCGCCTGATGACTCTGAAGATCCCTTCCAATGATCCAGTTGAAGGGCAGATCGAAATCGACAAGGCGCAACTGACCCCCGAAGTTCTATTCGTCGACCTGGTGAACACGTTGGAAAAAATGACCACCAACATCAACACGGTGCTGAGCCACGCACGCAGCAAATTGCCGACCTTCGACCCTATTGCGCTGCAGCAGGCCGTTGACCAGTTCGCAGACATGGCGACCCGCAGGCACGTTCGGAAATGGGCTGGGAAGCAATAAAGTGGTGATGCGCCTATATCTACGGACTGTGATTCGGATGCCTCGGGTCAGCGAGTGGTTGCGCACACTATGGCCAGTGTCCTTGCGGACAAGACAGACGAGTGCGCGGGACTTGCGCCAGCCGAAGAGCCTGGCGACGCGCTGGTGGTGCCCACCTAGGATCTGTCACGCACCGTCAAGTCTGCAGGGCACACCGTGCAGTTCCAAAGCATGAGCCAAAGGAAGGTCCAGCTCGCTGCCAGCCCCAAAGGCAGGGTTTTACTTGCGCTGTGGACCCAGGGAATGAAAAACCTCACGACGCTGGAGATCCAGCGCGCCACGGGTGACTGGGCCCAAGGGGAAATCGACAGCTACGCAGCGCTGATCCCGGCGTGGCTGCGCACCGCTATCCAGCAAGTCAATGCACCCCGCAAATCCGCCAAGATCGGTTTGTCGGGCGCGTATGACTGGTCCAACCCGAACATCCGGGACGATGTGCTGATCTTGAAAGTGCTCGAGCGGCACAAGTTCGAGGATGTGGCTCGACTGTGCTTTTATTACGGTGTCCCCAAGGTCAAGCGCGTGTTCAAGCGGCTGGCGTTTGAACCCATGACCAATGCCATTGTGACCAGGATGCTGAGCAACATCAGCAAAGGCCTGCGAGCCAAGCCATAAATTGCCCTCTTCACGTCAGTCCCCCAAGGCGTCAGTTTCCAAAGAGCACTTTGATATGCAGAACATCGACGGCCTCATTGTCATGAAAGCATCGCCGTCTATGACCTCCCCGCCTTGACTTGCCACGCGTTTGTAAACCTCCTACAATCTCGCTACTTTTGTAGCAAACACTCTTTTGGAGGTGCTCATGGGCATGCCCGTCCGAATCGAATCTCATCTGTATGAGCTCGCCCGCAGCGAGGCTGCGGTCGAAAAGCGCACCATTGCCGGCCAGATCGAGTACTGGGCCATGGTGGGCCGCGCAGCGCTGGACAATCCGGATCTGCCCGTGACCTTCGTTGCCGAGTCTTTGGCTTCCATGGCCGAGCCTCGCGAGCAGGCGACCCCGTTTATTCCACGCAGCCGCAAGCAGTGAAACAGGGAAACGCATGACGTTTTCGGCCCTTCAGACCCGTCGATTTGCGCGGCAGTACAAAAAGCTGCACGACAACGTTGCTGCCGATGTGGATGTTGCCGTGGTCAGTGTGTGCCAAGCACCTCGTGCGGGTGAGCGCAAGAAAGGAGATCTCTCGGACTTGTGGGTTCACAAGTTCAAGAGCCAGGGCCAGCTGTACCTCCTGGGCTACACGTTGGATGAGAACGTTCGGCTGGTCTATCTTGAGGCCATCGGACCGCACGAGAACTTCTATCGGGACCTCAAGCGCAGTTGATCGTCCTGCCTGCTGATTTTTACAAGGCCTCCTTTGAGGCCTTTTCCTTTGGCGCAGCCCGCTGTTGTGAAAGATGAGTGGCGATGCTTCAACGCACCCAGCGACGGGCATCCTTCAAGAGCAGCAGCAGTTGCTGCTCGCGCAACGGGGATGCGATGAATCCGAACCGGGTGTAGAACCGTGCCGCATCTTCATCAATTGGATGAGTCAGCATGGCCCGGATGCCTGCCTGCTCAGCAATCAGCAACGTACGGCGAATCGCATCCTGCAGCAGGCCAAAGCCTATGCCTCGCCCCTGGTCCAGGGTGGATACCGCGAGCCGCGCCAGGATCACCACAGGTAACGGATACTGCCCCATCCCCTTACGAATACGCTCAGGCGCTTCCAGCGTATCGACCTGGCCCACGGTCAGGCTGAAGTACCCCGCGACGCGACCATCGTCTTCGGCAACGACAAAGGTCTTGGCCGAGCCACTGCCCTGGGCTTGTCGGGCATGGCGCAAGAACCAATCGTTCAGCGCGGGCTTGCCGCAGTCAAAACCTTCCAACCGATGCTGTGGGGCCAGAGGCTCGGGAGCGCGAAGCGTCACTTCGTGTCCCAGGGTGCCTTGCGGGCGAACAGATCACGCAAACCGTCGTTGGCCTGCTCGGGCAGTTCCAGCAAATCCATCAGAGCCTGATACTGGCTGCCCGAGACCATGAACAATCGTTGGTCGAGCAAGGTTTGTTCGGCAGCCAGGCACGCACTGTCAAGGATGAAATCAGTCAGCGATTTGTGCGCCACCTCGGCGGCACGGCGCAGCACCACCTCTTGTTCGGGGGTTGCACGCAGCCCGAGGCGGGCAGATCGAGCGGAAGGCAAAGATGCAGTGGCAGCCATCGCAGCACCTGTTTTGTTAGATCAATTGCCGCAATGTTAGTACAAACGACGAACGTCGTCCAGTTTTTGTGGTGGCGTGCGTTTGAGCCCAGCCGTCGTAGCATTTAAAAGTGACGTGGCTCAGTAACGCGCAAATGTTCTATTCATTCATGGACATAGGCTGTACGTAAAATTTCAACGCGCAAGACTCTTGTGGATGAAGTTAAGAACAATAAATAATGCAGCAATGTCATTATCGATATTTAGGGGGTCATTCTCCTCAGGCTCAACAAGAGTCGTTTGACCATTACCTGAAAATTTAAAATCACCAATGACGACACACTCCGGCTCGGGAAGCTCGCGCTTTAAGTAGCATTTCACATTACCCATCAACATACCACTTTCATCCTGAACCGAGGTGAAAGCAAAGTGCAAAGTCCGCAAAGCAAACGCTGTGGTGAAGAACCCTTGCTCTAGATGCTTCGATACGGCAATTCCTTTAATGTGAAAATTCTGCGCCATAACCTGCTGCTCAACAATATTTGCAAAATTATCAAACCTCGCAGTCAATTGGCGATGGCGATTAAACGCCCTATCCAGATCATGATTAAGCTGCTTCCATGTAAGCACAAATATTCTCCTTGCGTTTTTCCTGAATTACCACCTCAAGATGGATTCCCAACACTAATAATCACAGAAATATTTCTAAACTCATTCTTAGATAACGAGTTCCCCATAACATGCAAAGCATTTTCATCCGAATATATATTCAAGCCAAACTGTCTTAAATCGAGTTTTTGCACAGACAATGTGTCATCGTTCGCTTTAATTGCACTAAGAACGGTGCTTTGTGGCGTTCTCACAATAAGTAACTTTGGACGAGCCTCGACGGTTACATCAGGATGTGATGAAAAATTATCTTTTATTAATGGATACCAGCGCGTACCCGATCGATCTGCAGGAATAGTTAACCATACACGAGGAGTCAAGCCATTTCCAATAATTAATGGTATGGCCCCTCCTATCGAAACCAATGCTCTCACACCCTCAAGTGAGTTAGAACCAATACGCAGTTTGGCAAACGGCTCATATTGCGACGGAAGCTCAAACTCAGTCACATTGACCCCTTGTTATTTGTTAAATGAACACGACGAGGCTTGCTGTTAGCAAAGTGCCCATCAATGACTGCCTCGAGTTGCAATTTTTCTTTATCATCTTTACTTTTAGAAATCTTAAATACAATTGAAACAATTGCTCCAAAAATAACCGACCATATCTCCCAAGTTTCGAATGTGGCAGTTTTCTTTTCAAGCAATGCTGAAAGTACCTTGCCAATAATTGGTATAGCCACACCTGCAGTAGCACCAGCTATAAGCGTGGACCAAAATTCAGAATTGATTCGCCGACGCATGACGGAGAACTCGAACTTTGTGAGTTCATATGGCTTTTCGGCTATGTACCTTTCAGGTTCGGCATCGATCTCACCTTGCAGAACCAGTGGTTTATCGAATTTACCGCCTTCAATGACATGTGAATCGTTTGTCATGGTGAACAAGTTGGATGCCTAGTTCAACGGCAGTTTTTGAGCCAGATTTGAGAGTAATGAGGCCTATTTGACATGCATCGGCACAAACGGTCAAGTTTCATTGGGATTCCGACTTGCATCTAGACTGTAGGCTCGTGCATAAAAACATGCTTTGTCCCAATCTTTTAGCGCTTCGCGCGCACCTCCAAGTCCACCCAGTCAACACCGGGCGTCGAATTGAGCTCACTGGACCGTCTGGCGTGATCTCCGATGACATGGAAGCTCTCCATGCCGAATCGGATGGAAATGGTCGGATCTTTTTATTGTCTGGGGTTGAATTCTCAACATGCATGTACCGTGGGCAAACGCAGGATCACGGCACATGTACCCCATCGCTGGCCAGGCTGAAAACCACTGGAGAGCAACTGTTGGCACTGTGCCAGCGAATCGCGTTCGAAGATGCGATCAGGACCCATCCTCTCGTTCAAATAACTGCGCGTACTCAGTTTCTTGACGGTCATCTCTATGTCGACCATGAGGGTTTGGCCCAGCACTATGGACATGCCACCGACATGCTGGACATCACCAGCAATTTCGATGTGGCGTCTTTTTTTGCAACCTGTAGCTGGACAGGGAAAAAATTTGAACCGTTTTATTCCACTGACCCGGGCGTTATCTATCGGGTCAATCCAGCCCTACTAGACATGGTCTGTCCACAAGACAGTGGCGACAACATACTGCGAATCGTGGGTTGGCAACCGTTACCCCGACCTGAACAGCAACGTGCCTATGCCGTCCAACTGCGATCGGATCAGGATTTTTGTCAGCTACCCAGCATTGAAAAATTTCGGTTTTCACACAACGCGGCCATATCGCAAAGCATCTGTGAAGCTTTTGATCGAGGCGATGCTCTGTTCCCGGCCGATGCCGCAGCAGAGTTGAGTCTTCGCGCGAAGGCTCTTGTCAACTTCACGGGGGATCAAATTGCGAGGGCATGGCAGCGATTAAACGCTTGGACCGGGATACTCACTTCGTCGGAATCGGCAGCCCAGATCGAATCACAGTGTGGCATCCAAAAGACTCCGGCCCCAACGCTGAACTGGAACGGCCTCATTGACGAATTCACGACTGATCAGCTTCAAGCCCGGTTGGTTGAAGTACTGAATCGGGTCAGATATCGTAGGGCGATGTACTTATAGCCGTGATCTGCACAGAATCAGCTTGCACGTTGCTGCTGGAATTTTTCATCTACGGTCAGATGAACAACGGCCAGCACGTCTTCAACACATTTCTGAAGGGTGTCAAGACTGCTCGGCGTGATGTCCCACTCCAGGCTTGAGTGAACGTATTTCCCGGAGGAAATTCCGACGTAAATTCTGCGCGGCCCAGCTGAGTCTGATTGGACGGCTTTCACGCGACCTTCTTCTGACTGCCCTGGCAACCGATCATGAAAGTGCTCGAAGCTGTTGCGGCCAGCAACGTAGTGTTCGAATTCCTTCCGGTAGCCATCGAAAACCTTTTTAGCTTCAAGGAACTCCGGTTGCCCAACCAAGATCTGGAGCATGTTGCGACAGCCGGACCAGCACACAAAGTAAAAATGCACCTCTGTCAGGACAAGCTGCATGCGCTGCCGTGCATTCCTGACAAAAATCCGTACCTGTTCATGTGTAGCTTCACTCGGCGGTTCCTGCTGCGCATGACGTGACGCGTTCACGGCCGATACGATTCGGTCCATTTGCATCCGTGCAGCAGCAAGGTGCAATTGGAGGCGCTCGTACGCAAACGAGGCCGCATTGCCATTGGCAGCGAAAAACAGAATCTTCTCGCTATAGGTCATGGCTGAAGCATCGAAAGCGGTCAGTTCATGCATGCTCGAATCTGGCCCGCCATTGCCGCAACATCACCAGCGCCTCATCCGACCCCTCCTCCGGTGCCCAATCAGCAAATTCACGCGGCCCCTGCGGGTCAAACGGCCCAGCCTTGCCTTCCAGCAGTAGCGCATCGGGCGTCAAGGCCAGCACGGTGTGCCAAGTCCCAGCGGGCATGTCCACAACCGGGCCGACACCCTGAGCTGCGTGGCGCTCAGTGCCGAGTTTGAATTGCTGGACAACCTGACCTGTATCGTCAAACACCATCACACCCAGCAGGCCCTGCACAGCAATTAGCGTTTCGTCCTTGGGCACTAGGTGATGCCGGTGAGGTCGCACATAGCTATCCAGGCCAAAGGCAATGAACAGCCTTTGGAACGGCGCTTCATGGCTGGCGTGGATATTCAGGTGCTGGCGCAAACGTGGCGAAGCCTTGGCCTGATCGTGCAAATCAGTGAATTGGTCGAACGTAAAAACTCGTGCACTCATGAAACTGTCCTCTCCTGTTTGCGGCTTTGAAAACGCCACCAGCCGCTGACCATCATCCAACCCACCGATACGCCCACGGCATCCGCCGCCAGGTCGGCCCATTCGGCAAAACGCCAGCCTACGGCCCACTGCGCGGCTTCAATGCCTGCGCCATAAGCCACCATGCCCAGCACCACGCGCAAGGCATGCAATGGCCACAGCAGCAAGGCCCAGCCGGTCAACACCACAAAGGCCAGGGCGTGCTGCGCCTTGTCCCACCAGTCGAACACCGGCAGCTGCAAATGCTCAATGGGCATCAGCGCCAGAACCGTCACTGCCGTCATCGACAAATACCAACCGACCTTGATCATCTTCTCTGAAATAGCCATTACCTGACGGATTTAGGCCTCACCCGGTAGTTTCCAGCTCCAACCAACATACCCGCCTTGCCAATCTCCTGCTTTTTCATTCAAAACAAACAAGCTAGGCTGAGTTTGCAGGGGCATTGCATATCCTGCGCCGTTCAACGTTCGGTAATAGTGCAGCAACAGAACAAACAACGCAGCCACTGACTCAATTGCACGTCGCAACGTTGGCGCATCGGGAAAGTTTTCTCTGTCGTGTTTGATTTTGTTGTACCCGTTTTTCCACCAATCGGGGGCCGATCCAACTGTCCAATTAAGCCATGGATCAAAAGTCAATCCATACCAAGGAAGATCTACTTTGGATTGAGTGAAATTAGGATATTGAGAACCCAAAAACTGGTTATACCCGTCTATGTCCTTTAATGCTGATGCGTACTTTGCATTTGCAGCCATTGCCTTGACACAATTTTCAATCTCTGTACAGGCGATCAGGATCACCCTCGCGAAGTGCTCAGAATAAACATCAAAATGTTGCACGCATGGCTGAACAAATCTGAAGCTTTCCTCCAAGTCTTTTTCAAGCAATCGAAAGTAGTTCCACCTTGGCGCTTGGGATTTCATGTTGACCTCCTCGACATTACAAATTAGGGCTATCAGTTTTTAATTTAGACGTTATCCCAGATGCGAAAACGAAATCATCCTCAGGTTGAGTAAGAATTTTCCACCAGCCACTGCCCGTAGACTCGCACATACGGATGAACATCATCAGCAACAGCCGCATCCTGCGTATCCTGCCAACGCCAACCGCTATGCTGATCAGTTGGCAAGGCATCTAGTTCTAGCGGTTGTTTCAGCTGCAACACATGCGGCAGATTCACATAGTGCGTGGAGACCTCAGGGCTGTAGGCGCTGTCTTCATAAAAGTGATCCCAGACACCCATCAGCTGAGCGCCCTGAACATCTCGCTCCTGCAGCTTCAGTTCAGACATCGCTACCCGGCGCAGACAGGTCGCAAAAGGCTCGTTCTTGCGCACCCTACCTCCGGGCGTGAACCACCAATGACGCGCAGGCGCGTTCCTTCTAAGGCCTAGCAACATCTGCCCGGCCGTGTTCACCAGCACCAAATCCACGGAGACCAATGGCAAAGCATTAACAGCCTCTGCAAACTCCTTATCAGGTAACCAACCACTCGAATTCATTTGCACCATACATTCACAAATCAAGAAAATAAGAATTCATACGATCATATGAAAAGATTCCGAACATTTGCTCTACTCTATCGCCTATGGATTCTTTCATTCCCTCAGCACTGCGGCGGCAACGCAATCAGCGGCATTTGACGCTGGAGGCGGTATCGGTTGCCACGGGCATGTCGCCGCAGCATTTGTCCGAAATCGAGAGCGGCAAGCGCGATCCACGCCTGTCGTCCATCGAGCGTATCGCTGAGGCCATGGGCCTGAGCGTCATGCTCGTGCCCGAGCACATGGCACCAGAAATCCGCCGTTACATCGTCACGCAAGGCCGCGTTTACACAACCACGCCCGCCTTGCCTCAGCCATCCAACCCAAGCTCTCAAGATGCCTAAAAAGTCCACTGCCCCCAAAACTTCTACCAGCCAGCAGCTCACCTTCACTATCCGCCAAGAGCCGGACTTCGACACCGACGAACCCGTCGAGTTTGGCTGCTTCTCACGCGATTGGGACCAGGAGGAAGCGCTGGACCAGCTCATGGACGACCTAGATTCTGGCCGCATCAACGACAAGCAGGCCTTGCTGCACGCCCAAAAGCTGCTGGCCCAATCGTCCGGCAATCTGGAACTGCAGAACTACCTGGCCAACCGTCTGTGGGCACTCGAAATGCGAGACGAAGCCACCGAGGTCTGGGCCAAAGCCTTCAAGCAGGCCAGCGCCCTCATTCCCAAAGGCTACTCGGGTCAGATCAGCTGGTCAGAAGTCGACAACCGGCCGTTTTTGCGGGTGGCGCACGGCTACCTGCTGAGCCTGATGGACCGCCGCGATGCCCAAGCCGCGCAGCAGCTCGCCCAAAAAATGCTGGCCTGGTGCCCGGCCGACAACCTGGGGGTACGCATGCTGGTGGGCGACATCAGCATGATGCTGGGCGACACCCACTCGGCGCTGGGGCACTTTCTGGAACATGCGCCAGACTCACCGGCCCACTGGTACCAGGCCGGGCAGATTGCTTTTAGAGGTGGAGATTACGTGTCTGCCTGCACCTACATTCGGCGCGGGATCGCAGCCAACCCCTACATTGCGGAGGGGCTCACAGGCAGAACGGTATTGACGGAGCACCTGTACTGGCACGCCAGCAACCGGTACGGTGCCGAATGGGCAGCCGACTATCTGAACTCGCCCAGCTGCGACTGGACGCCCGAAGAAATCGACTTTGTGGACTGGGTCTTCAACTCAGCCGCCGTGCTCAAAGAGCGGACCAAGCTGGCCGAGCAGCACGAGGGCCTGACTTACGAGCGCGACCCCGAGCGCAGAGGGGCGTATGCAGAAAAGAGCGCCTATTTCGTCAGCGGCATCACCGACACCCTGTCCAAAAAGCTGGTTCGCAAAGTGCGTAACCGCTACCACCGGGACATCTGGCCCTGGGATCGGGCGGGTTTTGACCGGCACGGCTGAAAACGGCCCTGCTTGCAGCCCCCCTGTCAGTTACCGGTTACCCAAGCCGGTAGAATCAGTTGTCGAATCTGTAAGAAAAAGGCCTTGTGATGAGCAACTGGTATCTGATCCACACCAAGATCCGCCAAGAACGGGTTGCTCTGGAAAACCTCGAGCGCCAAGGCTTTGCGTGTTTTCTGCCGCTGATCCGCGCAGAAAAGCTTCGTCGGGGTGCTTTGCAGGTGGTGCAAGAGCCGCTGTTCCCGCGCTACCTGTTCATTCGCCTGGGCACAGGGCTGGAGTCACAGAGCTGGGCGCCTATCCGCTCCACCGTCGGTGTGAGCCGTTTGGTCACGTTTGGCCAGACGCCCGCCAAGATTGAAGACGAGCTGATCACCCAGCTACAGGTCAAAACGGATTCGACTGAAGTGCAACTGCGTCACTTTGAGCCTGGTGAGCAGGTCGTGGTGACCGACGGGCCGTTTGTGGGGGTGGAGGCCATTTACCAAATGGCCGATGCCGAAGGCCGGGTGATGGTGCTGCTCAACATCCTAAGCAAACAAGTCAAGATGTCGGTGCCCCCGGCCAGCATCCGCAAAGTTAACTGAGCCCTGCCGAAAGGCAGATCTGCGTCAGCGCCGACCGGAGGCCAGCTTCTCTTCGATCTTTTTCTGCACCCAGTCGGACAGCCGCTTCGTGGCGCCCATGATGTTGGTGGGCCGCACCGCCTTGTCGGTGCTGATCAGCACAAAGTTGCGCACGCCGTTGCGCGCAGCAGCTTCAGCGCACACACGGGTGCCCCACACGTTGTTACGCACAACGTCATCATGAAGCGAGTCATGTTGGGGTCGGTGATGGTGATGGGCTGGCCAGCACGAATCTGGTTGGTGAAGAGCGGGATCACCGATCCACGCGAGGCCATTACGTTGCCGTAGCGTGTTGTGCAGATCACGGTGTCGCCGGATGAGCGGGACTTGGCCACGATCACCTTTTCCATCATGGCCTTGCTGATGCCCATGCCGAATCTCCTGAAATGCGACTCGCCGAAATGCGTGGAATTCATCTGGCTTGAGGGATAGTGCCCGCCCCCCATCGTCATAGGCGTCCACAAAGCCGCCCTCCCCGATCATGACGTCTGGGTCGCCCGTGAGCTCGTCAAAGAACGCCTGGATTGCAGCCCGGGACTGGTTGGATCGGTTGACCATGGCGTTGAAGCTGAACCGCCCCTCAGGTGCCAAGCGCCGGTAGAGTTCCAGGATGGCCTGCCTGGCCAGTGGGTCTTCCAATGGATCCGGGCCACGCACATGCTGGCCTGGGCCATCGTGGGAGATGCTGACTGTGAATCCCAGGTCATCGAGCCAATGATTGATTTGGGGGTTCAGCAGCGAGCCATTGGTGATCACCGAGAACCTGGCCTGGGGAAACTTCAGGCGCAGCGCCTCAGCCAAGGGCCGCAGGGTCTTGATGTACACCAGCGGCTCCCCACCCCAGAACTCGATCGCCTCGGGCGGCGAGAGGACCCAGCTGTCCAGCGATTCCATGAAACCTGTCACATCATCGGGGTTGGTCTCATCATTGCGCGCCACGAAGCGCTGGGAGCAGTACTCGCAGGCGTAGTTGCAGGACAGCCCCAGCGAAATCTTGAGGATGCGTGGCGAGGTTTTCCCAAGTGGGGCGTCCCGAGAGGTCACTGGAGCCACAGGATGAGGGGCCTGTAGAGCTGGATCCACCGTGCGAATGACGGACTGGCCCTTAAGGTCTGTCAGGCTTGAGTCCATGTTGTCGTAGAGCAGTGGCACCACCGTTTCCGTGCGCGGGTCCAATGCCGTGATCAAAAATTTAGCCATCGATTCGTTCCACCTTGATGTTCAAAAGCACCTGCACAAACGGGTCGTCCCTGAGGGGATCACCGGGATAGGGCTTCTGGAAATGAACGGCCCGGGCGTCAAAGGCCACCAGCAAACCCCTGTGGGGTTTGATCCAGTACTTGGCGTGCTGCTCCCAGGGCATCAGGCGTTTGCCAAAGCCCGATGAACGCCAGTCCGGATTGCAGATGGAAAATGCATTCGGTCCGTATTGATTGACCTGCGACTGCAGGCTCTGCCCCGGATCGAGCTCCGGGCCGTTGGGGAAGTACACCGCCTGCAAATGACACTCCTCCTCGTCCGAATGCGGCATGATTTCCACGCCACGGGTGCGGACCACCTCGCGTCCTTGCAGACTTGTGATCCGTCCCTTCGGACCGATGAAGTCCTTTTGCAGCACGGGCAAGGCTTCTCTGGCCAGCATGGTGGCCAGACTCACCGAGCCATCAAAGATGTCGTGCGGCCTGCGGTCCCAGATCTCAGCACCGGTTTTCATACCCTCATGGAGCCGCAGCAATTCCTTGCACAGGAAGAGATCAAAACTGACGCCCAAGTTGAGCGCCCAGATGCCCGCCATCGTCGGAAAGAGTTCAAGCTTCATAGGACATTCACCATCAGGTCGTCGGTGCCGGAGAAGTACTTGAAGCCGACCTTGATCTTGGCGCTTTCTCCCGCAACCATGCCGTCCGGCCGGAAACTGGTGGAGCCCTGTCCGCCTAAGGTTTTGATGCGTCGGCCGACCAAATAGCCCGCCGTTGCCTCCAGGTACACCTCGGCATCCCTGTCCGTGATGGGCACACCCTCGGGCGTTTCCAGACGAAACTCGATCGAGAGTTCTTCGCTTGCGGCAACCTCGTCAGAAGGGCCGCCGACAAATCGGATAACCGGTAGCGTTTCCTCGCGCACCAGCGCCAGCGTGATCGCCGGAACGACTTCGATGCCGCGCCCTGCTTTGATCAGCACCGGATCAAACACGTTGAATCCCAGACTCCAGTCCTCCAGTGGCGATGACCTGAACGGCACCAGGATGTGGCCAAAGGGATGTGTTTGCAGGACCGAGGCGTGGTACGCCTGCGCATCCATCTTGGAGGCCAGCGTGGCCACGTAGATGTTGGGCGTCTGGACATAAACACCTTCGGGTGCAGCTGATCGCTCCATCCGGCCAACAGGGGCGTACAGCATGAAGCTGGCGTGATCAGAGAACTCCGGGTGCTGCAAGAAAGTCAGCAGATCCAGTGTGCGTTGGTAGATGGGCTCACCGTGGACCCCGAAGTCGCCGCGCCACTCCGTGATCAAAGACTCGTCGAAGTACTTGCCACCGCCGGGGTGGTCCTTTGTCGGATCGCCGACAAACTCCCGCTGCATGATAGGACGCACGCTGAAGCTCAGCCTTGAACCATCGAGTGCCACATCCAGCGCAAAGGGTGGATTTTTGTTGCCTGTGTAGAGCTTCATGTTTCCTCCTCAGCAGCAATCACAGGCGCAATTGCAGTTGTAGCGCGTGGACTGAGAACCAAAACTCACTGTGGAGCCGCCATCGACCAGGCGAAGCATGTAGTAATACGTCCCAGGAGCTTGGTCACCGCAGTTGTAGTAATCGGCTGTATTGACCATGCAGTTAGGTGCGCCCTGCCAACCGCCATTGGGGTTGTTACTCCGAAAGCAGTTGCTGACCGCACTGAAAAAGTAGTCGTGCAGCCAGCCGTAATTGGCGGTCCACATCTGGCCACTGTTGTTCATGTACATGTCCCAGTTGCCATCGGATTTCAGAAATCCCATGAGCCCCTGGTTGTGGTGCAGGTAGCGCGTGCCCCAGTCCTGGTCCACCATGTCCAGGTAGTTGGCTGTGCTGGATATCTGCAGGCGCGGCACGGTGAGCGTGCCGGACATGGTGTCTCCGGACTTGGCCACCCGGCTGGACAGATCGATCGGCACTGTGGAGTTGCCATTCGCGTCTGGCCCGTAGCCGTTGACCGAGCGCACAAAAGCTGTGGAGTCGTAGCCATCAAGCTTGTCGGCGTCCGCCGCCTTGGCTGTAATGCCCAGGTAGGTGGCGTTGTGGTTGTGCCCCAGCGCGGCGTAGGCCGCATCGTGGTTGTGCCCCGCCAACGCAAAGCCAGTCGAGTCGATGCCGTCGAGCAAATCCGCATTGGCCACCTTGCCCAAGGTGGCCGACAGGTCAATGACCATCTTCCAAGTGGCGGGACTGACCACGGTGAGGACGTAGAGCTTTTGCTCATCGGTCCTGAAACACGGCATGCCCTGCTGCAGGTTCACGGTCGGGAATGACGTCCCACTGGATAGAGACAACGCCGTCTTGTCGTTGTTCAGGATCTGCGAGAGCGAGTCCGATAGCGTCGTGGAGGATGGGATTTCGGTGTAGTTCTGCATTTGGTTTCTCTTCAGTAACCCTGTGCGACCCAGGAGATGGCCCCGGTCACGCGTGTGCCAGAGGTGTTTTCAAGAACAGCGGTGAAGCCCGTGATGGAGGCCGAACCGAGGATTCGGGGGACGGCGATGGTGGTTCCACCCTTGAAGGTCAGCGTGACTTCGGGCGCCACCCGGAACTGCCGGGCAAAGACCACCGTCACGCCACTGGCAGCCGTGACCACCTGCGCAGTGCCTCGGTCAAAGACATCGGGCACGTCCACCGTGACGCGCAGGCCATCGATGTAGCCCCGGTCCGCATTGCTGGAGGTCAGGATCGCCCGAAACAAAGCCCGCTGGTAGGTGTAGTCGCCCTGGATGAAATCTCGGAAGTTGGAGTACCCGGGGGGATGACCGGACTCCAGGATGTCCATGAAGTCCTGCGCGGTGATCTCGGTGTTGGCCACGATCATGTCGCTGATCACCCCATTGGCCCGGCGCCGGTACTGCTCGGCAAGGCTCAGGGCTTCACTGAGCTTCAAGGTCTGAGCCCGGCGCAGCGCCTCGGCGATGGCAAAGCCCTCACTGATGGCCAGGCGGTAGGCAACCGTCCGGCCCAGGCTTTCAGCAAACGAGAAGGCTTCGGCCACCCGTTTGACCTGCGAGCGGGCCAGCGCATCACTCATGCCAAAGATTTCGCCTTGCGGCTTGGTCATGGCCTTGGCTGACTTTTCTGCAAAGCTCAGGTTTTCCGCAACGCGCAGGATGTAGGCAATGAGGTCCGTGTAGGTCTCGGCCAGCGCCAGCGTTTCGTACTTGCGCAGTGCCAGTTGCCGCGCCAGACCTTCGGCCACCTGAAACACCTCAAACACTGCCTTGGTGCCGGAGCGGGCGTACTTCTCCGAGAAGGTCAGCGACTCCACAAAGCGCAGCACAAAGGCGATCAGGTCGGTGTAGGTCTCCACGAAGTTCAGAGTCTCGAACTTGTTGAGCGCCACAGTGCGGCTGGCTTTCTCCGCGAACGTCAGGCTCTCGGAGCTGCTCTTGATGCCCAATTTCTGAACCAGCTCAGCAAAGCTCAGGTCCGTGGCCACGCTCAGGGCGTAAACAGCCGGGTAAGCCGTTGACCAGTTCTTGCCTGCCGTGGCGCTCCCCCAGGTGAACGTGCCAGAAGCCCAGCTGTACTTTGTCCCCGGGGAGCTGGAGACGTTGACGGTCTCGGCCATCTCAAGCGCCCGATCAGCTCATGGTGAAGGTGAAGACGGCCGTGAGACTGTCGTCCACCCCCTTGTTCACCACCGGGAAAACCACCCGATCGAACATGATGCCCGCCGAGGCGGCATTGAAGACCCCCGCTTCCGTGAGTGCCCCGGTGGCGTCGCCCGCCGCGTAGCTGGCCGTGAAGGTGAACACCTTGGTGCCAGCCGTATGGGCATAAGTGGCCGCGTTTCGCTTGATCTCGGTCACCAGCGCGGTCTGCGTTGCGGCAGCAGCGGTGGTGCCGGTGCCAACTGCAATCCAGCCCATGACGCCGGGTCGGCTGCCCGAGTTGCCAATGGCGTCGGCCACGAAGTCGAAGCCGCCATTGACGATGATGTTGTCCTTGTGGACCACTTCAACCTCGCCCGTGGGCTTGGCCAGCACCAGCGTGATCGAGCCTTTGATGCTCATGCCCTCTTCCATCATGGGTCATTCCCTTTCTTTGGGGTTTGCAAATGAAATGGGCGCCACACCTTGCGATGCAGCGCCCGTGTTTGGGGGATTCCCCGTTCAATAAAGCTTGAGTGCCGTGTATCCGGCCGTAGGAGCCAGCGCCTTGCCTGCGCTTTGCACATCACCGCCCATCTTTCCGACAAAGAGCCTGCGCTCGGTGGCCGTCTGGCACACGCCCAGGCAGATCCGGTCGCTGACGTTCACGGGGTATGGCACCACGATCCGGTTGAAGAGCTGGTCCTCCAGGAAGAAGGATCCCGCCACCGCATCGAAGCCAACCAGCAGACTCACCCCTGATCCGGAGGCTGTCCAGATGACCGAGGTGGTGATCTGGTTGGGGATGAACCAGAAGCTCACATGGAAGATGCCGGGGATGCTCACGGCCCAGGAAACCCGGGTCGTGTCCTTGACCAGCACCCCGCTGCCGTAGCGCCCGTCGCCATAGCTCACGCCAACGGCCTCACCACTACCCGGGCTTCCATACCCCGACAGCACCCCGTTGAGGCGCCAGCCATAGAGCTCTCCGGCCTGCAGCGCGTCCTCACGCGCCATCTGAAACCGCGCCTCGATGCTCTTGAGCGCGCCGTCATAGGTCCACTGCCGCTTGGCCGCATTGCTGCTCCAAACGTAGTTGGCCGTGGACCAGGACTCTCGGTCGTCCAAAGCGGCCCCGATGCTGGCCAGCAGCGTGTTCTGCGCCCGGTAGCTGGTTGGCAAATTCACCTCGAACAGATACTCAGACTGCGTCACCCCGCTGTCCATGCGCAGCACATCCTCACTGTTGACCGACTCGACCGAGGCAAAGTGCTTCACCCCGGGGAACCGGGTGGCCTGGGCATCGATGGTCACCAGCAGGTTGGCGTTTTGTGGCTGGGCCACCACGGTAGAGACAAAGGTGGCCTCATCGGAATAGATGCCGGGCGATGCGATCGCCTTGATCCAGAAACTGCGCTCACCATCAAAGCCCGAGGGCAGCGTGAAGCTGCTGGACTTGACCTCGGCAATGAAGATCGAGGTGTCCCAGGCCGTGCCTTCGCGCAGCTCGTAGGCCACCACCTCGGGCTCGGCATTGGGCAGCCACCGAAACTCCAGCCGGTTGGCAGACTGCACCACATCGAACTGTCGAACCGCAGCAGGTGCCAGCAGGGTCAACAAAAAGGTGGTGACGTGCTGGCTGTACTTGCCCGAAGTGTCGAACGCCCGGATGAAGTAGTTGTACTGTCCCGATTCGCTTTGATCATGCACAAGCTGGGTGCCAGCGGTCTGCCCAACCAGAGTGCCCGCATCCCAGCCCGTGCCTACGCGAACCTCGTACCCGGCCAAGTCGGCATCGGTGTTGGCGCTCCAGCTCAGCATCAAATCGGTCGTGCGGCGCAGGACCACAAAGTCCTGCACATCGTTCGGGGGCTGCAGCTTGCCCAGGATGGCCTGGCTCAGGGTGGCCGAGGCTCCGAGCTTGCCGGACACTCCCACCGCCCTCACCGTGAACACATAGTCCCCAGCCTCGGCGTTGCGGATCTCTAGGTAGGAGCTCGAGACCCGGGGCAAGGTGACAGTGTTGCCGCCATTGACCCGGTAGCTCACCTGGTACTCCAGCGCGCCGAAGACCTGCTCCCAGCCCACCTGGATGAGCACGAGGGCCTGGTCCTTGACTCGGTACAGGCTCTCGGTGACCACCAAGCCCGTGGGCGCTGCAGGCGTGCTCGAAAGCACTGTGATGTCTCGCGGCTGCAGGGCCAGACCCTGCTCGATCGCACCGTACTTGTCAGGGTTGTGGGCCAACGCCGTCACTTCGTGGATGCCAGGCTCGCTCTCGGCAACCTGAACCACCCTGAACAGTTGGACTTCCACCTGCGTGGAGGCTAGCACCCAGATGGCACCCGCCTGAGGCGCTGTGGAAAATGCGCTGGTCACACCAACCGTGCGTCCAGAGAGGGATCCGACTTGGCGTTCCTCCACCGCACCCGTGGGCAGCAGCACAGAGATGCGCCACGAACCGGCGGGAAGGTCCTGATCCAGCGTGACGCTCACCGTGGTTGCCGCAGCGATGCGTCCACCCAAGCGTAGGCCACCCCGGCTGCTGTCTGCAACCTTGATGACATCGCCGGGACGAACAACAGCGCCTTCCAGCCCTGTGCGGAAAGTGATGATTTCCGATTCGGATTGCTCGGAATACAGCAGCCACTTGCCCACCCGGTTGGCCTGGCCACGTGACGTGCATCCCATGGCCACCACATCGGCCTGGACCACGCCGTAGCGGGCAATCCCTGCCATGTCCTCGACGTATTCCACCTTCTGGCGGTAGAAATCATCGGGGTCCACCCAGCTGACCAGAGCCACGGTGTGCCTAGCCTTGGCGGACGATCCTTGGTAGGCGAACTCGCCACCGATGACATTGGCAGCCGTGAACTGGTAGACAGGATCCTGAGGCGCATCCTGCGTGACCGTGATTGCTCCGCCAGACCAATAAGCCATGCCCCGAAAGATCGAGGCCATATCCTGCACCACCTTGTAGGCTTGCTCGCGGCTTTGCAGGTACAGGTTGCAGGTGAAGCGCGGCTCATAGCCGCCCAGTCCGTTGGGGACCAGTTCGTCGCAGTAACGGGCCACCCGGTACAGGGCCCACTTGTCCACCTGCGACTCGGGGATGAAGCTGCCCAGCCCGTAGCGGGTGCTGGTCACCAGGTCATAGAAACACCAAGCTGGGTTGTCCGTCCAGGCCACCTTGAAGGTTCCGTCCCAAACCCCGGCATACGAGCGGGTCTCGGGAAAGTAGTTCGAGGGAATCCGGACGCGCAGGAGTTTGAGGTCATAGCTGCGCCGAGGAATTGAGGTGAATTGAGAGGCATCCACCCGCAGTGCCATCAGGGCGCTGTTGGGGTAGCGCAGCTTGCTCTCGATGACCTCGGTGTAGGACTCAAGAAACGTCTTGTTCTGTAGGCTGGTCTGGGTCGAATCGGCAGTGATGCGGCGCAGGCGCACATCCCAGGGACCGGTGCCGGTTAAAGGGATGTAGTAGCTGCGCTGGTAGCGTGAGGTGGTTTTGCCCGAGACCGTGTCAGCCAGAATCTGGACATACCCGGCTCCGCGCGCCTGCACGTCGATCGCGTAGCTGACCGAGGTTCCGTTGAGGTCTCCATTGGTGGTGTCTTGCAGCGTCAGGGTCGGGATGCTGACCTTGATGCGCACGGCATCCACGTCCAGATCGTTGATGGTTCGCACCACAGGCTGGTTGGCCTTGCACTCCACGCCCACGGCCACCTCGTTTTCTACTGAGGAGAAGCCAGGGATGTAGCTTTGCTGCTGGGTGCCAGGCCGTGTTTCGAGCGTGACGCCGGTGAAGTTGTAGCTGCCGTCAGGGTTCTTGATGGGGGTGTCATCCAGGTACACCGACTGCAGGCCAGCGGCCAGCCCTTCGATTTCCCCCTCGCAGACCAGGTCCACCACCCGGGCATAAGCCTTGGAGCGCAGGCTGTCCGGCGCTTCCTGCGCCACACGGGCGCTGCCGCCTCCACCCTTGCCGCCACCGCCTGCGCCAATGATCAATCCAGACTCAGGAGGGTTCATACTGCGGTCTCGTCCACATCAATCCCCGCGCTGATCACGGCCGAACCGACGATGAGGCGGCCGTAACCCACGGGCACGGGATGGCCCTGCGCCGTGGTGTTGACCGCCCCGTTGAAGACATAACTGGGCTGGTTCTCAGGTCGCTCGGACGGGTCCTGCGCCTTGGCCGTTGGAGCAATCATCTGGGCCACACCGCCCAAAATCATGGAAGTGCCCACTGAATACAGGGTGGCTTGCGACAGAAACGACCCTGCCGCCGCCCAGCCCATTGGGTTCCACCAGGACACGGCGATCAGCGCAGCACCCAAAAGAATCTGGCCCAAGCCATTGCCCCCGGCACCGGACACGACCGGGGCAATGGTGATGCGCTGCTGGCCACTGGGCTCGTGTAACCGGTCCAGGGTCAAAGCATCACGCCCGGCCAGTACCCGGTAGCCCACCCCGCGCTCACCCGAGGCCACCAGCTCACGCTCGAAACTGGAGAAGTTGGCGCACAGGGCGCGCACAGCCTCAGCGGCTGACGCGACTGCCATCTTGTGGCGGCGCCCGAAGCGCTTGCCCAGTTCACCGAGAAGAAGGATCGTGACCATGCTGGTATTCATGCCTCAGGGTGTGGGTGGTGATCTTTTGCCAGTAGCCGCCATAGACATCGCGACTGGAAAGCCTGCCCTGCAGGTGGTGCAAGATGAGTCCGTCGCCCAGGTAAATGGCAGCGTGATTCGGTACTGGCGATGCGACCTGCATCAGCAGGACGTCTCCCGGGTTCATGTCGGAGGCCTCCACCACATGGAAGCCTGCGCCAGCGAAGTTGTCCAGGTACAGGTTCCCTCCGCGCTTCCACCAATCGTCAAAGCGTGCGAAATTTGGCAGGTCAATGCCGCGCTCCTGGGCGTACCAGTCCCGGATCAGCGAGTAGCAGTCGAGCACACCATGGGACCATTCGCGCCCGACCAGCGGGGCGAGATAGCCTTGCGGCTGCAACTCGGTCCAGTGCCCGGCCGGGAAACTCACGATAAACCAGGGCAGCGCCGTGACTTCGCAAGCCACCCGGTCGGCCTGGCTGGGCTCAGGGCTCAAGTTGGGGTGGGAATGAAACACCCCCACGATCTCGCCAAGCTGATCGGCGCGCACATAGTCCTCGGGGTGGATCACGAACTGGTCGGTACCCACGCCGATGTTGCGGCAAGGGACATAGGTCTCCCGGCCCTTGTGAATGACGAGCAGGCCACAGGCTTCGCGGGGAAACTCCCGAGCAGCATGCGCCAGCGCCAGCGTTTGGTTGGCCCCCTGCATCACCGGATCAACCCCGCTGCAGGAAACCCGCCAAAGGGCAGTTCGGCGTTCACGCCAAAGCGTTTCTGACAGGACACCAGGCGTTTGCCACAGGCGTCCTGCGCTCGGGAGCTCACGGTTTCGTCATTGGCGTTGAAGTACGCGGTGCCGGTGTAACCGCACTCTGCACCCCGGTACTGCCAGGGGCAGACGTTTTGCACGATCTGCCGCCGGGGCAATGACACCCCTTCCAGATCAAACGCTGCGGCCAGCTCGAACTCGACCACGTCCCGCGTTTCACGCGACTTGCGATCAATGAAATACACATCGTCGGCAAACTCAGCTGAAGGATCGGCCGTGGGGTTGTCACCTGAGGCGAAGTTCACCGCGTCCAGGTACTTCAGGAGCGTGCGCTTGCGAGTGACCTTGGCCCCCACCAGGTCCTGGTAGGACAGGATGAGCGCGGTGATGGTGCCAGTAACGTTGGCCACCTTGAGTTTGGGGCGCGGCACCTGCCCGTTGCCGTTGAACTCGAAGCCCTCGGCTTGAATGGGAAACGGCTCGTAGGTGTTGCCCTGCCAGACCACCTGACGGCGCAGCTCATTGGTACCCGCGTGAAACCGAATCACCCCCTCGTTGAAGAGAGACAGGTCCAGCACAAAGAGCTCGATGACCGCACTGGGGGCCAGCTTCTGAATTTCTGAGGTGATGGCTTGGCTGGTCATGACAGATCAAACACCTGACGGAAGGTGGCGTGGATGTTTTCCAGATTGGGTTCTTCGATGCTGCGGCTCCATTCCTCACAGAGGAACTTGCCCGTGATACCGCTCGGGGTGGTCCAGTCAAAGGACTGCACCGCGCCCCGTGCGCGCAAAAAGTTGTCGATCGCAGCAGCTTCTACCGTGGACTTACCCCGGAACTCGAGCGACCAGACCTCAGGCTGGGTGTTGATGCCATAGGCCAGGCGCTGCTCGTACCCATCCCCAAACGAGACCTTGCGGACATTGGGTTTGACGGTGAGGGATGCCCCGATCGAAGCGATCCACGTAAATGTCGATGTCAATGTCGCCATGGGAGTCTTTCAATACATCACTGCCGACGCGGGTCCAGCAGACCACCTGCCCGCTTCTGGTTGAGCAACTCCTGGCGCACCGCGCTCGAGATCGCCCGTCCCAGGTCCTTGCCCTGCCCAGCACTGCTGGTCACTCCACCCTCGACCACATTGACCGAGACGTTGAAAACGTCCCCGCCCCCGGAGGAGGACTGGTTCATGGTCACGGGGATCGAGCGGCCGTCTGGCAGCGGCACATAGGCCTCGGCCATGGAGCCCTCGCCAAAGACCGCCAACTGCGGCGTGGTGGCCACACCGCCACTGGCGTACGCCCGCAGTGGCAAGGGCCCCGATGAGGTCATGACCCCGCCATCGGCAAAACCGAACAGACTGCCGAGTGCTTTGGCCATGGGCAGCGTGACCGCGCGCTGGATCTGGATGCGGATCAGGTCCGAGATGATAGAGGTGGCCAGCGACTTGAAGTCGAGCTTTCCGGTCATCACGAAATTGGTGAGGGCATCGGTCATGCCGTTGAAGGCCTTAGTCGTCACAGCCTCCATCTGCTTGCCCACCTGCTCGGTCTCTTCACCGAGGGTACGTAGCGCTTTGGCGAACCCGGCGCCTGGGTCTGACAACTCCAGCGCCCGTTGGCCCAGGAGCTTTGCGCCATCGGCCGCCTGACGGGCAGCTTCTTCGATGCGTCGGAAGGATTCGGCCAACTTGTCATTGCCCGGGGTGGCCTCCACCAATTCCCGGGCCTTTGCCGCGAAATCGGCCAGTTCATCCGCACTGGATTTGCGCGCAGCGGACAGTCGTCGCAGGGCATCGATCTCGCTGATCGAGCCGGTCTCGCGCAGGACCTTGATCTGCTCTTCGGTCGAGCGCAACTGGCCCTGGCTTCTGGCCACCTGCTCCTGCAGGTCCTTGAGCGTTTCGCCGGGCAGCTTGATCTCGCGCTCGAGGTTCGACTGCTGCGCCTCGCGCTCGAGCTTTTCCCGGCGCAGAGTGATCTCCGAGAGCTTGTCCTGGAGCTTCAATTTGTCCTGGGTGGTCTTGGCCACAGTTGCCAAGCCCCGTTTCAGGATCGATTCTTCCTGCGCATACAACTCGCCAAGACGGTCCGTGAATTCCT
>Ga0255210_1000099_pt1 | contig 41206 bp, 46 predicted proteins | sample Miss_Yuk_RepA_8d_FD_188422 | JGI IMG/M metagenome (GOLD analysis project Ga0255210, IMG submission 188422) | Freshwater microbial communities from Mississippi River, Louisiana, United States - Miss_Yuk_RepA_8d | ecosystem: Environmental > Aquatic > Freshwater > River | place: USA: Louisiana...
GAGCTACCGCCTCAAGGAGGCCGCCAACCGCCTGGCCCTCAACGCCGAGACTTCATAATCCCGCCGTCCTTGCCTGGCCCAGTTTGGGGTGGCCACAGGTGGGGGAATTTGCACTGGCCATCGGGGCTTGACGATGAGCGGCGTCACGCCGAAGGCTGCGGCCACGTCCTCGACGGACTTGCCCTGCGCGAGCAGCCTGGCGAAGGCGGCAAACTCGTCGGCCGGGTGCATCGGCACGTGGAAGCAGTTTTCGGCAAGGCTCGCGATGAGCGCCTTGTCGGCCGGCACGACGAGCACCGGTACGGGGTAGTTGTCGGCGATGTCGCCCTGCTGCACGAGCAGCGTGAGCGCGGCGAGCCGCCGCCCGCCGGCGCAGACCGCGTAGCGCCCGCGCGCCGCCTGGACGACGACAAGGTTCTGCAGCACGCCGCTGCCCTTGATCGACGCGGCCAGTTCCGGCAGCGACATCGCGGGCGTCGTGGCACTGCGGGCCTGGTGGTCCTCGGACAGCACCAGCTTGTTGAAGGGAACGAAGGTGCGAGGGGACGCCTCGATGATGGCGTCGACCTCGGCTTTGGAGAATTTCATGAGGGACTCCTGATCGGTTGCATGGCAGGCCGGCGGCCCACCATGTAGTCAGGATCCCATCGGAGCCGTGCACTTCAAGCGGTGGCGAGTCGCGCTCGCCGATGGTCCGGTCAGGGCGCCGGACCGGGCGTTGGCTCGCCTACGGCTGCCCGCTCGACTTCATCGCTGCCAACCGCTCCACCACCTCGCGCTTGCCGACCCCGCGCAAGGCAGCGATGGCTGCGAGGTTCTTGCCCCTGGGGCGTGCCTTGCCCTGCTCCCAGGCGTACACGCTCTGTCCGGATGCGCCGACCAGCAACCCGAAATCCGCAGCCGACAAGCCCAAGCGCTTGCGATTGCTGGCCATGCCGGAGGCGCGGAACCGGAATTTTTCGGCGCCATTCGCTTCCTCGACCGCAGGTGGGGATGGCGGCCGAGCGGGGGCGGCGCGCGCGGACTGCCGCACGGACCGCTCCAGTTCGCTGACCCTGCGCTTCAACGCGGCGCTTTCCGCGCGCGCTGCCGCGAGCGCCTTTCTGATCGAATCGACCTCGCCGCGCAATTCCTTGCGAGCCAGACGAACGATCTCGGCCTTGAGCACGGATGCAATGTTGGGCATCCAAGGATTGTGCCAAGGACCCGAGGAAGACCGTGGATCATCGCTGTACGGGTGGAAGCCGTCAGGACCCGAGTCGCAGTTCAAAGCGACCGCTTTCCGGCGTTCAAGTCAGCGAGGCCGCTGTCCCTGGACGACCCACTGCCGCCATTCGACGGCGCCAGAAGCTGTCGAACGACCGGGCCTCGGTAGCAGTCGCTGCGCTTCCAGGAAGCTGCCGTTCTTGGGCACCGGGGCTCGGCCGTGAGCCGACACAAACTCTGGCGCCGCATACATGAAACTTGGAAGGCTCTAGCTAGGCCGTCTTGGGCGCGCTCCGGAGCACGTCAACGACAAGCGGCCGGATCTGCGCCACGCCTCATCCAACCTGTGATGGCGAGGACCTCAGCCGGCCCTTGGCCCAGTTGAATCGGCCGGAGCAAGCTTGTGCACAAGCGCAAGAGATGCCCGCGGTCATTGCCGGGTTAGTCTTGCCCAAGATGCAATCAGCGCCGCTGCGGCGCGGTCGATGTCGTCCATGCAGGTTGTGCGCCCGACAGAGAGGCGCACGGCACCGCTGGCGCGGGCCGCGCTGATGCCCATCGCCGCCAACACGCCGCTCACGGCGTCGTTATCCGAATGGCAGGCCGAGCCGAGCGATGCGGCCACAGTGTCGGCGGCATCGGCGACAAGGGCGCGTCCGCTGACACAGGGGAAGGACACATGCAGGGTGTTCGGCAGCCGGTGCTCGGAGTGGCCGTTGAGCTGCAGCGCAGGCACGCCGGCCGCGAGCCGTTCTTGCAGCCGGTCGCGCAGCGCACGAAGCCGGTCCGACAGTCCTGGCAGATCGGCCTCAGCCAGCGCGGAGGCCGCGCCGAGGGCAACGATCAACGCCACGTTCTCGGTGCCCGGACGCAGACCGTGCTCCTGGTCGGCGCCATGCAGGACGGGACAGATCGGCGTGCCGCTGCGCACGTACAGAGCGCCGATCCCCTTGGGTGCGCCGAACTTGTGGCCCGCGATGGTCAGCAGGTCCACTCCCAGCGCATCGACATCCACCGGCAGTTTGCCGGCCGACTGCGCCGCGTCGGTGTGCAGCAGGATGCCGCGGGTCCGCGTGATGGCGGCGATCTCCGAGATCGGCTGCAACGTGCCCACCTCGTTGTTCGCGTGCATCACCGAAACCAGTGCCGTGTTGGCGCGGAGTGCCTGGTCCACGTCGGCGGCTGAGGTCCGACCGAATCCGTCGACTCCGACCACCGTGACCTCCCAGCCCTGATCCCGCAGTGCCATCGCCGGCGCGGCCACGGCCGGGTGCTCGATGCTGCTGATCACCAGGTGACGCCTGGACGAACCCGTGGCCCGGGCCACGCCGAGCAGCGCGAGGTTGTTCGCTTCGGTCGCGCAACCGGTGAAGACGATCTCCTGAGGCTGCGCGCCGATCAGTCCGGCCACCTGCGCGCGAGCCTCTCCCACCGCCTGCGCCGCCTGCCGGCCGTAGGCATGGCTGCTCGACGGGTTGCCGAAGTGCTCTCGCAGCCAGGGCGCCATCGCGGCGAAGACTTCCGGCGCGATGGGCGTGGTGGCGTTGTGGTCGAGGTAGATCGGGTTGGTCATGGTGCTGGCCCCACGGAGTCGTGGAATGTTTGTTTGCCGCTTATTCTAAAGTTCGTTAGAATGTAGTGCATGGACAAGCGCACCCTCAAGGATCTCCTGTACGAACAGGTCGCCCGCGTCGGCAAGGCGCTGGCCAGCCCCAAGCGCCTGGAGATCCTGGAGATGCTCGCGCAGGGCGAGAAGGCCGTCGAGACCATCGCCACCGAAGTCGCCATCGACGTGAAGCTCGCCAGTGCCCACCTGAAGGCGCTGAAGGAGGCGCGGCTGGTGCAGGTGCGCCGCGACGGCAAGCGCATGATCTACCGGCTCAGCGGCAACGATGTCGCGCAGCTGGGCGTCACGCTGCGCCAAGTCGCCGAAGAGCACCTGGTCGAGTTGCGGCTGGCCCTGCAGCAGATGATGGCGGAGCCGGATCGCCTGGCGCAGGTGGGCCGCAAGGAACTGCTGGCCCAGGCCAAGCGCGGCGAGGTGGTCGTGCTCGACGTACGCCCGCCCGAGGAGTTCGACACCGCGCACCTGCCCTACGCGCGCTCGGTGCCGCTGTCTGAGCTGGCCCATCGGCTGGCCGAACTGCCCCGCGACGTGGAGATCGTCGCCTACTGCCGCGGCCCGTTCTGCCTGATGTCGGACGAGGCAGTGAAGCTGTTGCGTGAGCACGGCTACCAGGCGCGCAAGACCTTCGACGGCGTGAACGAATGGCAGGCTGCGGGCCTGCCCGTGAAGCGCCGCTGATCGGAGTCCCTCTTCCTCAGGAGGATCGCCATGACCTTCACCCTCTTCATCGTCAACGACGCGCCCTACGGCAACGAGCGGGCCTACAACGCCCTGCGCCTGGCCGGGGCCCTGGCCTCGCGCGAGGGGCAGGCGGTGCGCCTGTTCCTGATGGCCGATGCCGTCGGCTGCGCCAAGAGCGGCCAGAAGGTGCCAGAGGGTTACTACAACGTGCAGATCATGCTCGGCAAGGTGGCGCGCAAGGGCGAGATCGGCCTATGCGGCACATGCATGGACGCGCGCGGGCTGCGCGATGAAGAATTGATCGAAGGCGCGAAGCGCGGAACGCTTGCCCAGCTCGCCGACTGGACGGCCGAGGCCGACAAGGTCCTGGTCTTCTGACCGTCCGCTGCGTCCATGACTCCCGAGCTCGGCGTCATCGAGGGCTACTTCGGCCGTCCGTGGCGGCACGATGACCGTAGGCGCGTGCTGACGCGGCTGCGTGAGCTCGGCTTCTCGTTCTTCCACCACGCGCCCAAAGCCGATGCCTTCCTGCGGCGGCGCTGGCGCGAGCCGCATCCCGAGTCCGTGCTCGCCGAACTGGCCGAGCTGTCGGAGCATTGCCGCGGTCTCGGCCTGCGGTTCGGCGTGGGACTGAGCCCCTATGAGCTCTATCGCGACTTCAGCGGGCCGGCCCTGGCCGCCTTCATCGCCAAGGTGCGCTCGCTCGACGCGATCGGCATCGACGAACTGGCGATCCTGTTCGACGACACGCGGGGTGACGTGCCCGACCTGGCCGCACGCGAGGCCGAGATCGTCGATGCGGCGATGGCCAACACACGCGCGGGCAGGGTGCTGATGTGCCCGACCTACTACTCCGACGACCGGATGCTGGACACCGTGTTCGGCCAGCGTCCGGCCGGCTACCTGGACGAGCTCGGGCGCCGGCTGGACCCGCGGGTCGGCGTGTACTGGACCGGCGAGGAGATCTGCACGCGCGAGTTCGGTCCTGCCCACCTGGCCCGCGTCGGTGAACAGCTGCAGCGCCAGCCGACGCTGTGGGACAACTACCCGGTCAACGACGGGCCGCGCATGTCGCGCTTCCTGCACCTGCGCGGCTTCACGGGGCGGCCGAGCACGATCGGCCCGCACATCGCGGCGCATGCCATCAACCCGGCGCTGCAGCCGTTCCTTAGCCTGATCCCGGCGGCGACGCTGGCGGCCAGCTACCGCGAAGCTGGCGGCTACGCCTACATGCAGGCCTTCCGTGAGGCCGCGCGTGCCGAGGCGGGGGAGGAACTGGCCGCGATGCTTGAAGTGGACCTGCATGCGCTGCAGGACCGGGGCTTCGACCAACTGGGCGACGACCGGACCCGACTGCGTGCGCGCTATGCGGCTATCGACCACCCGATGGCTGCCGAAGTGCTGCGCTGGCTCGATGGTGCCGACACCGTCGACGGCTGGCTCGAGGACGCCTGACGACGACACACACCAGGAGACAAGCATGTTCTTCCGCCAACGAGTCGCGGCCAACGCGACGCTGTCCTATCTGTTCGGCTGCGCCGGCCGCCGGATGGCCATCGCCGTCGATGTCGTCGCCGGCGACGAGGACTGGTTTATCGCCGAGGCCGAGAAAGCCGATGCCCGGATCGTCCACGTCATCGACACGCACGTCCACGCCGATCACTACTCCGGCGGCCCTGAGCTGGCACGGCGCGTGGGTGCGGCGTACCACCTGCACGAGAGCAACCGGGGCCGTGTCGGCTTCGACTTCGCGCCCCTCACGGATGGGCAGCGCATCGAGGCCGGCAACGTGCTCATCGACGTGGTGCACACGCCGGGGCACACCCCGGACAGCGTTTGCCTCCTCGTGCGCGACCTGCGCCGCGGCGACGAGCCCTGGTTCATGATCACCGGCGACACGCTGTTCGTCGGTGCGGTCGGCCGACCCGATCTCGCCGGCCAAGAGCGTGAGATGGCCGCGCAACTTCACGACACGCTGCACCGGCGGCTTCTGACCCTGCCCAACGAACTCGAGATCTATCCCGGCCACCAGGCCGGCAGCGCCTGCGGTGCGGGGCTGTCGGGAAAGCCTGCATCGACGATCGGTTTCGAGAAGCGCTTCAACCCGATGCTGGCGATGGACAGGCAGGCCTTCGTCGATGCGCTGACCGCCGAGATCCCGCCACCGCCGGCCGACATGGCGTCCATCGTCGATGCCAACCTGCGCGGGGTTGTGCCGGTGTTGGCGCACGCCTGAGCACGATGCAGTTCGGCATCCGCGTCAACCTCTCCCAGTTCCTGCAGCACCTGCTGCAGGTGCTGCTGGTGGGCATGACCATCGGAATGATGCGCAACGTCGTGCCCGCGCTGGCCGAAGGCGAGTTCGGTGTGCCGCGCGGCTCCTTCATGCTGCTGGTCGCCTTCGTCGTCGCCTTCGGCTTCGTGAAGGGCGCGATGAACTTCGTTGCCGGGCGCCTGGCCGAGCGCATGGGGCGCAAGCGCGTGCTGCTGCTGGGCTGGCTGGTGGCACTGCCGATTCCTGCGCTGATCTACTTCGCGCCCAGCTGGTCGTGGGTGGTCTTTGCCACGGTGCTGCTGGGCATCAACCAGGGGCTGACCTGGTCGATGACGCAGACCGCCAAGCTCGACTTCACTCGCGCCGACCAGCGCGGGCTGGTGATCGGGCTCAACGAGTTCTCGGGCTACGTGGGTGTCGCGCTGGCCGGCGTCGCCACCGGCTACCTCGCCGCGGCACTGGGCCCGCGCGCGGGCCTGCTGTGGTTCGGCGCCGCGGTCATCGGTCTGGCGACGGTGCTGGCCTGGCTGGCCGTCGAGGAGACGCTGCCGTGGGCGCGCGACGAGGTCAAGCGCCATGCTGCGGCGTCGCCAACGTCGATGAGGCCACGCTACCCGGCCGGCGTCAGCACGCAGCCCTCCACCGCCGAGATGTTCGCGCTGATGAGCTGGCGCGACCGGCGCATGGCGGCGCTGTGCCAGGCCGGGCTGGTGGAGAAGTTCGTCGACGCGCTGGTCTGGGCCTTCTGGCCTGTCTACCTGCACCAGCGCGGCGTCGACCTGCCGGGCATCGGCTGGATCGTCGGCGTCTACGGTTTCACCTGGGGCGCGGCGCAGTTCTTCACCGGCAAGCTGTCGGACCGCCTCGGGCGACACCTGCTGAACGCCTGGGGCATGTGGATCTGCGGCGCGGGTGTCGCGTTGATGCCGTTGGGCGAGGGCGCGGCCTGGTGGAGCGTGTCGGCCGCCGTGGCGGGCCTGGGCATGGCGATGCTCTACCCCAACCTCAGCGCGGCGGTGGCCGACATCGCGCACCCGAACTGGCGCGCTTCGGCGATCGGCATCTACCGCTTCTGGCGCGACCTCGGCTACGGCATCGGCGCGCTCGGGCTGGGCGCCGCCGCTGCGCTCGGCGGTCGCCTGGAGACCGCCTTCTGGTTCGTAGCCGTGGCCATGCTGGCCTCGGGCGCCGTGCTGTTTCGATGGGGCGAAGAAACGCACCCGCGGCTCAATCCCGCCACCTGATCCTTCCTTCGACTCAAACCACAAGGAGACACGCGTGACAGCACGCCCATTCCCTCCCACACTGGCGTTCACCTTCGCCCTCGCATGCTTCGCTTTCGCGCCGCTGGCGGCCCACGCGCAAGCGGACAAGGCGACCATCAACGCGCTCGAAGGCTACTTCGACTTCGTCGATGCGAATGCCGGCACCATCCTGCCCGAGCAGATCCCGGCCGAGGATTACAAGAAGTTCCACGTGCTCGATGTGCGCGATGCGGCGCAGTTCGCCAAGGACCATGTGCCCGGCGCGGTGAACATCGAGTGGCGCCAGGTCTTCGCGCAGCGCGCCAGGCTGCCCAAGGACAAGACCATCCTCGTCTACTGCAACACGAGCTCGTTTGCCGCGCAGGTGGCGATGGCGCTGCGCATGGACGGCTTTGAGAACGTGCGGCTGCTGTACGGCGGCTACAACGAGTGGAAGGCGCGTGGCGGCATGGATGCCTACGCGCGGGCGAGCAAGAAGAGCTGAGGTTGACGTATTTGCCGCCGAGGTCGATCGCTGCCGGCGGCACGCAGGCATGGCCCCGTGACTCCGCAGGACCCGCCGTCGGCCTGTTGGTCTCTGTCGTACTGCATGCGCTGCTGTTCATGGTGGCCTGCGGTCTGCTGTCCGCGGGTCACCGCGAGAGGCAGGCGGCCGAGCCGACCGTCATCCATCTGAAGCTGCTGCCGCCACCCCAGGACCTGGCAAGACCCGAGCCCGAGCCGCCTGCGCCCGCTCCCGTCCTGCAGGCGATGCCGGTCCCGGCCATCGCGGCACCCGAGATCGTTGTCGCGACCGTTCCGGACACGCCACGCCAGCCGGCAACCATGGCGGCACCGCCTGCCCCCACCGCCGAGGAGTGGGCCTTCGCCGGCCGCTACGCGCTCAAGAACAGCAAGGCCTACCGGTACACCTGGGGTCAGCAGGTCCGCAGCATGATGGGTGCGGCCGTCGAGGGGCCCGACCAGGGCATGGTGCGCTTCCGGGTGGAGATCGCACCCGACGGCTCGCTCGCCAGGCTCGACACCCTGTGGTCGACCTCGCCGGTGGCCGAGCGGCTGGCCCGCCAGGCCGTCGCCGCCATGCCCCGCTGGCCGGCCACGCCGACCGGCAAGCCCCTGGTGTTCGAGAAGACCGTCTCCTTTTCGCCATTCGCGTCCGACGACCCACCGCTCTACAAGGACGACTGCCTGCCCGATCCGCCGGCCTTCAGCAACCCGTTCGCGTGGGACGGCAAGTCAGCCCGCGAGGCCGAGCCCGCGAAGCAGATCGAGAAGCCAGACCCGCAGGCGCTGAAGGACTGCCTCAAGCAGTTGCCGAAGGACTCGATCGAGGCGGAGATTGCGCGTGACCGGCGGCTGATGGACCAGTGGGGTTGGGGTTCCAGTAAGGCCGACCGTTGAGCATGGCTGCCAGTCACGGCAGGGCCACGGGCGGACACCGCGCCAGGTCGGCACGCCGCCACACCTGGGTCTGGCAGATGAACAGCACGCAGCCGCTGACGACCAGGGTCGACGGCGAGCGCAGCTGCAGCGTGCCCTTGTAGTCGCGTCCATCTTCCGGGTTGTAGAGGCGGCCGCCGCTCCACTGCCCCGCTTCGCCCGCGCGCATGCGCTCGATGACCGGCTTGCCGAGAAGGGGCGTCTTGTCGGCAATGCCTTCCGGCTTGTCGTTCCACAGCCAGACAATTCGCACGCAGACGGCGTCCTCGCTGCAGGCCTCGATGCGCACGCGGGCGTTGAAGCCCGGGGTCCACCACTCGCCCTGCAGGTCGCGCGCGGGCTCGGCGGCGGCGCACGCGCTGCCGGCCAACAGCAGCGGCAGCAGCGCCGCCTTCATGACGCGGCCCCGGCCAGGTGCGGTGCAGCGAAGTGCTCGTCGCCGTGGCGCAGGTACTCGGGATCCTCCGTGCCGCACCAGCGGTCCCACCAGGTGAAGTAGAGGCCGTAGTTGCCGCGATTGCGGGCATGGTGGAAGTGGTGGTGGCTCACCGGCGTGATCCAACCGAGCCAGCCGCGCGGTGTCCAGCGCCACGGGAACAGCTCGTGCGCGCAGTGGCCGATGGCGTTGCGCAGGATCATGTGCAGCAGGAAGAGGCCCAGCACGCCGGCATGCACCGGCACCACCAGCAGGAACAGCGGCAGGAAGATCGCCTGCACCAGCGCCTCGACCGGATGGAAGGCATAGGCCGCCCAGGGCGGCGGGTGGAGCGATGCGTGGTGGCGGCCGTGCACGGCGCGGAACCAGCGCCGGTGGTGCAGGGCGCGGTGGGTCCAGTAGAACCAGGTGTCGTGGGCGACGATGATCAGCGCGAGGCTGGCCCACCACCAGGCCCAGCCACGGTGCGCCACGTCCGGATAAACCTCGACCGTGCCGTTGGCGATCAGCAGCCACAGCAGCAGCCCGTTGGCGGCGAAGATGACGACGGTGGACAGCGAGTAGGTGATCTCGCGGCGCACCTGCCCCGGCATCGGCTCCGCATCCAGGATTCGCCGGGCCGCCAGCCGGCGGCGCAGCAACACGTTGACGACGAGCCAGACCGCTCCCGCGGCCAGCGCGTAGCGCAGGAAGTCGCTGACCAGCACCGTCAACGCCATCTGGGGCAGCGAGGGTAAAAAAGGGGATTCGTGCATGGAGCCTCCGTTCGGGTGGAAGCTCGCCATGCTCCGCATCGGGGCCGATGCGGTCTTGCCGATTCGTGGCGATGTCTGGCCGATTCGTCGCGCGACCTTGCCGAATGCCTGTCGAGCGCCGTTCGGACCGTCAGTCGCCGTTCTTCTGCCGCGCCAGGCGCGTGCCGGCGCGGTATTCGGTGGGCGTCATGCCGAAGCGCTGGCGGAAGGCGCGGTTGAAGGGCCCGATGGAGCCGTAGCCACACTCCAGTGCGATCGTCAGGATCGGCAGGTCCTCGGTCGCCAGCCGGGCGGAGGCCTCCTGCAGCCGATGGTGGTGCAGGAAGTCGTTGAAGTTCCGGTAGCCCAGCTCCTGGTTGATCAGGGCCCGCAGCGCCGCTTCGCCCATGCCGAGGTGGGTTGCCAGCGTGGCCACCGTGAGGCCTTCGCGCCGGTAGGCCCGCTCTTCGGCCATCGCCTGCTGAAGCCGCTGCAGCGCGGGCGAGGCAGAGGCCAAGGCCGCCTCGGGCAGGGGCGCAGGTTGAGGCGGTACGGATGTGGCGGGCTCGTCATCCGTCCGCCCGACGCCTGCCGCGGGCGAAAGCCCGAGCACGGCGTCGAGCGAGTGCCGCGTCACCAGCAGGGCGAGGGCCAGTGCTACAAGGCCGATGCCGGCCACGTGCAGCGCTGGCAGCAGCGGTCCGACCGGCAGTTCGCGCACCGCGAGTTCGACCGCCAAGGCGATTGCGGCATACACGCCGATGCCCAGGGCGACCCAGCGCCGCGCCGTGCGCCGCGGCTCGACGAGGTCGTCACGCCAGCTGCGAAGCACTTCCCACACTGCCGCCGCGGTGAAGCCCACCATGGCCGCGGCATGCCAGGGTGTCAACGGCCCGGGTCCCGGGTCTGCGCTGCCATCCAGCAATGCGTCGAGACGCGGCACGTTGGAGGCGAGGCCCAGCGCGAGCAGGGCCGCAGCTGCGGCAGCCTGTGGCCAGTCCCATCGAAACTCGTCGGCGAACAAGGCGCGCGCCGCCAGCCACAGCCAGGCCGTCGAACTGGTGCACAGGGCCAGCACGCTGTACGCAATGGGCTGAGGCAGCAGCGTCATCAGCGCCGCACGCTGGCAGAACAGGTAGGCCAACAGCGACAGCGTGAACGCCGCCAGCGCAGCCCGCACGGCCGGGCGTGGTCCGGGCAGCGCCAGATTGACGAAGTGGAACAGCAGGATGCCCGCCACGCTGCCGCGCAGCAGCAGGTCCCAGGGCAAGGTGTCGGCAGGCACGGATGCGATCAGGCGCGCGGCGAGCGGCCTCGCCCGTGTGTGCCCGCGACGTGGTGGGACCCGGCTGGCGTCCCCTTGCTGCCCGTCGCGGCCTGGGACAGGCCACCCAGGATGCCGCAGTGGGCGGCTCCACCGGCGCCGGCGCATTGCTGGCGCAGCGCCTTCAACTGCTTCTCCAGCTGGCGCAGATTGCGTATGCGCGCGGCGACATGACCGATGTGTTCGTCGAGCAGGGCATTCACGTCGCCGCAGTCGGCCTCGGGGTCGTCCTTGATGCGCAGCAGCACGCGGATCTCGTCGAGCGACATGTCCAGGCCGCGGCAATGGCGGATGAACTGCAGCCGATCCAGGTGCGCCGCTTCGTAGAGGCGGAAGTTGCCCTGGGAGCGCGCCGGCTGTGGCAAGAGGCCCTCGCGCTCGTAGAAGCGGATGGTCTCGATCGGCGTCGCCGAAGCCGTCGCCAGCTCGCCGATCTTCAACGGGGCTGCGGTAGTGCTCATCGCGCCAGTGTAGGCACTTGACTCTGTAGTCGCTACAGGTATTCCAATCCCTTCATGAAGCCACGCGTCATCCCCATCTCGTCAGTCCACAAGACCGTGGCGATGCACGACCATGTGCACGCCGAGCACGACCACGACCACGGACCGGCCGATGGCGAAGCCGTCGACGACTGCTGTTCATCGGGCGCCTGCGACACCCCGGCAGCGCCGACGGCCTCGATGGCGGCAGACGGCGGCTTGCTGTTGCGCGTGCCCGCGATGGACTGCCCCACGGAGGAAGCGCAGATTCGCTCTGCGCTCGAATCCGTGCCTGGCGTCCGGCGCCTGCGCTTCGACCTGGCCGCGCGCGTGCTGTCGGTTGACGCCCCCTCAGAGGCCTGGCAGCCGGTCACCGAGGCGATCCATGCGGCAGGGTTCAAGACCGAAACGCTGTCCGCGCCGCCGCCGGCCATCGACAGCGTACGAGCCCAGCGAAGCGAACTGATCAAGCTCGTCGCGGCTCTGGTCGTGGCCGTCGGCGCCGAGGGGGGGCACTTCTTCGCCCCCGAGGCCATGGCCTGGAAGCTGGGAGGCATGGCCATTGCCGCCTTGGCCATCGCGATGGCCGGCCTGGCCGTGTTCCGCAAGGGCCTGGCTGCGCTGCGGCGCGGCAACCTCAACATCAACGCGCTGATGAGCGTGGCCGTGATCGGCGCCTTCGCCATCGGCCAGTGGCCCGAGGCGGCGATGGTGATGGCGCTGTACTCGCTGGCGGAGTGGATCGAGGCACGCTCCGTGGAGCGCGCCCGCAACGCGATCGCCGGTCTGCTGGCACTGTCGCCGCCGCAGGCAGAAGTCCGGCAGCCGGTCGGCGGCTGGGCGCTGGTCGATGCCCAGACAATCCCGGTGGGCGCCGTGGTGCGGGTGAAGCCGGGCGAGCGGTTCGCGCTCGACGGCCGTGTCATCGCGGGCCGCGGTGCGGTGAACCAGGCGCCGATCACCGGCGAGAGCCTGCCCGTGGACAAGGCGGTGGGCGACCCCGTCTTTGCCGGCACCATCAACCAGAGCGGCTCCCTCGAATTCGAGGTCACCAAACCCGCAACCGACACCGTGCTCGCACGGATCATCCATGCGGTCGAGGAAGCCCAGGGCCAGCGCGCGCCGACGCAGCGTTTCGTCGACCGCTTCGCCGCGGTGTACACGCCGGCCGTGTTCGTCCTCGCGATTGCCGTGGCCGTCGGCGGTCCGCTGCTGGCCGGCTGGGCGTGGCTGGATGCCGTCTACAAGGCACTGGTGCTGCTGGTCATCGCCTGCCCCTGCGCGCTCGTGATTTCGACACCCGTGACGGTGGTCAGCGGTCTCTCCGCGGCGGCACGTCGCGGCATCCTGATCAAGGGCGGCGTCTACCTGGAAGAGGCACGGCGGCTGAAGGTCATCGCGCTCGACAAGACCGGCACGGTCACCGAAGGTCGGCCGAAGCTGGTGGCGCAGGAGGTGTTGTCGAACGCTCTGCCGGCCGAACGCGTGCTGCGCATGGCGCACAGCCTGGCGGCCCGCTCCGACCACCCGGTGTCCACCGCCGTGGCCACCGGGCTGGACGGCGAGCCGCTGCCGGTCGAGAACTTCGGTGCCGAACTGGGCCGCGGCGTGCACGGGCGGATCGACGGACACGATCTCGTGCTCGGCAATCACCGCTGGATCGAGGACCGGCAGCAGTGCTCGGCCGAGTTGGAAGCGCGCATGCGTGCGCACGAGACCCAGGGCCGTACCGTCACGGTGCTGGCCAACGCCAAGGGCGTGCTGGCGCTGTTCGCGGTGGCCGACACCACCAAGCCGACGAGCCGGGACGCGGTGGCCGAACTCAAGGCGCTGGGTGTGCAGACCGTCATGCTCACGGGCGACAACCCCTCCACGGCTCGCACGATCGCCGACCAGGTGGGCATCGCCGACGTGCGCGCCAACCTGCTGCCGCAGGACAAGCTCGACGTGATCCGGAGTTTGTCGGCCAGCGGGCCTGTCGGCATGGTGGGGGACGGCATCAACGACGGGCCGGCGCTGTCCGCTGCAGCCGTCGGGTTCGGCCTTGCCGCTGCCGGCACCGACACCGCGAAGGAAGCGGCCGACGTGCTGATCATGAACGACGATCTGCGCCGGGTGCCGGAAACGATCCGCCTGTCGAGGCAGACCTATTCGGTGCTGTGGCAGAACATCGCACTCGCGCTCGGCATCAAGGCCGTGTTCTTCGTTCTCGCGGTGTTCGGCCAGGCCACGATGTGGATGGCGGTGTTTGCCGACATGGGCGCCAGCCTGCTGGTGGTGTTCAACGGGCTGCGGCTGCTGCGTGGGGTGAGCGAGGCTTCGTCAGGAGCGCCCCCAATGCCTCAGTGACACCGCTTCGGCGGGCATCCTGACGTGCAGGCCAGCGCGGCTTGACCGCGCGCCGCGCCACGGGCCCTAGGCACCGGGCGCCGACAATGCGCCCGTGAGTCAATTGCCCTCCGACAACACCGCCGCGGCGCCGCACCCTGGCAACCGCTACGACCGTATGGAGTGGGCCGGCGCCTTCGGCGACCTGGGTACGCTGATCCCCTTCGTCGTCACGTATGTCGGCGTCCTCAGGATGGACCCATTCGGCATCCTGCTGGGCTTCGGCGCCTGCATGGTCGCGTGCGGCCTGTTCTTCCGCACGCCGTTCCCGGTGCAGCCCATGAAGGCGATCGGCGCGGTCGCTGCCGCCCAGGCGGTGCAGACAGCGACCGTCACGCCCGCGGCCATCCACGCCGCCGCGCTGGTGACCGGACTCGTGTGGCTCGTGCTGGGCGCGACCGGCTTGTCGCAGCGTGTCGCCCGCTGGGTGCCGGCCCCGGTGGTCACCGGTGTCGTGCTGGGCCTGGGCCTGGGCTTCATGCTCGAAGGGGTGAAGCTCATGAGCACGCAGTGGCTCGTGGCGGCCGTTGGTGGCATCGGCACCTTCCTGCTGATGGGCAACCGCCGTTTCCCGGCGATGTTCGCCGTGCTGCTGTTCGGTCTGGTGGTCGGTGCGTTCCAGAACCCCGCAGCCCTGCATGCGCTGTCGCAGGGAACGGTGACGCTGCCCAGGCTGGATTTGCCGCTGGCGCACCTGACTTCGGCCGACCTCTTCGTCGGCGCCATCCTGCTGGCGTTGCCACAGGTGCCGATGACCCTTGGCAACGCCATCATCGGCATCACCCAGGAGAACAACCGGCTGTTCCCGCATGCGCCGCTCACCGAAGGCAAGGTGTCGGTGTCGACCGGGCTGATGAACATGTTCAGTGCTTTCGTCGGCGGCGTGCCGATGTGTCATGGTGCCGGCGGCATGGCCGGGCACGTCGCCTTTGGCGCCCGAACCGGCGGCGCGGTGGTGATCCTGGGCGGCATCCTGCTGGTGCTGGCTGTGTTCTTCAGCGGCTCGGTGCAGTCCCTGTTCGGGCTCCTCCCCAGTGCCGTGCTGGGCGTGATCCTCTTCATCACCGGCTCGCAACTCGCCGTCGGTGCGGGCGCGCTGGGCGAGGACCGGGGCCAGCGCCTGGTCGTGCTGGCCACCGCCGCGGTCTGCCTGTGGAACGTGGCGATCGGCTTCGTCGTGGGCTCCGTGCTGTACGTGCTGGTGAGCCGCTTGCACGTCGAGACCTGACGCGAACGCAAGCGCGGTCAGGCCATCATCCAGCCGGCAACCGCCGCCCCGGCCACGACCCACACCGGCGACACCCTGCCCCAGACCAGCAGCCCGAAGGCGGCCAGCGCCAGTCCGAAGTCCGCCTTGGAGCGGATCGCGCTGGTCCAGACTGGGTCGTACAGCGCGGCACCGAGCACGCCGACTACGGCGGCGTTGACTCCGCCCATCGCCTTCTGCACGGCGTCGCGCTGGCGCAGCGCCTCCCAGAACGGCAGCGCGCCTGCGATGAGCAGGAAGGCCGGCAGGAAGATCGCGACGAGCAGCAGCAGCCCGCCGATCCAGCCGCCCAGCGGCGCCGGCATCGCGGCGCCCAAGAAGGCCGCAAACGTGAAGAGTGGCCCCGGGACCGCCTGCGCCGCGCCGTAGCCGGCGAGGAAGGCATCGTTGCCGACCCAGCCCGGCGGCACGACCCCCGCCTGCAGCAACGGCAGCACGACATGGCCGCCGCCGAACACCAGAGCGCCGGCCTGGTAGAACGCGGCGAAGGCAGCCGTCGGCATCGCTCCCACCACTGACGCGAGCGCCGGCAAGGCGAACAGCAGCATGACAAAGGCGATGAGCAGCACGGCACCGGTGCGCTGCGACACCCGGTAGTCGCGATGGCTCGCGCCCGGCAGATGTGCCAGCTGCAGGAAGCGCCAGCCAACGACAGCGCCGAAGACCATCGCGGCCAGTTGGCCCAGGGCGCTGGGCGCGGCCAGCACCACCAGCGTGCAGGCGACCGCCAACCCGGCGCGCAGCCGGTCCGGGCACAGCGAGCGCGCCATGCCCAAGACCGCCTGCGCCACCACGGCCACCGCCACCACCTTCAGCCCGTGCACCGCGCCCGACGTGGCGAGCCACGCCCACTGCGCGATGCCGAAGGCGAACAGGATCAGCGCGATGGCCGAAGGCATCGTGAAGCCGATCCAGGCGGCCAGTGCGCCAAGCCACCCGGCGCGGCCCAGCCCGAGCGCCATGCCCACCTAGCTGCTCGCGGGTCCCGGCAGGAACTGGCACAGCGCCACCAAGTCGGAATACGACGCGTCGTCGAGCCAGCGGCGCCGTTCGACGAATTCGGTGCGGAAGTAGCCCAGGTGGGCCACAGGGCCGCCGAAGGAAGTCAGGCCCAGTTTGAGGAAGGCAAGCAGCACCTCGATCGCGCTGCCGCGGGGCGGCTCATCGGCGGCGGAACGATCATCTGGCGGGTTCGGGAGCATCCGGGATTCTCGAAGGCGTTGCATCACTGACCAGGAGGATGCCGCGGTCGGTATCCGGTCGACTCCTTCGCGACGCGACAGTCTAGTGGGCGCTCGGCGTCGTGGGCACAACCGCGCCACTGTCAGAATGACTCGATGAGCCTGCGCGCCGCATCTCCCGCACTCGCAGCCGCGCTGCTGTTCGGCGCCAGCACGCCGCTGGCCAAGCTGCTGGTCGGCAACGTGCCACCGTTGCTGCTGGCCGGGTTGCTGTACCTGGGCAGTGGGTTGGGGCTTGGAACGCTGCTGGTGCTGCGGCGGATCCGTGGAAAGACCGAAGACGGCGCACTTCGCATTCCCCGTGCCGAGTGGCCCTGGCTGCTGGGCGCGATCGTCTTCGGCGGCGTCATCGGACCCGCTCTGCTGATGCGGGGCCTGACCAGCAGCGAGGGTGCGACCGCAGCGCTGCTGCTGAACATCGAAGGCGTGCTGACCGTGGTGCTGGCCTGGGTCGTTTTTCGCGAGAACGCCGACCGGCAGATTGTGCTCGGCATGCTCGCCATCGTGGCCGGCGGCGTGCTGCTGTCTTGGGAGCCGGGTGGTGCGCAGGTCTCGTCCGGGGCACTGCTCATCGTCGGCGCCTGCCTGGCCTGGGCCATCGACAACAACCTCACGCGCAAGGTGTCGACCAACGACGCGATGCTGGTGGCCTGCCTCAAGGGGCTGGTGGCCGGTGCCTGCAACACGGGCCTGGCGGTGGCGTCGGGGTCGCAATGGCCGGCGATGCCGGTGATCGCCGGAGCCCTGGCCGTCGGCTTCCTGGGCTACGGGCTGAGCCTCACGCTCTTCGTCGTCGGCCTGCGCACGCTCGGGACGGCCCGCACGGGCGCGTACTTCTCCGTCGCGCCGCTCTTCGGCGTCCTGATCTCGCTGCTGCTGTGGCCGCAACCGCCGACGGCACTGTTCTGGATGGCGGCGGCCCTGATGGTGCTTGGCGTCTGGTTGCACGTGCGCGAGCGCCACGAGCACGAACACACCCACACGCCGCTGGAGCACGCGCACCGGCATCGGCACGACGAACACCATCGGCACGTGCATGATTTCCCGTGGGACGGCGTCGAGCCCCATGCGCATCCGCATGCCCACGGCGCGCTCACCCACCGGCACGCGCACTTTCCTGACGTGCACCACCGCCACGTGCATCCGCACTGACGGGTGACAGGTCGATTTGCCGGGCTCAGCGAAGGAGGACGATCTCGCTGCGGGTCCGGGCGATGGTGCCTTCCCTCTGCATCGCCGCGAGCACGCGGTACAGCGCCTCGTGGGTCAGGCCGAGCTGGCCGGCTAGTTCGCGTGCCGTGCCGCGCAAGGCGTAGGTCGGCGTCTTGCCGCGCCCCTCGGTGAGCAGCAGGTGCCGGACGCGTTCCGCGGCGCTCTTGATCGACAGCCGTTCCACCCGTGCCCGGACCTGGCGCAACTGGCCTGCGACCGACTCCAGCCATTGCATAGCGAACTGCGGGTCCGATTGGATGCGGGCTCGCAGGTCGACCGAGGGGATTGCCGCTACTTCAGTGTCGGCCAGCGCCACCGCGGTGCAGTGGTAGCGCTCGGCATGCAGCGATGCCTCGGCAAAGAACTCCCCGGGGTCCGCGACGTGGATGGCCACCTCTTCACCGGAGGGGCCGAAGCGGTTCAGGGCGACACGACCCCGGAGCAGGAAGTACACGTGACTGGCCGACGTGCCGACGCGGAAGATCGCCCCTCCCGCGTCGACGTGGCGACGGGCCGCCAGGTCGCGCACGTTCGCGGGGATGGATGGCTCGGACATCATGCATCGAGGTTTTTCGCGATATGACTTCGATCATATGTGCATGGCCGTCAACGACCGCATCATGCGAAGCATGAAGATGCCCGTGATACGCCTTTGCACCATGGTCGCAATGGGTCTGCCGACCATCGCGCTGCCGCAAACACACGACCACGCTGCCCACCGGCAACACATGGCGGCCCAGCCGGCGGATTCACGGCTGCCGGTCAGGTTTCCCGAGCCGCTGCGCACGCATACGCTGGCCAACATGCGCGACCATCTGATGGCGCTCGGAGAAATCCAGACAGCGCTGGCCCGCGCTGACTTCGACGCGGCAGCCGAGATCGCCGAGAAGCGGCTCGGCATGTCTTCACTCGGACTACATGGTGCCCACGAGGTGGCGCGCTACATGCCCAAGGCCATGCAGGATGCGGGCACTGCGATGCACCGCAGTGCCAGCCAGTTTGCCGTCGTGGCCAAGGATGCTTCGGTCACCGGGGACTTGAAGGCCGCGGTGGGCGCGCTGGCGCGCGTGAACCAAACCTGTGTGGGCTGTCATGCGGGATTCCGGCTCGAGTAGTCGGTGGCGTGCCGGCAGATGGCGCACCCCGGCAGGACTGCGGAATCCTCGACGGAGTTGATCGCGCGGCGTCGAGTACCGCGGCAGGCCGGCCACGCCGATGGCATGTGTACGGTGCGCACTGACACCTCTTCGGGGCGCGCGTCGCCGGGCGCTTGACTCTGCAGTGGCTTCAGGGTCTCCAATGGAGGCATCGAACCACCGAAGTCTCTCGCCATGTCCGACGCCCTGACGCCGCTGCTGCGGCCCACCGCACTGCTGGACTACCCGCATGACGCCATCGAGCGCCTCGTGAGCAGCCGTGGCTGGCGCGAACTGCCGCCCCACGATCGCATCGGCGCCGCCTACGACTTCGTGCGCAACGAGATCGCCTTCGGCTACAACGAGGGCGATGAGTTGCCGGCCTCGCGCGTGCTGGCCGACGGCATCGGCCAGTGCAACACCAAGAGCACGCTGCTGATGGCGCTGCTGCGCGCGGCCGGCATCCCTTGCCGCTTCCACGGCTTCACCATCGACAAGCTGCTGCAGAAGGGCGCCATCACCGGGCCCGCCTACCTGCTGGCGCCGCGGCGCATCATCCACAGTTGGGTCGAGGTGTTGCACGAAGGTCGCTGGGTTGCGCTGGAAGGATTCATCCTCGATGCGCCCTACCTGGCCAGCCTGCAGCGCCGGTTTCCAAGTTCGAGGCGCTTCTGCGGCTACGGGGCGGCGACACCGGAGCTGGCTTCGCCGGCGGTGGAGTGGCGCGGCCAGGACACCTTCATCCAGAAGGAAGGCATCGTCGACGACTTCGGCTTCTTCGACGATCCCGACGCCTTCTACGCAGGTCACGGCTCCAACCTTGCCGGCCTGAAGCGCTGGCTGTTCGAGCGTGTTGTGCGCCACCAGATGAACACGAACGTCAGGCGCATCCGCGAAGGCCGTTGGTGACCTGGGTCACGGGGATTGCCCCCGCGTTTCGGAACCCGAACCCTGTAGCCACTACACTGACGACCCATGCGCCGTTGGATCGCCATCGTGATGTTGGTATTCCTGCCGGTCCAGTTCTCCTGGGCGGCAGTGGCCAACTATTGCGGGCACGAGACGGGCGCTGCCGCCAATCACATCGGCCACCACGACCACGCCGGGCACAGCCACGCCACCAAGGACGCGGACCCGGGCGACAAGGGCAAGGCCGACGGCACCGCCTCTGGTGCGTTCGACCTGGACTGCGGCCATTGCCACGGCTACTGCGCCGGTATGGTCGACGTGTCGGCCTCCATGGAGCCTCAGGCACTCGCCAGCTCGCCGCCCGGGCTGGGTGCCTCCCCCAGTGCCGAGCACACGCCGGCACAACCCGAACGCCCTCAGTGGGCGGCCCTCGCCTGATCGGCGAGGCGGGTCACTCCTTCTCCTGAACCCGATCCGCGCCTGAGCGCGCCGAACCGGCTTGATGCCGGAGCGGTCTGCCGGGCCGGGCGCGACCTCTTGGTCGCTGCTCGCCGATCTCCTGTGTGTCGCCTTCACCACTGGAGCTTCGGATGCATCCGAGAACACGAACAACTTTCCGCGTGCGGCAGGCGCTGCTCGCCACGGCCACACTCCTCGTCGCCGGCCTTCCGGGCGCATGGGCCCAGGCCGGCGCCGAGGCTGCGGCGCCCAATCTCAAGAGCCTCTTCGATGCCGCCTGGGCGCGCCAGCCGGAGGCGCAGGCACTGCAGTCGCGTCGAGACGCCGTGCAGGCCCAGCGCCGCGCGGCTTCCTCATGGACACCCGAGCCGCCGGCCCTGGAAGCCAGCCACAAGACCGACCGCCTGACGCGCAACGACGGCGCCCGTGAACTGGAGGTCGGCGTGGCCGTGCCGCTGTGGCTGCCCGGCGAGCGACGGGGGGTCGGTGCTCTGGCCGACGCCGAAGCTGCCGCGGTCGAGAGCCGTGCCGAAGCCGCCCGGCTGCGCCTGGCGGCCACGGTACGTGATGCCTGGTGGAACTGGCAACGGGCGGGCATCGATGTCGATGTCGCCCGCGCCCAGCTCGACAGCGCACGGCGCATCGCGAGCGATGTGGCCCGTCGGGCGAACGCAGGCGAACTGGCGCGCGCCGACCAGCACCAGGCCGACGGCGCGGTCGCGGCAGCCGAGGCCGCACTGGCGCAGGCCGAGGCGGCTGCCACCGTCGCGCTGCAACAGGTGAAGGCCCTGAGCGGCGAGCCCATGGCCAAGGCCCCGGCCGCCGCCGCGGAGCCCGAGCCGCCGCCAAACGATGCGCTGATCCACCCGGCACTGACGGAACTGCAGGACCGTGCGTCGGTTGCCGAGCGCAGTGCAGCGCTCGCCGCGACCCAGTCGCGGGCCAACCCCGAGCTGACGCTGGCCACCACCCGCGACCGTGGCTCCGCCGGTGAGCGCTACGGACAGACTGTGACCCTTGCGGTGCGCATTCCGTTCGGGGGCGGCCCGCGCCACGACGCCAAGGTCGCCACGGCGCGTGCCGAGGCCGCCGAGGCACAGGCTCAGCTCGCCCTCGACCGCGCTCGCCTGCAGTCGGATCGTGACGCCGCCGTGGCCCGTGTCCAGGCTGCGCGTGCCCAGTTGGCGGCTGCCGAGCGGCGCACCACGCTGGCCCGCGAAACACGCGGCTTCTTCGAGAAGTCCTTCCGGCTCGGCGAGACCGACCTGCCCACGCGACTGCGCATCGAGTCAGAAGCGGCCGAGGCCGAGCGGCAGGCCGCGCGCAGCCGCATCGAGCTGGCTGCCGCGATCTCGGCCTGGCGCCAGGCGCTGGGCCTGCTGCCGCAGTGACCGGCACACCGCCATCGAACTCTTCTTCCGGAACCCACCCATGAGATTCACCCCACTTCTGGCCGCGATGAGCGTCATCGCGGCACTGCTGCTGTCCCCGCAGGCGCGCGCCGGCGAAGGGCATGACCACGGCGACGCAACGCCGGCACCCACCGGCCCGGCGCTACTGCGATTTGCTGCCGTTTCCGAAGCCTTCGAACTCGTCGGCGTGTTGGAAGGCCGGCGCCTCGTGCTGTATCTCGACCGCACCGCCGACAACGCGCCGGTGACCGATGCGCAGATCGAGCTTGAGATTGCAGGCACCAAGCTGAAGGCCGAGAAGCACGACGACGCCTACGACGTGATGCTGGCGGCTGCGCCGAAGCCCGGCGTGCTGCCCATCACGGCCACCGTCACCGCTGGCAAGGAAGTCGACCTGCTGGCCGGCGAGTTGGATCTGCACGAACCGGCGCATGCCGAGGAGGCTGCGCATGTGCATTCGTGGAAGGAGTACGCCGGCTGGGCGGCGGCTGCGGTGGCTGCGCTGGTGGTCCTGACCCTCGTCGGCCGCCGCGTCGTGGCGGCCCGTCAACGTCGCGCAGGAGTTGCAGCATGAGCACGACGCGCCTGATCTCCGCCGCCGTGCTCGCGCTGTCGCTGGGCATGGCGATGCCCAGCCTCGCCGGCGAGGGCCACGACCACGGTGACGCGGCTGCGGCACCCAACGCCAACGGCCCGCAGCGTCTTCCCGACGGCAGCGTCTTCCTGCCCAAGCCGGCGCAGCGCCAGCTCGGCGTGCGCACGCTGCTGACCGACGCAGCCGAACTGCCCCGCTCGTTCGAGCTGAACGGCAAGGTCGTCATGGACCCCAATGCGGGCGGCAAGGTGCAGCCGCTGAACGCCGGCCGCATCGAGCCCGGTCCGCGTGGCCTGCCCAACCCCGGACAGGCGGTGCGAAAGGGCGAGGTGCTGGCCTACGTGGTGCCGTCGGCGGCGCCGATCGAGCGCTCGAACCAGGCCGCCCAGCTGGCCGAACTGCGCGCGGCGAAGTCGCTGGCCGACAAGCGCGTCGCGCGCCTGAAGGAGCTGGCCGACACCGTGCCACGCAAGGACATCGAGGCCGCCGAGAGCGAGGCGCAGAGCCTGGCCGAGCGCATCGCCGCCGTCGGCACCGGCCTGTCCTCGCGCGAGGCCTTGGTCGCGCCGGTGTCCGGCGTCATCGCTTCAGCCCACGCCGTGGCGGGTCAGGTGGTGGACGCGCGCGAACTGGTCTTCGAGATCATCGATCCGTCGCGCCTGCGTATCGAGGCGCTGGCCTTCGATGCGGACCTTGCAGCCAACGTCGGCAGCGCCAGCCTCGCCGTGGGCAAGGAGCGCGTGCCGCTCGCCTTCGTCGGCGCTGCCCGCAGCCTGCGCGAGCAGGCCTTGCCGTTGGCTTTCCGCGCCGAAGGCAAGGCGCTCGCCGCGCTGGCCATCGGTCAGCCGGTGCGCGTCTTCGTGCAAGGCAAAGACAAGGTCAAGGGGATCGCGGTTCCCGTGGCATCGCTGATGAAGAACCCGGCCAACCAGACCATCGTCTGGGTGAAGACCGCACCCGAGCGCTTCGAGCCGCGCACCGTGACCGTCGAGCCGCTGGACGGCGTGAGCGTCGCGGTGACTTCCGGCCTGAAGGCCGGTGACCGCGTCGCCACCCAAGGCGCCACCCTCATCAATCAGGTGCGCTGATGTTCAAGGCGCTCCTCGACAACAGCCTGGGCAACCGGCTGCTGGTGATCATCGCCAGCGTCGTGCTGATGGCCTACGGCGCGTTCACGCTGTCTCGAACACCGGTGGACGTGTTTCCCGATCTCAACAAGCCCACGGTCACGATCATGACCGAGGCCGGCGGCATGGCCGCCGAGGAGGTGGAGCAGCTCATCACCTTCCCGCTCGAGACGACGATGAACGGCCTGCCCGGCGTGGAGTCGGTGCGCTCCACCTCGTCGGCAGGTCTCTCGTTCCTCTACGTCACCTTCGACTGGAGCACCGACATCTTCCGCGCCCGCCAGCTCGTCAGCGAGCGGCTGGCCTCGATGGAGGAAGGCATCGCCGAAGGCGTGGTGCCGCGCATGGGGCCGATCAGCTCGATCATGGGCGAGATCATGCAGATCGCGATTCCCGTCGATCCGCAGAAGATCAGCCCGATGGCCGTGCGCGAGTACGCCGACTGGGTGCTGCGGCCCCGGCTGCTGTCGGTGCCCGGCGTGGCGCAGGTGATCCCGATCGGCGGCGAGGTGCGGCAGTTCCAGGTGCAGCCGAACACCGCGCGCATGGCCGAGCTGGGCATCACGCACGATCAGCTGGAGGCAGCACTCAAGGGCTTCTCGGCGAACACGTCCGGTGGCTTCCTGGAGCTGAACGGCCGCGAGTACCTGATCCGAAACCTCGGCCGCACGTCGCGCCTGGACGACCTGAAGAACCTCGCGCTTGCTGCCAGCAAGGGTCAACCGATCCTGCTGCGCCAGATTGCCGAGGTGACCTTCGCCCCCGCGCTCAAGCGCGGCGATGCCGGCTTCGAGGGAAAACCGGCGGTCATCCTGGGCATCCAGAAGCAACCCACCGCCGACACCATCGCGCTCACGAAGGCCATCGAGGACGCGATGGTGGGCCTGAAGGCCTCGCTGCCCGCCGGCATGGAGGCGCCGCGCGTCACCTTTCGCCAGGCCAGCTTCATCGAGGCCTCGATCACCACACTGCAAGGCAAGCTGATCGGTGCGTCGGTGTTCGTCGCGGTGATCCTGTTCTTCTTCCTCGGCACGCTGCGGCCGACCATCATCGCGTTGACGGCCATCCCCGTCTCGATCTTCATCACCGCGCTGGTCTTCCGCTACTTCGGGCTGTCGATCAACACGATGACGCTGGGCGGCTTGGCCATTGCCATCGGCGGACTGGTCGATGATGCGGTGGTCGGTGTCGAGAACGTACTGAGGCGCCTGAAGGAAGACCGGGCGAAGCACCCGCACTCGCGGCTGCATCCGCTGGAAGTCGTGGCCCACGCGACGATGGAGGTGCGCTCGGCGATCCTGTACGCCACGGTGATCATCGTGCTGGTCTTCATCCCGCTGTTCGCGCTGCCGGGGCTGGAAGGCAAGCTGTTCGTGCCGCTGGGTATCGCCTTCATCGTCTCGACGCTGGCCTCGCTGGTGGTGTCGGTGACGATCACGCCGGTGCTCGGCTTCTACCTGCTGCCGCGAATGAAGAACCTGGACCATGGCGACACCAAGGTGCTCGCGTGGCTCAAGGCCCGCTACCGCAGCAGCCTCGAAGGCGTGCTGAACCGACCGAAGGCTGCGATGGCGGTGGCCGGCGTCGCCGTCGTCGCCGCGGCGGTCGCCGTGCCGTTCTTCCCGACGACCTTCCTGCCGCCGTTCAACGAAGGCACGCTGCTGGTCGGCCTGCGGCTGAACCCGGGGGTGACCCTCAGCGAGACCACGGCGCTCGCCCGCCAGGCCGAGGTGCTGATCAGCCAGGTGCCCGAGGTCACGCACGTCGGCCGGCGCAGCGGCCGTGCCGAGCTGGACGAACACGCCGAGGGCGTGCACGTCAGCGAACTGGACGTCGGCCTGAAGCCGACGGCGGAGCTGACGCGCCCCATGGACGAGATCCGCGCCGACATCCGGTCGCGGCTGGCCAACCTGCCGGCGGCGCTGGAGATCGGCCAGCCGATCTCGCACCGCATCGACCACATGCTCTCGGGTGTGCGCTCGCAGATCGCGATCAAGATCTTCGGTGAGGACCTCGACGCACTGCGTGGCCAGGCCGACGCGCTGCGAGCGAAGCTGGCCGCGATCCCCGGCATTGCTGACCTGCAGATCGAGAAGCAGGTGCTGGCGCCGCAGATCAAGGTGCGCGTGGACTACGCCGCCGCCGCGCAGTACGGCGTGCCGGCGCCGCAGGTGTTGGCCACGCTGCAGGCGCTGGTGGAGGGCGAGAAGGTCACGCAGATCGTCGAGGGCGGCCGGCGCTTCGCGCTGGTGGTGAAGCTGCCGGAGTCCGCGCGCTCGATCGAAGGCCTGAGCCAGATCCTGATCGAGACGCCGTCCGGCCGCATCCCGCTGTCGAAGGTAGCCACGATCGAGGACGGCGACGGCCCGAACCAGATCAGCCGCGACGACGGCAAGCGGCGCATCGTGCTGTCGGCCAACGCCTCGGGCCGTGCGCTGTCGGAGATCGTTGCCGACATCCGCAAGGTCGTTGCCGAGACGAAGCTGCCGGAGGGCTACTTCATCACCCTCGGCGGCCAGTTCCAGGCGCAGGAGGAGGCGTCACGCCTCGTCGGCCTGCTGTCCATCGTGTCGCTGGTGCTGATGTTCGTGGTGCTCTACAGCCGCTACAAAAGCACCACGCTGTCGGCGCTGATCATGGTGAACATCCCGCTGGCGCTGGTCGGCGCGGTGATCGGTCTGTGGCTCTCCGGCCAGCCGCTCAGCGTGGCCGCGCTGGTGGGCTTCATCACGCTGGCCGGCATCTCCGTACGCAACGGCATCCTGAAGGTCAGCCACTACATCAACCTGATGCGCTTCGAGGGCGAGAGCTTCGACCAGAAGATGATCGTCCGCGGCTCGCTGGAGCGGCTGAGCCCGGTGCTTATGACAGCGCTGGTGACGGCCTTCGCACTGGCACCGCTGCTGTTCGAAGCCGAGCAGCCCGGCACCGAGGTGTTGCACCCGGTGGCCGTGGTCATCTTCTCCGGCCTCATCAGCTCGACCCTGCTCGACACCTTCCTCACGCCCGCGATGTTCTGGCTCTTCGGCCGCAAGGATGCCGAGCGGCTGATGGACGACAAGGACGCCGAGGCCCTGTGATTCCCCTGTCTTCTTCCCACCCACCCAAAGGACACCCATGAAGCTGCATTCCCTGATCGCTGCCGCCGCCGTCGCCATCTCCTTCGCCCTGGCCGGCGCCGCCCATGCCGCGGACAAGCACGACCATGCCCACGAGCACAAGCCGCTGCATGGTGGCGTGGTCGTGGAGGTGAAGGACGTGGACTACGAACTGGTGGCCAAGCCGACCACGATCCAGATCCACGTGCGAGACCACGGCAAGCGGGCCGATGTGTCAAAGGCGAGCGCCAAGGTCACGCTGCTGACCGGCACCGAGAAGCAGGAGGTCGAGCTCAAGCCGGCAGGCGACAAGCTGGAGGCCACCGGCACGTTCAAGGTCGGGCCCGGCACGAAGGCCGTCGCGGTCGTGACCATCGATGGCAAGCCGGCCACGGCTCGCTTCACCATCAAGTGATGCCATGAACACAACGCAATCTTCTTCGCTGGCGGCTGTTGCCGTTGCCGCGCTCCTCGCCGGCTGCGCCACGCCCCCCGCGCCGGACCCGACCGCCGAGACACCCCACTGCTACAAGACCAACAAGGGACGGGTGATCGCGTGCACCAGCGTCCCAGCGCCGAGCCTCAATGCCGACGCCGAGGCCAAGCGCTTTGCCCCTGATCCAGCCGCGTTGACGGTGTACGTGGTGCGTCGCAACTGGGGGGATGGCCGTAACTTCGTGAAGGTTCAGGCAGACAGCGGGCCGGTCGCCGAAACGCTGCCCGACACGATGGTGCGCGTCAGGCTGCGGCCCGGGGTGCACACCATCGCTTTTGAGTTCGACGGGCAGCGCCAAAGCACCAGCGTGCAGGGCCAGGCCGGCGACGTGCGCTTCGTACGCATCGACGGCACCGTCTGGGCCTGGAAGAGCAGCTACGAGTGGACGGTCGAGCCGGAGGCCGCGATCCAAGACCGGGCACGCAAGGCGCGACTGGTGGCCGACATCAAGGTACCTTGAGCGGGTGAAGACCTTCGGACTTTTCCTGCTGACGGCGATGGCCGAGATCGTCGGCTGCTACTTGCCGTACCTGTGTCTCAAGCAGGGCAAGAGCGTCTGGCTGCTCGTGGCGGCGGCGGCGAGCCTGGCGCTCTTTGCCTGGCTGCTCACCCTGCACGACAACGCGTCAGGCCGTGTGTACGCGGCCTACGGCGGGGTCTACATCGGCGTCGCGCTGGTTTGGCTTTGGGTCGTGGACGGCATCCGGCCGACGGCCTGGGATTTGGCAGGTGTTGCCGTGGCGCTGGCGGGGATGGGTTTGATCATGTTTCAGCCTCGGTGATGCCCGCGAACGAAGGTGCAAGGACCGCTATTTGGCGGCCAGAGCAATGTCTGTTCATGGCCGAGTCCGGGTACTTGTGTAGGGCCGCTGTGTAGACACTCATCGCCACGTCGCTGGCCCACTCGAGCAGCGCAACTGCCGTGGTCGCCGGGGTCCGGCGACCAGCGCTCTCGCATAGACGTTCCAGTCTGCCTTCGCCACCTCGCGTGTTTCACCCAGAATGGGTTTCGCCGGTCCCCGGTGGATCAGCGGCAGCGACAATCGGCCCGACACAGCCCGCATCCAGCAGTCGCTCCCACTCGGCCAGGGTCAGATCGAGCTCGCGGCCACCCAGGCGCACGCGGAACACCAGCGATCGCCGCTCGACGTGGTGAACGCCAGCAGGAATGCGCAGCGGCACCCCAGCCGCCGTGGTTGCTTCGCAGTCAGTGAAGGCATAGCGCTCGACGGTCATGGACAGTGCGGAACCGGTCTGCTGGAGGTCTTGATCCGCCCACTATACGAACCGACTGCCGGCCTGCACGCCCTGCAAGCGGGCGGCGACGCATTCCGGGCCATTGACGTGGAGGACTCGGATTCGACTGCCCGCCCAAGCGTCGGCCGAGCCGGTCGCTTGGGCGGGCATTGTCGCGAGGAGACCTCGGGTCTGTTGCCGGCCAAGTTCCCGCATCCCATACTGGCCCGGCTTCCTGCGGACATCGCGTCTGCTCAGCCTTCATCGGTGGCTCCGGTCGCCCTGAAGTCCAGCCCAGCTGGCGTCGCAGTCGTTACCTGCCTTGTGTCCCGTCCGGCACCTCCGTGTGCCGGGCCGATTCCGATCCATCCGGATCCGAAACCAGGAGCCGGCCATGACCCCGTGTCGTGGCCCCTCCTCGCATGCGCCGACCACGACCTCTGCGTCGTGACGCGCCCTGCGCTCACCAGCCCGGCCTGATCTCGATCAGTAGCCTGGCCTGACGCACGCATCTGCCCTGGACCCGTCCTCTCGGACGCGGACCTCTGCAGCTCGCGCACGCACCTATGCGCGACGAAGCTCCTTGCCTTCCCGGCAAGGCATCCCAGACGGGGAACCCCAGTTCCCCGCCAGGGATGGGCGTTCCCCTTCACCCCTGAAGGAGAACCCCCATGAGTCCCGTTCCCTGGAACCGCACGGTCGCGCCGGTGTGTGCACTGCTGGGTGGTACCGGGCTTGCCCGTGTGCCCGTCCGGCGGCCTGTCGCCCTTCCGGCGCTGCTCCGGGCCCGGACCTGCACGCCCCCTGCGTCCATCCGCATGGTGTGCGAGGCCCCGGCCCCGCTGGCGTCTGCGCCCTGCTCGACGGTGTGCTGACCATGACGGTCGACACCTACCGCAGGCGCATCGCCTCGACAGCCATCGTGCTGGCCCGGGAGGATCCCCTCCTGGTCAAGGAAGTCATCGCCCGGCTCCGCGCCTCGGGCGAGATCGCGGCCGACGACCTGGTCTATCTGGACCGGATCGCCGACCGCTGGATCGGCATTGCCGAGGGCCTGCGCCAAGGCGCCGCTCGCGTGCTCACGACCTGATGGTCGCGGGCATCGAGTCGTCCGTCGCGGCACTGCCGTCGGCTCGAACTCGTGCCGATCGAGTCCTCGGGTTTCGGGGATGGTGAACCGACCGCCAGCGATGGCATCGGGACGCCATCACCCGACACCCCGTTTGCTCCGGCTTTCAGCCGTCCTCGCCATCCACCCTCCGGGAGTCACCGTCTCCCGTCGGGGCCGGGGTTCCCTCGCCTTTTTGGAGAACCCCATGAGTCATGCTTTCCCAGACAGATCCTTCCAGAGCCCGTCACCGCGGCGCAGCACCATCGACATCGAGGAACAGCGCGCCTGGGTCGGCTTCTACAGACGCGTCGGCCGTGACGTCGCCCTCGCCGCCGAGGTGATGGCGCAGCTCGACCGCGACGCCGAGATGAAGCGTCGCCACCTGGCGCTGTACCTGTCCTGCAAGCAGTCGCTGCGCGTCCACAAGGCGCGCCAGGCCCGCGACAAGCGCATCGGGCAGTGGCTGCGCCTGCTGGTCCGGTGGACGCTGCAGCGACCCGCAGCCTTCGTCGGCGGCGTCACGCAGAAGGCGTACCACCGCACTGCGGACGTCCTTGACGAGGCCATTGCCGCTGCACCGCCAGCCTCGCCAGCAACATCGAAGCGGGGCGCGCGCCCAGCCGCGGCCCGTGACGCCGACAGCAGGCCCGAACCGGCCGCCGCGCAGGTTCGTCAGCTGCTGGGCGATGCCGAGTTCGCCGACGCGCACGCCCGCTTCCAGCATCAGGCCGGCATGTCCCCGGCGTCGCCGGTCAGTGGCTCCGAAGGCCGCTCCGAGCGTGCCCCGGAACCTCCCGTCGACGGCCCCGCACCCGCCGTGCAAATCAGCCGGCGCTGATCCGAAGACCGAACCCCGGCGCAGCCCCATTTGGCTGCACCGGGTTCAGTCGCTGACGCCCCTCGGCCAAGGACTGACGTCCCGCGGCCTGGGCTCACCGGCACCCCATCCAACCGCCCGCGGGCCCGTCCCGACAGGGCCGGTGTCCGCCCTCCCAACTTCGAGAGTTCCCCATGCGAGACATCACCCTGAATCCCGAGCAACGCCTGTATGTGATCGCCACCGAAGGGGGCGTGACCTGCTTCGGCTTCGACAACGCCCGCGAACATGCCCGGCAGATCGCTCAGCGCCTCGATCGTCCCGACTTGATGCCGACCGCCGACGACGCGGCCAGCCTCACTGGCTACGAGAAGTACCTCGCTGCGGTGCGTGCCTGGGGCGAGTCCGCCGAGGGCCACGGCACCTACTTCGATCCCGGCACGGACCCTCGCCTCGCGAGGGTGCTGGAGACCTGCCGCCGTGACGGCCGCAAGGTGCGGCTGGTGCTGGGCGACGCCAGCACCGGCGCGAGCTGGCTCGACGAGTTCGACGTGGTCGGCACGGTCGGCCGCTCGACCGGCCTGCTGAAGGTGCCCCTGCTCATCGAGCCGGGCGAGGTGGCCGGCGCGGCCATCCTCTGTGCGCATGTGCTGGCACTGATGGACTGGGACACCGGCCTGCCCCTGTACCGCCACCCGCGCTGGCAGCCGCCGGAACTGCGCATCCGCGCCAGTGATGACGATGTCCGTCCCTGGGCCGTGGTGCTGCATGAGCAGCCCGTGGCGAACTTCGACGACATCGGCAAGGCCGGTGCGTACCTCGCGTTCATGCGCGGGGCAAGCGTCGAGCCGCGCGTGTTCCGCTGAGCCGTCCGGTCGAACGTTCGAGACCCTTCAGACGGCGCGATCCAGATCCACTCCAGGCCGTCACCCAGCACGCCCCCGGTCCAGCACCGGGGGCGTTCCTGTTTCCAAGGCTGCGAACGGGGCGACGGGCGCTCAGCGTCTGCTGAGGGACTGCACCTCACGCTCGATCAGCCAGTGCAGAAAGCGGGTGTCATCGGAGTGGCCCCAGTAGTGGGCCTTGCATCGGCAGACGTAGGCCTGCAGGTCTTCGACGCTGCGGATGGACCCCGGCTCGATGGCGGTGATGCGGGCCAGCCGCGTCCGTTCGGGTCGGGTCAGTCGAAGCTGGTTTCCGGAGCGCAGCATGTGGGGTCGGCCTTGTCGGGAGGCCGTGCATCTTCGCGTGCCTGCGCAGGTCTGTGCACATCCGCAGCTGCCCGTGGCGAAGAAATTTCTGCAGTGACAGTCGAGTGCTTCTGCGGTGTCACTTTTGCGGTCCGCCCGCCAAGACATCCGGGAAGGCCGTGGTGTGGCCACCACGGCGCGGACACGCGATGTACGGTCATGCGAACAGCGCCACCTCCTCGCGCCCCGATGACCGACCAAGGCCCGCACCCTGGCGCCAGTTGCGCGGGCAAGCGCGGCAAAGGCTCTGTCACTGGCACCACCCCGGTTGAATCCCCGGCGCCGATGGCGCAGACTTGACGGGCTCACACCCACTCCCGACAGGAGTGTTCCCGATGCCGACCGAACCGGCGGCAGCGGCGTCGCAGTCGTTACCTGCCTCGGATGACCATCTGAGCCACCGTGCCGGCCACGCTCAGTCGTGTGCCTGCACATCCTTCCCTTGCGGGGACACCAGTCCCCACCGGGAACGGCGTTCCCGTCTTCCTTTTCGCCACGAGAGGAGAACGCCATGAACTTCCACCCTTTCCAGGGTCTTCAAGATACGCCGGACCTGCCCGATGCCGCCCATGCGTCGCGGGAGGACCTGGTGGCAGAGATGCTGGGCCTGCAGGCTCGCCCATTGCCAGGCCCGATGCCTGCTGCGCTGCGCGTCAGCGACCGGGAGACGCCCCACGAGGACCCGGCCACGCAGCAGCTCCTGACGCGCCGACTCGGTGTCGCCCGCGAGCTGCTGATGCGCGAGCTGCGTGACCGGATGGCGCAGGGGCCCGTGATGTCGTCGCCCCAGGTCCTGCGGGACTGGCTGCGGCTGCGCTGCGCGGGCCTGCAGCACGAGGTCTTCCTCGCGCTGTATCTGGATGCCAACCACCGGCTGATCGCCCACGAGGAGGTGTTCCGGGGCACGCTGACCCAGACCTCGGTGTATCCGCGGGAACTGGTCAAGAGTGCCCTGGCCCGCAACGCCGCCGCGATCGCGGTGGCCCACAACCACCCGAGCGGCCAGGCCGAGCCGAGCCGCGCGGACGAGTTCCTGACGCAGACGCTGAAGTCGGCGCTGGCGCTGGTGGACATCCGCCTGATCGACCACTTCGTCGTCGCCGGCGACCAGTGCGTCAGCTTTGCAGAGCGCGGACTGCTCTGACGCCATGTGCGGCAGTCACGCCCTGCACGACCCAGCCGCGAGAAGGGCGCCGCCGAGGCGGTGCCCCTCCCGCCGATCCGACCCCAACCAAGGATGCCCATGTCGGAGAGAAGACGCCCGACCTGCCCCTGCTGTGCCGGCCACGGCGTGCCCCTGGGCGCGCTCGGTCGCCTGCACTGGTTCCGCTGCCGCAACTGCGGCATGACGTTCGCCCGCGCCGGACGTTCGAAGCGCACGCCCCGTGCGCCCTCGACCGTGACGCGGGCGACCGAAACCCCCACATCTCCCAGTTCATCCCGAGGAGGAAGCCACGATGCATACCCTGCCCGCCACCGGCCTGCGACAGCAGGCCGAGATGCTGGCCAGCCTGTCCCTGAAGCATCTGAGTTCGGCAACGCGCAACAAGCTCGCCGATGACGACCTGTCCGTGAACGCCTACCCGACCAACTGCGGCGGGTTCGTCTATGTCGGGGCACCGAAGTACCGCGTGCCGTCGGAGCCCGATCTGGCCATGCTGTTCGAGGTGGCCGAGTCCGCCGGTGTGGCCTGGCTGATGTTCGACCGCGAGGCCGCCGTCATCGATGGCCTTCCGGTCTTCGACGCGATGGAGCCGGGGCCGTGAGCCAGCACCTCGCGACGGCACAGCTGAACGGACGTACGGTCGAGGTCGTGGCCGGCTTCGATCGCCGCCTGGGGGACTATTTCCTCCAGGTCCACGGCAAGCGGAACACGGTGCTCTACACAAGCCTTCAGGAGCCCCAGCGGGACTGGACCGCCATCGCGACCTTGCGTGGCAAAGTCGCCGAACTCGGGCTTCAACTGCCCAGCCCGATGCTCGGCGAAGTCGAAAGCGACGGCCTGCGGCTCGCGGGCAACCGCATCGTCCGCCACGCCGCCGACGGGCCGCCGGTCACGCTGATGGTCGGCTGAGGCATACAGACTTCCAATCACGGCGCCGTGCGCTCCTCCCTTCCGGGACGAGACCGGCGCCGACTCTTTGCTCGATCAGCCCGAGAATGCGTCGGCGATCAAACAACAACCCCTCCTACGATCTGCCCAAGAACGCTCTCACCAGTGGTGAGAGTTTTTGGGCTGCCTCTGTGTGACGTGGTTAATTATGTAAACTCTTATGCGCAGTCCGTTCCGGTTCAACCGTTCAACCGTTCAACCGTTCAACCGTTCAACCGTTCAACCGTTCAACCGTTCAACCGTTCAACCGTTCAACCGGGCGATATCGGGGTTTTCCGGTGAACTCGTCAGTTTCGCTCAAGCGATGCCCTATGAACTATGAAGGTCATCGTCGATCGCGCACCAGCCTTCATGGTGCAACTTGCAGTGCGTGACAGTGGCGCGATGGATCTTGGACTTCAGGATGTGGCGAAACATGGCGGCTCCTCAGCAGGTGCGCATGCCCAGCGTGCCGAGCAGCCGCTGGTCGGCCTCCCAGTCGGGGTTGCCGGTGGTGAGCAGCTTGTCGCCGTAGAAGATCGAGTTGGCGCCGGCCAGGAAGCACAGCGCCTGCACGGCATCGCTCATCTCGCGCCGCCCGGCCGACAGGCGCACGCGCGCGCGCGGCATCGTGATGCGCGCCACCGCGATCGTGCGCACGAACTCCAGCGGATCGAGCGCTTCGGTGTCGGCCAGCGGCGTGCCCTCCACGCGCACCAGCTGGTTGATGGGCACCGATTCCGGGTAGGGCTCGAGGTTGGCCACCTGCGCCACCAGCCCGGCACGCTCGCGCCGCGACTCGCCCATGCCGACGATGCCACCGCAGCACACGCCGATGCCGGCGTCGCGCACGCGCTCGAGCGTGCGCAGGCGGTCGTCGAAGGTGCGGGTGGAGATGATGCGGCCATAGGCCTCGGGCGCGGTGTCGAGGTTGTGGTTGTAGTAGTCGAGCCCGGCGTCCTTGAGCGCGTGGGCCTGGCCGTCGCTGAGCATGCCCAGCGTGCAGCAGGCTTCGAGCCCTTCGGCCTTCACGGCGCGCACCAGCTCGGCCACCTTCTCGATGTCGCGGTCCTTCGGCTCCCGCCAGGCCGCGCCCATGCAGAAGCGCGACGCGCCCTGCTCGCGCGCCGCGCGCGCCGCAGCGGCCACCTCGTCCACACCGAGCAGCTTGCCGGCGGCCACGCCGGTGTCGAAGTGGACCGACTGCGGGCAGTAGGCGCAGTCCTCCGGGCAGCCGCCGGTCTTGATCGACAGCAGCGTGGACAGCTGCACTTCGTTGGCGTCGAAGTGCTCGCGGTGCACCTGCTGCGCGCGGTGGATCAGGTCGTTGAAGGGCAGCTCGAACAGCGCCTCCACGCGGTCCACGCTCCAGCGCTCGCCAGCGGCGGCCCCTGCGGCGCCATGGCCGTCGTCCGCACCGCGGCGCACCGGCAGCCACTGCACCGGCTGCTCGACGGACTCCTTCAGATCGTTCATGTTCGCTTCAACCCGCGTTCGGCCGCACGTGCGCTGTGGCCTCGTCCTCGACGCGCTGCCAGATCTCCACCGCCATCGGAGTGTTGCTCTCTTCGAGGATGTGGCCCACCAGCCCGATGGCGCGCGCGAACACCCCCACGCCGCGCACGATCTTCCACGGCAGGCCGAGTTCGCAGCAGATCGCACCGATGGCGCCGGTGGCGTTGACCGGCAGCATCTTGCCGCTGGCGCGTTCGGCCTCGGCGCAGATCAGGCGCTCCAGCTTGATGTAGTCGCCCGAGAAGCCGTTCTCCTCGGCGATCTTGAACAGCCGCGGCGCGCGCGGGTCGACCGGCTTGTGCAGCGGGTGGCCGAGGCCGGGCACGATCTGCCCGCGCTGGCGGTAGCCCGCCACCAAGTCGCGCGCGATCTTCTCCAGATCAGCGCCCTTCGTGCCGGGCGGCAGCGCTTCGTAGAGCATCTTGGCGGTGCCCTCGGTGGAGCCGACGAACACCGAGCCCAGGCCGCACAGGCCCGCGGCCACCGCCGCCTGAAGCGACTCGGGCGCCCCGGCGTAGGTGATGCGGGCGGCCAATGCACTCGGGGTGATGCCGTGTTCGACCAGCGTCACCGCGACCGCGTTGAACACGGTCGACTCCTGCGGCGTCGGCATGCGCCCGACGATCAGCAGCCAGGCCATGTCGCCGAGACTGATCTTGCCCAGCAGTTCGTCGGGCAGGCTGCGCCCACGCACTTCGATGCGGTCGGGGGTGCTCCAGGCGATGTCGGAGCGGATCGGCTTGGTCTTGCGGGGCATGGTGCGGTCCTTGTGCGTGAAAGGTCGAAGGAGGAGGTCGAGTCGGAACAGGTGTCAGCTGGCAAGACCGGCGACGCGCAGCACCGCGCGCGCGCGCTCGACGACGGGCACGTCGATCATCTCGCCGTTCACCGCCACCGCAGCGCCGCCGGATGCGGCGAAGGCGGCGCAGACGCGCTGCGCCCAGGCGACGCGTTCGGGATCCGGTGCGAAGACGGCCTGCACGATCGCGATCTGCTTCGGATGGATGCACAGCTTGGCGCCGAAGCCGAGCCGGCGCGAACGCTCGGCGTCGGCGCGCAGCCGGGGCGCGTCGTCGATCGCCAGGCTGACGCCGTCGGCCGGCGCGGCCAGGCCGCCGAGCCGCGACGCCAGCACCACCTGGGCGCGGTAGGGCTGCAGCTCGGCCTCGCCGCCGTCGGGCGCGCAGTCGATGCCGAGGTCGACCGCGAGGTCGATGCTGCCGAAGGCCAGCCGCACGACGCCGGGAATGCGGGCGATGGCGCGCACCTCCTCGATGCCGCGCGCCGACTCGACGATCGGCAGCACGTCCTTGAACGCGGTCTCGAAGGCATGGCAGACGGCGTCGATGCCATCGGCCTTGGGCAGCATCACCGCGGCCACGCCGGGATGGCGGCAGAGTTCGAGGTCATCGTCGAACCAGGTCGTGCCGGCCGCATTCACGCGCACGATCAACGGCATCGCCTCGTCGAGCGAGTCGGCCAGCGCATCGCGCGCACGGGCCTTGGCGGCGGGTGCGACGGCGTCCTCGAGGTCGACGATGACCGCATCGGCCCCGGCCGCGCGCGCCTTGGCCAGGCGCTCGGGCCGGTCGGCCGGCACGAACAGGTAGGTGCGCGGTTGCCGTGCCGCCGGCGTTTCTTCGGTCATCTGCAAGGTCCCCGCCCGGCCCTTCGCGTGCCGGTCACGCGCCCAGCAGGCGGCCGATGCGCGGGGCGCGTTCTAGCGCCCACACGCTTTCGATCAGCGCGCCCATTTCAGCCGCCGTGGCGGCATCGCCATAGGCCGCGAGCCGGCGCGCCTTGTCCTCCAGCTCGGCCCGGCTCAGCGTGTTGCCGGGGTCGCCCTTGGGCTCGTCCACGCGTGCGGCGAGCGTGCGCCTGTCGCGCGTGCGCACCTGCACCTTGCCGATCCATCTTTGCGGGTAGGCGGTGTCGACCTCGGCGTCGAGCTGCATCGCCACGCGGTCGCGGAACGCGGCCACGCGCGGCGCGAGGAAGTGGCGGTCGAACTCGTCCAGGCCGGCGTAGCCGAACTCGGCCACCAGGCCGAGCACCGTGCCCATCGAGAACTTGGCCTGGTGCACGGTGGCCGGCACCACCACGCGGCCGAGCACGTCGATCGCGCCCTGGTGCACCTGCGCCTGCACCTGCGCGATGTCGTCGGCGACCAGGCGCTGCTCGCGCATCAGCGCCAGCAGCGCGTCGGCGCTCGGGTGCGTGTGGCGGCACGAGGCGTGGTACTTGAACGAGGTTTCGGCGGTGGCCCAGCGCTGGCCCAGGCCGGCCGTCAGTCGGGCCGCATCGGCGTCGCTGGACATGCCTGCGGCCATGCCCTGCTCGCCTTCCAGGATGCGGCGCGCGCCAGTGAAGCCGTCCTTGGCGAGCCAGGCCGAGGCCAGGCCGGAAGACGCCGCGTGCGCGCAGTGCAGCTGCTTGGAGTCGGCCGCGTCGCGCAGGAACTCCCACAGTCCGGCGGCCTGCGTGCCGGCGCTGCCGAAGGCGTGCAGCATCGTCGCGGCATCCAGGCCCAGCAGCCGCCCGGTGGCCGCGGCGGCGGCCAGCGTGCCGGCCGTGGCGGTGGTGTGGAAGATGCGGTAGTGCGAGCGGCCGAGGAATTCGCCGACGCGGATGCCGACCTCGTAGCCGGCGACCGATGCCGCGAGCAGTTCGCCCCCGCTGGCGCCGATGGCCTGCGCCGTGGCCAGCGCCACCGGGAAGACCACCGCGGCCGGGTGGAACACCGAGCCGTTGTGCACGTCGTCCTGCTCGACCACGTGCGAGGCCGCTGCGTTCACCATCGCGGCGAAGTGCGGCGACGTGAAGCGGCGCGAGATCAGAACCTCGGCGGCGCCTTGGTCATCGTCGCGCCGGGTGGGGCCCATCGCCAGGGCGTAGCGCTCGATGGCCTGCACAGCGCGGGCGCTCTTGCCGGCCAGCGTGGAACCCAGCCAGTCGAGGAACAGGTCCTCGGTGCGGCGCAGCACGGGCGCCGGGATGTCCTGCACGCGCAATTGCGCAGCGAAGGCCGCCAAGGCGGCAGAAGGCTGATCGTACATCGTCGTCCCTCGCGTCAGCGCTGCGCGGTCAGACCGCACGCTCAGCACGCAGCGCAGCGATCTGTGCGGGCGAACGCCCGAGTTCGGCAAGGATCGCGTCGGTGTGTGCGCCCAGCGCGGGCACCGCGCCCATCGGCGGAGGTTCCTCGCCGACCACGTGGTGCGGCGGGTAGAGCGCAGGCATCGGCCCGCCTGGCGTGCCGATCTCGGTCCAGCGCGCACGCGCCTGGAGCTGCGCATGGTTCCAGAGATCGGCCATCTCGTTGAGCCGGCCGTAGGCGATCTGCGCGTCTTCCAGGCGCTCGACGAGCTGCTCGCCGGTGAGGCCCGCGCACACGCCTTCGATGATCCCCCGCAGCGTCTCGCGTTCCGCCAGGCGCTTCGCGTTGCCCTTGTACTGCGCGGCGAGCTCGGGGCGGCGCAGCACCTTGTCGCAGAACGTGCCCCACTCGCGGTCGTGCTGGACGGCGAGCACCACCTGCCGCCCGTCGCCGCACGCGAACGGGCCGTAGGGATAGATCGCCGCGTGGGAGGCGCCGGCGCGTGGCGGCGGCGGCTGACCGCCGAAGGTGTAGTACAGCGGAAAGCCCATCCACTCCGACATCGCCTCGAGCATGGAGATCTCGAGCCGCTTGCCGCGCCCGGTGCGCCCGCGTTCGAGCAGCGCGGCCAGCACGCTGCTGTAGGCGTACATGCCGGCGGCGATGTCGGCAATCGACAGCCCGGCCTTGGACGGGTGCTCGGGCGTGCCGGTGACCGACACGAAGCCCGATTCGCTCTGGATCAGCAGGTCGTAGGCCTTCTTCTCGGTGAAGGGCCCGCCGTCGCCATAGCCGGAGATGTCGCACACCACGAGCTTGGGGTTGCGCGGCGCCAGGCTTGCGTGGTCCAGGCCCATGCGCGCCGCCGCACCCGGCGCGAGGTTCTGCACCAGCACGTCGGCGCGCTCCACCAGTTCCTGCAGCACCGCCCGCGCAGCGGGGTTCTTGAGGTCGAGCGTCAGGCTTTCCTTGCCGCGGTTGCACCAGACGAAGTGCGAGGCCGAGCCTCTCGCGCGCGTGTCGTAGGCGCGCGCGAAGTCGCCTTCGCCGGGGCGCTCGACCTTGATCACGCGCGCACCCAGGTCGGCGAGCTGGCGCGTGCAGAACGGGGCGGCGATGGCGTGCTCGAGCGTGACGACGAGCAGGCCTTGAAGCGGACGCATGACAGGCTTCCTGAACGAGGCTAGAACGAACGCGGCAGGCCGAGGACGTGCTCGGCCACGTAAGACAGGATCAGGTTGGTCGAGATCGGTGCCACCTGGTACAGGCGCGTCTCGCGGAACTTGCGTTCCACGTCGTATTCGCAGGCGAAGCCGAAGCCTCCGTGGGTCTGGATCGCCACATTGGCAGCCTCGAACGAGGCCTTGGCTGCCAGGTACTTGGCCATGTTGGCCTCGGCGCCGCAGGGCTGATTGGCGTCGAACAGCTCGCAGGCGCGCCAGCGCATCAGGTCGGCCGCCTCGGTCTCGATGTGGTTCTCGGCGATCGGGAACTGCACGCCCTGGTTCTGGCCGATCGGCCGGTCGAACACGCGCCGCTCACGCGCGTAGGCGGCGCTGCGGGCGACGAACCAGCGCGCGTCGCCGATGCACTCGGCAGCAATCAGCGTGCGCTCGGCATTCAGCCCGTCGAGGATGTACTTGAAGCCCTTGCCTTCCTCGCCAATCAGGTTCTCGGCCGGGATCTCCAGATTCTCGAAAAACAGCTCGTTGGTCTCGTGATTGACCATGTTGGGAATGGGCCGCACGGTCAGGCCCTTGCCGACGGCCTGGTGCAGATCGACGATGAAGATCGACATCCCCTCGGACTTGCGCTTCACTTCCGTCAGCGGCGTGGTGCGCGCCAGCAGGATCATCAGGTCGCTGTGCTGCACGCGCGAAATCCACACCTTCTGCCCGTTGACGACGTAGCGGGCGCCTCGGCGCAGCGCGGTGGTCTTGAGCTGGGTGGTGTCGGTGCCGGTGCTGGGCTCGGTGACGCCCATGCTCTGCAGGCGCAGCTCGCCGCTGGCGATGCCGGGCAGGTAGCGGCGCTTCTGCTCCACCGAGCCGTGGCGCAGCAGCGTGCCCATGTTGTACATCTGACCATGGCAGGCGCCGGCATTGCCGCCGCAGCGGTTCACCTCCTCCATGACCACCGAGGCCTCGGCCAGGCCCAGGCCGGCGCCGCCGTATTCCTCCGGAATCATCACCGCCAGCCAGCCGGCCTCGGTGAGCGCGTCGACGAACTCCACGGGGTAGCCGCGCGCCGCGTCGACCTTGCGGAAGTACTCGTCGGGGAAGCGCTTGAACAGGTCTCTCAACGCAGCGCGGAGCTCTGGGTGACGTTCTGCAGTAGCGGTCATGAAATGGGGGATGGCGAAGCGCGAGACGCACACTTTAAGCTAACAAACGTTAGACCAAGAAGCCCCGGGCGGCCGACTCATCCGGCGCGGTCGGCATAGAGGGTCTGCAGTTGCTGGCGCAGCGGATGCTTCTGGATCTTGCCCGTGCTGGTCATCGGCAGTGCATCGACGAACACCACGGCCTTGGGCACCTCGAAGCCGCCCAGATGTTCGCGGCAATGCTGCAGCAGTTCCTCCTCGCTGACCTCCGCGCCAGGGCGTCTGACCACCACCGCCGTCACTGCTTCGATCCAACGCGCATGCGGCAGTCCGATCGCTGCGGCATTCGCCACTTCCGGATGTCGCAGCAGCACCGCCTCGACCTTGATCGACGGCACGTTCTCGCCGCCGGTCTTGATCATGTCCTTTTTGCGGTCCCTGAACATCAGCTGGCCGTCGAGCCACATGCCAAGATCGCCCGTGTGGTGCCAGCCGTGGGCGCGCGCCTCGGCGGTGGCTTCCGGGTTCTTGAAGTAGCCCTCCATCACGTTCGGGCCGCGGTGCACGATCTCGCCGACCTCGCCCTCGCCGAGCAGCCGTCCTGTGTCGTCCATGACGGCCGTGTCGTTGACCATCGCGCTGACGCCCCAGTACGAGCCGAAGCGTCGGAGTTGCTCTTCGGGCCGGAACGCCACGGTCAGCGGGTACATCTCGGTCTGCCCGGTCCCCAGCATGTAGTTCGGACAGATCTCGGCGATCAATCGGCGCAACAGGGTTTCGGGCATGGGCGCCATCGCATACATGCACATGCGCAGGCTGGACAGGTCGCGCCCGGGTCGTGACGGATGCTCGAGCAACGCCTGATGCATCAAAGGCAGGCCCATGAAGAAGGTCAACCGCTCCCGCTCGATGATCTCGAGCATCTGGCCAGGGTCGAAGCTCTTGGTGACGATCGCCG